>Ga0302323_100005523_pt1 | contig 10373 bp, 10 predicted proteins | sample Fen_T0_3_FD_201950 | JGI IMG/M metagenome (GOLD analysis project Ga0302323, IMG submission 201950) | Peat permafrost microbial communities from Stordalen Mire near Abisko, Sweden - Fen_T0_3 | ecosystem: Environmental > Terrestrial > Soil > Wetlands > Permafrost | place: Sweden: Abisko... | reverse complement strand
GAGCGGGCGCCGGTTCCACGCCCGCGGTGTGGACAACGCGTATTGAATCGGCACGCGTCAGGTCGCATAATGCTCGGGTCATTGTTGTGATATAGCCATATCACTTCGTGGTCTCACCGGGGGGTGGGAGGACGAGCGAGGGCGACGCTCTCTCCCCGGGAAAGGATGTGAGCGACCGTGACCGACCTCCTCAACGTAGACCTGACGTACGGCAAGGTGACCCGGGAGCCGCTCAGCGCGGACCTCGAGTTACTGGGTGGCCATGGCTTGACCTCGGCCATCGTCGATCGAGAAGTGAACGCAGAAGCCGACCCGCTGGGGCCCGAGAACGTCGTGGTGTACGCCGCCGGTATCTTCGCCGGCACGGTCGTCCCCAATGGCGGCCGGCTCTCCGTCGGCGGCAAGAGCCCGCTGACGGGCGGCATCAAGGAGGCCAACTCCGGCGGCTCGGCCGCCCGGGCGCTGGCCGAGCTGGGGCTTCGCGCCGTCAAGGTCACCGGTCAGGCCGATGACCTGTCGGTGCTCGTGATCACGGCCGACGGCGGCAAGCTCGTTCTGGCGCCGGAGCTCGAGGGTCTGGGCTCGTTCGACACCGTTGACCGTCTCTGGAAGCAATACGGCGACAAGGTCTCCCTCATCTGCACCGGCCCGGCCGGCGAGATGGGCAGCAAGGCCGCGGCAGTCCTCGTCACCACGTCCGACCACCACATGCGCGCCGCCGCGCGCGGCGGCCTCGGCGCCGTCATGGGGTCGAAGAAGCTCAAGGCCCTCGTCATCGACGGCGCCGGCGGACCAGGCGTCACCGTCGCCGACCCGGCTGCGCTCAAGGCGGCCTCCAAGGTGCTCTCCGCAGGCATCCACTCGCATCCGGCCATGGCGGCGCTCGAGGCGCTCGGCTCCGCCTTCCTGGTCAACGTGACGCAGTCGATGGGCTGTCTGGCCACGAAGAACTTCTCCGCGGGCACGTGGGAGAACGCCCAGGACATCTCCGGCGAGCACATGGTCGAGCTGATCTCCGCGCGTCCCAACGGCACCACCAAGCACAGCTGCATGAAGGGCTGCATCATCAACTGCTCGCAGGTCTACACCGACGAGGCTGGAGAGATCATCACGTCCGGCGTCGAGTTCGAGACCATCGGGCTCATGGGCTCCAACTGCCACATCAAGGACCTCGACCAGATCGCCCGCCTCGACCACCTCTGCGACGACCTCGGCCTGGACACCATGGACATCGGCGCCGGGATGGGCGTGGCCATGGAGGGCGGCCTGCTCGAGTGGGGCGACGGCGAGGGAGCCTTCAGGCTGCTCAGTGGGCTCACGGCCGGCGACGAGGACGCACGCGTGCTTGCCGACGGCTGCGTCGCGATGGGCAAGCGGCTCGGCGTCGCGCGCGTGCCGGCGGTCAAGGGACAGAGCTTCGCCGCCTACGATCCGCGCGTGCTCAAGGGCACCGGCACCACCTACATCACGAGCCCGCAGGGCGCAGACCACACGTGTGGGAACGCGCTCCCGAGTCCCGCGAACCCGAGCTACGATGCGGGGTCGCCGCAGGGCCAGGCGCAGATGTCGGAGTTTCTCCAGTGCTACTTCGCGGCGATCGACTCGCTCGGCATGTGCCTGTTCGCCACACTTCCGGCGCTCGACATGCCGGAGCTGCAGGGCGAGTTCGTGAAGGCTGCGGCAGCCATCACCGGCCAGGAGCTTCCTGAGGACTACCTCATCAAGATGGGCGACAAGATAGTGCGCCAGGAGCGCGCCTTCAACCGCCGCGCCGGCCTGACGGAGAACGACGACCGACCTCCGGCGTTCATCGTCGAGGAGGCGGTCCTGCCGTCCGGCAACCGATACGACGTGGCCGAGGCCGACCTGGACGCGATGTTCTCGAGCTGATCACGACAGAAGGAAGACAGGGGCATGGCGAAGGAGACGCGCAAGGCAGGCAAGAAGCTGCGGCAGACGGCCGCCAACGGGCCGCTCGAGGCGAACGGCGAAGCCTTCGTCGTCCGCGCCCTTGCCAAGGGCCTCTCGATGCTCAGTCTCTTCGACGCCGAGCACCGCGAATGGACGCTTGACGAGATGGTCAGGGAGCTCGAGCTCCCGCGCATGACGGGCTACCGCATGGCGCGGACGCTGCAGAGCGCCGGCTACCTGGTCACCGACCAGCAGAGCGGGCGCTACCGCCTCGGTCCGGCGCTCATCGCCTCGACGTACCTCTCTGAGGGGTACGCTGAGCTCGTCGCGATCGCGCGCCCCTATCTCGAGTCGCTCGTCGAGCAGACCGGAGAGTCGGCGACGCTCGCGGTCGACGTCGACGGCGTGGCCGTGTGCGTCGACATGGTCGATTCACCGCGGCCGCACAAGCGTGAGGTGGCCGTGGGCCGCGTCATCGGCGACACCGCCAACGCGCACGGCAAGATGTACGCCGCGTCCATGCCCGACGCTGACCGTACTCGCCTGCTCGCCGTGCCGCACGAGCGCCTCACGCCGAAGACGATCACCGATCCCGAGGAACTCGCCGTCGAACTGCAGCGGGTGCGCGATGAGGGCGTGGCCTTCGACATCGAAGAGCGCAACCTGGGCACATGCGCCGCGGCCGCGCCGGTCAGGGACCAGATGGGCGCCGTCATCGGCAGCATCGGCGTCATCGTGCCCACCGGCCGGTTCGGTCCTGACGAGCGCGAGATCTGCGTCTCCGCGGTCAAGGCCGCCGGAGCTTCCTTGTCCGGTTTCCTCGGGTACGCGGAAGCGGAGCCGCGGACCATCTGACCTCTGGGCAGTCCGCGCCGCGGTCACCGGGCCCTCTCCGGCGGCCGCGGCGCGTCTTTGTGACCTCCGGCACGAAAGCGCAGATTGAATGGCGTCTGGGCCGTGCCTGCGGTACCATAGGTAAAAGTGATATCTCGATACCATTGACAGAACCATCCTCGGCGTGACGAAGGACCAGTGACTTCAGGAAGGAACACGCGCATGGAAGATCTCTTCTCTCTCGAGGGCAAGAACGCCGTCATCCTGGGGGCCGGCGGCATGGGTACGGCGATCGCCGCCGGCCTGCTGCGCTATGGAGCCAGGCTCGAGGTGGCCGACCGCGACGCCGCCGGTCTGGGGCGTTGCGTGGCCAGCCTCGCCGCAGCAGGGCACACAGCCGTGTCGACGCATGAAGTGGACGCGACCAGCGAGAGCAGCATGCAGGTCCTCGTCGACGCGACCATGGAGAGCATGGGCAGCGTGGACATCCTGGTCAACGCGCTCGGCTACAACTTCAAGGCGCATGCGACCGAGTTCCCCATGGATGAGTGGGACCGGCTGTTCAGCATCAACGTCAGGGCCGTCATGATGGCCTGCAAGCTGTTCGGCGCACAGATGATCCAGCAGGGCGGCGGCAAGATCATCAACCTGTCGTCGGTGCGCGACGATCGCGGCGCGCTGGGCGGAAACGCGGGCTACTGCGCCACCAAGGGCGCCGTCAAGATGATCACCAAGCAGCTTGGCGTCGAGCTCGCGCCGTACAAGGTCGGAGTGAACGCTCTGGGACCCATCATCACGGTGACGCCCATGACGGCCGAGCGCATCAAGCAGGACTCCTCTCGGTACGAGCGCATGCTGCTGAACGTCCCGATGGGCCGCATGGCCGATGTGGAGGACCTGGTCGGACCGGCCGTCTTTCTGGCGTCGCCGGCGTCGGACTTCATCACCGGCACCGTGCTGTACGTGGACGGCGGCATGATGGCCTACGCCTGAGGCAGACGCAGGAGCAAAGCCTATGACCGACGTCGTCATCGTCTCCGCGGTCCGCACTGCGCTCGGCCGTCTCGGCGGGGCGCTCAAGGACGTGCAGCCGGAGGAGCTTGCCCGGGTCGTCATCACGGCCGCGGTGGAGCGCGCCGGGGTGGAGCCGGCGGACGTTGACGAAGTCATCATGGGGCAGACCAAGCAGAGTGCCGACGCCGCCAATCTCGCGCGGGTGGCGGCGCTCAAGGCCGGGTTCCCGGTCGAGGTCCCGGCCTACACCGTCATGCGCCAGTGCGGCTCCGGCCTGCAGGCCGTCGGCAACGCGCTGCAGGCCATCCGCGCCGGCGACGCCGAGATCGTGGTCGCCGGTGGCGTCGACAGCATGAGCCTGGCGCCGTACTACCTGCGCGGGGCCCGCTATGGGTTCCTCTCTGGCAACTCCGTCGTCGTCGACCCCAACAGCGAGAGCCAGCCGCGCTCACAGCCCTACGAGGTCTATGGCGAGCTGACGATGCCGCATACGGCGGAGAACCTCGCCGAGCAATACGGCATCACGCGCGAGGAGCAGGACGCCTTCGCATTGCGCAGCCAGGAACGTGCGCTCGCCGCCATCGCGGGCGGGCGTTTCGTGGACGAGATCGTGCCCGTGGGCGTGCCGGTGCGCAAAGGCGAGCCCGGGATGTTCTCGGTCGACGAGTACCCCCGTGACACGAGTCTGGAGAAGCTGGCCGCCCTCCGGCCCTATGTCAAAGAGGACGGCACCGTCACGGCCGGCAACTCATCGGGACGCAACGACGGGGCCGCCTGCCTGGTGCTGATGGCTGCCGAGTCTGCGAGAGCACGCGGTATCGCGCCGCTCGCGACCGTCCGCTCCCATGCGGTCGCCGGCGTCGACCCGCGCGTCATGGGCCTCGGGCCCGTCCCCGCTTCGCGCAAGGCGCTCGAGCGGGCCGGCCTCACCATGGCCGCTATCGGCCTCGCCGAGATCAACGAGGCGTTCGCCGCGCAGGCGATCGCATGCGTGCGCGAGCTACGCCTCGACGAAGACACCCTCAACGTCAACGGCGGCGCCATCGCCCTGGGTCACCCCATCGGCTGTTCCGGCGCCCGCATCCTCACCACCCTGCTCCACGAGATGCGCAAACGTGGCACGCGGTACGGGCTGGCCGGCATCTGCGTCGCCGGTGGCCAAGGCATGGCCACGATCATCGAGAACGCTGGGTGGACCGCAAGGCTCACCCGACCTGACCGATTCTAAGGAGACGAGAGGAATGACAGGAATCGTCACAGACCCCTACTCCGGGCTGGAGCTCATCGAGCTCAGTCACGTGTGGGGGCACGGAGTTCCGTCCGAGCCGGGCCAGCTCGACGTGCGCATGCAGCGCGCGGTCAAGCACGCCCAGCACGGCGTGCTCGCCTGGCGCGTCATCACCAGCCTGCACACCGGAACGCACATGAACGCCCCGATCCACATGGTCCAGCGCGGCGACGATCTGGCCGCCGTCTCCCCGGACCGGCTCTTCGGCAACGCCGCCGTCCTCGACATCCCCAAGCAGAGCTGGGAGGTCATCACGGCCGAGGACCTCGAGGCCGCCGCCCCGGCCGTGCAGGACGGTGACATCGTCGTCATCGTCACCGGCTGGCATCACAAGTACTCCGACGGCCTCGAGTACTTCGGTGAGGCGCCCGGCCTCACCAAAGACGCCGCCGAGTGGCTCGTCAAGAAGAACCCGAAGTTCGTCGCGGTCGACACGCCGTTCATCGACGTGCCGCTCGCGACCTCGATGGGTCCGCACCGCGGCGGCCCCCAGATGAAGCGGCTCGCGCTCGAGTACGCGGCGGCGACTGGCAAGGACGCCAAGAAGGACTTCCCGGAGTGGTTCCCCGCTCACAAGACTCTCGCCGCCGCGGGCATCCCGACGGTCGAGCAGGTCGGCGGAGACGTGGACCTGGTCAAAGGCAAGCGCGCCACCATCGCCGCGACCCCCTGGAAGTTCGAGCACGGGGACGCCTGTCCCGTCCGCATGATCGCCATGCTCGACCCGTCCGGCAACCTGCGCATCGACGCCGGCAACTGACCGCGGACGAGAAGGGATACCGGCTATGACTCTCAAGGTCTACAACCTGAGCCACACCTTCACGCAGTTCATCCCGGAGTGGCCGTCCACTCCGAGCGTGAACGTCAAGGTGAGCAAGTTCCACGCCAAAGACGGCGTCTACGAGGTGGAGTGGGAAGGCATCATGCACCGCTGCACGCACATGGACGCGCCGCTCCACGTCACCGAGAACACGCCGAGCATCGCCGACTACCCGCTGTGGCGCTTGGTCGGCACCGGCGTCTGCGTCGACATTCCCAAGGAGAAGTGGGGTGTCATCACGCCTGAGGATCTCGAGAATACGACGCCCAAGATCGAAGAGGGCGACATCGTGATGATCAACACGGGCTTCCACCGCCTGTGGGGCGACACCGACGAATACTTCGCCTACGGCTGCGGCATGGGGGCCGAGGGTGCGCAGTGGCTCGTCGACAAGAAGGTCAAGATGGTCGGCTACGGTCATCAGGCGAACGACCATCCCATCGCGACCAAGCTCGTCGACCACGGCCTCGGCCCGACGCAGGCGCACCTCATCGACGAGTACAAGGAGTTCACCGGCCGCGACGCGAAGGCGGACTTCCCCAGCTGGGAGCCCGCGCACAAGATCCTCATGTGCCAGGGCGGCATCCCCGGCATCGAGAACGTCGGCGGCGACCTGGACGAGGTCACCGGCAAGCGCTGTACCTTCCTCGCGCTGCCGTGGCGCTGGCCGGGCGGCGACGGTTGCATGGTCCGCATCCTCGCGGTCATCGACCCCGATCAGACCTTCCGCTTCGCGACGGGGCAGTGACATGACAGACATTCTGGAGGGCGTGAGAGTCATCGAGATGGGTCACGTCGTGTGCGTGCCCGCGGCCACGTCCATGATGGGGGACTGCGGCGCCGACGTGATCAAGGTCGAGCCCATGACGGGTGACCAGTCGCGGACCTTCCGCGGCACCGAGGTCAACCCGGGCTTCTACCTGCACAACCGCAGCAAGAAGAGCATCGCGATCGACCTGCGCCAGCAGGCCGGCAAGGACATCGTCTACAAGATGGTCGGCGAGCACGACGTGTTCCTGACCAACTACCAGGCCGGCTCGCTCCAGCGACTCGGCCTCGACTACGAGACCCTCTGCGGCATCAAGGCGAACATCATCTACGGCATCGTCTCGGCCTACGGCACCGTGGGGCCGGACAAGGACATGGCCGGCTATGACTTCGCCGCCGGCTGGGCGCGCTCCGGCATCCAGGACATGCTCAGCGTTCCGGGCACGCCGCCGCCGGCCTCTCGCCCCGGCATCATCGACCGCGTCTCGTCGATGCAGGTCTTCGGCGGCATCTGCGCCGCCCTCTACCACCGCGAGCACACCGGCGAGGGTCAGAAGGTCGAGTTCAACCTCTACCACACCGGCGTGTGGATGGTCGGCGCGGACATCATGGACGCGCTGATGGGCCTGCCGCTGCGGCGCGTCGATCCCAAGGTGTCGGCCAACCCGTTCTACGACGTGTACGAGTGCAAGGACGGCCGCTGGCTCCAGCTCACCGCCGCCGACCGGTACGCCAAGGCGCACGACCCGGTCGGCGCCAACTTCTGGCAGTCCTTCTGCCGGGTCCTGGACCGTCCCGACCTGGCCGGCGACCCGCGCTTCGCGACCACCGACATGCGCCAGCAGCACAGCGATGTCCTCACGCCGATGATCAACGAGGCTTTCAGGACGCGCACCTACGCCGAGTGGGAAGTGCGCCTCCGCGAGGAGAACCTCATGTACGGTCCGATCCTCTCGCCCGAGCAGGTCATCGAGGACCCGCAGGCGCTGGCCAACGACTTCTTCGAAGAGGTCGACCAGCCCGGCATCGGCAAGTTCCGCACCATCAACTCGCCGAACAAGTTCGTGCAGAACCCCTCCTCGATCAAGTCGACCACGCCGGCCCTCGGGGAGCAGACGGACGAGATCCTCGGCGGGCTCGGCTACAACACGAGCGGCATCAATGAGCTGCGCGAGGCCAAGGTCGTCATCTGACCTGACCGCGCGCAGCGACGCAAAGGAGCCAAGATGACAGAAGCGCAGACTGAGCAGAAGCGCGTGCTGCTCGGGGAGGGGTTGTTCACCCCCACGGAGCCGGGCGTGGACGGCCAGATCATCGCCACGCACTGCAAGTCGTGCGGCGACTACTTCTTCCCGCGCAGCTTCACTTGCCACAACCCCGAGTGCGACGAGAAGGACGTCGAGGACGTCGCCCTCAGCCCCACGGGCATCGTCGACACGTACTCCGACATGAGCTACCCGCCGCCGCCGCCGTACGTGGTGAAGAAGGAGGACTGGGTGCCCACGCCGGTCGTCTCCGTGAAGATGCCCGAGGGTATCCACATCATCGGCATGATGGACGAGTGCAAGCCGGAGGAGGTCTCCATCGGCATGGAGGTCCAGACGGTGATCCGCGTGCTGTACACCAACAAGAGCGGCGAAGAGCTCGTCGGCTGGAAGTTCAGGAAGGTGTGACAGTGGACGACATCGCCATCATCGGAGTAGGGCTCCACCCCTGGGGCAAGTTCCCCGAGAAGTTCTGGACCAACATGGCGTCCGACGCGATCTACATGGCCCTCAAGGACGCCGGCATCACCTGGAAGGACATCCAGATCGTCGTCTCCGGTTCGCAGAACTGGGGCGGCCGCAAGGGCATCTACGCCGGTAGCTACATCGACGAGGTCATGGGCTACACCGGCGTGCCCACCATGAACATCAACAACGCCTGCGCCACCGGCGGCACCTGCATCGCCGTCGCGGCCGCCATGGTCGCGTCCGGCCAGGCGGACATCGTCCTCGCGGTGGCGGCGGACAAGTCGGCGAAGGGCTTCTTCCCCTTCCTGCCGCCGTACCACGAGGAGCCGGTGCCGGCCGACGACACCATGCGCTGGCTCATGGGCCTGCCGAATCCCGTGTACTGGGCGCTCGAGTGCCGCAAGAAGATGGAGAAGTACGGCATCACCGACGACCACCTCGCCATGGTCAAGGTCGCGACCAGCAAGCACGGCGCCATCAACCCCGCGGCGCGCTACAAGAAGGAGTTCACCCGCGAAGAGGTGCTCGCCTCACCGATGGTGTGCAACCCGCTGCGGCTGTTCGAGATCTGCGCCACGAGCGACGGCGCCGGCGCGGTGATCCTCTGCAACGCCAAGAAGGCCAAGCAGTTCACATCCAAGCCGGTCCACATCGTCGGCTCGGGTCTCGGCAGCCCGCTCTATGGCGACCCGACCACGCGCATCCCCGTCCTCGGCTTCGAGCCCAAGGAAGGCATGCCGATCATCAGCGAGAGCTGGGTCGCGGCCAGGTCCGCGTTCAAGGACGCCGGCATGGGCCCGGAGGACATCGACTTCGTCGAGGTCCCGGACAACAGCTCGTGGCACTACTTCCAGTACCTCGAGACCATGGGCTTCTTCGAGGAGGGCACCGCGCACCTCGCACTCGAGCGTGGCGAGACCATGATCGGCGGCAAGCTGCCGGTCTGCCCCAGCGGCGGCTTCTCCAGCTTCGGCGAGGCGACCATGGCGCAGGGGTTCGCGCAGGTCTACGAGATGGTCCTCCAGCTCCGCGGCGAGTGCGGCCAGCGGCAGGTGCAGGGCGCCAAGGTCGGCATGTCCGAGGTGTACGGCATGGCCGGCAACAACGCCGCCCTCATCCTGAAGAACTAGCCGGCGGGAGGAGATCCCCATGCCCATGCAGGCGGAGTACGAGACGATCATCTACGAGACCGCCGATCACACGGCCTGGGTCACGCTGAACCGGCCCGAGAAGCGGAACGCGCAGAACGACGAGCTCCGCGCGGAGATGTCGGCGGCGCTCGAGCGGGCCGGCCTCGATCCGGAGGTGTACGTGGTGGTCGTCACCGGCGCCGGCGACCAGGCCTTCAGCGCCGGCGCGGACATCGACGAGTTCCCCACGCGGCAGCTCGTCGACGGCGTCGCCAACAAGGCGCGCCGCCGTCCGCACGAGACCATGCGCGTGCTGCCCAAGCCGGTCATCGCCATGGTCAACGGTCTCGCCCTCGGCGGGGGCTGCGAGCTCGTGCTGGCAGCCGACCTGGCCATCGCGGCCGACACGGCCAAGTTCGGACAGCCGGAGATCCGCGTGGGCGTCATCCCCGGTTGCGGCGGCACGCAGGTGCTGCCGCGGCTCATGGGGGAGAAGCGGGCCAAGGAGTTCATCTTCACGGGTCGCATGATGGAGGCCGACGAGGCGCTTCAATACGGCATCGTCAACAAGGTCGTCCCGGCGGCCGAGCTGCGGGAGGCTACGGAGAAGCTCGTGAGCGACCTCCTGCGCAACAGCCCGGCCATCCTCAAGATCGCCAAGATGGCCGTGAACAAGTCGCTGGATCTCCCTCTCACCGTCGGTATGGACTACGAGCGCGAGCTCTTCGCGATGTGCTTCGGCACGGCCGATCAGAAGGAGGGCGCCAAGGCCTTCTTCGAGAAGCGCAAGCCGGAGTACACCGGCAAGTAGTCCGGCGACACGGCGTACAGCGCGCCGGGCGGCGTACGACGAAGCGCCCCGGAGGTCGTGAGGA
>Ga0302323_100005522_pt1 | contig 10376 bp, 7 predicted proteins | sample Fen_T0_3_FD_201950 | JGI IMG/M metagenome (GOLD analysis project Ga0302323, IMG submission 201950) | Peat permafrost microbial communities from Stordalen Mire near Abisko, Sweden - Fen_T0_3 | ecosystem: Environmental > Terrestrial > Soil > Wetlands > Permafrost | place: Sweden: Abisko... | reverse complement strand
CGAAGCCGCTAAAGTCGCCTTCGGACTCCTTGGCGTAGAGGTCAGACATGCCAAAGCTGACGACATGCCAAAAGGATCCGGCATCGTAGATGGCCACGGCCTCAAGCGGATTCTCGGGTGGACTGCGGCGCTCGTGCATGCGATGCACGCCATTGTGTTCCCACCACTTGGGTTGGCGGCCGGGATAGAGACCTGAGAAGGCGTTCTCAAGCGCATCCCAGCCAGGCGCAAGGGTCAACTGTCCGTCGGGCGTCGCCTTGCGCTGACCAGCTTTCCAATTCTTGAATATTCCAAACATTCCAAACCTCCAGAGCCGCGCGAACGCCAGCTAGGCGGACTTGGCCAGCCCCAGCCGTTCAAGCCACGGCGCGATCTCACTCTTGAGCTCGCCAAGGCTGTACGGCTTGGGCAGCAGGCTGACGTCTCGATAGGTCTGCGTCAGGGCATGGCTGGCCTCGTCCGCTTTTCCGGTGGCAAGGATAACGCCCAGGTCCGGACGCAGCCGCCGCAGGTGGGGCAGGGTGGCCGCGCCGTCAAGTATCGGCATGGTGATATCGAGCAGGGCTAGGTCCACCGCCAACCCTGCCTCGAGTTTTGTGAGTGCCTCATGGCCGTTGCCCGCAATGGTGACCTGGTGCCCAAGCCGGCGGAGCTGGGCCGAAACCGACTTCTGGATGAGTTCGTCGTCGTCGACCAGAAGGACCCGTAGCCCAGGGGATTCGCACAAGCCAGATTCGGACGCCTTGGAAACAGTGTCCGGCAAGATTTGTTCGCTGGCCGGGAAGCGCGCGACGATTTGCGTCCCCTTGCCGGGAACGCTATCCAATTCCAGCTGACCGCGATGGGCCTTCACCGCCCCGTAGACGATGGGCAGTCCAAGCCCCGTTCCCTTGCCCTTCTGTTTTGTGGTGAAGAAAGGATCCAGGGCCTTGTCCAAGATCTCCTTGCTCATGCCGCAGCCCGTGTCTTCCACCGTGAACTCCACGGTGTGTTTGCCCACGTTGCGGGTGCCAATGGTCAGCGTGCCTTGACCATCCATGGCGTCGAGGCTATTTGCGCACAGATTCATGAGCGCACGGGCGAGGGCGCCGGGATCGCCATTCACATGGGCAAGATCCGGTTGCAGGTCGGTCACCAATCGAATTCCCGATGGCATCGATCGTCTGAGCAAGCTGGTCAGTTCGTTGATCACGGTGTTGAGGCTGAAGACCTTCGACTCGGGCAGATCTTGACGGGCAAAATCAAGCAGTCCGCGCACCAGGTTCCGACCGCGTTCACAGGCCTTCACCATGGCGTCCATATCTTCGGCAAGTTCGGAATTGTCGTGAGCGGAGATTCGAATCGAGCTGGCCAGTCCCATAACCGCGCCGAGAATGTTGTTCATGTCATGCGCCACTCCGCCAGCCAGGCTGCCGAGGCTGTCCATCTTTTGGGCTTGGCCAAGGCTCCGCTCCAGACGTTTGCGTTCGGTCAGGTCCTCGACGACTGTCACCGAGTGGTCGGCCGGCCGTCCCGCTTGATCGATGGCTTTGACATGCAGGTTCACCCATACGGGTTCCCCATTCTTTCGCAGGTAGCGTTTCTCCCTGGTGAAGCTCAATATCTCGCCTGCGGCGACCCTGCGCTGGTTTTCCAGATCGATGGCCAGGTCATCGGGATGGGTCAGGCTCATGAAGGTGCGACCCATCAACTCTTCCTTCGTGTACCCGAGGATCTCACAGACGCGTTCGTTCGCCTGCAGGAGCTTGCCGGTGGAAATCTCGGTGAGGACCACTCCGACGGCGGCCTGGTCGAAGATTGCCCGGAAGCGCTCCTCGCTTTCTCGCAGGTTGGTTTGATAATGGATCTGTTGGGTCACATCGCGGGTCGCGGAAATCAGGCATTGGCGGCCGTTGATGACCAGGGGATCGGATCCAATCTCTCCCCAGTAGACGAGCCCGCTGCGATGGCGCAGTTGCGCGAGATATCCGCGTACGCGCCCGTGGGCCCTGAAGATCTCCAGATAGCGGGTTCGGTCCTCCAGGTTGACCCAAAGTCCAAGGTCCGAGGAACTGCGGCCGATGATTTCTTCCCGACGGTAGCCCGTCAGTCTCTCGAAACTGTCATTGACCTCCAGATAGTGTCCGGTTTCCACGTCGGAGATGTAGAGGGCATCTGAAATGACCCGAAAGGCCTTGGCGAATTGTTCGTCACTTTTGAGCGGGGCTAGCTCCTTGACCTTGGCGTCCGTAACATCGCGGACCGAGGCAAAGACCTGTTCATTTTGTACCGTGAGCCGCCAATCGAGCCAGCGGTAGCCACCGACTTGTTGGCGAAATCGGGCGAGAAAGGATGCGATGGAAGGTGCGTCGCCTAGATCGTGGAGTTTGGCGAAGGCGTCCCGGGCGGCCTGGGAATCCTGTGGATGGGTGAAATCGAGGATGGATGCCCCTAGGAACGCGCGCATGGGAAAGCCCAAGGTGTGCTCCCACGCGGGATTTAGGCGAAGGGCGTGCGCGTCTCTGTCGAAGATGCCTAGTAAATCAAAGCTGGTCTTAAACAAGGCCTCCAGTTCTTCGGACTGGTGCCGCAATCCGGGCTTGGTCGTTCGGTCCCCTTGATCCATGGTCCCCATCCGCTGACCCAGGTGAGCCAGCCGAGATCTCCAACGTGTCGCCCCTGTGTGTCAGACCAGTGTACTGGACTTTTCTCGGCGTGAGAACTAACGCGAATTAGAAATTGGACCGACGTGGGGCGTCGTTGGGCTTCCGGTCAGGACGGAGCGTTCCTCTAATCTAGCCGGCGTGCGATCTCGACCAGCTTGTCCATGGTCCCATCGAACACCTTGTCCACGACCTGGCGGATGGGATCGCCGTCGTAGTAGGCCATGATCTCCTCGACCCCGCGTGAGAAGGGAATCCTCGCCTCCCAACCAGGGACCAGGCGCTTCACCTTACTGTTGTCGAAGATCATGCTGTGGGTCTTGTCGCCAAGCAGGCTGTCGCCCCATTCCTGGTCGTGCTTGGCGATGATCTCCGACGGTAGGTGTACAAGCCGTGCCTCCACCCCGGCTGCCTTGGCCAACATGCGGTGAATTTGATCCCACGATAGCCACTCGTCCGAGGTGCTGTGGAAGTAGTTACCAATCGCCCGCGAATGGCCGAGCAGTCCCACGAAGGCTCGTGCGAAGTCTTCGTGGTGGGTCAGCGTCCACAGCGAGCTGCCGTCGCCGTGGACCACCACCGGCTTGCCCTGGCGCATGCGGTGGATAACGGTGTAGCCGCCATGACAGGGGAAAAGGGTCCGGTCGTAGGTGTGCGACGGCCGGACCACCGTGAAGGGGAACTTCTCGCGCCGGTAGGCCGCCAGCAACGCTTCCTCGCAGGCGATCTTGTTGCGTGAGTATTCCCAAACGGGGTTGTCGAGGGGCGTGGATTCAGTGACCGGGAGGCTTTCGGCGGGTGTCTGGTAGGCGGAGGCAGAGCTGATGAACACGAACTGGCCGGTGCGCCCCCGGAACAGGTCAAGGTCTTGGGCAATGTGTTCGGGCGTGAAAGCGATGAAGTCCACCACCACGTCGAATTTCAAATTGCCGAGGGCCGCTCGCGCTGCCGCCGGGTCGCGAATGTCGCCGGTTAGCACCTTGATGCCAAGCGGAACCTGCCGCCCTGTCTTTCCGCGTCGCAGGTGAAAAAGCTGGATCCCACATTCGACTGCCACGCGGGAACAGGCCGAGCTGATGATGCCAGTGCCGCCAATAAATAGGACTTTCACTGACTATTCATCCTCGTCGGCCGCCATCTTGGATTCGGCGATGACCTTGTCCATCAAGTGGCCGGGCAGCTCATCGTAGTGCGAGAACTCGATGGAAAACGAACCGCGGCCGCCGGTGATCGAGCGCAGATCAGACGAGTACTTCAAGGTCTCGGACATGGGCACCACGGCGCGGATAACCTCGCCCTTAGCCAGTGAGTCCATTCCTTCCACGCGTCCCCGGCGGTGGTTGAGGTCACCGATGACGTCGCCCATGGAGTCGCTGGGGCACATGACCAGCAACTTCATGATGGGCTCAAGCAGACAGGGCTTGGCCTGCTTGAAAGCAGCCTGGAACGCCTTGGAGGCGGCGATTTCGAACGAACGCGCATCCGAATCGACGTCGTGGTACTTGCCGTCGAACAGCCGGACCCGCACATCGGTCGCCCGGTAGCCCGCCATGACGCCACGGCCCATGCGATTGCGCATGCCCTTCTCGACAGCAGGGATGAACTGGCGTGGCACGGCGCCGCCAACGACGTCGTCGACGAATTCGAAGCCTGCGCCGTGGGGTAGGGGCTCCATGTCGATGTAGACCACGGCGAACTGGCCGCGGCCGCCGGTCTGCTTCTTGTGTTTGCCCTCGATGTTCTGCGACTTGCCCCGGATGGTTTCGAGGTAGGGCACCTTGGGAGCCAAGAGCTCGACCTCGACGCCAGCGCGGTGCAGTCGATCGACGACCACCTCGACGTGGACCTGGCCGGTGCCGCCAAGCAGGATTTCCTTGGATTGGGCGTCGTGGATCACCTTCACGGCCACGTCCGAGTCGATGATTTCGTTCAGCTTCACTGCAACCTTGTCTTCGTCGCCCTTGCTCTTGGGATGGAGGGCATAGGTGATAAGCGGTGCTGGAATGGTGGGGCGAGGCAGGGTGAAGGGTGACTTTTCGTCGGCCAGCGTATCGCCAGTCTTGGTCATCTTCAGCTTGGCCACCGCCACGATGTCGCCAGGGAAGGCTTCGGAGACGGCTTCGCGGGCCTTGCCCTGCAAAGCATAGAGCTGGCCGAAACGCTCCTTGGTGTCGTGGTTCACCGACAGGAGCGTGGCATCGCTGGTCAGCTTGCCGGTGAGCACGCGTAAAATCGAGAGCCGGCCGATGTCGGAGGTCGAGGTCTTCCAAACGTAGGCGGCCACCGGCGCGCTAGGGTCGGGTCCGCGCTCGGCGGGCTCCCCACCTTGGGTACCCTTCCACGCGGGCCGATCCAAGGGCGATGGCAAGCATTCAACCGCGAAGTCGAGCAAGGTCTGGACGCCGACGCATAAGGCACCCGAGGTCGCGAGCACGGGAATGATGGCGCACTTGCGTACCCCTTGGGCCAAGCCTTTTCGGGCCTCCTCATCGGAGAGAGAGCCGGACTCGAGATAGCGTTCGAGCAGCGAATCGTCCGCCGACGCGATGGCTTCGTGCAAGATTTCGCGAGCTTTCCTGGCCGCCTCTTCCATGTCCGCTGGCACACTTGTGACCGAGACCTCGCGTCCCTCGTTCGAGAAGCGGACGGCCTTCATGGTCATCAGATCGACCACGCCCTCGAAGCCACCTTCCTGTCCGATGGGAAGTTGCACGGCCACCGCCTTGGTGGTCAGCGAGGTTCGAATATTCTCCAAGGCGGTGTCGAAGTTCGAATTGTCGCGGTCTAGACGCGAGACCACAATGCAACGGGGCAGGGCCAGCTCCTCGGCCATGTCCCAGGTGCGCTCCGTGTAGACTTGGATGCCTTCGTTCGCGGAAACCAACAAGACCGCGGCATCAGCGACTTCCAGGGCAATGCGTGTTTCAACCAGGAAGCTGCCGTTGCCAGAAGTGTCGATGAGGTTGATCTTGTTCTTTTTCCACTCGACGTGTCCGACGGCGGCCGAGATGGTGGTCTTCCGTTTGTGCTCCTCGGGCTCGAAGTCGAACGTCGAGGTGTCGTCGTCCACGCGGCCAAGTCGCTGGTTGGTCTTGGTACAAAAAAGTATCGCTTCGGCCAACGTGGTCTTGCCCGTGCCACCGTGGCCAATCAGCGCAATGTTTCGGATCTCGTTTGCCGCGTAGCTCTTCATGGTTACCTTTCGCTAGGTTCACATCAGGAGGTTCACGATCCGACCCGCCCACATTCGGGAACGATCACTTCTAAATCACCTGCGTTGCGAAGTCGAGGTGGACAAGGATGCGAGGGCGATGCGAGGGCGACGCGATGGCCGCCTTCAAGTCGGCTACACGGTACGCGAGAAGACAGGCTCGGCGGACGACAGCTTGGGTTCTAAGTGGGCGTCGAAACACATGGCCAGGTTGCGAACGAAGACTTGCCCAAGTCCAATGGCGCGAATTCCGTCGTCGTCGATCTGGCACATGCCGTCTGCGACGAAGGGTTGCAGCTTGGCCAAGGAGCTTCGCAGGTATTCCGAGAACACGATTCCATGTGTGTTTTCAATGGTTTTTCGGTCAACCACGAAGTTACACATGAGGGTGTGGATGACGTCGCGGCGGATCTCGTCGTCGACGGTGCGCTGGTAGCCACGCCCCACCGGGAGCTGGCCGGCGTCGAGCATGCGGTAATAGTGCACGAGCTTCTTTTCGTCTTGCACCAGCGCCCCGCGCACGTCGCCGATGGCCGAGACGCCGAAGCCGATCATGTCGGCCCCCGCCATCACGGTGTAGCCCATGAAGTTACGCTGCAAACGGCTTTGCCTCTGGGCGATGGACAGCTCATCGGTGGGCAGGGCGAAGTGGTCCATGCCGATGGCCTGGTAGCCGGCGTCCATGAATCCCTCGCGCGCGATGGCAAGCAGGGCAAACTTGTCGTCCCGGCCGGGCAGGGCCGGGCGCAGGATATTGCGCTGGTGGCCGCGCTGGTTCGGCAGGTAGGCGAAGGAATAGACCGCCACCCGATCTGGCCGCATGGCCACGGCCTGGGCGATGGTGCGGGTGAAGGACTCGGGCGTCTGGCAGGGGAGCCCGTAGATGAGATCAATGTTCACGCCCTGAAAGCCGTGCCTGCGCGCACTGGCCACCAGGGCTTCGGTTGCCTCGATGGGCTGTTCGCGGCCAATGGCCTTTTGCACCTCGGGGTCGAAGTCCTGGACGCCAAGCGATATGCGCGAGAACCCAAGGCTGGCGAGGGCATCGATGTGAGCCGTGGTGGTCACACGGGGATCCACCTCGATGGCGCGCTCGGCGTTGGGCAGGAAGGTGAAGTGGCGCTGGAAGCTGGTCACTAGCCGAACCAGCTCGTCGGGTTTCAAGTAGGTGGGCGTGCCGCCACCCAAGTGGTACTGCGCGACCTTGCGCCGGTCCGGCAGGAGCGAAGCCACGCGCTCCATCTCGACTTCGAGATGGGCAAGGTATGGTTCGACCACGTCGTGGCGGGCGGTGGCGAATGTGTGGCAGCCGCAGAACCAGCAGCGCTCGACGCAAAAGGGGATGTGCGTGTAGATGGAAAGTGGAGCATCCACCAGGCGGTTCGCCGCGGCAAGGGATGCCCGGTAGTCGGCGTCACCGTAGCCGGCGTGAAAATCCACGGCCGTGGGGTACGAGGTGTAGCGCGGCCCTACGGAGTCATATCGGGCAAGGAGTTCTGCGGGGACGGTCTGTCTCATTCACTTTCTCTCGACGACAACGAGTACTTCCTCGGCCAGAAGGTCATCGTCCGTTCGCAACTCGCGGGGTGTGCCGTCAACCAGAGCGTACCCCGATACGATGTTCACCCCGCTGGACCCGGCCCAGTCTAGCAGGTCACGTAGGGTGAGCAGGTGGATGTTGGCCGATTCATACCAGTAGAAAGGCAGCCGCTCGGTGACTGGCATGCGGCTGCGCGCCGCCAAGTCGATGACCACGCGATAGTGGGCAAAGTTGGGAAACGAGACGATTCCGCGCTTTCCGACGCGCAGCATTTCCTCAAGGACTTCACGGGGATGCTGAAGAGTCTGCAAGGTTTCCTCGAGGACTACGACATCGAAGGCCTTGTCTGGACACCAGCGCAGTCCCGCGCCCAGGTCGGCCTGGATGACGGGCACGCCGCGGTCCACGCACGAAAACACCTGGTCGGGATCGATTTCGACCCCCTGGCCTCGTACGTTGCGTTCGCGGATGAGCCGCTCGAGTAAGAACCCATCGCCGCAACCTAAGTCCAGCACGGTGGCGCCCATGGGGATCTCGCGCGAGATAATCTCCTCCTGCCAGCGCGAAGAGGCCTGTCCCGCCGAGGGGCGGTTGGCGCGCTCTTTCATCAACGCGACAATGGCGGCGGCCCGCTCTTCAAACAGGCCTTCGGGAAGGCGGGAAAGGCCGCGGTCGGTGACAAGGTCGTGATCGGCTCGGGGTTGGCTCATGGTGTTCCCTAGTGCGCGAGAAAGCTGCGGAGAAGTCGTCCGACCTTTTGCGTTTCGACGAGAAACGAATCGTGGCCGAAGCGCGAAGGAACCTCGGCATAGGTGACGGGCACGCCGGTCCTGGCCAGCGCCATCGCCAGATCCTTGCAGTCGCCCGGGGGATAGAGCCAATCCGAATTGAAGGACACCACCAAGGCGTTGGCGCGAACCCGGCGGCAGGCCTCGATCAAGCTGCCGCCACCCCAGGCCGCGGCGGCGTCGTAGTAGTCCATGGCGCGAGTGATGTAAAGGTAGCTGTTGGCGTCGAAGCGTTCGACGAAGGCGCGGCCCTGGTAGTCGAGGTAGCTCTCCACGGCGAACTCGATGCCGAAGCCGGGCTGCTGCTCGCTGTTGCGTTGGAGCCGGCGTCCGAACTTCTCGTGCATGCCCTCGTCGGACAAATAGGTGATATGCGCCAGCATGCGCGCGGCGGCGAGGCCCGCGTCCGGCCCCTTGTCCCGGCCGTAGTAGTCGCCGCCTGCGAAGTTGGGGTCGTTCAAGATGCAGTACCGTCCTACGGCGTTGAAGGCCACGCCCTGGGCCGATAGCCGGGCGGCTGAAGCCAGGACCACCACGCGCTCGACGCGCTCGGGACAAGCTAGCGCCATCTCAAGGGCTTGTTGCCCACCGATTGATCCGCCGACCACAGCGCGAACCCTGGTGATACCAAGCGCGTCCAGCAGGCGCGCGTGCAGCTTGACCCAGTCGCCTACCGTCACCATGGGGAAGTTCAAACCGTAGGGTTTGCCCGTGCGTGGATCGGTCGAAGCGGGCCCGGTGGTTCCGTAGCAGCCGCCAAGCACGTTGGGACAAATCACGAAGTATCGGCTGGTATCGATGGCCTTGCCTGGACCGACGACCGCGTCCCACCAACCCGGCTTGCGCTGGCGCCAGGTGCGGCCGTTTTTCTCGGTGTCCTTGTCCCAGCCGGCCACGTGCGCGTCGCCGGTCAGGGCGTGCGCGATGAAGACAACGTTGTCCTTGCGGGGCGCAAGCGTGCCGTACGTCTCGTACTCGACATCAATAGGTCCCAGAGAGCCGCCCAGTTCCAATTCCATGGGCGCTTCCGTGGACACCAAGCGCAGGGTCTTCGCCCTGGTCCAGCCAACCGAATCGAGCGCCTCGGGACCGTTACCGCGCGTCCCCTCTTTATCCTCGGGTACCATCGCCGCTATCAGCTCACAACAGGGCCGGTGAGCGCAAGATTCGCGAGCCTAAATGCTGTAGTCAGGGGCGTTGTTGCCCAGGGCGGTGCGGTAGCGATCGACGAGGATCTGGAAACTGGCGGCATCGTAGACCATGGTGGCCGCTCGCACGGCCGACTCCCAGATGGGGCCGAAGACCGCTTGAGATGCGTGAGGGGAACTGCCCTGGCTTTTGCCCGCGTTGTCCGGATCGGCGAGGCTGCCCTGCACGACACGCAGAACATCGCCGACGGAAATGCGGGCGGGCGGACGGGCGAGCACGTAGCCGCCCTCGTTGCCTCGTCGGGACTCCACTAGGTTGGCGCGTTTGAGCTGGGCCAGGATGGCTTCAAGAAAGCGCGCAGGGATGGCCTGTGCCTTGGCGATTTCACCGATAGATACCGGGCCGTGGCCGAAGCGCATGGCAAGTTCGAGAGTGGCGCGTAGGGCGTACTTGCTTTTTTGAGTGATGGCCATTCGTCAACCTGGAGAAGAATTCCTACTATTTCTATCGTATATGGAAGGCCGTGTCGGCGTTGTCAAGGCGAGTTCGACGGTGGCCACGCCCGAATCCAATTTCTTCCTGTTCCCATGGATCGCTGCTGGCGCGGCGGGCATCTCATGGTTCGTGGTGTGGAAATTTGGAGTTGAAACGATGTCTCGATCTGCCCTTTTAGGTTTCGCGATGGTGATCGTTGCCGGTTGCTCGGGTGGCTCGGGCACACCTTCGACTGACGGAGGCGGCGGGACGTCGACGATTGTGGGGAGTTGCACGGGAGGCAAAGAGTCGGGGTGCACCGAAACCTTGTGCTGTCAGGACTATGCCGGCATTTTTACGTCGACCACGGCCCAGAGTTCCTGCACGGCCATCGCTGGCACCTATTCGTCGGCGCCGTGCACGTCCCAGAATCTGGCTGGCAGCTGCGCGCTTTACGAAGGCACCGCAGCGGAACAGATCGTTCGTTACTACGTCGGCTACACCTTCCTCGACACCGCCCCTGGGGCAGCCTCGGCTGCGGCCAACTGCGCGGCCTTGCATATCGGAACGTA
>Ga0302323_100005518_pt1 | contig 10380 bp, 7 predicted proteins | sample Fen_T0_3_FD_201950 | JGI IMG/M metagenome (GOLD analysis project Ga0302323, IMG submission 201950) | Peat permafrost microbial communities from Stordalen Mire near Abisko, Sweden - Fen_T0_3 | ecosystem: Environmental > Terrestrial > Soil > Wetlands > Permafrost | place: Sweden: Abisko... | reverse complement strand
TTGCCCGGGCGATTGGGGCACGGGGCGCTGACATCAGCCGGCAGGCAAGAGTTGAAGAGCTGCGGCAGATGGTGGCAGCCGGGCGATACCAGATCCAGCCGGAAAAGCTGGCGCTGAAGATCCTGGTTCTGGCCCTGAAACGAAGATAGCGGCTGCCTCTCCAGGCGCCATTCAGTCTTCCGCCTCGGCGACCTCGACGCGGTTGCGGCCGTTGGCCTTGGCCCGGTACATGGCCGCGTCAGCGAAGCGCAGGAGCAGATTCTCTCGCCGGCGTTGGTTGCCCCCGGGGGCCAAGTGCTCGCGGTAGGACGCCACGCCGATTGAAGCGCGAACGCCGGGCAGGGGCTGCGCCGTCTGCTCGCCGTCCGCTTCAGCATCGAAGATGGTCGCCTCGGCAATGACCCGCCGCAAGTCCTCGGCGGTCTGCACGGCGCGGTGGATGTCGCTGCCAGGGAGGATGGCCACGAACTCATCTCCACCATAGCGAGCCAACACAGCCGCGGGAGGCGCGTTCTCGGACAGAAGACGCGCCACCTCGCGCAGAGTCCAGCTCCCGGCCAGGTGTCCGTAGCGATCATTCACTTCCTTGAAGTAGTCGAGGTCGATGAACAGCAACGACAGATCCGTGGCGTTGTGGTCAGCGTGCGCGATCTCGTCCTCCAAGCGAATGTGGAAATACCGGCTGTTGAACAGGCCGGTCAGGTGATCCAGGCGGGCCAGGGCGCGCGCGTGGATGGCGTCCAGCGCGTTCTGGATCGACGAGGACATGTAAGCCGCGAAGATGCGCAGAAGCTCATTGTCGCGCGCGCTGTAGGGACCGCCCGAGCGCCGGTTGATGAGTTGCAAGACACCGCAAATCGATTCGCCCACGATCACCGGCATCCCAATCACCGAGGCGATGGGCCGGCCCGGACCACGCACCGGCATCGCGATCGACAAGGGGTCATCAGACGACAGGTCGTCGCTACGAAACGGTGTTCCCGAGCGGTAAACCTGTCCGACGAAACCGCGATCGCTCGGGACACGTTTGCCCAACAACTGTGCCGTACCCGGGCCAAAGGTGGCGATGAACGTCAGCCGCGGGGTTCGGATCCCGGCCAGCTTGGCACGCGGATCGTCGAGCAGGATGCCGCCCGATTCGGAGGGCACGAAGTCGTTGGCGCGTTCGAGGATCTCGCGCAAAGCGGCGTCAAGGCGCACGTCCCAGCGCTCGGTGTCCTGATCCCGTCGAGCGCGGAAAAAGAAGCGGCCGATCTCCTCCGGTGAGAGGGTCAGAATGGGACCAGGCGAAGTCGGCGGATTGGGAATCGATGGCTCTTCATCGACTTCCTCCTCGGGCGCAGCGGCCCGGGTGGGATCGTCAGCCTCGGCAATGTTCTCGACGTTGCCGTTGGTCTCCTTGTCGCCAACCGTCACGCGGAACCTCGTTTTGCATCCTAGCTTACAGGATCTTGTCTCGACGTGCTACCTGCGTTCAAGTGGTCCGAGGGGTCACTGTCCGTAAGCGGCTATCTGAATCACGCCACGCCCGCGGCTTCTGGATCGAGCGTTCCGCGATACACCGCCCGCAGGCGCGCCCGGCGTTCCAGATCGCGGATGATGACTGCCGCGACGTCGATGCGGTAGATCTCGCGCAGCGAGTGGATGCCCCCAGGAGCGAAAACGTTCAGCTCCAGGATCTTGTCGCCCGCAATGTCCACGCTGACGAAATACAGGCCGTCGGCCAGCAACTTGGGACGCAAAAGGTCGCACAGACGCTGCTCGGCTGGCCCGAATCGACAGCGACGGCTGCGCAGCGCCGAAGGCTCGCCCACGGGCGGGACCGAGACCGATCCGTGCGGGTGCAGATGTGGCGAAGGCAGGCGCCGATAGAGCGCGACCTGCGATCCCACGCGGATGGGTTCGCCCCCGAGCAGCAGCAGGCGCTTCTCACCTGCGCCGGCTTCGGGCAGGTACTCCTGCGCAACCGCGTAGCCGTCTCGAGTAATCGCGCTGATGATGGGGTTGAGATTCTTCGCCTGGCGCCGGCGCAGGAAAAAGACCTTCTCTCGGCCCGCGTGGGCAAGCGGCTTGAGCACGGCGGGGCCGTCCAACTCGCGCAGAAACGCCTTGATTCCCTCGGACGAACGCGACACCACGGTGCGCGCGCGCACCTCGGGCGGCAGGTCGGCCAGATACAGCCGGCCCCACGCGCGCCGGACCCCCTCGGGATCGTTGACCACCAACACGCCGCTCAGGCGCAGGCGCCAGCAGAAGTCGATGACCGGCGAGGGCGGCTCACCAGCGGGTTCGCGCAGGGGGTTGTAACGAAGAAAGACCACATCGAAGGAACTGAGCGCGTCCTCCTCGCGCACGGCATCGGCCGAGAGCAAGGCGGCGTGATAGTCAGCCGGCCGGCGGTAGTCGCCTGCGCGCACGCGCGCGGTGGTCGCGAGCACGGTGTTGTCGTCGAGAAACGACAGGTCGCGGGACGAAACGAAGCGGACTTCATGCCCTCGACGGTGCGCGGCCCATGCCAGGTGAATGCCAGCGAAACTGGGCAGCTGGGTCCTAGCGTCGGGAACCAAGAAGGCGATGCGCATGGGACGACTGGCTAGGGAGTCCGGCCACGACCACGACCACCGCCACCGGCGAGAACGTTCGCGGATGTCGTGGAAATGCGACGGACGTTCACGGGTCGACTTTCTGGGCCTCGCGGTGGCGTGACAGGATGTCGGCCAGGCGATCGAGAGGCAACGCAGGCGCGAAGTGGCCGGAAGGACCGGTCATGTCTTCAGCGGCGCACAGGGAATTCACGATGGCCTCCTCCGTGCACTCCACCACGGCTTCGTAGAGTCCGTCGCAGACCTCGTCGAGAAGAACCTCGATCGGGTGGATCATGCCCGAGGTGACGCGTGGGACTTTGTTGGCGGTGGAAAAGCCGATCACGATCTCGCCCGAAGCGTGGGCCGCAAAAGACCCGACCCGGCCGATCCCCAAGGCAGCGCGCTTGCACAAGCGGTTGATTTGCGACGACAGCAGCGGCGCATCGGTGGCCACAACCACGATGATCGAGCCGGCATTGTGCGTACGCTTCTCGGCCCGAGAGAACTCGGGTTCGAGAATCTGTCCCACCGGAGCCCCCGCAATGCACAGCGAGCGCATGACGCCGAAGTTGCTCTGCACCAGCACGCCGAGGCTGAAGGTGAGTGGGTCGGCGTTCCCGTGTGTCCCGTAAATGGTCACCCGGCGCGAGCTGGTCCCGATGCCAGCCTTGAAGTCACAGGTCACCATGCCCGTGCCTGCGCCCACGCAGCCTTCTGCCGCCGGCCCGGTTTCGGCTTGCTCGATGGCGCGATAGACATGCTCGGAGCGCACGTGCCGACCCACGACGTCGTTCAGCCACGAGTCGTCGCACTCGGCCACGATGGGAATGATGACGTCGTATTCCGTTCCGATGCCGGGAAAGCGACGGGTCATCCACTTGATGGTGGCGTCCGACACCTTGCCCACGGACATCGTGCTGGTGAGCAGGACCGGGGTTTCGAGCAGGCCCCACTCCACCACCTGGGTCAGGCCCGAAACCTCGCCGGCGCCATTGAGCACGAAAGCGCCAGCCAGGACCCGCTCGGCGAAGATGGGGTCAGGCGGCAGGATGGCGGTCACGCCGGTGCGCACCGGCCCCTTGCCCACCACCAACGGTCCCTCGCCCTGGATGAGCGTGGTGTGGCCCACGCGCACGCCGGGAACGTCGGTGATCGCGTTCAGCGATCCGGTGGGCAGATGACCGATGGCGAAGCCGAGATCGCGGAGACGCTTTCTCATTGGCTACCCATGAGCCGGTCCCGCGCTACGGTGTTTCGGGCACAGCCGCTGGGGTTTTTTCGCTGGTTGCCCTCTCCCCCTTGCCGTTGCCGTCTCCCTTGCCGTTGCCTTCACCGTTGCCGTTGGCCCCCGGCACGACCCGGGCTGCCTCGGCCTCGCGCGCCTCGGCGCGACGCTTTTCGCGCAGCCGCTTGAGCCCACCCGAAAGAATCTCGCCTATCAGCGATCGGTAGTCGATGTTGGCGGCCTTGGCGATGAGACACAAATCGGAGTATTCGGGGGTCAGGCCAGGCAGCGGGTTCACTTCAAGCACGTAGAAGTTGCCCCCCTCGTCCATGCGCAGATCCACACGAGCCACGTCCCGGCAATCAAGCGCTTCGAATGTGTCGCGCGCGACCCTCTCAATGGCCTTGACCTCACCCGCCGAGAGATGAGCCGGACACTGGTAGTAGACGTGCTTTTCCCATTCCTGCTTGATCTGGTAGTCGTAGACGGGTCGCGGGTTGTTCTTGTCGAGGAAGAGAATCTCCATGGCCGGCAACACGCGCGGTCGCTTGTCGCCGAGAAGTCCCACGGTGAATTCGCGACCGGCCACGTAATGTTCAACCAGCGCGGGCTGACGATACTTCTCCAGCAGATCCCGCACCACCGCCCGCAGCGATGCCTCATCGTCGACCACCGAGGCATGGGCGCTCACGCCCTTGGAGGAGCCTTCCTGGTTGGGCTTGACGATGAGCGGGAAGACCAGCTTGGGCGACAGGCGTTCGCGTCCGGTTTCCATCAACTGGAACTCGGGGGTGAGGATGCCGTGCTGGCGCAACACCTTCTTGGACAGGGCCTTGTCGAGCGCGATGGACAACGTGGCTGCGTCCGATCCGGTGTAGGGGATTCCCATCAGTTCGCACAGCGCGGGCACCGCGGCCTCGCGGTTGCGGCCCTCGACCCCCTCGGCAATGTTGAAGACCAGATCCACCGGCGAGTCGGTGAGCTGGCGGGGCAACTCGGCGGTGGCCTCGAGCGGCACCACCACGTGGCCGTAACTCTCGAGCGCCTGGCTGATGGCCTCGATGGTCTGCGGGGCGTCGTACTCGGCCTCGGCGTCATCCCCGCCCTTGGAGTCGACGCGCTTCATGTTGTGGGTGAAGCCGATGCGCAGAGGCTCGGGAGCCCGCCGGCGGCGACCGACCTGCGGGACCGTTAGCCCCTGCCGTCGCGCCGCACTGGCCACCACTGCACCCAGCGCCGCCTGATAGTCGAGTCCCTCACGCGCCGCCGCGGCGAAGGTGCTGGACCCACGTTCCAGCGACGGCAGGGCATTGACTTCCAGTAAGTAGATGCGACCGTCGTCGCCCAGGCGAAAATCGATGCGGCCCAAGTCTCGCACGCCCAGGGTGCGGATGGCCAGCTTGCAGATGGCGCGCAGGCGGGCCACCACGTCACGTTGCAAGTCGGGGGGACAGCGCACGGCCACCCGGCTGGCCTCGGCAGACTTGAGCCGGTAGTCATAGATGTTGAAGCGGCTCCGGGCCGCCGGGTCGATGACGTAGTCGACCGGCAGCAACACGCCTTCGTCACCCACACCTTCCAGAAAGGGAACCGTGACGTCGGTGCCAGGGACAAATTCTTCGACGATCAGACCGGAGGAGTAGCGACGCAGAACCCGCGGCAACATGTCGGCCAGGGCGCGCGGATCGCGGGCCACCGCATCGTCACCGATGCCCTTCGAGGATCCCTCGTAGTTGGGCTTGACCAGAACCGGATAGGCCAAGCCCAACATGCCGATGTCGCGTCCGCGTTGCACATCGTCGGGCACCACCAGACGGGCCCTCGGCGTGTCGATGCCCTGAGCACCCAGGACGAGCTTGGTCATCCACTTGTCCAGTGTGACGGTCAGCACGTAGGCGTCTGAGCCGGTGTAGGGAAAACCCAGCTCCTCGAACAACGCCGGGTAGAAAGCCTCGCGCGTGCGGCCGCGCCGGCCCTCGGCGGTGTTGAAGATGAGGTCGGGCCCGTACGATTCCAAACGCGCCGCCAGGTGCGAGGCCGGGCCGGTGACCTCGATCTTCTCGACCTCGTGCCCACCGGCGCGCAGGCCGTCGGCAAGAGCGTCGACAGTTTCTACCGTGTCGAATTCGGCCTCGTCCTCGCTATCCGTAAGACGAAGGTTGTGAGTAAATGCGATCTTCACGTCGTCGTCGCCACCCGCTGTCGATCGGATGTCTTGGGACGAGAGTAGAACAAAGTCGACCGGCGTACGTCAACAGCAACCCTGCAATCCTGCGCTAGCCGCAGGCGGTCGTGGCCGTGGCCGACTGTGATCACGCCGGCCATGAGAACGACCACCACGACGTCCACGGCCACCACCGAACGCTCCGACTGGGCGCGCGACCCGATTGTGGAAAGTCGCCCCGGTGAAACGGTTCAGAACGTCCTGACCGCGCTGCAGTCCAGGTTGCTGGAGCAGTCTGAGTAGACGCAGATGTTGTGAGTGATAGGGGCCTGGCCGATGTTGCACGTATCGTCGATCACTTCCTTGATCTCGGCAACAGCGCAACCAGCCTTCTTCCCCTCTTCAGCACAGGCCGCCAAGTCGATCGTGGTGTTGTTGGGGCAGATGTTGCACTGACCCGACGTCTTGTCGCTGCACCCAAGCGAACCGAGCAGCATCCCAACGATGGCGAGACTGACTAGCCGCATGGCAACCTCCTCGTGGTGGACCGAGGATGGGAGTGGAGCCGCCGAACGAGCAAGCCGGATCTCCTCCATGCCCCTACCCCAGAAGAATCCCGCCGCGGCTGCGGAGCGCGCCCGCCACCTTCTCCGCCAACGCCTTGAGGTCTTCGCTCGGTCGCGCCAGATAGCCGTCCACGCCCAACTCGAACGCCTCCTTGATCGTTTCATATGAAGGATAGGCGGTGTAGAGCACGGAAGCGCAGTGAGGCAGCAGGCGCTGAGCCTGCTCGATGACGCGCAGGCCGGACATGCCGGGCAGGTTCCGGTCGGCCAGCACCACGTCGTAGCGCTGCTCCTGAATCAGGGCCAGCGCCTCGTCGCCATTGGCTGCCGCCGTCACGCTGAAGGTGCGGCCCAGGAACTCAGCAATCAGCTGGCGCCGCGGGCCGTCCACCTCCACCACCAGCACGCGGCCCTTCTCGCCCCGGCGGGCCTTGTCGACCGTTGAGCTGGCCTGGGCGCGTGCGAGCTGTTCATCGCGGCGTGAAAGCGCGCGGCGGATCCGGAAGCGCAATGCCTCCACGTCGCGGATCGGCTTCTCGATGTAGTCCTGCGCCCCGATGTCCAGGGCCTCCACCGCTGAATCATAGGACGAGTATCCGGTAATCATCACGACCGCGGGCTGGGGATCGAGTGTGCGCGCCACCCGCAGGACCTCCAGGCCCGACGCACCAGGGAGGTTCTTGTCGGTGAGCACCAGGTCGAAACGCCGCTTCTGCATCATTTCGATGGCTTCTTCGGCCGAGGCTGCCGTGGTCACCCGATAGCCGCCCCGGCGCAAGATCTCGCGCAGCACGGTCAGCACCACGACTTCATCGTCGACCACCAGGACTTCGTGGGCCGACGGGACCACGGCTCCGCGCTCGGCGACGGCAGTGTCGGCTATCAGCTTCGCGTCCACGTCCTGCGGTGCTGCTGGCGCGGAGCCTGCGCTCTCCGCCTGGTCCATGACTCCAAAACGTGCCAGCGTCTCGACCAACTGACGGCCCATCACCTCGGCGCGCCGACGGCTCGCCGTGCTGGCCACGATGCGACCGATCTCCCCCATCCGCGGCCGGCCAAGATAGGCGCGCACGCCGCCATAGACCGCCGCCCCCAGCCGTTCGGATGTCGGGGTTGCATCGACAACCACGACCGCGGCGCCCGCGGCACGGCTGCGGGCCTCGCGCAAGCGTGTGTCCATCCGATCGTCCGCTGCGACCGCGACCACCACCACGTCGGGCGAAGTCGAAACCGTCGCGGCGCCCACAAGCCTGGCCAGTTCCGCGTCACCTATGACCATGATCGACGGTTGGCGCTGGCGGTCTCGCAGGGCTGTCGCCAGCGCGCTGGCAAGCGCCGGCTCGTTCGCCTCCAGCGAGACGCGGTGAGTGTTGATGGCATTTCCCAGCAGCAGCTCGCGCGTGCGGCCCCGCCGGCACGAGGCCAGCCAGCGCAGATGGGCGCGAAGGAGCGCGTCGCTTTCCGGCAGGGGTCGCGTGAGCAGCGCCGCCACCTCGCGCGCGTAGAAGTCGGAGCAGCGATCTGGGTCGCCCTGAAGCAGTAACACCACGTCCGCGAAAGGCCGCAACTCGCGCGCCGCGGCGAAGGGATCCCGCTGCGCGTCCGCACCCTCTGCATCGAGCACTGCCAATTCGAAAGACTCTTCGGCCAGCCGGTCGAGGGCTTGTTCAGCAGAAGGCAGTTCCACCACGGCCCCCTCAGCGGAGAGGGCGGCCACCACGCGCTCCCGTTCCCCGGCGTCGGCAAGCCCGACCAAGAAACGTTCCTGGGTCAGTCGAGCGGCGCTGCGCAGCGAAGCGAACAATCCTGCTGAGCCTGGGCTCGGCATGGTCGGGCCAATTGTACTTCACGCGGGCACAGACTCGTCATGAAGATTGCAGTTCCAGGATGATGGCACCAATCTTGTAAGTTGCGAGTATGCTATTGGGCAGTTTAAGGAGAGTGTCATGAAACCCACCGGCCTAGATCGGATGTTGAGGCGAGTTTCGGTTGTCGCGACCGCGACGCTCGCCGTGCTTGGCGTTCACACTGCGGCCATCGCGCAACAGGGCCGGACGCCTGATGCGCCGCCCACTGCGGCGGCCGAAGCGGTTCCGCCAGCCAGTCCGGCACCTGCCGCCGAGGCCGCGCCAGCGCCGCCATCCTCCGCGGCCGAGGCCGTGCCCCCGCCACCGCCCGGCTACGGCCCACCGCCCGGCTACGGCCCGCCGCCTGGCTACGGCCCGCCGCCTGGCTATGGCTATCGGCACCGTTACGGGTACCAGCCCGGCGCTTATCCGCCTCCGCCGCCCCCGTACGCGAGCCCCATGCGCTCGACCTACCGTCCCTTCATGCTCGGCTTCGGCCTGGGCGTGAGCAGCCTTTCGTTCAGCGACCCGAATGCCTCGGGCCACGAGGCGGGCCTCTCGTACGCACTCCATCTAGGTTTTGGGATCACGCCGCGCTGGATGGTGATGCTGGCCGCAGATGGGGCCTGGGCCCAGTTCTCCGGTTCCGCGTTCACCGGACATACCAGCTACTCGCAGACCGCGTACACCGCAGGGGCGCAGTTCTTCATGCTGCCCTGGCTCTATTCACGGCTTGGCCTCGGTATGGCTTGCATCGAGTGGACTGACGACTTCGGCGACTGGTCCGACTGCAGAGGCCAGGCCGGCGTGGCCGGCATCGGGGGCGAATTCCTGCAAACCCACAGCACGTCGCTGGCGGCTGAGCTGGCCGCAACTTTTGCGCGATACCCGGAGTCAGCGGTGATCGGGCAGGGCAACGAGGTGTGGTACAGCATAGGCGTCAACGTGATGCTCAACCTCTTCTAGTTCGACTTCGCTTGAACGCGGGCCGTCCAAATCAGAGTCCCTGCCGGCGGCTGTGTGCGCTGGGGCTCTTTGCGATCGGAGTGGTTGGGTGCGCGGCCCACGTGCCCCTGCCTGTCGCCTGTGGATCAGACAACGACTGCAAGCTGGCGCGCATCTGCGAAGCCGGCCAATGCGTCTGGCCCAAGGAGCCAGCCGCGGTTTCCTGCGTGGCGCCGGCCACCGCCAAAGATGCGGCCACCATCCCCGTGGGGCCGCCGGCGCAAGCCATGTTCCGTTTCGAACCCCAGCATCGGGGCCGCTCGCCCTACCGTCTGCCGGCCCAACGCCCAGGGATCCGCTGGACCTTCGAGACGGCCGGGCCCATCACCTCGTCGCCCGCGCTGTCATCTGACGGTCTGGTTCTGGTCGGCAGCCACGACGGCCGGCTGCACGCAATTGACCGCCAAGGCAAGTCGCGCTGGTCGTTTGCCACGGGCGACCTGATCTTCAGCTCACCTGCCCTTTCCGCTTCTGGGGCGGTCTACGTCGGGTCGGACGACGACTTCCTGTATGCCTTCGACGGTAAGAACGGCAAGTCGCTGTGGAAGATGCGCGCAGGAGGCTGCGCCCAAACGTTGGGGGTGGGTCCCGATGCCAGTCGATGCGATGTGGACGGCGGTCCCACCATCGGGCTGGATGGAACCATCTATTTTGGCGGCGACGCGGTCTATGCCGTGAACCCCAACGGGGATCTGCGCTGGCGCTTCGCCACGGGTGGGCATGTCTCCGCCGCGCCCGCGGTGATGCCTGACGGAACCGTGATCGCGGGGAGCATGGACAACAACGTCTATGCCATTAACAAGGATGGGACCAAGCGCTGGGACTTCCGCGCGCGCGGCGATGTGGAATCCAGCCCAGCCATCGAGGAAGACGGGACCATCTACTTCGGATCCGATGACAACAAACTGTATGCCATAAGCCCGCTCGGCCAGATCGTGTGGGCCTTTTCCACCGGCGACGACATCCGGGCCACACCTGCCATTGGCCG
>Ga0302323_100005516_pt1 | contig 10380 bp, 11 predicted proteins | sample Fen_T0_3_FD_201950 | JGI IMG/M metagenome (GOLD analysis project Ga0302323, IMG submission 201950) | Peat permafrost microbial communities from Stordalen Mire near Abisko, Sweden - Fen_T0_3 | ecosystem: Environmental > Terrestrial > Soil > Wetlands > Permafrost | place: Sweden: Abisko... | reverse complement strand
AGGCCGGCAAGACCGGCGCCATCACCATCGCCACCAACATGGCCGGTCGCGGCACCGACATCGTGCTGGGCGGCACGCTGGAGCCGCTGATCCTCAAGATCCGCGACGACGAGATGCTGTCGCCGGAAGACAAGGACAGCCAGATAAAGACGATGCGCGCCGAGTGGCAGGTGCGCCACAACGACGTCGTCAAGGCGGGCGGGCTGCACATCGTCGGCACGGAGCGCCACGAGTCGCGGCGCATCGACAACCAGCTGCGCGGACGCGCGGGCCGGCAGGGCGACCCCGGCAGCTCGCGCTTCTATCTTTCGCTCGAGGACCCGCTGCTGCGCATCTTCGGCGGGGAGCGCCTGGGCACGATCATGACCAAGCTCAAGATGCCCGAAGGCGAGCCCATCGAGCATCCGATCGTCAACCGGTCGATCGCCAAGGCGCAGAACCGGGTCGAGTCGCGCAATTTCGACATTCGCAAGCAGCTGCTGGAATACGACGACGTCGCCAACGACCAGCGCCGCGTGATCTACCAGCAGCGCAACGAGCTGCTCGAAGGCGACGACATCGCCGACACGATCCGCAACATGGTGCGCGGACAAGTAGAGGACACGGCCAAGCTGCACGTGCCGCCGGAATCGGTCGAGGAACAGTGGGACGTGGCCGCGCTGACCAGCGTGCTCGCCGCCGAATACCAGATCGACACGCCGGTCGCGCAGTGGATGAAGGACGACGCCGAGCTCACCGACGAGGCGCTGCGCGAGCGGGTCGTCGACCTGGCCGAGGCATCGTGGCGCGCGCGCGAAGCCAGCGTCGGTCCGGAATTGATGCGGCAGTTCGAGCGCAGCCTGATGCTGCAGACGCTCGACCACCATTGGCGCGACCACCTCGCGGCGCTGGATCACCTGCGCCAGGGCATCCACCTGCGCGGCTATGCGCAGAAGAATCCCAAGCAGGAGTACAAGCGCGAGGCCTTCGAGCTCTTCTCCGACATGCTCGACCGGATCAAGCAGGACGTGGTCAAGGTCGTGCTGACCGTCACCGTGCGCTCGGAACAGGATGTGCAGGCGGTCGAGGAGGCGGCGCCCGTGTCCAACGTGCAGTACCAGCACGCCGGCTACGACGAAGCGCTCGCGGCCCCGCCCGAACCCGAGACGGCGTCCGCGCCGCCGCCGTTTACCCGCGCCGGCGACAAGGTCGGGCGCAACGACCTGTGCCCGTGCGGCTCCGGCAAGAAATACAAGCACTGCCACGGGCGGATCTGAATAATGGGGTCAGGTTAAGTTTATTTTGGTGCGGTCAAATTTGAACTCTAAAATAAACTTAACCTGACCCCATTATTACAATGCCCGTCAATTACACACCGCCCACCGCCGAATCGCTGCTGCCCGTGCCGGGGGTGACGCTCGGTGCAACCGCGGCGTCGATCAAGAAGTGGACGCGCGACGACGTGCTGCTCGTCCTCTGCGAGCCCGGTACCGTGGCAGCCGGCGTCTTCACGCAGAACCGTTTCTGCGCCGCGCCGGTTATCGTTTGCCGCGATCACCTCGCCCGGCAGCACGCGGCCGGCAGCAGCTTCCGCGCGCTGGTCGTCAACGCCGGCAACGCGAACGCCGGCACCGGAGAGCGGGGATTGTCCGATGCGCGGGCCGAATGCGTCGCGGTGGCGCGACTCCTGGGCTGCGCGCCGGAGGAAGTCCTGCCGTTTTCCACCGGCGTGATCATGGAGCCGCTTCCGGTAGAGAAGATCATCACCGGATTGCCGGCAGCGCGCACGGCGGCGCGCGCGGATGGCTGGCACGCGGCGGCGCGCGCCATCATGACGACGGACACCGTGCCCAAGGCCGCGTCCCGCCGCGTCGACGTCGATGGCGTCCCCGTCACCGTCACGGGAATCGCGAAGGGCGCTGGAATGATCCATCCCGACATGGCGACGATGCTGTCGTTCGTGGCCACCGACGCGCCGATCGCCGCACCTTTGCTGGCGCAGATCGCGCGCGAGGTCGCCGACGTCTCGTTCAATGGGGCGACCGTCGACGGGGACACGTCCACCAACGACAGCTTCGTCCTCGCGGCGACGGGCAGGGCGGCGTTCGCGCCAATTACGGATGCGGGCGACCCGCGGCTTGTGCCGCTTCGCGCTGCAATCGAGTCCGTCGCCGTTGTGCTGGCGCAGGCCATTGTCCGCGATGGCGAAGGCGCGACCAAGTTCATCTCGATCCGCGTCGAAGGCGGCCGGTCGGTGGAGGAGTGCAGGCGGATCGCCTTCGGCATTGCGCATTCGCCGCTGGTCAAGACCGCGTTCTTCGCATCCGACCCCAATCTGGGGCGCATCGTGTGCGCGATCGGCAACACGGCGGCCGCCGACACCGATACGGCCGGCATCTCGTTCTGGCTGGACGACGTGCTGGTGGTCGACAAGGGCGGCCGTGCGGCGAGCTACCGCGAAGAGGACGGCCAGCGCGTCATGAAGCAGGAGGAGATTGGAATCCGCGTGGACCTCTCGCGCGGCACGTCCGCGGCCACCGTCTGGACGTGCGATTTCTCCCACGACTACGTTTCCATCAACGCGGACTACCGCTCCTGATGGCCTCCCGACAGGACGAACTCGCTCACTTGATCGCGCGCGCGGAAGGCGTGCTCGCGCGCGTCGAGGCGCTGCTGCCGGCTGTCGTGCCCGATCCCGATTGGCGCCGCGTCACGGCCGCGCGCTGGCGCAAGCAGGGCGGGCGCAACTGGCTGCAGGGCGTCGCGCATCCGCACGCGATCAGGCTCGACGATCTCGTCGCCGTCGACGAGCAGAAGCGTGCCATCGACCGAAACACGAAGCATTTCGTCGCGGGCCTGCCCGCCAACAACGTGCTGCTGACGGGATCGCGCGGCACCGGCAAGTCTTCGCTGGTCAAGGCGATGCTCGCGAAATATGCGCTGCGCGGCCTGCGCGTCATCGAGGTGGAGAAGGGCGACCTCACCGACCTGCCCGACATCGCCGACCGCGTCGCGGGCCGCCCCGAGCGGTTCATCATCTTCTGCGACGACCTGACGTTCGGCGCGGGCGAATCGGGCTATCGCGCGCTGAAGGTGATGCTCGACGGTTCCATCGCCGGCGGCGCCGCCAACGTGCTGATCTACGCCACGTCGAACCGCCGCCACATGCTGCCCGAATACTTCAGCGAGAACCTCGAGACGAAGCACGTCGGCGACGAGGTTCACCCCGGCGAATCGGTCGAGGAAAAAATCTCGCTGTCGGAGCGGTTCGGGTTGTGGATCTCGTTCTATCCGTTCGGCCAGGACGACTACCTGGCCGCCGTCGCGGGCTGGCTCGCCCATTTCGGCGTCAAGGCGCCGGGAAGCGCGCGCGACGCCGAGGCGCGCACGCAGCAGGCGCTGCAATGGGCGCTCGCGCGCGGTTCGCGCAGCGGCCGCGTGGCGTGGCAGTTCGCGAAGAATTACGCCGGCGACCATCCGCCGCCGGCCCGGCGTTGAAGGGCGGCATCGTCCGCGTCGCCGCCGCGGTGCTGCTGCGCGCAGACGGCGCCGTGCTGCTGGCACAACGTCCGGTCGGCAAGGCCTACGAAGGCTACTGGGAATTCCCCGGCGGCAAGTTCGAGCCCGGCGAAACGCCACGCGCAGCGCTGGATCGCGAATTGCGCGAGGAACTCGGCATCGTGGTGCGCCGCGCGTCACCGTGGTTCATCCAGGAATTCGTCTACCCGCACGCGCACGTCGAGCTCAACTTCTTTCGCGTCCATGCCTGGGACGGCGAGCTGGTCGGGCACGATGGCCAGGCGTTCGAATGGCAGGCACCTGGTAACTACACCGTCGCGCCCTTGCTGCCGGCCAACACGCGCATTCTCGCGGCGCTCGCGCTGCCGCCCGTCTATGGGATCACGTGCGCGGGCGACCTGGGCGAAGACGCGTTTCTGGCGCGCGCGGAAATCGCACTCGCGCGCGGGTTGCGGCTCATTCAGCTGCGCGAGAAGGACTGGAGCACCGCACGCCGCGACGCGTTGGCGCGGCGACTGGTGCCTCTCGCGCATCGCTTCGGCGCGCAGGTGCTTCTCAACGGTACCATCGACGATGCGCGGCGCCTGGGTTGCGACGGCGTGCACTGGACGTCCGCGATGCTGGCGCAGACATCGCAGCGGCCAGCCGGCATGCTGGCCGCGGCGTCGTGTCACAACAGCGATGACGTGGCACGCGCAGGTGCGCTCGACCTCGACTTCGCGGTGCTGGGGCCGGTGGCGGCGACGCCCACGCATCCCGAGGCTGTGCCGATCGGCTGGGACGGCTTTGCCGCGCGGGTCGACGGCACGCGCGTCCCGGTATACGCGCTGGGCGGGCTCGGCGCGAACGATCTCGCGGAGGCCATCGTTCAAGGCGCGCAGGGCGTTGCGCTGCGCCGCGCGGCGTGGCCAGGCGCCTAAGCGTCGTCGGGTGGCAACGGCGGGTCGAAGTCGTCCGGCGGATCGACCGCGGGCACGCGATAGGCGCCGCTGGCCCACGCGCCTTGGTCGATCAACCGGCAGCGCTCCGAACAGAACGGACGCCATTTCGACGCCGCGCTCCAGACGACGGGCGCGCCACATTCCGGACAGGCGACGGTGCGGGGTTTTTCCATGTTTCGGCCTGGAACAAACCGGGGAGTGTGCCACCAAAACGCACGGGGCAAGGCGCCACAGTCGGTTTCGCGTTCGGTCGAGGTGATCCGTCCCGCCGATGACTCGCATCGGAAAATGCGATTGGCGTTCGGCCGGCAACCCCCCTACCTTGTTGTTGTGCGGCGCAACATGAACGGATTGCCGCGGAACCGACAGGGGGCGATAAACGTGGAAAGCAATTCACCATCGCGCGGGCAGTCGCAAGAGAATCGTTTGGGCGATCTTCGCATCGGCGGCTACGACCGAATCAATGCGCAGCGTTACGTCGAACAAGGCGAACTGCTCGCCGACCTGGCGCTTCGTGCATCGCGCGGCATGCGCGCTCTGACGGACCGCGTAGTGAGGGCGGCGCGCAACGCGTTTGCGCACAAACGCAACTACGCGAAGAATTGCGTCGTCCACGTCGACTGACGCGGTAGCTGCGACGATTCCGGAGACCGGGATTTCCGCAAGGCGCGGCCGCGGGCCGGCCGGCATGGACTCTAGGTCGCCGGCAGTCCCAGAACGCGTCGCTGCCCGGCGGTCGGCTCGGACTTGAACGCGAGTGCTTTCAGTTCGAATGCGTTCGGCACCTCGAACGCGAATATCCTGGAAAATCCGGCATTTTCCAGCGCGCTGCGAAGCGTCTTCGCGGTGAAGCCGGTCTTGTGCGCATAGAAGTCCTGCCCTGATTGCTCGATTTCCTTGCCGAACCCGTACAGGACATCGTGGGGACTGATCGGTCCAGCAGGAGATACGTACAGGACGTCCGCGATGTCCATGCCCGACTGCACGACGCGTTGCAGCACTGCCTGGATGTCCGGGACCCTGATTTCGGCGAAGCCATCGGCCTTGAGCAGATGCAGAAAGCCCTTCAGGACCTTGGCTCCGTCGTGCGGGAAGTAGTGCTCGAGATTGTGGGAACAGTACACCGCGTCGAATTGCCCTGCGTCCATCGTCTCCAATTTCCGCGCGTCACAGACGATGTCGGGCTTGCCGCGGCTGTCGATGTCCAGCAGCAGGTGGTCCCAGCCGTCGTAATGTCCCGGAATGGGAATCGCCTTGCTGCCACCGCCGACATTGAGAACGCAGCGCCGGCCGGATTCCGCCGCCACGCCGGCCCTGCCGCCACGAATCAGGTCCTTGAGGATGCCTCCCAGCATGGTTCACCCGCCTGGCTGTTGAAAGGTCATGCGCCGCCGCAGCATGAGATCAGAGGTTGCAGAACATCAGCTCGAACTCGACGTCCTGGTCGAACACTGCGCCGCGGTCCATCCCGGTGACGCCCAGGAAGCGGATGTTGAGCGCGTACTTGTTGGCGCTGATCTCGGGTACGCATGCGAGGTCGTGGGAAACGGTGAGCCGCAGCAGCTGCGCCACCTTCGTCGTCGTCAACATCAGCTGGAACACGCCGCGATAGGCCGTGTGTTTGCTTTCGCGGCCGTTGTCGCGCAGCAGTTTCAGCACGATGGCTGACCCGGCACGTATCGGGGCGAAAGGTTCGATCCAGCCGGCCAGGTCGTTGCGGCGAGGGCCCGGATCCTGGTTGAGCCACCAGTGATACGCCGGGAGGTCGAACTCGCACACGCCGCCCGGAATGGCCGTGCGCTGCTTGATCGCCATCAGCCACTCGTTTTCGCGCAGGTGCGCGCCGACGCGCCCCGTCTGCCCCAGCATCTGCGCGTTCACGTTGTCGATCTGCGCCAGCAATTGCTCGAGCGCGACCTGTTCGATCTGCGGATTGTGCTTGAGCGGCGCCAGCACCTGCTTCTGGCGCTCGAGTTCCTGCAGGATGTCGGTCTTCAGGTCCGCGCGCGCGGCGACGTCGGTGATTTCGAACAGCGCCAGCAGGGCGGAGTGGTGATCGGCGGGCGCATCCTGCGCCGCGAAGAAGCTCACCCGCGCGAACAGGTCCTCCAGCCGCATCAGCGTCCGCACACGTTCGTTCAACGGGTGTTCGTAGCGGATCACTTGGGCGCGGGTGCAGGGGATTTCACTTCGGCATTCTCCGAGGAACGCGGCCCGGGTTCAAGCACTGGCCCGCGTGGCACCCGGACGCTGCGCCGCAAGCTCGCGATACCTGGCGTCGAGCTGCGCGACCTGGGGCGCGATTCCGCCCATGGCGCCGCCGTTGTCGATGACGTCGTCGGCCCGCGCGAGCCTCACTGCGCGGGGCATCTGTGTGGCCATCACCGCGCGAACCTCCGCGGGTGCGAGGCCGCTGCGGCAGGCGACGCGACGGACCTGTTCCTCCTCCGGGCAATCGACGACGAGCACGCGGGCGACGCGCGGCAGCAGGCCGCCGCGCTCCAGCAGCAGCGGCACCGACAGCAGACCATACGGACCCCGCCACGCGGCCAGCGCCTGGTCGAGGAACGCGTGGATCAGCGGATGCAGGATGGACTCGAGCCGCGCGCGGGCATCCGCATCGGCAAAGACGCGGCGCCGCAGCCACGCCCGGTCGAGTTCGCCGTCGGCGCCGACGGACTCCGGCCCGAATGCCGCAACAACGTCCGCAAAGCCCGGCGAGCCGCGTGCGCTTACCGCCCGTGCCGCCTCGTCGGCGTCGGCAACGTCGGCGCCCAGCGCGGCGAATGCGCGCGCGACTTCCGTCTTGCCGCTGCCGATGCCGCCGGTGAGTCCGATCACGAGCGGCGCGGCGGTCACGGCAAGAACATCCGCGCCAGCGTCGTGCCGACGAACAGCACGATTGCGCCGGCAATGGCCAGGTACGGACCGAAGGCCAGCGGAATGTTGTGGTCACGCCCCTTGAAGACTACCAGCGTGATGCCGATGAATGCGCCGACGGCCGAGGACATGAGGACGATCAGCGGAAGTACCTGCCAACCCAGCCACGCGCCGAGCGCTGCAAGCAGCTTGAAGTCGCCGTACCCCATCCCTTCCTTGCCCCGGATCAGCTTGAACAGCCAGTACACCGCCCACAGCGCAAGGTAGCCGGCGATTGCGCCGATGACGGCGTCGCGCAAGGGCACGAAGACGCCGAAGAGGTTGACGCAGAGGCCGGCCCAGAGGAGCGGCAGCGTGATGTCGTCGGGAAGGAGTTGCGTGTCGAAGTCGATGAACGTCAGCGCCAGCAGCGTCCACAGGAACCCGCATGCGGCGAGGCCCTGCCACGTGGGCCCGAAACGCCAGATGGCCGCGGCGGCCAGCGCACCGCCCAGGATTTCGACCAGCGGATATCGCGCCGAGATGGGCGTTCCGCAGGCCGAGCACTTGCCGCGCAGCGCCAGCCACGACACCACGGGCACGTTCTCGAGCGCGGTGATGCCGTGCCCGCAGGAAGGGCATTTGGAACGGGGCACCACGATGTTGTAGCGCGGCCGTTCCGGCACCGCTTCGCCGCGGAGTTCGGCGCACTCGTCGTGCCAGCCCCGCTCGAGCATCTGCGGCAGCCGGTGGATGACGACGTTCAGGAAACTGCCGATGCAAAGTCCGACGGCAGCGGCGATGAACGGCGCCGCCGCCGGATCAAGGAGGAGGGACGTCATCGGGGCGCGATGACCGGCGTCAGATGACCGAACCGAGCTTGAAGATGGGCAGGTACATCGCCACGACCAGGCCGCCGATCACGACGCCTAGGAAGACAATGATGATCGGCTCGAGCAGGCTCGACAGCGCGGCCACCGCGTCGTCTACCTCGCGCTCGTAGTATTCGGCGATCTTGCCTAGCATGTTGTCGAGCGAGCCGGATTCCTCGCCGATCTGCGTCATCTGCAGGACCATCGTCGGGAAGAGGTTGGTGTTGCCCATCGCGTTGGTCAGGCTGGTGCCGGTGCTGACCTCGGTCTGGATGCGCTTCGTGCCTGCCGCATACAGCGCGTTGCCTGCCGCGCCCGCGACGGCGTCGAGCGACTCGACCAGCGGCACGCCGGCGGCGAACATCGTCTGCAGCGTCCGGGTCCAGCGCGCGATCGTCGCCTTCTTCAGGATCTCGCCGATGATCGGCTCAGCATGAACGCGAAGCCGAAGATCGTGGCGGCGATGACGGTGGCGATCAGCCACCACCACTGGACGACGAAGTCGGACAGCGCCATCACGATCAGCGTCGGCGCCGGCAGCGCCGCGCCGAAGTTGGCGAACACCTTCTTGAACGACGGGATCACCCAGACCATGATGATCCACATCACGACGATTGCGACGGTGATGACGGAAATCGGATAGAACAAGGCGGACTTGATCTTGCTCTTGAGCGCCAGGATCTTTTCCTTGTAGGTGGCGATGCGGTCGAGGATTGCATCCAGCATCCCGGAAGTCTCGCCCGCCTCCACCAGGTTGCAGAACAGCGCGTCGAAGTACTTGGGCTGCTGGCGGAACGCCTGCGACATCGACGAGCCCGTCTCGATCTGGCTCTTGATGTCCATCATCAGCCGCGAGAAACGCGGGTTGCTATGGCCGCGGGCGATGATCTCGAACGACTGCAGCAGCGGCACGCCGGCCTTGAGCATCGTGGCCAGCTGCCGGGTGAAGAACGTGATGTCCTTATCGCTGACGCTTTTGCCGCCGCGAAAAGTCTGCCGCTTGATCTTGACGATCCGCACGCCCTGGCGCCGCAGGTTGGTGGTGACCACGGTTTCCGATGCCGCACGCGATTCTCCGCGGACCTGCCGGTTGTTGCGGTCGATGCCCTCCCAGAGGAACGTGTATTCCTTGACGTCGCGGCGTGACTGTGCGGTTGCGGTTGCCATGATTGTCCTCGCGTGCCGGGACTGCCCGTCACTCGTTGGTGATCGCCTCGATTTCCTCGAGCGAGGTGATGCCGGCCTTGACCTTCAGCAGTCCGGACTGGCGCAGGTCCTTCACGCCTTCCTTCTGTGCCTGCTGCGCAATGTCCAATGCATTGCCGGCGCGCATGATGACCTGGCGCAGCTCATCGGTGATCGGCATTACCTGGTAGATGCCGACGCGACCCTTGTAGCCAGTGCCCTTGCAATGGTCGCAGCCGACGGGGCCGTAGGGCTGCCACGACCCGTCGAGGTCTTCGTCGCGAAAGCCGGCGCGCTGCAGCGCCTCCGGCGGGATGTCCTCGGGCTTCTTGCAATTGACGCACAGCTTGCGGCCCAGCCGCTGCGCCGTGATCAGGATCACCGACGACGCGATGTTGAACGGCGCCACGCCCATGTTGAGCATCCGCGTGAGTGTCGTCGGCGCGTCGTTGGTGTGCAGCGTGGACATCACGAGGTGGCCGGTCTGCGCGGCCTTGATCGCGATGTCCGCGGTTTCGAGGTCGCGAATTTCGCCGACCATGATGATGTCCGGATCCTGCCGCAGGAAGGACTTCAGCGCGGCGGCGAACGTGAGGCCGGCCTTGTCGTTGACATTGACCTGGTTGACGCCGGCCAGCTGGATTTCGGCCGGATCCTCGGCGGTGGAGATGTTGACGCCCGGCTGGTTCAGGATGTTGAGGCACGTGTACAGCGACACCGTCTTGCCGCTGCCGGTGGGGCCGGTCACGAGAATCATGCCGTAGGGCCGGCCTATCGCGTGCAGCAGGCTCTGCTGCTGCTCGGGTTCGTATCCCAGCGCCTCGATGCCGAGCTTGACCCCGGCCGAGTCGAGGATCCGCATCACGATCTTTTCGCCGTAGAGCGTCGGCAGCGTGGAAACGCGGAAATCGATCGAGCGGTTCTTGTTCAGCACCAGCTTCATGCGGCCGTCCTGCGGCACGCGCTTCTCCGAGATGTCGAGCCTGCTGATCACCTTGATCCGGGACGCCACCTTGTCCTTGATC
>Ga0302323_100005514_pt1 | contig 10382 bp, 9 predicted proteins | sample Fen_T0_3_FD_201950 | JGI IMG/M metagenome (GOLD analysis project Ga0302323, IMG submission 201950) | Peat permafrost microbial communities from Stordalen Mire near Abisko, Sweden - Fen_T0_3 | ecosystem: Environmental > Terrestrial > Soil > Wetlands > Permafrost | place: Sweden: Abisko... | reverse complement strand
ACGGCATGCCTCGTGGCTCGTAACCCAATGCTTCCAATAGAGTCTGCGGCGCTGGGACTATATGCTACCGCCCCAATCCGTGCTCCTCAGCAACCTTGGCGTTGATAGCATTGGCGCGCTGCCGCGCTGGACGCTGCTCTATGCGTTCGCTGTAGCTCGTGAACTCGGGCAAAGGCTCGAGTAGCTTAAAGCGGAGCATGTAGCTCACGGTTCCGCCGAAGATGGCGTCTGCCATGGAGAACTGCTCACCGAGCACCCAATTGCGACCGCTAATGGCGCTTTGCATGCAGCTGATCATCGACTCGTAGTTGCCAAAACCAGCGTTGCTTTCGCGGAACGTCCAATTCGAGGCCTTCGCCATGGACCCGGGTTCGATGACTGAGGGTGCGAACACACACCAACGCAAGTAAGTGCCGCGGTCGGGGTTGTCCAGTGCTGGCGCGAGGTTTCCAAGTGCGTAGCGATCGGCCAGGTACAGACCAATGGCGGCAGATTCTGGCACCGTAGCCGTATCATCTTGCAAAATTGGCACTTTGCCCATGGGGTTCAGCGCCATGATCTCGGGGCGTTTGTGCTCGCCCGCTTGCAGATCCAAGTACTTCAGCTGGTAGGGAACCCCCACCTCCTCTAGCATCCAGACAACATTGGCAGCGCGCGTGTACGGGTGATGATAAAGTACGATCGCCATGGGCGCACTACAGCACCCCAACGGGCACTGAGCAAGACCGTTGGCCCCTGTGCCGGCTAGTTTTTGGGCGCTGCCGGCTGCCGCGCGGCAAATAGTGCTACGCAGCCCTGCATGCGGATATCGACCTCGCGAAAGCTACCTTCGAGCGCTTACCGAAGGCCGCCCAAGTCGTCGGTGCGGTAGCAAGGTAAAATGCGAGTCTACGGCTCGTCGGTTCTTGCGCGGGGTGGGACGTTGTTCGTCGTGAGGTGCGCATCGTAGCAAGCCTGTGCTTCGGTTGCGCAGGCGGCGCATAGATGCACGATGTCATCGAAGGTGGCACTGCCCGTGAGTGGTGGATCGGTCAGACTCTCAGGCACGCCCCTGGCCAATCGCAAGTACGGCTACTCTTGCCCGCGTAATCACAAAAACAGACGGGTTATGCCGGTCAAGACGCGCGCTTAGTCACCCGGACCGAAGGTCATCCGCCCAAGCGCTGGAAATGATTGTCATCAAACGATAACGACCTGTTCCTCGGCTTGTCAAGTTTGAGGCTGTCTGTCCGATTTGGTGAAGGTTCGTTGTCAGGAGCGCTCTAAGAGGCATCCCGTCGCAGCAGAGGGATTGCGTACGTCCTAAGGGTTTGGGCGACGGGTGGATTGCGTACGCAACTGAACAGACTGGAGAGTTCATGTCTATAATTCAGCAGATACAGGGGCAATTGGCGCAAAACATTGGCAAAGGGAGGCCGCGGATCCGGGCGTTGCCCTGGGTTTCGCTTGTAGGTCTCGTTGGAGGGGTAGGCTGCAGCAGCGGAGAATCGGCCGAGGTCACCGAACGCGCATCGCAGCCGGCCGTAGTTTCATGTCCTTCTGGAACGCTACTCAATCCTGATCTCGGTTCCTGCGCGACCGTTAGCCCAACTTCGAACAAAGCCAACACGGTGGCACCCGTGCCGCCGACATTGAATGAGCTTCGCAGTCCGGTCAAGAGCGCTGCGAAGTCGCAATCATCGTCGAGTGGCGCGCAAGCGCTCAACGCGAGCCCTCAAGCAGCGAGTGTGAGTCCGCAGTCAACTAGCTCGGGTTCCCCGCCGACGCCGGGCGGGCTCGGCTCCGGTCTCATCTATAACAGCGGGTCATTGCAGGCACTCAATTCGGCCACATTGTACACTCACATGATCGTGTACCCCGAGGGGTTCGGCAATATCAACACCTGGTTATTTACCACCTCGACCAACCGCACTGAAAAGGGTGTGGAAGTCGTCGGCATTTTCTATTCGGGCCCCGAGAGTATCGGCGTGTTCGATTGGTCTTGCTCGACCGACTACCCGTGCCCCGGCGGCGCCAACAGTCCGTCCTGGATCTGGACGCATTGGTTGACGGACAATACCTGCCAGTACTCGATGCAGGCTGACCCGAACGGGCGGCAGCACAACACCGTATACTACGCTAACACGACGCAGCTTTCCGGGGGATTGTGGCATAACCGAGTGACATTCTGGAACTATTGCACGAACAGCTGGGATCTCGTCTACACGCACGACTACGCTGGGGCGCAAGCGGATTGCAGCGTCACCGGTTGCGGCTGGTGGGGCCCGATTATGGAGACATTCTTCCCCGACGGCGATCCCAATTGGCCCGTTCCCGAGCTCGGCTTCTTCGGCACGAGTCTCGTGCACGATGGCGTAACCAGCCAGCTGAAACAGGGCGAAACGAGTTTTGCCACACCCGGCCCCACGTGGAACGTGTGTTATCTCAATCCTAATTCCGCTTGGTCAATCGGCAATGGCAACAGCTGCCCCGCGATTACCGAGAGGTTCTCGACTGCTGGCCAGTTCAACGCAGTGGACGGCACCTGGGCCACCTCTGGCGGCAAGTACCGCATTACCAAGGCAAACACGGGCGCTTCCGCCGGCCTGAATAACCGCGCCGTGGACGCCGTTTACGTGAACGGGGATTTCACGCTAAACGCGGTTGGCTCTGCTACGGCAACCAGCGATTCACACGACAACTTCGCGGTTACGTTCAATTGGGTGGATCCCAGCAACTACTACTTTGCAAGTTTTGCTGAAAGTAACGACAACACGGTCAGTGGCATCTTCAAGGTTCAAAATGGCTACAATACTCAAATTGGGGATATCACTTCGCTCATCAGGCCCGGGCAGAGCTACCCTGTCCGCGTCGAACGCGACAAAGAGGCGATTCGCGTCTATCTCAACAACACACTCGCTGGGCAAACCAACGATCTCACGTTCGTAAGCGGCTGGCTCGGAGTAGGAGCCCGCAACAACACGGCTACATTTGATGACTTCGTCGTTACGACTCCTCGCATCGTCGAGCGCTTTGACGTAGCTGCGCCGAGATGGGTAGTGAACTCCGGAAGCTGGGCGGTGTCGGGGGGCGCATACCAGCTGTTGTCACCGACGACTGTTTCCGCTGCGGGTCTGAACAACTCATCGTATCATGAATGGCCCATGTACGGTGACTTTACCGTAACCGCCAACGTGATGGCCACCGCGACTAGCGCCGGTAACGATAACGTCGCATTCGTCTTCGATGCGATCGACAGCGGTACGTACTACTACGCCAGCTTCGGCGAAGTCAGTGACACTTCGACCAACGGTGTCTTTAAGGTGTCGGGCGGAGTCGTGACCAAGCTCGGAACGCTCAATGAGACATTCCCGCCTGGCATGATCCACAATATCGCGGTGTCGCGCTCAGGCAACGTGATCACCGTATCTGGAAAAGGCAGGCTTCAAGCCACGGTCACGGACACCTCGTACACGACGCCCTACGGTTTCATGGGTTTTGGAACAAACAACGACAGTGCCAGTGTTGATAACCTCGTAGTTTACTGAGAAGCAGGCAGCGTTCGTCCCAGCGTCGCATGAATGGCCCAAAGGCCAGGCGGGCTTGCCTCAAAGGCGAACCGCCTGGCTCGGGCCGAAATGGGCGAGCCTGATGCAATGCGGCGACAGCGTGCCATTTTCGGCTTCCGACGAGAAAATTGAATATGACAACGAAGATATCCAGTCCCTTGAACTCTAACATCGAGCAAGCGACATAACGTCGCTAACGGCCCGACAGGGCACGGAGCCTTGCCAGTCGGATATGCCACGGAAACTATAAAGTAAGGCTCAGGGAGTGGGTAGCCATGCGAAATCTCAAACAATGCCTATGGGCCACGGCGGCACTGATTTCATGCGCTTGCAGTGCAGGCATCGAATCTGACAACTTAGCCAGCAATCAGGCTGCGGTCACCGCCTGCGTGAATCCATCCGCTGGTATGGTCATTAGAGCCAACACAACCCTTTGCGCCGGAACGTTCACAATGAACATTCCTGCAGGAAGTGCGGCAATTACCGTGGGCGCCGATAATGTCGCGGTCACCTGCAGCGGAACCACGATTCAAAGCGCGGCTCCGGTCGGGCCTGGCGTCAGCCCCAACGTGGGATTCAGCATCAACGGTCATACCGGCGTTACGTTGCTGGGCTGTGCAGCGCACAATTTCCAATATGGCGCCGTGGTCCAGAACAGTTCGTCCATCACCTTGGATAGCGTGCACTTTGACGACAACTACACCGACCCCAACGCCGACTGGGTCCAAGACTCGGTGCAAGGCGGCGGCGTACGTCTCGAGAATGTCACCTCGAGTATCGTTCGAAACTCCAGTTTCGAACGCAACTGGAACGGCATCGAGCTGCGCAATAGTTCGGGCATAACGGTCAACAACAACGTCGCGGATCACTGTACCAACTGGGGTGCGTTATTGGCTGGCTCCAACAACAATACGGTCACCAACTGCGATTTCTCGTGGGCCTATCGAGGCGGCCTAGCCTACCCGACCAATTGGTACGGCTGGGACACCAAAGACTCCGCAAGTATAGTCCTTGACGGCGGCTCTAGTGGGAACCTGATTCAGAACAACAACGCCAAGTATGGCGGTGACGGCATATTTGTTCGGGCGGTGATAGATGGCCTGTGCGCGAACAACAATCGGATCATTGGCAACGACACATCCTACAGCCCGCACAATGGCATCGAGAGCTGGTGCGACAACAACGTGTTTAACAACAATACATCGACAAACTGCGACTACGGGATTTGGCTGGGGGCGTCCGACAATTTGACGGTGATTGGGAATACCGCCAACAACAACATGACGGATGGTATTTCAATTCAGTGCGGTTCAGACCGACATGCGTTGATACAAGACAACAAAATCAAAAATAACGCACGAGCCGGTCTGTTCTTGGTCGGTGAGGACTACCAAAACAGCAACCCACCCGTTCAAATGTGGTGGGACACCGGGCTCTGGAACTCCAGCCATATTCTCGTTCAGCGTAACACTTTCTCAGGCAACGGGTCGTTCGATGTCTATACTGCTTGGACGCGAGATCTGATTCTGGCGAGCAACAGCCTGACCGCGTCGAAGGTCGTCGCTGAGCCGGGCAACACCGCCTATATCTATACCTTGGGTAACTTTAGCAGTGCGACCGGGAGAACTCCGCCCACCGCTGTTTTGGCGAATCCGGGATCAACCGTCAAGGTCAACGTACCCATTACGTTCGACGCATCGGGCTCGAAGTTATCGAGCTCTGGCGGGACACTGGCGTTTCGCTGGCTCGTTCAAGCTGCCGGTGAGACGTTCGTGCCCGGCCAGTTGCCGCCCGTGGTGCTCGGTGGCGCTAGCACATCGAAGCCCCGCGTCACTTTCACGCAGCCCGGCACGTACGACGTTGACGTGACCGTCACCGACGGACTACTGGGAGCGCTCGCGACACTCACCGTTACTGCGGTTCCCTAGACACCGGCCCGAGCGCGGCGGCCGATCTTGTGCGATGCGCAACAGACGCTCGACCTTGTGAGCCTCAATGACCAGCGCTTACAGCTCGAGCCGGCCGCCGCCGTTTGGGTAAATAACGCCGCGTTGCGATTACGAACCGCCTCGGCAACGATCTGCGGAGCCTGCTCGCGCAGCCCGATAGCCGTCCCGAGTAAGGAGCCGGAGGCCAAGCGAACGCGTCGAGTGGCGGCAGTTTGGGCCAAATCTCCAGCCAAATTGAATTGAATTTTTCATCATACTGCAACGGACTATGCTGGAATGATTTCAACCCGCTCGAAGCTTCTCGACGATGACTTTGTTCAAGCTCGTGTGGCTCTCTTCCGCTTGGATGGCCAATGCTCGATGGAGCGCTGGGGGAAGTCTGACCCTTAGCTCGCCTGTGAACTTCTTCGTAGACAGCGGCTCTGGGATCGGCTCCCTGTGCTTCTTCATGTCCTTGAGCGAGTCGAGGACCAGCTTTCGAATCCCCTTTAGAGCGCCCTCCTGACGCTTGTCGAGCCAGCTCAGGCTTGGGAACTCGATACAGGTCCCCACGAACTCACTGTCCTCTTCGGACCATGTAACGCGGTAGGTGTAGTAATCAACGTTGGGCATATTAGCCTTCCCTTCCTTCGCGACTCAGCCGGTCGACGGCGTCGAGGAGTTGTCGGACCTGGTAGGCCTTGGCCTTGCCATGATCGTTCTGAAGATTGACCCTTGGATCTCCAAGCCAGGGCATCTTGAACACCATGTGGCGGCTCCCCTTCTGTCGCGCAGCGCCAAAGTAGTGCTCGGCAACTTTGATGACATCGACGAAACGAACCCCGGTTGGGGCTTGCCTCATCTTGGCCAAGAGCTTATCGATGGGGTTCGACATCGGTAGACACCCAATGGTGTCATATTTGACACCATTGGGCAATAGCGTCTGCTGCCGAGCCAAGCTCGCCCCGCGGCAGCGGCGACCGCCCGCAACTGCGCTAGGCTAGGCGCATGCGGGCTTGGATTTTACTTAGTGCGCTCATGTCGATTTTGGCTTGGGGTTGCGGTACCAAGAAATGTCCGGGGGGGTGCCCGGCACCGTCCGTCGTCCTAGACGTGACCTCCGCGTCGGATGCGGGCACGCTGAGTGGCGTCCGAGTATCGATCGCGGACCGCGACCTGTCGTGTGAGCCATACAACGACACAATGACGGTCTGTTTTTGGCATTCGCCCATCGTTGGAACTTACACACTCTCTATCAATGCCACCGGGTTCCAGTCGGCAAACCTCAGCGCAGAGGTAACAATCGATCGTGATCCTCAATGTGGGTGCCCCGGGGCCGCGATCAGTCCATCTAAGGTGACTCTCGAGCCTTGCCCAAGTTCCGCATGCGATAGTGACGCCGGGACTTGCTGTGGGTATTGAAGACCACCATCGCTTCGCCTATAAACCCCCAGCTCACCCGACGGCAGCTCGAGACAACGTCCGTTGTCGTCAACCGTGGCCGTGGGCCGTCACGACAAAGCAGTCAACACTACCCGCAGCCAGTCACGGATTTGGTAGTCAGCAGCAGCAGTAGCCGTAGGCAGTAACGGCTTTGGCAGTCAGCAGTAGCCGTGGCCGTGGCCGTGGCCGTTCAGCAATCACGGCTTTGGCAGTCAGCAGTCGGCAGTAGCCGTGGCCGTTGCAGGTTCAAGTATGACTTCGGCGACGAGCCGCGACTACGGCTTCGGAAACGTCCCGAGCATCCGCACCTCGGTCGCACCGCCAACGCCGGCTCACTCACCAATCCTGGCTGGCGCAGCGCTGGCTTTCAACCACGATAGTCGGTTTCACCTCAGCTGCAAAAGCCCCCGCTCCTCTAGCGCTCAACCCCCCTGTTCGTTCGCCCTATGCGCCGACCCCGCCGCTGGGTCGAAATCGTTGACATTTTCCTCAAATACCAGAAGATTGTTGCCCGAATCACTTTCTCATTTGCTACGGCAGGCGGCACAGGGCTTCTTCGAAAGGATTGCGCAAACAATCATGCTTCGCAGGGTAGACATGGGTTCCACTTATCGTTGGCTTGCGGTGGCGAGTTTCTCGATCGGCGCAATGCCGCTCGGTGGTTGCCAAGTGAGCCATATTCGCCAAATGTATAGCAAAGAGTTCGATTGTCCTGATGAGCAGGTCAAAGTCGAGTCCATCAGTGACGATCGCTATCGTGTTTCGGGTTGTGAGACTGTCGTCTACCAGTGTGTCAGCGGCACTTGCATACCCCAATACAGTGCCAGTTCGGCATCGGACAAAGCGGGTAACCCAGCGACCCCGTCTGCTCAAGCGGCGGTCGCGGCTGGAAAAGCGGGTAGGCCCTGGACGGAAAAATCCGAATCCGGGGCCACCATCGTGAAGCTGGGACTCAAGTTCAACGATGGTACCATCATCAAGCTCTCGTCCGTTCCGTCGAGCAACGAAGGTGCCGCGCAACTCGTGTTGCTAAGGTACAACGACGAAGATTCGGAATTCACCAAGTGCGATCTCGGTATCATGCTCAATGGGCAACGCTTGACGACACCCGCGACCAAGAAAACTCGGAACGACACGACGACGATGCTCGTGCTGCAGCTTGCCCGAGCCACCGTTCAAGAGTTCGGCCTTGCGCGCCAAATGGCGCTGCGCGCCTGCGATACTCGCTGGTCAGTAACTGACGAACAATTGGCGCAGATTCAGGGGTTCGTGCGGATGTACGACGAAGAAATCGCGTGGTCCGGAAACGAGAAATCGGGCACCGGAGGGTTGATGGCGCCAGCATCGGGTTGGGCGAGTTGGGCTGCCGCCGAACCGATGCCGTCGGCGGTGACGTCCGGCGCCGAAATGCAGGGCCAAACACTCTTTCAAGTGATCGCTCCTTCCGTATTCCAAGTCGAAGCGCAAGCGACGGACGGGACTCGTCAAGGATCCGCCGTAGCTATCAGCCGTACGGATGTCGCAACCAATTGCCACGTGCTCGAAGGCGCAAGGAAGATCATACTCAAACAAAAGAAGGACAAGTGGCCGACTGAGCTCGTTCACTCCGATCCCAAGACGGATCGCTGCGTGCTGCACGCTGAGCACGTGAAGTTCACGCCTATCCGTGGCGTCCGCACCTACGGCGATCTCAAAGAGGGCGAAGCTCTGTTCACGCTCGGGTCGCCGAGTGGTCTCGAGCTCACAATCGCTAACGGGCTACTGTCGGGCTTGCGTGACATTATGGGGCAGAAGTTCATCCAAACGACAGCCCCCATTTCGCCTGGGTCCTCCGGCGGCGGGTTGTTCGACAATCGCGGTAACCTTGTGGGCATCACGACGCTCACGGTCCCGGGCGAAAAGAAGCTCAACCAATCGCTCAATTTCGCCATTGCGGCCGATGCATATTGGCAGCAATAGCAGCGTTCGAATTCCGCGATCGCCGCTCAGAAATCTTTGGGATTGTCGTTACGACACGTGGACACTAGCCGCGATGGTACGGCATGCGGCCGCAGTTCACCGCTTGCCCGGCAGCTTGCGATGCGGACGCTGGACTTTGCATCTGCCGGTACTGAGGAAGAACTTCAGTGTGCGCCTTGGGACCACAGCTTTGCGCAACCTTCGACGCCAAGGGTTGCCCTGAGCCGACGGTATATTGCCCGTACCTGAAACCCTTGTGCGTCGGGAAATCTGACACCGCCCGCTGCAACTTTTTCGACTCCAGGGCAATGGTGTCCTGCACCGCCGATTCACAATGTTATAGCGGAAAGCTCTGCCGCGAGGACCCAACCGTGCCGACTCAGTTGCTCGGCCCTAGCGGCCTCGTTTGCGCATTGCCCTGCCAGACTGATCTCGACTGCACAGCGACGCACAAATGCGATGGTAGTGGGCACTGTCAAGCGCGGACGTGTGCCGAATGCCCTTCATACTTCTCGTGCACAGGCGGAACTTGTGTCATTCCGAGCTGCTCGACAGATTCCGATTGCCCGGGCGGCTTTTGCGTTAACGGAAACTGTTCTGCCTCGCTCGGTGTGTGCCAAGAATGTATACCCAATTAGTGCTTAGAATCCACAACCGCAGCAGGGCAGGCGTGCCTAACAAGGATTTGGCAGTCAGCAGAAGCCGTGGCGGTTCGGCGGTCACGGTTTGCAGTCAGCAGTAGCTGGTCTCGTTCCGTTCGGCACGCTGGCGTTGTTGGCGAATCGCGCGGTCTTTGGGCAACGCTGGCTGGCACGCAGGCGAGCTCGGTCTGCCTCAATGTCGCTAGGCGTTCAACAACGCCTCATCGAAGTCTTTCGATATCAGTCCAGCGGTTTTTAGTCGCTTGGCGTTTGGCAGCACTATCGCATTCATCCCACTTTGATGTACGAGGAACTCGGCGAGCTCGCGGTCGCTGATTCGAATGTGATCGACTAGCCAGTTCTCGACGGCAAAAGACACTCTGAGTTTGAGAGCCTTCGAGACTCCTGTGGTCATTGCTAGTTCCGCAATCTCAGTCACTTGCGATTTGAATTGTGCGTGCCACTTGTGGTGCAATTCAAATCGAGGGAAATGCGTCTCAAGCATGATCATCTCCTCGGCAGCAAAATGATAATCGACATAGCCTGCCAGAAATTTGACTGCTTTGAGAAAGAAATCAGCACCTTGATCGAGCGTCGAAGGATCAACGACCTGATTAGCGAGCTCGAATAATTTTCGGTGCTGGGCATCCAGATCGGGCACGTTCGTGATGAGATCTCCGGTGAGGACGAATCGAGTCATATTGAACACATACGTATCACCCCACGCGAATGATTAGCCTCCAACTACTTGCCTGAACGGGAAGGGTCTTTGCTTAGCAATTTCTAGCGGAACCGATGCTTGATTCGTTACCGTAGGATAACATGCCCCAATGTGCGTCGGAAAGTATCACGCGAAACTTGCG
>Ga0302323_100005513_pt1 | contig 10382 bp, 7 predicted proteins | sample Fen_T0_3_FD_201950 | JGI IMG/M metagenome (GOLD analysis project Ga0302323, IMG submission 201950) | Peat permafrost microbial communities from Stordalen Mire near Abisko, Sweden - Fen_T0_3 | ecosystem: Environmental > Terrestrial > Soil > Wetlands > Permafrost | place: Sweden: Abisko... | reverse complement strand
GGTTTCGTAATCGCGCAGGGAAAAGCACACGAAGCCCAGCAAATCGAGAACCGCCACGTTCTCAGGCGTCTGTTCGAGCGCCAGCAGCAGCAGGCTGTGGGCCTCTTCGAAGCGACAGGCCGCCACTGACTCGCGCGCCCGGGCGACAAGAGCTTGTGCATCAGGCTTGCCGACGGAATCATCTACTACCGGCGGCCCGCTGACCGCGTCGCCACCGAAGAAGCGCATCTCCGCTTCGGTGGGCGCTTCGTTCAGCAGATCGAAACGTCGGTTCTTGACGGCCTGGTAATAGAAACAGAAGGGATTGCCCTCGCCGCCCTGGGCAGCGTGACAGTAGACGGTCCAGGTACAGCCGCCCCGGCAGAAGTCGTGGTAGCGGCACACCCGACAGAAACCGGTCAGCTTGCTTTCGTCGAAGCTACGGTTGTAGGCGAAGGCGCCTGGTGCCTTCCAGATCTGGCCCAGCGATTGGTCGCGGACGTTGCCTTCGACAAAGCGCGATTCGCCGTGTTTGCCCGACGGCAAAGACAGACAGCCCTTCACGTAGCCGTTGCTCTCGATGCCGATGACCTGGCAGCCGGCACGGCATCCCAGCCAGAACGGCAATTCGCCGCCGTCATCGCGCAGTCCCTGTTCGGGCTTGCCGTAATACCCGATGTCGTCGGCCGCCACGGCGAAGAATTTGCCGTTGTTACCGCGACAAATGGCCGCCAATTCCGGCACCAGCCACAGGAGGTCCACGGGATCGACGACCAGATCGCGATGCTCACCCATATTTCCGGATGGGGTGGCCAGCTGAATCTGCATGGAGAATACGCCGCGCTCGACGAGAAAATCGCGTAAGGGACGCAGCAGCTTCTGGTTCAGTTTGTTGACTGTCGTGTTGACCGCGACCGGCAGTCCGCCCGCCACGCATGCATCGATAGCCGCCAGGACCCGCTCGAAGGAGCCTTGCTGGCGAAATTCGTCGTGCTCGGGCTGAAAGCCATCCAGGCTGAACGCCGCCCCACAGAATCCTGCCGCCTTCGCGCGCTCGACGTGCGATGCATTCCAGTGCCAGCCGTTGGAAATCAGGTTGACCTTGACACAACGATCGACGAGCCGTTTGCCGATGCGATCCCAGTCCGGATTCAACGTCGGTTCGCCACCGCTCAAGGTGACACGCCGGCAACCCAGCGCTGCCAGCTCGTCGGCGAGGCGAAGGTTCTCCTCGAGGCTCATCTCATCGTTACGCCGGCTGCCCGCGAAGGAGCCGCAATGTTTGCAGCGCAGATTGCACGCCAACGTCAGCTCCCAGACACAGGCCCTGGGCGTAAACCCGACCTGCTTGAGGATGTCGATCATGCTGGGCCGCGACCTTCGCCGTCGTTAGGAGCTCGACGTGGGCAGCGGAGCCATGTACAGGGCAACCGCGCGTGGCACATCGGAACCAGAATCGACCGGTTGCGGTGCCATGTAGCGCATGATCGCGCCACTGTCGGGCACGGGGGCCATGTACAGCGCGACGGCGCCGCCGAGATCGACAGCGGCATCGGGTATTGGCGCCATGTACTTCACGTTGATGCTTCCTGCATCCGGCACGGGAGCCGAGTAGACCGCGACGGCGCCGCCGGAATCGATACCGGCATCTGGCATTTGTGCCATGTACTTCACGCTGATGCTTCCCGTGTCGAGCCCGGGACTCGTGGCATCGTCGAGTTGCGCATCCGGCGGCAGCTGCTTGTCCGCCCCAGAGCCGTCAGAAGGACCGCCCGAAGCACCGACTTCTTGGGCCACGGCGCTGTCGCTCGTGCTCTCCGGGTTGTTGCTACCGCAGCCGCCCACAGCGAGACCAAGACCCAATGTTGCCGGCATCAGCATCTTGGCCAAGCGAGTTTGCAGAAACCGTTCTACCCGCTGACGCATTTCAAGTTCACGCATGATGACTCCTGTTGCCGGAGGAATGGGAGATCCCTGTTTGCAGAATGCCCATTGTATCAGCAAAGGGCGTACCGTCGGTCGGCCTGGGTGGATTGGGCTAGCTCTACAACGATTTCAAGGGCTTAGTCCCCGGCGTCGAACGGTGTGCTCTCAGATTTTCGTGGGAAACCGGCAATTGAGACCATGTATTCGTCTTGTCCTATCCAGTTGTCCTATCCAGTCCTATCCAGCTTGGTCGACGCCAGCCTGGTCCACCGCCTCGACCAGAAACTTCACGGCCGGGTTCGGCGGTTCGTCGTTGGTTCGTCGACGGCACAGCAGGATGGGCAGGGCGCGGGCAAGAAGGACAAGCTTGCGTGCCTTGCTGGTGTAGGCCCGGGTCGAGACCGAGTCGTAGTCGTGCTTGGCGATCACCCTGCCGATCTCGGCGTAGATCAGACGAGCCGCGCGTACGCCCAGCCGGCAATCGTACGGAAAGAGCGTCATCCCGCGATCGGCGCGTCGGTAGCAGCTGTCTGCCAACACGAGCATCCGCTTGACCACACTGGCCAGGGCCGGGCTGATCGTGGGCGAGGCAACCAGCGCATCGACGTCGACGCCGGCCTCGGCCAACCAGTCCAGCGGCAAATACACTCGGCCCGCCCGCGCGTCCTCGCCGACGTCGCGGCAGATGTTGGTCAGCTGCATGGCCAAACCCAAATCGCACGCTCGCGCCAGCAGCACCGGCGACCGCTCGCCGAACAGCAGGGTCATCATCACTCCCACCGTCGAGGCCACGCGCGCGCAGTAGGCTTCCAGGTCCTCTTGGCTGGTATAGCGTCGCCGCTCGGCGTCCCACTCGAAACCTTCGATGAGAGCGCGCGGAATCGCCTGAGGAATGCCGCATTCTTCGACCACGCTGCAAAAGGCACGGTCGACCGCATCGTTCTCTGGCTGGCCGGCGTAGATGCGATCCAAGCGCTGGTGCAGCCTGGCGATGGCCGCGTGCACATCCGTTCCTAGATCCACGGCATCGTCAGCGACCCGACAAAAAGCATACAGGGCGGCGGTCCGGTCGTGCAGGCGGCTGGGCAGCATCCGCGACGCTGCCACGAAGCTCTTCGAACCGTGCACGAGAATGGCATGGCAAGCCCGAAGATCGGCGGCGCGCCGTTCCTGGCTGGCTTCCGCGCCTCCCGCGCCTTCAGCGCCTTCCACGTCGTCCACGTCGTCCACGTCTTGCGCGCCCTGGGCATCGACCGTCGGTATGGGCTCAGGCAAGCTGCGATCCATGGTCGGGTTCGGCGCCGTTACGCGGGCGACGCAGCTCAGGGGGACACAGCCGCGCCGCTGCAAGCGACAGGAAATTCTGGACGTCGCTGCGGCCCGGGCATGGGGGGATGGACGTCACTGCCTGATCCAGCAGCGAATTCAGCCGGGCGACGGCACCAACCATGCCGAGATCGTGTACGATGCTCGGCCGGGATTTCTTGCCGTCCTGTTGGGTGGGCTTGCCCAGCCGATCCGATTCACCCGAGGCATCAGCCAGATCGTCGGCAACCTGGTATGCCTCGCCGAGCAAGCCACCGGTCAGGCGCCAATCCCTGCTATCGGCCCCGCCGACGATGGCCCCCGCGACGGCGGCGGCCTCGAAAAGCGCGGCCGTTTTTGCGTGATGGTAGGCGGCCACGTCGACACTGGCTTCGCTTTCCCAGGCTTGGCCGGCAGCGATACCAGCAGGTGCCCCGGCTGCGTGGGCCAGCGCTGCCACGATGCCCGAAGCCTTGGCAGGCCAGGCCACGACGTGGCTTGCGACCGCGCTGAAGGCCATGACGATCAAGGCGTCACCCACCAGAATGGCGATCTCCTGGCCGAAACGCCTGTGCAGCGAGGGCTGCCCGCGCCGCAAGGGGGCGTCGTCGAAACAGGGCAGGTCGTCTTGCACCAGCGAGGCGCAGTGGAGAAGCTCCACGGCCACGGCTGCCGCATCCGACAGCTCCGGATCGGGATCGCCGTAAGCTTTGGCCACCGCAAGGCACAGGCCCGGACGCACGCGACCGCCACCGGGAAACACGGCATAGCGAAGCGCCTCGGCCAACTGGGCGGGACAAGGCTGCGCCGTGGCCTTGGCCACGGCTTGCTCCAGTGCTGTTTCGATGCGTGGTTCGGTTTCCATGCGACAGTGGGGCGGTCGTTGCCAACTATGCCCGATTTCTGGTGGGCACCGTCAATAACTAGCGCGACTTCTGTGCAACGCGGCCGCGCGCAAAGGGGCGGGAAATGCCGCCCCTCGCTGCCCATTGCGACCAGTCAGGTGGACGTTTTTCTTGACACTTTTTCGATCCGGCTCAACCTAATCCCAATCACATGGCTACCCAGTCAAATTCAAAGAACAACAAGGCAAAAAACGAGAAAATCGCCCCCGCTGCTCCCAAGGCACCGGTTGCACCTCCTCCCGCGAAGGTAACCAAGACCCGCGGTCCTTACGAGCCCACCCAGGAAGAGATTCAAACTCGCGCTTTCGAGATCTACGTCAGCGAGGGTTGCAAAGAGAGCAACGATCTCGAGTACTGGCTGCGCGCTGAAAAGGAATTGCGCGGCCAGGGTTCCCGCTAGCCGCTGATCTTTCACGGTACACGCGGCCTAGCCGTGTGGTGGGGGCGCTATGTGCCCGGAGTCTGCGGGCTGATTGCGGTGATCGGAGTTGTCTGCACGCTGGCAATGGCTAGTGCCAACAACCCGCACAGGGTGAACAGGGCTGCCTTGGGCGACGTCATGTCGAAGCCCGCGACAGCCAGAAGCAATAGGCCCCAGCCCGTCAGACGCGAAGGGCCGCGCACCGACAGGCAGCTCGCGGTGGCGGCGCCAAGGCAAGCGAAAGCCACGATGAGCAAGCCGGTATAGACGCGCTCGCTGGTCAGGGCCAAGCCGCTGAGGTCGATGCGCAACCCGTAGAACGCCACGGCTTGCATGAGATCGAAGCGCAGCATGGCTGCGGTGCCCAAGCTGGCGGCCAGCACAGCGCCAGCGGACAAGCCAAGAGCGCTCTGGGCGCCGTTCCAAGGTCTCGGCGTCAGCAGGACGGGAGCGACGGTCATCGCCGCCAGTGCGATGGCGTGCGCCAAGCGAACCATCTGTCCGGCGTTGATGCGGCCCCACCCCATGCGATCGAAGAACAGGGCAGCGGTTTCCAGGATGATGGGAAGGGCAAACAGGGTGACGCCGACCTTGAATCGCCGAGGACGCTGGCCGTGCCAAATGCCCAGCGCCAGAAAGAAGACCAGGAAGCCGTGGCTGATACGTAAGTGGATGTGGTAGCGAGGCGTGGCAAGGATCCAAAGCACACCCAGGCCCGACAGGACGCAGAAGAAAAGGCCAACGGTACTGACGGTGATACGCATCGACCGGGGAAAAATGTCGTTCGAGCGCAGGGCATGCAACAAGGCAACCGTCGCCAGGAGCAGCGCCAGGATTCCTGCCAGGTTCGACGAGAAGAGGCCGAACTGCCACAGAATGCGCTCGGCGGCGGTGCCGCCGTGCTGGCTGGGCAGAAACACCCCGTTGAGGACCCGGTAGAAAATCAGGTCGGCCAGGGCGGCCAGGGCAAGCAGGGCTGTCAGGTTGACGGTGGGGAAGAAGCGACGCATCCGGCGGGGAGTATATGCTGGGGGACGGGGTTGTGCTGTGGGGAAGGGGGAGGGTGGAGGAAGAAAGCGGATTGGGGGCGGTCACGGTCACGGTCACGACCGCGGCCACGGCCATGACCACGGCCACGACCACGACTGAAGACGCGGCGAGGGACGCGACTGCGACTGCGACTGCGGGTGCGGGGAGAAGAGAAAACCGCGGCTGGCCTCGCGGTTTTTCGCCAGGGTGGTACGATTCTTTGGGCTCCATGCACGGCAGTCACGATTACCTCGCCGGTCTGGCGCAGATTCATTCTCGCGAAAGCCTGGAAGATCGTCGATCGTTGCTCCGGCAGGGGTTGGCCAGCCTGGCCGCAGCTGCCGTGGATCAGCAGCCCACGCCGCTGGAGGGCCTGGCCACTGATCAGTTGTTGGCCAGCGTGCGCTGCGCTTTGGGCGCCGGTTTGATTGATGACCTGTCCTTTCTCTCCAGGCCGGTCGCCGCCGCCGCCCTTTTCGAGCTGGCCGGGGCCTTGCCCCAAAGCCCGGAAAAGCGCGAGCTGGGCCGCCGCGTGCTGGTGGAGTTGCATGAGGGCGACGCTGCGACCTTCGTGACCTTGGCGACGGCGCTGGCCTTGGCCTCGCCTCGCGCGCTGGGGGGGGCCCCCATCCGGGCTCGCGTCGCGCTTTCGTTGCGCTTGCCTCTTGCGACCAGCGCCGACGTCGACGGGCTGGCCTTGGCCTTGGTGTCGCGGCCCGAGCTCGAGCGCGGCTGGCTTTCGGCACATTCGATGGGCGCCCTGCCGGCGCGCAGTCTCGCTGCGCGCTTGCTGGAAAGGGCGGCGCGCGAAGCGGCGCGTCGAGCCAAGGAGGGCGACGACAGCGGCGTCCGTGTCTTCGAACGTCCGTCGGTGCGCACGGCGTGGACACGTCTGCTAAGCGATCGTGAATCCTTGGTGTGGCGCCACGTCGCGGTCGCGCGCGGCTTGCTAGCCGCCGCCGCACCCATGCGTTCGGCCGAAATTCAACGTGATCTGGCGCCGCGCTTCGGGCCCAGCGAATGGCGGCGTTCGGCCACGTCGTTGGCCGCCACCGTGGGCCATGACCCCACCCACGCGTTGCCTGCCTGTCTGCAACTGCTGGAAAGCGAGCTGCAGGCACGCGACAACGGCCTAGCCTCGGCGATGATCTTCGGTCTTTCCCGCGTGGTCGAGCAGGAACCCGAGGCCGTCGACGAGCTTCTGGCCAAGCTGGTTCCGGGTGGAGGCATTGAAGCCATCGAGGCGTTGGCCGATTTGCGCGAAGAGCACTTTGGCCATCCCATCGGGGTGCAGGCCGCGTCGTTGGCCATCGAACGTTTGCGCGCCAACGAATCGTCGACGGATGACGGCACCCGCGCCCTCATCGAAGCGCTCATCGACGATCTCGCCATGGGCTCGGAGCGACCGAGCACGTCGCTGCGCTTGCATCTCAGCGATGCCTTGCACGCATTTGCCGATGGCCGCGATTTGGGGCCGGCCACCGACGCTGCCTTGCGGGTGGCGGGAACGGCGATGGACGTGCTGGAGGCGACCGGCGAGGAAAGCCCCGAATCGCGCAAGATCACCTTCCGCGCTTTGCGCGAGCTCGATGCCGGGCTGCTCGGAACATCGGTGCTGTCCGATCTGCTGACCGTGCGCAGTCGCAGTGAACGCGGCTCCACTCCGTTGACCGGCATTCTGTGGCGGCTGGGTAGCTGGCTGCTGGTGCGCGAACACCAGCCGCTGAACAGCCCGGAAATTCCCCACCTGACCTTGCGCTTTCGCCAACTGCGCACGCTGTTGCATCTGGTCGATTCGGACGTCACCGACTCTGGCGAATCGACGGCGGAATCCCGCGGTCGACGTCTGCACATGTTCAAGATGCTGGCGCTGCGGGCGCAATCGGACGTGCCCTCGCCCTTGCGCCGTCTGCTTTGCGCGACGCTGGCGCGGGCTGCGGATGCCCTGGCCCGGGAACAGGTGTGTGAGCTGTCGGACGTCCTCATCGCCACCTTGTGGAGCCTGAACAGCGCCGCCGATCTGCGCGCCCTTGCGGAAGCCTGCATGGTGCCCGAGTTCAAGGATGTCTTTGCCCCGGCCGCCCAGGTGCCGCGCGCCCTCGCCGAGCGTGGCGGTCAAGTCGACGAGCAGGCCCTGGTCGAGAATCTGCGCGACGTGGCCGAGGCGCTTCCGTCGGGCAGCTCGGCGCGCGTCGAAGGCCTGCGCCGGGGCATTCTGGGCATCACCCGTGTGCTGGAAAACTTGAACGATGCCATCTCCCTGATCGAGTTGCGCAAGGGCGAGAACAGCACGGCGCTCGACCGTTTGGCCGGCGCCATCACCTACGCTGCCCGTCTGTGCGCGGGGGCTATGCGGCGCACGGGATTGCGCGAGAAGTGGGCCCCGCTATCGTCGCCGCGGGCGCTGCGTCGCTTGGAAGCGTGGATCGAACGGGCTTTGCGCGAACGCGACGAAGGGGTGGGCGCCGCCGCCGCCGCCGCCGCCGAGGCCGTGCGCAAGGATCTTCCCCCGCTTTTCTCCGAGGTCGTAGCCCGCGTTCTGATGCGCGTCGGCCGCTTGCCGCGCGAGCCGCACCCGTCGAGTGAAGTCACCCACGTCACCAGGCGCAAGCGCCAGCTGCACTTGCCGTCGTGGCTTCCGCCCAGCCGAATCGTCGGGGGCTTTTTCGTCGTGCGCCCCATCGGTACCGGGGGCGGCGGTTCGGTATTCGTCGCTTGTCGTTCCGAGGAACGCCACGAGGAAGCCGCTGAAACGTTTGCATTGAAAGTGCCGGCGTACACCGGTGCCGCCGCCCACACGCTCTCGGAAGAGGAGTTCATGCAACTCTTCCGCGAAGAAGCAGGCGCGCTGTTGACGCTGCCCCGGCATCCCAACATCGCAGGGTTCGTCACCTTCGACGCCGGGGCACGGCCCAAACCTATCCTGGTCATGGAGCTGGTCCAGGGGAACACGTTGGAACGCCTGGTGGATCGTCGCGAATTCAACGTGCAGACCGCCATGGATGTTCTGGAGGGAATGGGGGCCGGATTGCAGGCCATGCACGATGTCGGCCTAGCCCATCTCGACGTCAAGCCCGCCAATATCATTTTGCGCTCGCAGCGTGACAACGTTTCCCCTCGGCGTGCGCGCGTCGAAGGGCGCCATATCCCCGTCTTGGTGGACTTTGGACTGGCCGGGCGCAAGGTCCGCCCTGGTTGCGGCAGTCCCTACTACGGCGCACCCGAGGTGTGGGACGGTTCCTCGTTCGGCGACAAAGTCGACCCCCGCGCCACGGACGTCTACGCCTTTGCTTGCCTCGCCTTCGAGCTGCTGACCGGCGGGCCGCTGTTCGCCGGCGAATCTCTACCTGCCATCTTTTCGGCCCACCTTAGCCACAACGGCGATCCTGCCGGTCTGGAATGGATGCGCAAGCACAAGAAGTTGGCCCCGCTGGGCGACCTGCTGGCCGCCGGGTTGCGGCGCGACCCAGGCAAGCGCCTGGGCATCACGGAGATGCGGGCGCGCCTATCCGAGGTCGGCAAAGAACACCTCGACGGCAGCTCGTGGCCGCTACGGCCGTGAGGGATAGAAGAGGGAAGATGGAGGCCTCAGGCCTCAGGCTTCAGGCTTCAGGCTGTGGAACTGCAGCGTTAGGCTTAGTGCAGCCTGAAGCTTCTGGCAAAATCTGGCCGGCACCAGATCGACATGTCCAACGGCCAGACGCTCGAATCTGTGCGTGAAGTCATCGGGAAAACCGTCCGGATTGAGGTATGGTTCCGCCCTGGAATAGACCATGAAAATCCTTATCACGGGCGGCGCCGGGTTCATCGGCTCCAACTTTCTCAACTTGCTCGTCCCGCGCCACCCCGAGCATACCTTCACCAATCTCGACGCCCTGACCTATGCAGCGAACCCGCGCAGCCTGGCAGGCATCGAGCATCGATCGAACTACGCTTTCCAGCGCGTGGACTTGGTGGATTTCGAAGCCCTGCGCGCCACCGTGATGAAGGTGGCTCCCGATGTGGTGATCCACTTCGCGGCCGAAAGCCACGTCGATCGCTCGATCAGCGGACCGCGGCCCTTCGTGCGCACCAACATCGAAGGCACCTTCAACCTCTTGGAAGCGTGCCGCGAGTTGTGGAAACCGGACGAGGGTTTGTTCCACCACGTCTCCACCGACGAGGTCTACGGCTCGCTGGGGGCAGAAGGGCTCTTCAGCGAAGAAACCCGCTACGATCCCTCCAGCCCCTATTCGGCCTCGAAGGCGGCCAGCGACCACCTGGTGCGTGCCTGGGGGCGGACCTTCGGAATTCCGGTGAAGATCACCAACTGTTCGAACAACTACGGGCCCTTGCAGTTCCCGGAAAAGCTGATTCCCCTGATGATCCTCAACCTGGTCGAACGCAAACCCTTGCCTGTCTATGGCAAGGGAGAAAACGTGCGTGATTGGCTTTTCGTCGGCGACCACTGCGAGGCCATTTGGACCGTCGTGCAAAAGGGCAAGCCGGGCGAGACCTACAACATCGGCGGGCGCAGCGAACAGCGCAACATCGACGTGGTCAAGCAGCTGTGTGCCATCGTCGCGCAAGAAACCGGCGCCAGCGAGGCAGAGCTCTTGGGTCTCATCACCTACGTCAAGGATCGGCCCGGGCACGACCTGCGCTACGCCATCGACGCCACCAAGATCGAGCGCGAGCTGGGCTGGAAGCCGCGCGAGACTTTCGTCACGGGCATGCACAAGACAGTGCGCTGGTACCTCGACAATCAGGATTGGGTGGCCAGCGTGCGCACCGGCGAATACCGGCGCTGGATCGAAACCAACTACGGGGAGCGCTAG
>Ga0302323_100005512_pt1 | contig 10383 bp, 8 predicted proteins | sample Fen_T0_3_FD_201950 | JGI IMG/M metagenome (GOLD analysis project Ga0302323, IMG submission 201950) | Peat permafrost microbial communities from Stordalen Mire near Abisko, Sweden - Fen_T0_3 | ecosystem: Environmental > Terrestrial > Soil > Wetlands > Permafrost | place: Sweden: Abisko... | reverse complement strand
TGGATCCGAACGCGTACACGGCCTCGCTGTGCGGGCCTACCTCGTCGATGTTGTCCACGCTGTCGATGACCAGCCAGACATCGGCCGCTTTGGGCCTTGCCGTGACCAAGCAGTTTTCCGTCGACGCCACCACGGGCGCCGTCACCATCGAGTATGGACTCGTCAATCGTGGCACCCAGGCGCGCTCGGTCGCGCCGTGGGAAATCACACGGGTGGCGGCGGGCGGCTTGACCTTCTTTCCCATGGGCGATGGCTCGCCCACCAAGGGCGCGCAGGACTTGCTCAACCTGCAAATCACGGATGGTGTGGCTTGGTTTGCTTACAGCGCCGCAGCCATCACCAATGATCAGAAGGTCTTCGCCGATGGCCGCGAAGGCTGGATCGCGCATGTCGATGGCAACCTTTTGCTGGTGAAAGTCTTCGGCGACACCACCCCTGCCCAGGCCGCGCCCGGCGAGGCCGAGATCGAGATTTACACCGACGCTGGCCATTCCTACATCGAGGTGGAGAACCAAGGCGCCTACGTCAGCGTAGCCCCTGGTGCGACCTCGACCTGGACCGTGCGTTGGTTCTTGCGCCAGCTCGATCCTTCCATCTCCGTGCAGCCTGGCAGTCCCGGGCTGCTAAACTTGGTGCGCGCGCTGGTCAAGGGTTAGGCGGCATCCAACAGCATCCAACAGCGACGGGAGGCACTCGATGGCAAAGCGAAGTCTGCTTGTTCTTGGCTTGATCGTGGCTGGGTGCCAGTCGTCCTCGACGTCGAAGGTGTCGCCTGGGGCGGATGCCGCCACGCCAAGTGGCGGAGCCGGCGGGCAAGCCACCGGCGGTTCCACCAGCGCGGGCGGCTTCTCAGGATTGGGCGGGACGTGGCGTTCTGCCGGCGGCGCGGGTAGTGGCGGTACGGTAGGCAATGGTGGCGTCATGGGCAGCGGCGGTGCCAACGCGGGCGGTGGCACGGGCATGGCCGGCGCAACCGGTGGGACACAGGCCGATGCCTCGCCCGACACCGCTTCCAATGTCCAATCCGATGTCCGTTCCGATGCGCGGCCCGATGGTCTTGGTCAAGGGGGCTCCGCTGGTGCGGGCGGCGTCGCCGTTGGAAGCGGCGGAATTGGGTCCGGTGCAGGCGGCAATATTCCCGAGGTGGGGGCGGATGTTGCGAAGGCTGGTGGCGACGCGAGGTCCGATCTTCCGGCCGACCCAGCGAGAGATGGCGGCACCGATACGGGGGCCTACACCAAGCCCGTTCCGGTCCCCGACGGTGGAACTTGTCCGAACACGGGGCACGTGACCTACACCTTGACCAAGTCCGCGACCCCGACGGCGGATGAGCAAACCGCCTATGCCAAGATTACCGCCGCCATGGATCAGGCCGTCGCCTACTACAACTGCTACACCAACATCACCAAGGCCGAGGTGGTGGAATACGACGGGTCGGTGAAGACCGCCGACGGCAACAGCAACGGGACCATTCGCTTCGGCAGCGACACGAGCTACATGGTCCTGCCCACCGCCATGCACGAGATTTCCCACACCGTGGGCGTTGGAACCGCAAGCAAGTGGCGGTCTTTTGTGGCGGCTCCGGACGGCGGAACCTCGGGACCTTGGACGGGGGCCAACGCCATCGCGCAAAGGACGGCGCTGCTTCCCGACGGCAATCAGACGTACCTGGTGCCGAACGCGGACACCCAGCACTTCTGGCCCTACGGATTGAACTACGCCAGCGAGTACAAGACCGAAGCTGATCTTCTCGGTCACTGCGTGATGGTGATGGCTCTCCGCAAGGACATGGGCCTCCAGTAATCGCTAAAGCACAATCCACCGACGGGGAAGGTAGCACTCCTCGTAGGTCCGCATGGCATAGCGATCGGTCATGCCCGTGATGAAGTCGGCTACCGCGCGTGGCAGGTCTTCGCTTTCGGGCACGCCCTTCGGCCAGTGCTTGGCACGGAACTCGTCGCCGTGGGCGTTGAAATACTCCCACAGCTCACGCACCACGCGCTGGGCGCGCTGGAACTCGGCATGGATTTCCGGCCGCTCGTAGACATTGACGTACAGGAAATCGCGCAGGGCCATGAGCGCATCCAGCACCTCGGTGCTCATTTCGATGTGGCGTTTCTCATCGAGCTTCGAGGCGGAAACCACATCGGTGACCAGCCGGCTGATGCGGTCGCTGTGGGTCTTGCCCAAGATCTTGAGGATGTCCTCGGGGACTTCTGACGGCGCAATGACCTGACCGCGGATGGCGTCGTCGAGATCGTGGTTCACATAGGCCGCGATGTCGGCCACGCGCGCAATCTGTCCCTCTAGGGTCGAGGCCTCGTGGTCGATATCGCTGGCCAAGACCTTCCCCTTGCCTTTCGAGTGGCGCAAGATTCCGTCGCGCACCTCGGCGGTCAGATTCAAACCTTGGCCGTCGTTTTCGAGCACATCGACCACGCGGATGGATTGCCGGCCGTGGTGGAAGCCCCCGGGGATAAGCTTGGCCAGGACGCGCTCGCCAGCATGGCCAAACGGCGTGTGGCCAAGGTCGTGGCCCATGACAATGGCCTCGACCAGCGATTCGTTGAGGCGCAGCGCCCGCGCGATGGTGCGCGCGATTTGCGACACCTCCAGGGTGTGGGTGAGGCGGGTGCGGTAGTGGTCGCCGTGCGGGGCCAGAAATACCTGGGTTTTTCCCGCCAGGCGGCGGAAGGATTTGCAATGCAGGATGCGATCGCGATCGTGCTGAAAAATTGGCCTGACCTCATCGAGAGGCTCTGGGCGTTTGCGACCGATACTGGTGCGGCTCTTTTGGGCGTGCGGTGAGAGGACCTTTTCCTCATCCGCTTCAAGCTGCTCGCGAACTTTCATGCCGTTGTTTCTAGCATCGTGGAATCCATCTGCCGTTCCACAGTTCCTGTTTCTGTAAGGTTTCTTTCCAGTTGCTTTTGTGGTGAGGGCCAGTTTCTAGCCAGCAAAATATCGAGGAAGGAACTGAGAACACCTTGCTACATCCTTCGTTGGTATTTAATTTGCCGGAAGGATTCAGTTGCAGTTCATCGGAAAGAGAAAGGATCGATCGCTATGCAGGTAAGGCAAATCGCTCTGGTCACGGCGCTAGTTCCAGCGCTTCTGTTGGGATTGTTCGGATCAGGAAAGCCCTTCGCTGAAGAAGCGGGCGAACCCAAGTTTGCGGCACCCACCGCTGCGACCGTTCCTGCCCCAACGGCATCTGCCGAAGCCGTGGCTCCTGCAACAGCACCGACCGCGACCGATCTCGCCGCGCGCGTGGCCGACCTCGAGGCCTATATCAACAACACGCCGCCCAAGACTCTGATCGCGCCAGGGCCAGGCCACAATGGCTGGATGATGACCTCTTCGGCCCTGGTGCTTTTTATGACCTTGCCGGGTCTGGCGCTGTTTTACGGAGGCCTCGTCCGCCGCAAGAACATCCTGTCCGTGGTGGCCCAGTGCTTCGGGTGTGCGGGACTCGTAACGATCCTTTGGTGGGCCTTCGGCTACAGCGCCGTGTTCGCTAGCAGCGGCTCGGCCAGCGGTGCCTCGATTCTAGGGTCCATGAAGTTCGCCTTTCTCAAGGGGGTGACCTCGACGCCCAACCCGGACTACAGCCCTTGGGTGTCGCATTCTGTCTTCGCCATGTACCAGATGATGTTCGCCATCATCACGCCCGCCCTGATCGTGGGCGCCATCGCCGAACGCATGAAGTACTCGGCCATCATGGCCTTCATCCTTGGCTGGATGCTGCTTATCTATTTTCCCCTGGCGCACATGGTGTGGGGCTCGGACGGAATGATGAACGGACTTGGCAACGCCAAGGCCGCCATCAAGGCCATCGACTTCGCGGGCGGCACGGTGGTGCACATGTCCTCGGGTTGGTCGGCGTTGCTCCTGGCCATCATCCTCGGGCCGCGCAAGGGCTTTGGCCGGCGTGCTTTCATGCCTCACAGCATGGTGTTGACCGCGGTGGGAACGGGGATGTTGTGGGTCGGGTGGTACGGGTTCAACGCGGGTAGCGCGGTAGCCGCCGATGGCATCGCTTCCACCGCCTTTGTCGCCACCACCCTGGCGGCTGCAGTCGCGGGCACGGTGTGGCCACTCATTGAATGGCTCACCCGGGGTAAGCCCACGGTGCTGGGCTTCTGCTCGGGCGTGGTCGCCGGCTTGGTTGTCATCACGCCCGCCGCTGGTTTTGTCACCCCCAATGGCGCTGTCCTCATCGGCATCCTGGCTGGCGTTGTTCCCTACTTCGCGTGTACCAAGATCAAGCACATCTTCAAGTACGACGACGCGCTCGATACGTTTGGTGTCCACGGCGTGGGCGGTACGTTGGGCGCTCTGGTGACCGGTTTCCTCGCGACGTCCGAGGTGAATGGCAACCTCAACACCAACCTGGGCCAAATCGTGGGCAAGACCCTGTGGCTCGAACAGCTCAAGGCCATGGGCGTCACCATCGTCATGGCTTTGGTCGGAACAGCCATCCTGGCCTACACCATCAAGGCAGTGCTTGGCCTGCGGCCCGATGCGGACAACGAGGAGCAGGGCCTCGACAATCTCGATCACGGCGAGGCCGGTTACCACATGGACGAAGCCGGCGGCTAGCGAACGCCACGGTCTGATACTATTTCCAGGCCGTGCCTGTTTCCCTCGATCCAAACCCCTTCGATCAAATCTCTCCCCGTGGCGGCGTGCTGCGTGCGGCGCGCCGGCCACCTGGGTGGGTTGCGCTAGGCCCACCGCCGCAACTGCCGGCGGATTTGGGCGATTTGTGGCCAGCACCTGACGAAGATCTTTGCTGGCTTGCCGGCAACTGGCGGCTATTGCAGCGTCTCGAAGGCCACCGGACATCCCTAGACGACCTTCTGACCGCGTACCTGGCGGCCAGTCTGGTGGCGGAGCGTCCGCCGGCGCATTGCCTAGATCTTGGCTGCGGTATCGGCAGCGTGATGCTGTTCGTGGCTTGGCGATTTCCCAATGCCCAACTTCTAGGCATTGAAGCGCAGGACGTGTCCGCCGGTCTGGCCAGGCGCTCGCTTGCCTGGAATGGGATCGGTGCCCGCGCGGAGATCCAGGTGCGCGACTTTCGCGATCCCGGCGGAGTCGAGTCCACCTTCGATCTTGTCACGGGTACGCCCCCCTATTTCCCCATCGGGGCGGGGCCCGAATCGGGTCGCGTCCAGCGCGGGCCCTGCCGCTTCGAACATCTCGGTGGCATCGAAGCCTACTGCACAGCCGCTGCGCCCAGGTTGGCGCCAGGAGCCCCGTTCATCGCGTGTGAAGCCTGGAATCAGCGCGAGCGCGTCGAGCCCGCTGCGATCGCGGCGAACCTGCAACTGGTGCGCTGGCGCGAGATTGTTCCGCGCATGGGCAAGGAGCCTCTGCTTTGCATCTTTGCCATGCGCCACGCCGACGCGGCCGAGGCACTGGTGGTGGAGCCGCCCCTGGTGGTGCGCGACGAACATGGCCGCCGCACCGAAGAATTCCGCGCCATCCGTGCTGTGATGGGCATGCCGGCGTGACCAGCGTGACGCATGCACACAGTCGGTTGTCGATTGACGTTCAACTTGACTCTGGCGTCCGAGCTATCCATTCTCGGGTCCCCCGAGCCAGTGACCCGCAATTGAAAGGATTCTGAACCTATGGCCGATGCAAAAGCGACCGCCAAGACCAAGCCCGCCAAGACCAAGCCCGCCGCCGTGGCCACAGAGGCCGGCGAAAAGTGCTGTGTTGAGAAGTGCAAGCAGCCCTTGCGGGCCAAAGGCTACTGCCGCAAGCACTACATCAATTGGCGGCGTGGCAAGATTGGCAAGAAGCACCGCTACAACATCTGCAGCAAGGAAGCCTGCCGTAAGCCCGCCTTGGCTGGCGGTATGTGTGCCGAGCACAAGAAGGGCGCAGCGGCCGCAGTCGCCGCCGCCTGAGCCGGCCCTTCGAGTGTAACCGTCCTCGCTGGAAGCAATGAAACGCTCGGTGAGCGACAGCGGAATTGAACCACAGAGAACACAGAGCAGGGAATGGCTCGGATCCGAGATCCGGAGAGCCATTCCTTCTCGGCCCTCTGTGTCCTTTGTGCTCTCTGTGTTTTGATCCCAGAGAGCCCCGTCCGTAGCGGACGGCGCCCATCTGGATATTTATGTACAAAATCGTCATCAAGGGCGGCAAGCGGCTTTCCGGAGAGGTGTCCGTTTCGGGCGCCAAGAACGCCGCTTTGCCCATTCTCGCTTCGTCGTTGCTGGCAAGCGGCCAGTCTACCTATCGCAATGTTCCGGGGCTTGGCGATGTGGTGACCATGCGCAAGCTGCTCGGCCAGCTTGGCGCCAAGGTCAAGGGCGAGGGCACCACTGTCGTCGACAGCTCGCACATCAACCACTTCGAAGCACCGTACGAGTTGGTCAAGACCATGCGCGCGTCCGCGCTCGTGCTGGGACCGCTGGTTGGCCGCTATGGTAAGGCCTGTGTGTCGCTGCCAGGTGGATGCGCCATCGGCGCTCGCCCCATCGATCAGCACCTCAAGGGGCTGGCGGCCATGGGCGCGCGCATTGAGCTCGAACACGGTCTGGTCACGGCCCGTGCCCGACGGCTACACGGAGCCACCATTGTCTTCGACGTGGTGACCGTCACGGGCAGTGAGAATCTCATGATGGCCGCGGCGCTGGCCAAGGGCACCACGCTGCTAGAAAACGCGGCCTGCGAGCCCGAGGTGGAAGAACTGGCGCGCGTGCTCAACAAGATGGGCGCGCACATCCGTGGCGCGGGCACGTCATCGATCACCATCGAAGGCGTGGACGAACTGCACGCTATCGACCACGCCATCATCCCCGACCGTATTGAGGCTGGCACCTTGATGGTCGCGGCGGCCATCACCCGCGGCAACGTGCTGATCCGGGACTGCATGCCCGAACACCTGGACGCGGTCATCGCCAAGCTGCGCGCCGCTGGTGTCGAGGTCACCATCGAAGAGGGCGGCGTGCGCGTCATCGGACGCGGTGATTTCAAACCAACCGACATCGCCACCCGGCCGCATCCCGGTTTTCCCACCGATATGCAGGCGCAGTTCATGGTCCTGATGTCGCGGGCCAAGGGGCAGTCCGTCCTCTCGGAGAACATCTTCGAGAATCGCTTCATGCACGTGCCCGAGCTGATGCGCATGGGCGCGGACATCGTCATCGACGGCCACCTGGCGGTGGTGCGTGGCCCGGTCAAGCTCAAGGGCGCCAAGGTCATGGCCACGGATCTGCGCGCCTCGGCCTGCCTGGTCCTGGCAGGCCTCGTCGCCGAGGGAACCACGGAGGTCCTGCGCGTCTACCACCTGGACCGCGGCTACGATCACCTGGAACGCAAACTCCGGGGCCTTGGCGCCGACATCCGGCGTGTCAAGGGCGAGCTTTAATCGCAAGGATCCCACCGGCTTCTTTATTGTGCGCCGCCGGCCATTCCCGGTTAACCTCAAAGGCTGACATGGCCGAGTTGGACATCCGGGAAGAGATGAAACGCGGGGTCAAGCTGCACCCGCGCCTCGTAACGCAGGATCTGCTCAAGGATCCCGCTGTCTTGCAGAAGCTCGCCGCGGCTCTGCCAACCTTCATGCCGTTCAAGGGCAAGTCCTACAAGGCTGCCATGTGGGTGCTCGATTGGGATCACCGGATTCCCTCGCGCGACTTCATCTTGCGCCTCTATGCCTTCTACTCGTCGCAGGGAAAGGCCATTGGCGAACTGTCCTTCGCCGATCGCTCCGCGCAGATCGAACGGGAGGACATCTTCCCTGAGTTCGACGTGTCGGACTTCGCGGGCCTGGCCGCGGACGAGATCTACGAGGCTGAGGGGCCGGTTGGCGGCGAACTGAAGCCGTTCCGTCTGGTCAGCGAGTGGCGACGCGAAATCGAGGCTAAGTCCGCCCGCAAAGCCGAGCAGATCGCCCGCGCCTCCAACCACTTCAAGGAGCTGGCCAGTGAGACACGTGCCCGCCCGCCCGGGCTTGGCGACCTGGAAGCGGCCGAATGGTGTCCGCCTAGCGAAAGCGGCCATGGCCGCTGGGGCGTCGACGTTTGGTACTTGAGGTCGTTCAACGGCATGGTGGGCGAGGGCACGGCGTTTCTCGTCGACCTGGAAGACGAGAAGGTGGTTCGGCAGCGCGACTTTCAGTTCCGCGCTGGCTAGTTGCATCGCCCGCGGGCGGTGAGCTTGTCGCATCGGGACGACCCATTTACCTGTTGGTAACGGCGCTCGTCCTTCTCAATGGTAGGACCGTGGTTGTTATAGGGACAACCCACCATGGAGCTTGCTGTGAAACGAAATACCGTGCTTTGCGCTTTGTTCGGTTCGATCCTTGCCATCGGGCTGTTCGCACCGGGGTGTTCCGGCGACAGCGGCAGCCCTGCCCCCAAGACGGACGGTGGAAAGAAAGACACCGGAAGCGGCGGTTCGGCCGGATCGGGCGGCTCCAGCGCCAGCGGTGGCAGCGGCGGGTCGGGCGGATCGAGTGCGACGGGTGGATCGAGCGCGACGGGTGGATCGGGCGGAAGCGCTGGTTCAGGCGGATCGAGCGCGAGCGGCGGATCGAGCGGTTCGGGCGGCTCTAGCAATTCAGGTGGCACAAGTGGCACGGGCGGCGCTGCTGGTTCTGGCGGTGGTAGCGGGACGGGCGGAAACACGAGCACTGGTGGATCCAGTACTAGTGGCGGTGGCACGGGAACGGTCGATGGCGGCGGCCCCGTCGACGGGGAGACTAGCGACGCGCAAGACGCTCCACTGCCTGGCAGCGATGGAGCCGCGACAGATTCTGGTGCGAGCGACGATGGCGGCGCGCCCGTCAGCCACGATAGTGCCGCGAACGACACCCAAGGCCTCGACAGCCAGGGCATCGATGTTTCAGCGGTGCTTCTCGACGCGCAGATTGATACTGCGGGCTTCGATGCGCCAGGCGTCGATTCGGCGGCCGACACGGCGACGGATTTGGCGGCCGGAAATTGCATCCAGCAGATTGTAACCAGTGGTTACTCCTTCACTGGCGCTCAGCCCTGTAGCGCTTGCCAGGCCAACAGCTCGGACAATTCTTCTCCGGGCAAGTGCAAGGACATGATCGACTGTGTGGAGACGAACTGGCCCGCCTGTTCTGGGGGGAACTGCCACCTCGATTGCCTGCACAGCGTGTCGGGAGATGGGGTGGTCGATACGTGTGTTAGCGATCTCGTGCACGCCTCCTGCGGCACTGGGTTCTAGCCGAGCGAAACTCGTTCAGAACCATCTCCTACTTGGCGTGCGAGACCATCTGCACGCCAAGCAGGATGGCGTTTTGTGTATGGCCGCGCACCCTGGAGTACTGGTAGTCGCCGACCAGGCGCACGCGGAATCCGTCGATGATGTAGCCGAGCTGGGCGTCGATGCTGGTGAAGTCCCCGGCGTCCGAGGCTTCGCCCAGGGCCGCGCGCTGAAAACGAAGGAGTGGTTGCAATCGTCCAAAGCCAATGTCGATGGGCATGAGGTAGCTGACGAGGGCCACAAACTGGTATTTGGCCAGCTCGTTGTCGCCCCACATCTTGGCGATGGCGCTTTCCAGATCCAGGACACCGGACGATGGGCTACCCAATTCGAGCAGAAGATCCGCATTGACCTCGTCGAAGTCGTTGGCTGGCCAGGTGTCACCGGCCGGCGGCCGCGAATCACCGGCGCGATGTTGCGCCCCCACGCCCAAGGCAAGGACATCCTTGGTGCCGAAGTAGGAGCTGCTGGCGCGGAATCCAGGCTCGGGGTTGAGCAGGCTGAGCACCAGTCGGGCGGTGTAGAGCGGGCTTGTGCGCGGTTGCTCCAGGCCAAAGACGCCCAGGTAGTATTTGAAGGTGCCGCCGCCAACTTGTCCCCATAGGGTAGCGCCATCACCGCGGTTGTTGTTTCCCCGCCGAGGGCCAGGGGTGGGACGCGAACCCATGCCGGTGGGTGCGAATGGATCGTAGGCGCCGGGCATCGTCCACGTCGAGAGCGCCCACACCGTACTGAGGCTGGCGCGATCCGAGGCCATGGGCATCCGGCCGACCCAAAGATGGAGCGCCTCGGCGAATTCAAGCTTGGCTACTAAATCGAGTAGGGCCGCGCTGGCCGCCGAGGTCAGCGGCCCCAGGTTGCCGGCGAAACCGGCTTGCCATTGCAGGTAGGGATGAACCTGCCCCCAGAAGAGGACATCCGCCTCGCCTTCCAGGCTTGCATCGTTGATCTTGTCGAGCGCGCTTGGATTCTGAAAGCGCACGGCGGACCGTGTACCCACCTGGGCCGCGATGGGCGGTGGCGGTTCGGCGGGCGAAGGCGCCGCGGGCGGTGTGTAGGGCGCGGGTAGCTGCGGCGTGATCGAAAGGGCGGATTGCGCGGATTCAACGGCAGGCGCTGGGTCGG
>Ga0302323_100005511_pt1 | contig 10384 bp, 6 predicted proteins | sample Fen_T0_3_FD_201950 | JGI IMG/M metagenome (GOLD analysis project Ga0302323, IMG submission 201950) | Peat permafrost microbial communities from Stordalen Mire near Abisko, Sweden - Fen_T0_3 | ecosystem: Environmental > Terrestrial > Soil > Wetlands > Permafrost | place: Sweden: Abisko... | reverse complement strand
TCGGTCCAGAACACGCCATTGCGGAAAGTCACCACGCGCTCGGCGGCATCGGTTCCGGGGTTGGCATCCTTGGATCCGGTTTCGGCGGCGGGTGCGTCCTGGTTTCGCACATCAGAGGCCGCATCGGATGGTCCGACATCGCTGCCCGTGGCACTTCCAACATCAGCGGCCGCATCACGCAGCTGCGCCGCGCCGTCCGGGGCATCGCGACCGCTGCCAGCCACATCGGTTGCGCCATCCGAGCTCGTTCCCCCACCTTGTCCGCCCTTGGCGGTGCCAGCGTCCCCGGCCGTCCCCGCCGATCCACCCGAACCAGTATTTCCACCAGAACCAAGGGATGTCGCACTTGTCACCCCACCCGTGGAAGAGGATCCGGCCACGCCTCCCGTGCCTGCCGCGCTGCCGCCCGCCCCGACCAAGCCGCCAAGACCTCCGGAGGCTCCACCCGTTCCAGCTACGCCGGACTGGCCCGTCTGGCTAGAGCAGCCAACTCCGGCGGTTAGAACAAACAGGATCGCCCAAATTTTCCTGGTGTGAGCCATACTCGTATGCCTTTCGCACGTAAGGCCGTCGGCAGTATCCGCCACATCCCGAGAAGCAAACCCAAACGCCTCGCCAAGCCGAAGCTACTCTACCCCGTCGAACTTGAAATGTCCGCCCCCCCCAGCCAGCACCGCTGCACGGCCCTACCTCAAGCCCCAGGAAACTCTGACGATACGCAATGTCTAGTGGAGTGATGTTGATAACCAGCGGAACGCGTCTTCATGCAACGCCCCCACACCGGGATTTGCGAACTTGGAGGAGAACTTGGAGGAAGAGATGAGAAAGGCTGCCCTGGTATCGATTGTCGCCCTGACCCTGTGGGTTGGCGCCTGTGGTGGTAGTTCCGAAGGGAAGGTAGTGGGGGATAGCGGCCTGCCGCAGACCGATACCGCGCCTTCGCCAAGTCCATTCGTACCAGCCGCCATCGAGAACGTCATTGAGTCGCTGGTCGGGGCTATCACCACCAAGAATATCGCTGCAGTCGTCAAGCCCCCAGTGGCGGTGCTGCTGAAGGATCTGACTGGATTCTGGGCGCCGGTCGTCGTCGGTTCGAACCGCATGATCGCGCGCTTGGCCCTGCCCGCGGTGGTGCAAGCGCCGCTCATCGCCGACCAATCGGTTTCGGAAGACATCAAGGGCACCGAGCAAAACAAGTACATCCAGAGCTATTTGACGGGTGCCATCTACCAGGCCATGGCCGTAGCCCCCTTCTCCACCAATGCCGAGAGCATTCAGTACCTGGACAGTTTCGTTGCCCAACGTGGACCCGCGGTCACCCTGGACAGCGACTCGCCCACCAGCACGCGTTCCTACCTAATCGCAACGGCAAACTTCCAGGCGGGTGCGACCGCGGCCAATACCCTGCGCTCGTTCCTGAACGCCGGCGATACCGTCGCTGTCTTCGGCACCACCGATCCAAACTGGGCCAGCGGGATGGAGCGCGCCAACGGAGCTGAGGCGGCGGTGGTCGCGGCTGGCTTGACCCTGGCACCGCGCATTCCGGTGGCGTGGAACGCCGCGACCGATCAGGCGACGATTCTGGCCGCCATTTCGGATCCAGTTCTGAACATCAAGGGCCTGCTGTGCATGTATTCCAATTCCTATCTGTGCGCAGCGGCCGTCGAGGCTGCCGGCATGAAGGGCGCCATCCAGATTGTCGGATTCGACATGGAGACGGACACCAAGACCTACTTCGACCTTGGCTATTTTGCCGGTATCGCCGTGCAACGGCAGTACTACATGGGCGAGCTTGGGGTGCTCATCCCGTACAGCCTTGCCATCCTGGGGCCCGCCAAGACCGCGGAGCTGATCCAGCCCATCCTGGTCAACGGTTTCCTCATCGACACCGGCATCGACATCATCACCACCGCCAACTACGCTGACTATATGGCGTATCTTAGCTTGCTCGGAATTAACAGCTGAGACTATCCTACTTCCGGTCCTTTCTATGCCCGACGCGCGAGGCGCCCAGACAGCTTGCCAGATAGCATGTGCCCATCGGCAACGGCCGAAGAGGCGTTGGGGCGGTTGCGCAGTGTCGGGCATCCTGTTTTGGGGGCTGCTGGTCCAGGGCGGCCTGGCCTGCATATCCGACCACGTGCACACTGTGCCAGCCAATGCCATCCGCCTCGGCACGGTGCTCCCATTTTCAGGAGATCGGGCGGCGTCGGGCGTGCCGCTCGAGCGGGCGCTTCGACTCGCCGTCGACGTTGTCAATTCCGCGAACGCACTCGGAGGCAGACCGCTTTATCTCGACGTGCGCGACAGCCATTCCGACGATGTTCGCGGCACCGTCAGCGCGCTCGATCTCATCAACAACAACAAGATTCCGTTCTTCATCGGTCCCGAAGAACCCAAGATCACCTACCAGATCACGACTGCCATCAAGTCGAACCACATGGTCAACCTCCTACCTGGCTTGACCTCGCCCATGTTCCACGACCCAAGTACGGAAGCGGGCTGGTTTCGCCTGGCACCGTCGCCCAACTACCTTGCCTGCGCCCTGGCCAAACGCATGCTGAAGGACGGAATCACCAAAGCCAACACGGTGTCTGATCCGGACGACTACAGCGGCACGTTCGCCACCATGTTCGGACGCGTCTTCACGTTCATGGGCGGCACCTTGTTGCCCGGGCTGCAGCTCTCGCTGCAAAGCGCATCCTTCGAAAGCGTATTCGCCACCATCGAACGATTCGCGCCTGATGCCACCTTGCTGATTACCTCGCCCTCGGTGGCCTCACCCTTCCTGCAGGAATGGGCAGTGCGCGGCAAGATCGGCAAATGGTACCTTGGGCCAACGCTGAAGAATCCGGAATTGGTGCGCAACGTACCCATGGGGGTTCTAGAAGGCTTCTCCGGTATTTCCCCTGACCTGGGGCCCAATGCCGATGCATTCGCGACCTACTTTCAAGCCAAGACAGCTGTGCCCCCCCTCGATGCTTCAAACTACTACTACGACGCTGTGGCCCTGCTCGCTCTCGCCATCGCCGAGGGTATCGCCCAGGAGGGAGTCGTTCCCACCCCGGCGACCCTGAAGGTGCACCTGCAGAACGTCACCTCGGCTTCGGGCCAAGTGGTCTCCTTCAACGAGCTTGAAAGCGGGCTTGCGCTAGTCGCGGCCGGACGGAAAATCCAGTACAGCGGGGCCGCGGGAAGCTACGTCCTGAACACGCTTGGAGACGCGATCGGAAACACCGCCGCTGTTTGGCAAATCAAGGCCGACGTCTTCCAAACCATCGGCTTCGAGCAGTGTAGCGATGCAGAGGTGTATTCCACCTACTAACCGCCATGCACACCAAGACTTCCAAACACCGCCGCCTTGTTCGCCTTGGAGGTATGGCCTTGCTCTTGGCCGCCTCGCAAGCCTTGGGCCGTGTGGCGCACGCGCAGGAGGACGTCCAGCAAGAAGACGCCCAGGGCAAAGCCAACACCCTGCCCTCACCGGACGGCGGTGTTGTCACCGATACCCGCACCGAGACGGCTGAGCCGCCACCGATACCCACAACCTTGCCGGTCGAGGCCACGATGCCGGCCTCCGAGAACGACATCACGGACGTGCTCAACGCTATCCAGGGGCAGGATCTGGCTACGCTTGATCTAGAGGCCTTATTGGAGAACGTTGTCGTTACTGCGACCAAGTCCGAAATCAAGGAAGACAAAGCCCCGGCCATCACCACGGTCATCGCCCGGGAAGAAATCCAACGCTGGGGCTACCAATCGGTGGAGGAGATCTTGCGCCATGTGGCGGGCGTCTACATCGTCAACGACCACATCATTCCCAACGTCGCGGTACGCGGCATCTCGGGTGGCTTGCGCTCGGAAAGCGGCTTGGTCAAGGTGATGATCGACGGCCGCTCCGTCGCCTTCCGCTCGACGGCTGGCAATTGGCTTGGGCCCGAGCTGATTCCGCTCTCGGCCGTGCAACAGATCGAGATCATCCGAGGACCCGCGTCCTCACTCTACGGCGCAGACGCATTCTTGGGTGTCATCAACGTCGTGACCCGCCGGGCGGATCAGATGCAGGGCGGGGAAATCGCGACCACGGGGAACCACGAAGGGAGCTATGCCTGGGGTCAAGACATGGCCGTTGGGGCCAGCACCGGCGACTGGCAGGTTCTCGCGTCGCTACGAACCAGTTCCGAGGATCGATCGGGGCTGGCACTGCCATCCTCGTCGCCTTCGCCCAGACTGCCGGCCTATGCCTCAGGGGATATGCGCGCCCACGATTTGACCTTGGACTCGACGGTCGCCTTCGCCCGCGCAACCTACACCCTCGAAAAACGTGGTTCTGCCTCGTTCACCGGCTACTTCTCGCAGATCGATCGCGGCGCGGAATTCGCCGACTGGGCCCAACTGACGCACGGCCTTGACAGCAGCGGCCGCAAGAACGGAACCGACATCTCGCTTCGACAAGGGTTCCTTGGACTCGATCTTGAGCTTCGCCTGTCGAACACTTTCGATATTCGCGCCAATGGGCACTACTTCCAAGGTGGACCGACGGCCCGCGACCGCATCGAAGTCGGCAGCGACCTCTACTACGTCAAGCGCGAGTTCGGCTACCGCGGCGTGGATACAGGTCTTGAAGCAGCCTGGCGCCCCAGCGACTCCATCAGCGTCCTTCTGGGCGCCAGCATGATTCTCGACTACGAGAAGCTGCCCACGGTGTACGACGTGTTGAAGTCATCCGTGGGCACCAAGCCAGGCGAACAGGCTGGGGACCAGATCCTCGCCACGCCCGCGGCAGGGGAGAAGAACTTGAGCAATCTGGGCGCCAATGCCCTGGTGATGTGGTCGCCCCTGACCCGCGTCACCTTCACGGGCGGCCTTCGCTACGATCACCACAGTGCCTACGGCGGCAAGGTGAGCGGACGCCTCGGTGGGGTTGCAACCGTGCTGCCCAATCTTCACTTCAAGCTTCTCTATGGCAGCGCCTTCAAGGCGCCCTCGCCCCAGCTCCTGTATGGAACGCCCCTGATGTCCGGCGACATTGCCGGCAACGAGAAACTGAAACCATCGTACATCCACACCGCCGAAGGCCAACTTTCCTACCGGCCCAACCGCTACCTGCTGCTCACCAGTGGGGTGGCCTACAGCTACCTGCAGGACCAAGCGGCCTTCGCCCAGCGCGGAATCAACCAAGTTGCCTTGAACATCTCGGAAGTCGAATCCATCTCCTGGGAAAGCGAGCTGCGCTTCGACTACAAGCGAAAAATCGCGGCCCATGGCAACCTGACCCTCAATCGAACGCGGCTGCGCCTAAGCGAAGAGAACTACGCCGCCGATCTGTCGAACTATGGCAATGCCGCCTATCCCCAGGTGATGGCCAATACCGGCGTGAGCGCCGAGATTCCCAAAGTTCCCTTGCGGGTCAGCGCCGAATTGTCCTACGTGGGCAGCCGGCGTTCCAGCAGCGCCAACACGCTCGAGGCCGGCCAATGGTACGCGCTTGATTCCTACGTCCTGCTTGGCGGAAACATCCGGACCGTGGGCCTGCACCTTCTTGGACAAAAAGAAACCGTCCTGATGCTGGTGGTGCGAAATCTGTCCAATGTCAGGTATGCCGACCCTGGGTTCGCCGGAATCGACTATCCGCAGCTCGGCCGGACCGCTCTCCTGCAGGCGTCCCAGGAATTCTAGTCCACCCGCGGGTCCCGGGGCCGCCCAGCCGCTGGACCGCAAAACTGGCGAGAGCCACAACCAGAATCAAGCGAACGGATGCTTCTGGTGGTATTTTTGTGCTCCCATTGGCAATAATCACCTCCATGCGACGAAAGCCACCAACGCATTTCTGTTTCCTCATGTGCCTGGCAGCTTGCAGCCGCGGCAAATCCAGTGGCCATGACGACGCCGCCCAAAACACCCCGGCCACGGGTGGGCAACTCGGCACCAATGGCGGCGCCCCAGGCAGCGGTGGACGGATGGGTTCTGGGGGTGGATCCGGCACCGGTGGGAAGGTCGGAACAGGCGGCATGCAAGGCGGGGCTGGCGGTGCCAATGTAGCCGGCAACCCCGACACAAGCATCGCTGTAGATACTGCCAATGACAGCAGCGGATCGCCCCGCCTGGACACCAGCGCAACTTCCGACGACGCGAAGGGTGCCTGCCCCGCGGGCTACAAACTCACCTGGAGCGACGAATTCGACGGGCCGGCGGGAACGGCCGCGGATGCCACCAAGTGGGTCTATGAATCAGGCAATGGTTCGAACGGCTGGGGCAATTCCGAACTTGAGTATTACCGGACTGGAAATGCCAATGCCGCCATGGACGGCAATGGCAACCTCGTCATCACGGCCAAGCAGGAGACCGCCAGCGGATTCCAGTACACCTCGGCGCGCCTGAAGACCCAGGGCCTTGCCACGTGGACCTACGGTCACATCGAGGCACGCATCAAGCTCCCCTCGGGTCAAGGCATCTGGCCCGCCTTCTGGATGCTTGGCAGCGACATCACGACCCAATCCTGGCCCGCCTGCGGCGAGATCGACATCATGGAAAATATCGGCAAAGAGCCCGCCATCAACCATGGCAGCTTGCACATGCCCGCCTCTGGAACTTCCAACGACAGCCAGCTCACCGGCTCCTACACGCTTGCGAACGCCAAGCTGAGCGACGACTTTCACATCTACGCCATCGATTGGAGCGCCTCCGGCATCGACTTCTTCTTCGACGGCAGTCGCTACGAATCGCAAACGCCTGCGTCCGCCACCGGCCGCACCTGGGCGTTCGACAAGCCGTTCTTCATCCTGCTCAACGTCGCCGTGGGCGGCCAGTGGCCCGGCAGCCCGGACAGCACCACCACCTTCCCGCAAACCATGACCGTCGACTACGTCCGGGTTTGCCAGAAGTAGCTTGGCACCTACCCGAGGTCGGGTTGCCGGTACGCCATGTCGGGCTTGGAGAAAGCGAAGCCCTGCAACAAGTCCACGCCGGCTTTGACCACGGCGTCCCGTTCGGCGATGGATTCGATGCCGGCGGCGATCACGCGCGTGTGCATGGACCCAAGCAGCGCCGTCATCTCGGCCACCACGTCCGACTGGGCCGGGTTGCGATCGATCCCACGCACCAGGGACAGGTCGTACTTTACGAAGTCCGGCCGCAAGCGCGCGAACGATGACAGCCCTGGGTAGCCCGGCCCCAGGTTGTCCATGGCCAGGTGAAAGCCAAGCTTGCGCAGGGCTTCGGCGCGCGATTCCAGGTGCGAAACGTCGTCCAGCAAGGCGTGCTCGGAGATCTCGATGACAATGCGTTTGCCAAACTGCGAGAGCGGCGCCGAGGCCGAGTACAGTTCGCTGTCGAGCAGTTCGTGGGCGTGCAGGTTCACGAACACGTACTCGGCGGGCGCCCGCGCCATGGAGCGCGCCACGCGCTCGCGCACCAAGCGGCCGATTTGATCGATGCGGCCCAAGCGCTCGGCCACGCCCAGCACCGACGCGGGATCGGGCAGGCTGGGATCCGAGCTGCGCAGCAGGGCCTCGTGACCGATGACCCGCCGGTTCGACCACGAAACGATGGGCTGGAAGGCGATGGACAGACAGCCAAAGGCACGCTCGAAGACCTGTTCCAGCGCCACCCGGTCGCCGAGCTGGTTCCACGTGCCGCCAATTTCGTCCAAAGCCTTGCGGCGCAGCTTCGCCAGCCGATACAACTTGACCGCGTAGGAAAGCGTGGCGCACAGCTGCTCCGGAGCCACTGGCTTCTCCAGGAAACAAAGTGCGCCCTGCTGCACCGCTACTGTCGACAAGCCAGCGTGGGCAGCGTCGGTGACAAGCAGTAGGGGCACATCCAAATCGCGGCGGCGAGCCGCGCGCAGAAGCCCGATGGCATCCAGGCCACCCAGCCCAGCGTCGGCCACGATGGTGGCGTAGGCATTGGATGCAAGGAAGGTCCGCGCCGCGCCACCATCACCGGCCAGGTCGATCTGAAACCCGGCCTTTTCCAGCATGGTTGCGTGCGTGGACAGGTGCGCATCCTCGGCTTCCGCCAGCAAAATTCGCGCGGGCGATTCAAGGCCGGCCCCTTGTCCGTCGAGGGTACCTTCCCCACGCTCGGGGCGATCCGCATCCACACGTGAAATTCTCGTAGAGCGCATACGCTACTTCTCTTTTATCATGGACTGGCCCGCCCCGCGCCCGCCCCGACCGCAAAGTGAACCGTTTCATGAAGGACACGCCCGACCAAGCCCAGCCGCGAACATCGACCGGATCGGGCGATTCGCAACATCCGCAACCTTCTATCGAAGATCAGTATCGCCACTTCCTTGAGCTGGCCTCGGAGGGGCTTTGGCGGTTCGATCTGGTCACGCCCGTTGCCACCAACCTGCCCGTGCACGAGCAGGCCGAGTCCATCGCGCGGGATGCCCGCGTCGGGCTGTGCAACGACACCTTCGCCCGCCAATTCGGCTGCGACAAGCCCGAGGCCATGCAAGGCATCGCCTTCGGCGAGCTTCTGTCCAGCTCGCGCGAGGAGCAGCTTGGCTTCATCGTCGCCTTCATCATGTCGAGTTATCGGCTCGACAACTTGCTCTTGGCCGAGCGCCGGCGCGACGGCAGCGTGTTTCGCTCGCTCAACAACCTCTCGGGCGAGGTCGAGGACGGCCTTCTGGTGCGCATCTGGGGCGTCAAGCGCGACGTCACCGACCTGGTCATGGCGCAAGAGGCGTTGCAAGAGGCGAAAGATCACGCCGAGCGGCTCATCGAACTTGCCAGCATCATGGTCGTGGGACTGGACTGCGACGGCCGCGTGCGTGCCTTCAACCGCACCGCCGAGAACATCACCGGCTACCTGCGCGCTGACATCGAGCAGCGCAACTGGTTCGAGATCATGGCCCCGCCCAGGCTTTTTCCGCAGGTCAGCCAGGAATTCTCAAGGTTGCTTGAGGGCGGAGAGCCCAGCACCTTCGAGATGCCCATGCTCACCGCCACCGGCGACGAACGCTACATCGTCTGGCAAAACAACCCCATCGTCGAGGGTGGCCGCATCGTGGGCACCATCTCGTTCGGCATGGACATCACCGCCCGCCGCCGCATGGAGGAGGCCCTGCGCACGCTCAACGAGCAGCTCGAACTGCGCGTGGAAGAGCGCACGGCAGAGCTGGGCGCCGCCAACCGCGAACTGGAAAGTTTCGCCTACTCGGTGTCGCACGATCTGCGGGCCCCCTTGCGCGCCATCGATGGCTTCACGCAGGCCCTGGTCGAAGACTACGCCGACAAGCTCGACCAGCGCGCGTTCGACTATTGTGGCCGGGTTCGCAAGGCGGCTGGGCGCATGGGGCGGCTCATCGATGATCTGCTGGTGCTCTCGCGAATCACACGCGCCGAGATGCGCTTCGAAGAGGTGAATCTGTCTGCCCTGGCCACCGATATCCTGGCCCTGCTGCACGAGCGCGAGCCCGAGCGCCACGTGCGCACCCACGTGCAGGCCGGGTTGCGCGCGCGTGGCGACGTGGGGCTCTTGCGCATTCTGCTGGAAAACCTCCTCGACAACGCGTGGAAGTACACCAACAAGACCGAGGATGCGGACATCGAAGTGGGCGCGCGTTGGGAAAACAACCGCCAGGTCTTCTTCGTGCGCGACAACGGCGCGGGCTTCGACATGGCCTTCGCGGACAAGCTCTTCGCGCCTTTCCAACGGCTGCACTCGGCGCAGGACTACGCCGGCACCGGCATTGGCCTGGCCACGGTCCAGCGCATTGTCGCCCGCCACGGCGGCCGTGTGACGGCCACCGCCGAAGTCAATCGGGGAGCGGTTTTCGAGTTCGTTTTACCGTCACAACGTTGACCTTTCGTCACCCATTTGACGTTCTTTCACCGTCGGAAAAGCGACACTTCGCTCTTCTGTCAGAAATGTGATTTTTTCCGACCGATCCTCTCAAGAAGGGATCCTCGCCGCCGATGCTTGTACTCGACAAATGGCGGCTTCAGACCTTACCCAGAGCAAAGGCGCGACGATGTGCCTGTCTTCGAAAGGCGGTAAGCCGACCCCGCCCGTGGACACGCTGCTGGGTCAGACGCTTGGCTCGTTCCGCGTGATCTCGCTGCTTGGTGAAGGCGGCATGGGCCGTGTCTATCTGGCCGAGCACGTGCTCATCGGCCGCCGGGCCGCCATCAAGGTGCTGGCCGCCGAAATCGCGGACAACGAGGATTTCGTCTCGCGTTTCTTCACCGAGGCGCGCGCGGTGAACGACATTCGCCATCCCAACATCGTCGAGGTCACCGATTTCGGAACCTTCGGCAAGCTGCCCTTCATCGTGATGGAGCTGCTGGACGGCGAGACGCTGGAGCAGCGCCTACTGCGCGTGCGTATGCTGGACGCTGCCTCCGCGGCGCGCGTGGTGGCCCAGGTCGCG
>Ga0302323_100005510_pt1 | contig 10384 bp, 2 predicted proteins | sample Fen_T0_3_FD_201950 | JGI IMG/M metagenome (GOLD analysis project Ga0302323, IMG submission 201950) | Peat permafrost microbial communities from Stordalen Mire near Abisko, Sweden - Fen_T0_3 | ecosystem: Environmental > Terrestrial > Soil > Wetlands > Permafrost | place: Sweden: Abisko... | reverse complement strand
GCGCACCTTTTCGAGGTACTGCGCCTTGGTGTAGAGGTCCCACGCCATGCCCGATCCCTCCGGGCTGATGCCCTTGAGCGCGGACATCTGCGTGGCGAAGTCGAGCTTGCGGAAGAGATGCGCCTCGTCGACCGTCAGGTGATCGATGCCCATCTCCTCGAAGGTGAATACCTGATCGCGGCGCTTGTTGGCCTTTCCGACAAGGCGCTGTTCAAGCCGCTCGATCTGCTTCTCGACGCGGGAGCGCGTGATGCGGTTCTCCTGGCCGCCACCGATGTCGGCGAGCAATTGCCGGTACTGGCTAAGCTCCTCGCCGATCATCGCGTTCTGGAACTTGTCGGAGATCGGGATCATCCCGAACGCGGAGTGGGTGATGATGACCGCATCGAGATCGTCATTGGCCACGTTCGCGATGAACTGCTTACGGCGGTCCGTGTGGAAGCGGCGCTCGTCGGCCACAGCGAGGCGCGCGGTCGGGTACTGCTCATACCACTCCTTCGTGAACTGCGCGAGCATGTGGTTCGGCACGGCGACCATCGGCTTGCGCACAAGGCCGAGCCGGCGCAGCTCCATGATCGCGCCGATGTACTCGCTGGTCTTTCCGGCGCCGACGGCGTGCGCCACATAGGTATTGCCGGACTGAATGATACGCGCGATGACGCGCTTCTGGTGCGGGCGCCACGACCACGAACTGGAAACGCCCGGGGTGGTCAGGTAGGAGCCATCGTATTCGCGCACGACGAGGTTGTTGTAGTTCTCATTGTAGTAACCGGCGAGGCGATCCGAGCGCTCCTGATCTTCCCAGATCCAGTCGGCGAACTTCGCCTGGATGGCGCGGACCTTGTCCTGGGCGGCCTCGGTCTTGGCGATGTTGAGCTGGGACGACTTCTTTCCGTCGATCCAGATCTCGTCGTAGATCTTGGGGTTCTGGCGGTTGAGCGCATCTTGGATTAGCGCGGGCGCGCGGCGCTCCGCGGTGCCCCACGTCGTCGACGCCGAGACCGAGTCCGTGTCTCCGGACACCACCCACTGCGCCAGCGGCTTCAGGTATCGGACGGTCAGCTTCTCGAGGCCGAGTTCCTTCAGGCCGAACTGGCGGATGTCCTCGGGCGGAATCCACGGCATACCGAGCGAGGCGTGGATCTGGGACGGCGCCAGCGGGATCGGCTGGGCGGCCTCCAGTGCCTCGACGTTGCGGCGGAAGTCCGGGTTGCGCTCGGCGGCCTTCTGCGCCAGCGCCAGCTTCTTGCGGACGTTTCCGGAAAGGTACTCGTCGCGGGTCTGATAGGTATCGTTGGTGCCCGGCACGCGGAACACGCCGCCGTCCAGCGCCTCGATGACTTCGGCCTCGGTCTTCTTCGCGAGCGCCGCCATCTCCGGAAGGTTCACGCGGCCGAACTTCGAGAGGCTGTAGAGCAGCGCGTCGTTGACCGAACTGATCTGCGGCGGCTTCTCGCGGGTGATGATGTTCTCGAAGAATACCGGCGACTTGTGGCCCTTGCCCGTGCCCTCGTCGTAGCGCTCGATCGCGCGCAGGCGATAGCTTTCCGGATCGTCCATGAACGGATCGACGTTCGGCCGCTTGTCGAGGACGATATCCGGAATCTCCTCAGGATCGAAGTCGCCCTCGTCGAACGGGCGTCCAGCCGATTTCGCGGCATCACGCGCAGCCTGCCGTTCCCGGGCGATGACAGACAGGGACGCGCCCTGCTGGATAAGCCGCGTCGGGTCGAAGTCACCTTCGCGGAATCTCTGGTCGGCGTAGCGCGCCTCCTCGCGCGCCGCACTCCGTTCGGCCTCCTGCTGGATCACGTTCGGCCGGCGCGTCTGGATCACGGCCTTGTTGATCGGGCCGAACTTCTCCACGAAGGCGTCATAGTGCTTGTTCAGCGCCTGGCGCGCGCGGTCGGCATTGGCCGTGTCGCCGGAGAGGTCGGCCGAATAGACGTCGCGCAGGGCGTCGCGCACGGGCACGAGGCCCCTGATGCGCTCGATGTCGGCGGCGGTGCGGCCGTTCTCCACGCCCTTGCCGCGCTGGGCCACGGGGCGGCCGGCGCCGTCGGCGATCTGGTGGAGCTGGCCGTTCGGCCCGATGTAGAAGGTTCCCTCCTTCTTCTCGGTGCTGCTGAAATCGTGCTCGGTCGCACCCTGGTTGACAGACTGCCACGGCGACATGACGTCGGACGGAAGCCGATCTATCGCGGCTGCGAGGTCCGCGGTCAGGTCGGAGCCTGGGCGCGAGCGCACGCCGTAGCGATTCTGGTAGAGCGGATCGAAGAAGCCTTCTTCTCCAAGCACCATTTCGGGGTGCTCTGAGAAATACTTGCTGACTGCTCCGACGATCTTCATGCCGTTCTTGTTCGGCATGGTGCGCTCGGCAACCTCGGTCCAGCTACGGTCGCCCGGGATGTCGTCCGGCAGCCGCTTGCGGAAGAACAGGATGTCGGTGGTGACCTTGGTGCCGGCGTTCTTCTCGAAGGCGTCGCCTGGCAGGCGGATGCCGCCGACGAAGTCCGCGCGGTCGGCAATGTAGTTGCGCGCGTCCGGATCGACCTTATTCATGGTTCCGGCGCTGGTGACGAACGCGAGTAGGCCACCCGGCCGCACGCCGTCGATCGACTTGGCAAAGAAATAGTCGTGGAGCAGGAATCCCTGCTTGTATTTCGGGTCGCTCTTGATCGGCACGTCGGCAAACGGCGGATTGCCGATGGCGAGATCGTAGGCGTTCTCCGGCAGCCTCGTCTTGGTGAAGTCGTCCTGGCGCACGCCCCACTGAGGATAGAGCAGCTTCGCGATCCGGGCGGTGACGTGATCGAGATCAACGCCGGCATAGTGGGTGCTCGCCGCGATGTCGGGCGGCATCATGCCGGCGAAATTGCCGACGCCCATGCCCGGCTCGAACACCTGGCCATAGCGGAATCCCAGCTTGGAGACCGCGCTCCACATCGCTCGCACGATGGGCTCGGAGGTGTAGTGGGCATATTGGATCGAGCGGCGCGCGGTCTCGTATTCTTCTGGCGTCAGCAGGTCGGCCAGCTTGTTGCCGAGCGCCTCGAAATCAGAGGCAAAGTTTCCCTGCGCATCGGGGAAGATGTTCTTGATGCCGCCCCAGCCGACATAGCGCGCAAGGTCGGCCTGCTCGGCGGCGGTCGCCGGTCGGTTCTCAGTCTCAATCGCCAGCATGGTTTCGATGGCGCGGACATTGTCGCGGGCCTTGGCCTTCATGCCACGGCCTTCGTCGAGCGCGCCGGGCTCGATGATGAAGTTCTCGCCCTCTACGCGGTCTGCTGCTCGTTCAACATCGCGCTTCGCTCGTCGCTCTGCCTTGTCGTCTCCTCGTGGTTCGGAAACTCCAGCATCTGCGACATCACCGCCTCGATCGCCTCGCTCGCCTGCGGCTCCTTCGGGTACCCGCCCTTCTCCTTCGGCGCGTCCTTGGTCAGCTCCTCGAACAGGCGGCTCGCCTCCTTCGCCTTCTCGTCCACGAACGCCTGCAGCTTGCCCTCCCGGTTTAGCCGGTTGAACATCTTCGGGGCCTGCTGGCGCATTGCCTGCATGTAGCTCAGACGGAACTCCATAGAAATCCTCCTTGCGGAAGGCGATCAGCTTATCCTGATCGGCCTTGTCGATGTAGTGCCACTTCACCTTCGGCGACAGGCCCTTGATGCCAGCCGCGTCGATCGCCTCCTGGCGGCCTTGGTCAGTCAGGACGCTATGCCACCAGTCTTTGGCCTCGGCCTCAAGCTGGCGGTCCATCTCTGGCGTGCGCTGCGGAGCGCTCGAAGGCCCTTCCTGCGAAAAAGCAAGTCGTGATGCGCCGACAGTCCATGTGCCGCCGCCGTCTTCTTTGACGGTGACGGTCCCCTGGCTCTTGCTGGCAACGCCGGTGACGATGCCCTTTACCAGCCGGCTCTCCTTCGTGGCGCCATCCGGCTGCTTGAACTCGCCCTGCTGGGTGAACTCGACCTTGGCGCCTTTCTTGAAGGTTGGCAGTGCTGTGCGGTCGGCCGCAAAGCGATCGAGTAACTCTTTGCGCTCGGCATTGTCCCGCGCCGTGATGGCGGCTAGACGCCTATTATCAATCGCGATGAACTCATCTTCGGAGATTTTTCCATCGCGGAGATCTTCTTGGGCCTTATAAAAATCGCGGTCGCTTACCGGCCCGGTATCGGCGGCAGGCTTGTCTTCAGCGGCGTTGCTGGCTTCGTCCCGAGCGGCTTGTTCCCCGCTGGCGGCTGCTGGAGCTTCGACGGCTGGAACGGCGGCGGCTTCGGAATCGGCTGGTCGGTTGTCGACGCCTTGTTTGCCAGCTTCGCCGCTGCCCTGAAGCTCGCCAGCTTGCGTTGCACCACCGGCGCCGGCTTCGACAGGTTCGGCGCTGCCTTGCTCAACAGGTGCGCCGCTCCCAGATGCCCCTTCGCGTCCGGTTTCCAATATGTCGCGGACTTCTTCGCCATAGGCTTCGATCGCCTCCTGCTCGGTGATGAACCCCTGCTCGACGGCGTTCTTGATGACGGCCTGACCGAAAGCAGTCTCCGGTGGCATCTCCGGGTGTTCAGCCATGATCTCGGCGGCGCGCGCGATATCGACCGGAGCGACCTTCTCAGCGTCAGGGCCGAGCATCACCTCAACCGCGCGATGGTCCTGCGGGCTCGGTTCTTTGCGGAGATTTTTTAGATACGCCTTTTGTGCCTTATCGCCCGCGCGCACCGCACGGTTGCGATCAAACCGCTCGACGCCGCTGCGGATCTGTGCCGCAAGATCACGCATGAAGGCAGCCGATGAAGCGCCGATGTCTTTGTTGAACTTGCGCTCTTCAGCGGAGTTGGCCTCGGCATCATAATATTCGGCAAGCTCCTCTCGGGTTGCATCCTTCGGCTCATTGCCAACGCGATCGAACTTCAGGAAGGTGGCGGCGGCGCTCTCCTCGCGTGGAGCGCTTTCTGCTTCGCGCCCTTCCGTGCCAGCAGCCGGAACACGTTGGCCATCCGCGCCTGCTTCTTTGCCTTCGTCGGGTCGTCGCTCTTTTGTGCCCGCTGGTGCAGCATGCTCGCCATCGCCTGATGGTCGTCGCGGCTGAACTTCATTGATCGCCTCCTCTCCAAAGGTCTCGGCAATGTCGCTGCTGGTGATGCCGTAATCCGGGTCTTCATCGATCGAGCGGATCGCGGCGGCCTCGACGGCGCTGTCCAGATCAAGGCGCTCGTCGGCCATGATCGCTGCGGCGCGGTCGAGCAGGCCCTCTGGCATCTCGCCGTATTCGGCGGTGATATCCTCGCGCGCGACGGCAATGGCCTTGTCGCGCGCGGCCGCGCTCGATTCCTCGGCCGAGACGCGCTGGCGCTTGGTCTGGTGACCTTCCTCGCCCTCGGCGGCGTGCCGCTGCCCGCGCATTTCGGTGTCGATCGCGTCGAGCAGATTGCGGATGGTCGAGGTCTTGTTGTGCTCGCCCTTGAGATAGCCGGCCTCTTCGGCGGCCTCGCGCATCAGGTCGAGCGGCATCCCGGTCGGCCGGACCACGCCAAAGAAGCCGCTGCGGCCCGGGATCTGCACCCGGTGGTCGCCGGCAAGGTCCAGCGCCTTCAATTCCGCGTGCGGAGCCATCCCGCCTTTGCTGGCGATAAACTGCAAAAGCGATAGCGGCTCGGAAGCTTTTCCGGTATTCGGTTGCTTGGACCTGCCGCCTGCACCCTCCTGGGCGGCTGGGGTTTCCTTCGGAGCGCCCTCAGGGGTGGCGGGTGTCTCCGGTTCCCCCTTCAGCGGCTTCGTGGTGTCGCCCGCGAGCCAAGTCTGAAACTCCTCCGGTCCCATGGCCGTGACGTGGCCGATCCGATCCTTGCCAGCATCATCGTAGGAATGCGCGTAGGCGTGCAGCGCGTCGATCGGCGTGCGGAAGCCAGCGAGGATCTTATGCTCGTCGAAGCCTGCGCCCGGGTGATGCTGATCCACCACGAAGACATGCGGGCTGGTCGGGTGCGGGCCGATGAAGATGTCGAGCGGCTGACCATCGGCGCCCTTGGTGCCCTTTATTCTCCCGTAGGCGGCATGCGTCAGCTTGACGGTCCATGTCGGCTTTCCGTCCGGGCCGGGCGGTCCCTTGCGCTCCTGGCCGACGCCGGTCTCCACCGAGATCGAGCGCTTGCCCTCCAGACCGAGGTGCGGCAGCTCCATGTGCGCGTGCTGGAAGTTCTCGGCCTGCGCCTGCTCGGCGCTCTTTGGCTCGACCGGCTGGGCTGCCTGCACGTCGTCGGCGGTCTGCGGGCGGATCGGGGCCTCGCGCTTGCCGGTGGCTTCGGTCGGCTGCGCCGCACCTGCGTCAGATTCGGTCGTAGCCTTCGCCGGCTCGGCCGGCTTCTCGCTCTGGCCGGTCTCCATCGCGGTCTGGAACTCGCGCCGCCGCTGCGCCGCGGGCATCGCGTCGATTTCCTCGTCGCTCCAGCCATAGCGGCGAAGGCCATCGCGCTCGGCCTGCTCGGTGCTCGATGTCTGCTTGGGCTGTTCTTGCGGCTTTGCTTCCGCAGTGCTTTCAGCACCTGCCGGCTTGGCCTGCGGTCCCTTCGTGCGCATCTCGCGCAGGACCGTCTCAGCCGCCTCGGCGTGCGACATTCCCGCAATGTCTTCAGCGCTGTAGCCGTAGTAGCGCAGGATGGTGTCGAGCTTGTCCCGGCCGACGCCACCGCGCGGAGCCTCGGGGCCCGGCGCGCCACCGGGGGCACCACCGGGACCGCCTGCGGGGCCACCTGATGGTCCGGCTCCTGGTGCTGGTCCAGCCGCACCGGCGCTGGGCGGCGGCAGTCCTGCCGGCTCTGCCGGGGTCTCCGGCGCAGCGGCTGCGGCAGCGCGCTCAGCCCGGCGCTGGGCAAAATGACCACCGGCGCCGAGCACGCCGCCAGTGATGAGCGAGGCGATGGCGCGCTTGGCATCCAGCGAATAGCCGGCCTCCGGATCGTAGAACTCCTTGGCGATCTTCTGGACCAGATATTCCTGGGCCTCGCCGACGGTCGCAAATGTTAAACCCGACTTCACCGCCTCATCGAGATAGCCGGCGGCGACACCTGAAAACATCGGGCTCGCGATCCTGATCGGCTTCAGCACCATGCCGAGCGGGATCACGCCGAGCGCGCCGCCGACGATCGCCGAATAGCCGGCAGCCTTGGCCGCCTGTTCCTCGGTGGCTCCCTTCTTGATCGCGGCATCGAAGGTATCGGCGCCGGTCTGCGCGGCCATGCCGGCGCCTCCGAGCGCCACGCCGAGCGCGGGGTTGACCGCGCCGGCCGCGAGATACGGCGCGACGTTGCCGATGCCCGTACCCACGCGACCGCCGATCGATTCCTTTTCCTGGGGCGACATCGGCGCGAAGCGGTCGGCATAGTCCTGCGTCGCTTGGCCGGCGCGGTAGAGCGGGTGCTGGGCGACTGGAGGTGTCGGCGCGACCGGCTTCTGCCCGACGATATTGCCCATCGGGTCGTATTCGAGGGACTTCAGGTACGGAGCTGCGTCGTTGTGCAGAATGGCGGTGCCCTTCATGACGCCGCCAGCACCCTCGATTGCGCCGTGCGGGATCCCCTTCAGCGCGGCCTTGGCCTGGCCGGTGACACCGAGCGAGACCTGCGGCACCTCTGGCGCGGCGGCCGCGGCATCGAGCGGCGTTCCCTGGCTGGCGAAGTCCGGCAGCGCGTCGATCGGCGTGCCCTGGTCGGCGAAGTCGGGCGCGGACGCCTTCGGCTTTGCTTCAGCGGCAGCGGCTTCCGGCTGGGCCGATTCCGGCGCGCGCCGTCCGAGCTTGCGATAGAGGCGGTTGGCGAGGAGGTCCGGACTGACGCTGCCCGACGGCACGCCCGGATCCTGCTGGCGGATCAGATCATCGACCGCCGAGCGCGGATCAAAGTCCGGCGCTGCGCCGCCAACCACGTCATCGAGAGCCATCGGTCACTCTTCGTCTTGCGCGGGCGCGCCACTATCGCCGCCCATCGGGCTCGGCGGGGGGCCGGGCGCCGCTGGCGGCGAGGTCGGTGCTGCACCGCCCGAATCGCCGCCCTTCGCTCCCCCGCCATTGCGAATGTACACCTCCCCTTTGTGAGGACCATAGGGGACAATGTATGCTTGGCCCGGTTTCACATAGCTATCGAACTGTTCCTGCGTCTGGATAATGTGCGGGTTTCCTGGGCTTCTGCTCCCATCCGGATTCTTTGATGGCGGCGTTCCTGGCGGTGTAGCCATGTTCTTGGCTATCTGCTGCGGGTCGAGGCCGACACCGGAGAGGTATTTGGCCTCCTTGCTCTGGATCAGCGCGGAGTGGGCGGCCTGCGCCTTGGCGACATCGGCGGGCTCGCCGGTCTTCGCCGTCTGCTCGAGGAGCTTCTGGCTCGCCTTCACCTCGGGGTCGCTGGCGAGCGCATGCTGGGCGTCGATGAACTTCTGGCTGTCCGGCTTGTTCCATGCGCCGGTCTTCTTGCCACTGCCGTCGCTCGCCGCCTTATCGGTGTCGGCCTTCAGCTTGCCGGCGAGATAGGAGGCATAGTTCTTGTTGTAGGCGGCCTTGTCGCCTGCCGATTGCGCCGCGACCGCCGCCTGAAGGTACTTGATTTTCTGATCGTATGTCTTGTCGGTCGACTTCTCGCTGCCCTCCAGACTCGCACCAGCGCCGCTGGCGAATGCCTGGAACGGCGACTTGCCAGCGCTGTTGCCTGCGGCGGTGAGCCCCGCCCCGATGCCGCTGAACACCGACTTGGTCTTGTTCGGGTCGAGACCGAGCGCGCGGCTGATCGGGCCGCCTTGGGGCGCGTCCGGTGGCGGCGCAAGGTTGCCGCCGGCTTGCTGATACGAACGGACTACGTCGGCAATATCTCGCCGCTGCATGGGTTCCGCACCGGGCATCCCGCCGCTTGGCGGCTGCACTGGAGGCGGCGGTGGCGGTGGCAGCGGGCCGCTACCATCAGCTCCCGGCGGGCGCGGTTGCGGCAGCGGCACGGGCGAAGGAGGTGCGCCAGTCGGGTCCGGTCCAACAGCCATGTCGGCAGGCTTCGGCTGCTCGGACGCTGGCCCTGTCGACATGTCGTTCGGCTGCACCGGCGGAATCGCGGGCGGCATCGTGGTGTCGGTTGCCTGCACTGGCGGCATTGGCGGCGGTGGCGCGGGTGCAGGCTGGGGCGGTGGCGGCATGCCTCCGGTGGAATTGCCCATCGGGTCGACGCTACCCATGCCGCCGCCCATCGGGTTGGCGCCGGAGCCCATCGCATCGCTCAGCCAGTCGAACAAGCCCATCGATGCCCCCTAAATGAATGCCGTGGCCAAACTGGCAGCAGACCCAAGCGCGGCTAGCCCCGAATTATCCGGCTTCGAATCGGTCGTCGTGGTGCTCGCCGGCATCGCCGCAGCTCCGGCGCCGACGGTCTGGTTCATCAGCTGCGCAGTCTGGAACGGATACTGCTGGGCCATAAGCCACTGATTGTATTGCGCCGTGAGGCCGGCCTGACTTTGCGCAGTCTGCTGCTGGCCCATCTCGTTCTGAGATTTCGCGACGCCGAGCTGCTGGTTCTGCAGCCCCTGCAGCGCGCTCGATCCGCCGAGCGCGCGACTAAGCGCCGTCTCGGCATAGCCGGCGTTCGCCTGCTGGGTCTGATTCTGGTTCGAGACGTCCTGTGCGCCGGCGCCGATGGCGGTATTGAACGCCTGATTGTAGGCATTCCCGATCACACCCTCGCGCGCGACGTTCGAGTTGAAGGCATTGTTCGACTGCTCGATACCCGTGCGCGCGTCGCCGAAGGCACCGGAGCCGGTCGCAGTCGCGTTCGTCGCGGCGCGCGTGTTGGCGTCCTGCACGTCCATCTGCCGCATCTGCGGAGCCAGCGCCTGCATGACGTACTGGTTCATGTAGGGCGACATATTCTGCGCGATCGTGCCCGTCTGGACGTTCTGCGCGGGCGCGTTCGAATACTGGTTGATGAGGCCCGTGGCCTGCGGAGCGGTACCGTTACCGGCAATGGCGTCCGTCAGACCAAAGGATGCCTGCTGCTGTGGCGAGAAATTCGCAACCTGCTGGCCGCTATAGGGCGTAAAGCCCTTGTCCTGAATGCCCTTGACGAAGTCGAGGTTGCCCGTCGCAGCGCTGGCGACCGCGGGGTTTGCCGTGGCGTTCGTTGTCTTCTGGTCGGTCGTCGTCATTCCGAAGCACAACTTCAGGTACTCCTTTTCAAGAGATACTTTATAGCTTTTCGAAGCACCTTCGGATCATCCTTAAGCATTCCAATTCCAGTATTGCATGGCCCGCAAAGTAAGCCGCGAACAACTCCAGTTTGATGATCATGATCAACGTGGAAAAAAGAAAGCGGTGCGTCTGGTGGTCTCTTTGCGGCGCAGATAGCGCATTTTCCTTTTTGATCTT
>Ga0302323_100005508_pt1 | contig 10385 bp, 10 predicted proteins | sample Fen_T0_3_FD_201950 | JGI IMG/M metagenome (GOLD analysis project Ga0302323, IMG submission 201950) | Peat permafrost microbial communities from Stordalen Mire near Abisko, Sweden - Fen_T0_3 | ecosystem: Environmental > Terrestrial > Soil > Wetlands > Permafrost | place: Sweden: Abisko... | reverse complement strand
CCTCGCTCCGTGCGGCGTTGTCCACAGTCTGTGGAGAAACCTGTGTGTACTTACACGCCTGTCGTTGAGACAAAGCGTGCGAAACGGACAGCCCGGGTCCCCGAAGGGGCGGATCGGCCTCTCGGAAGCAGCCGGCCTCTCGGAAGAGTCGGCCTATCGGAAGAAGGTCGACATGATGAAGCCGGTGATCAGCAGTCCGAGGCCGATGAGCAGGAAGTTGTTGCTCACCTCGCCGCCGGGCATCAGCTGCAGGTAGTTGCCGGCGATCACTACCACCCCGAGCACGAGGCACGTGAACATCGCCACCGGCACCCACAGCTTGCTGGGCGGAGCCTTCTTGGGGCTCGGCGGCGTGTAACGCGAGCCCTTCCGCTGCGGGGGCTTCGACTGCTTCGGCGGGGGCTTGGCCACGTCGGGAGGTTATCGAATCCCTCCGTGCCCGGACGCGGCGGGCCGGTAGCGTCGTGCGGGTGAAGGTCGCCGTCATCGACAACTACGACTCGTTCGTCTACAACCTCGTCCAGTACCTGGGCGAGTTGGGCGCACAGCCGCTGGTGCACCGCAACGACGAGATCGACATCGCGGGCCTCCTGGCGCTCGAGCCCGACGCCGTGCTCGTGTCGCCGGGGCCGGGCAGCCCCGACGTTCCCGCCGACGTCGGCGTGTCGATCGCGGCCATCGAGACGTTCGGCGCCGCCGGGGTACCGGTCCTGGGCGTGTGCTTCGGGCACCAGTGCATCGGCCAGATCTACGGGGGCCAGGTGGTGCGGGCGCCGCACGTCATGCACGGCAAGACCTCGCAGATCACCCACGACGGCCAGGGTGTGTTCGCCGGCCTGCCGAGCCCGTTCACCGCGACCCGCTACCACTCCCTCGTGGTCGCGCGCGACAGCGTGCCCGACTGTCTCGAGATCACTGCGGAGTCCGAAGACGGCCTGGTGATGGGGCTGCGTCACCGTGACCTGCCGATCGAAGGGGTGCAGTTCCACCCCGAGTCGATCCTCACCGAGTCGGGGCACTCGCTCCTCGGCAACTTCCTCGGTACTGCCCGCGTCTGAGGGGCCGCGTCTGAACGGCCGGGTCTCGCTACGGCAGGGTCGCCGTCGCTCCGTCGACCACCGCGAGGCCGTCGGCCACGAGTGACGAGAGTGCCTCGGCGTCGAGGGTGTCGGCGCGCGCCGGCCCCGCACGCAGCACCTCCATCACCCGACCGCGTCGTTGCCGGAAGCTGCCTGCGAAGGGTGCCTGGCGCGTACGGGTCTCGTCGGGGAGCGCGCCGCGCGTCGCGCAGCGTCGTCGCAACGGGCACTCCTTGCACTGCGGGTCGCGCGGTCGGCAAAGGGTCGCACCCACGTCCATCAGCGCGAGCAGACGGTCACGGCCGTGCAGGGGTCGACCGACCCGCACCATCGCGGCTTCGGCCTCGCGTTCGGTGAGGCGGCGGCCCTCGACCCGCTCCACCACGCGCCGGATGTTCACCTCGATCGCCGGGAGGTCGAAGTCCTCGGCCTGGGCCCGCACCGCGGCCGCGGTGTAGCGCCCCACCCCGGGCAGCACGGTCAGGTCGACGGGCCAGCCGTCACGCGTGATCACGCCGGCGGTCTCCCACAGTCGCCGTGCTCGACGGGGGTATCCGAGGCGGCCCCACGCAGTGATCACGTCGCCGGCGCTCGCGGCCGCCATCGCCTCGGGCGTGGGGAAGCGGGCGAGGAAGTCGTCGAACACCGCGGCGACCCGGGGCACCTGGGTCTGGTGGAGCATCACCTCGGACACGAGGATCGCCCAGGGGTCGAGCGTCTCCCGCCAGGGGAGGTCGTGCCGGCCGTGTTCCGCGTACCAGCGGGTGAGGCTCAAACGCCGACGACGATGGTGACCGTGGAGCCCTTCGGCAGCTGGCCGCCCGTCGGGTTCTGCGCGATGACGATGCCCTTCTTCGCCGGGTTCGTCTGCTGCTGAATGATGACGCCGAGGCCGAGCTGGTCGTGGAGCACGGCGACCGCGGCGTCGGAGGTCTGGCCGACGACGTTGGGAATGTCGACGAGCTCGGGTCCGGTCGACACCAGCACCTGCACCGTGCTGCCCTTCGGCACCTGCGTGTTCGCGGCGGGGTTGGTGCCGATGATCTGGCCCTTGGGGACGGTTGCGCTCGGGGTGGGCACCGCTTGCACCACGAACCCGGCGGCGGAGAGCGCGTTGTTGGCGGCGAACACGTCCTGACCGGTGACGTCGGGGACGGCCACGTTCGGCTCCCGGGCCACGTTGACCGTGACCGCGGGCCCGGCCTGCCCCGCGGCGTTCTTGGGGATCTGCGCACCCGCACCCGGGTCGGTGGACACCACGGTGCCGGGCGCGAGGGTGCTGTCGACCTGCACGATGACGGGGGTGAAGCCCGCGGTCTTGAGCTTGGCGGTGGCCTGCTCCTTGGGCTGGTTGGCGACGTCGGGCACGGTGAGCGTGTTGCTGCTGACCGTCAGCGTGATCGTGCCGCCCTTCTTCAGCTTGCTGCCGGCCTCCGGGTTCTGCGAGAGGATCTGGTCGGGGGGTGTGTTCACCTGCGTGGTGTCGTCCACCCGCTCGACCTTGAAGCCCTGTGCGGTGAGCGCCGCCTCGGCCTGCCCGTAGGGCAGGCCCACCACGCTGGGCACGTCGAGCGGGGTCCCCCCGCCCCCGCCGCCACCGAGGTCGACCTGCGCGAGGAGCACCACGATCAGGGCCAGCAGGAGCCCGAAGGCCAGGCCGATGGCGATGACGGCACCCGTGCGGTTCTTCTTGCGGGGAACGGCGACCGGCGCCGCCGGTGCGCCCGCCGCGCCACGTCGGTCGTCGGGAACGCCCACGGGTGCGGGCACCACGACCGACTGCGCCTGCGTGGCGTCGGGGACCTCGGCGGCGAACGCGGTCATCGCCACCGCGGGACCGCCCACGAGCGGCCGACCGCGCTCGAAGCGGAGCAGGTCGGCGCGGAGGTCGTCGGCGCTCTGGTAGCGGCGGGTGACGTCCTTGGCCATCGCGGTGAGCACGATGCGGTCGAGCGCGCCCGGCGTCTCGGGTGCCCAGTGCGACGGCGCCGTAGGGTCTTCGCGCACGTGCTTGTACGCGACCGACACGGGACTGTCAGCGGTGAACGGCGCGACGCCCGCGAGCATCTCGTAGAGCACGACGCCGAGTGCGTACACGTCGGAGCGGCCGTCGAGCGCGAAGCCCTGGGCCTGCTCGGGGGAGAAGTAGGTGGCGGTGCCGAGCACCGCGCCGGTCTTGGTGAGGCCGTCGCCCTGATCGGCGCGCGCGATCCCGAAGTCGGTGACCTTCACGGTGCCGTCGGGGGTGACGAGCACGTTGCCCGGCTTCACGTCGCGGTGCACCACACCGTTGTGGTGCGCGAAGGCGAGCGCGTCGGCGATGTCGGCGGCGATGCGGGCAGCTTCCATCGGCGCGATCCGGCCGTAGGAGGCGATGAGGTCGCGCAGGGTCTGGCCCGGCACGTACTCCATCACGATGAAGGACGTGCCGTCCTCCTCGCCCCAGTCGTACACCGCGACGATGTTCGGGTGGTTCAGCGACGCGACCGACTGGGCTTCGCGGCGGAACCGCTCACGGTTCACCGGATCGTCGGCGAACGCGGGGGAGAGGACCTTCACCGCGACCCGGCGGTCGAGCAACGTGTCGTGGCCGAGGTAGACGTCGGCCATGCCCCCGCGACCGATCTCGGCACCGATCTCGTAGCGGTTGGCGAAGACGCGAGCGTCGGGGGGCGACGACATGACCTGGGAAATCTACCGGCCGGGCCGCGCGATCCCGGGGCGCGGCGGGCGAGCTGTGATCACCTCCGGATCAGCCCTGGATGCCCAGCAGGTTCAGGAGCACCTGGCGGGCGACCGGCGCGGCAACTGCCCCACCGGTGGCCGACTCGTTGTATCGGCCCCCGTTCTCCACCAGCACGGCCACTGCGTACTGCGGGTTCTCGGCCGGTGCGAAGGCGATGAACCAGGCGTGCGGCGGCTGACCAGCCGCGGTCTGGGCCGTGCCCGTCTTCCCGGCCACCGTGACGCCGTTGATCTGGGCCCCGGTGCCGGTGCCGCGGGCGACGACATCCTGCATCATCACGTTGACCGCAGCCGCGGTCTGCGGCGACATGCAATCGCGCCACTTCTTCGGGCTGTAGGTCTCGATGGTCTTGCCCGTGGAGTCCTGGATCTCCTGGACGACGTGGGGCTCCATGATCGCGCCGCCGTTCGCAACCGCCGCCGCCACGACAGCCATCTGGAGCGGCGAGGTGAACACGTCACCCTGTCCGATGCCCGCGAGCGCGAACCGGGCCTTGTCGCTTGCGACCGTCGGCCCCTGGCTGGTGGCCGACTTCGGGTCGAGGTCGATCGGGATCGCAGAGTGGATGCCGCACTGGTCCATCTGCGGGACGAACGCGGTACCCATGTCGTACCCGAGCTTCGCGAACGTCGTGTTGCACGAATTGACGAGGCTCTCCACGAGCGTGCCGCCGCAGTTCTCGCCGCCGAAGTTCGAGATCGGTGTGTTGGTACCCGGGATCGTGTAGCTGTTCAGGAAGTCGAACGGGGTGTCCGGGCTCGCCGCGTTGAGTTCGAGCGCGCTCTTGGTGGTGACCACCTTGAACGTGGAGCCCGGTGGGTAGATCTCCCGGTAGGCGCGCTGCAGCGCCGGCGTCCCCTGCGCGGGGGAGTTGATGAGGTTGAACGCGGCCTGCACCACCTGTGAGTTGTGCACGGCGAGGAAGTTCGGGTCGTAGCTGGGGTTGGAGTACATGGCCAGCACCGCGCCGGTCTTCACGTCGAGCGCGACGACGGAGCCCTTCTGGTCACCCAGCGCGTCCTTCGCCACCTGTTGCGTGGACTGCTTGAGCGACAACACCGCGTTGTTGGTGTCGGACTTGCCGCTCACCAGGCCGCCGATGTTGTTGAACTGCAGACCGAGGTCCTGGCCGGTGAGCACCTTGTCGTAGCTCGACTCCACGCCGGTGCTGCCGACGAGACCGACGAACGACTGGTAGCCCGACACCTGTGCGAACAGGTCACCGAGGGGGTACTTGCGCTGGTACTTGAAGTCGCCGGTGGTAGGCACCGACTGCGCCACGATCGCACCGTCGGCGGTGATGATCTCGCCGCGCGCGCGGTTGTACGCGCGCAGCGTCTTGCGCACGTTGCGCGGGTCGTTGGCGAGGTGGTTGGCGTCGACGACCTGCAGGTACGTGAGCTGGGCGATGAGCAGGAGCATCAGCACGATGACGGCGTACCCGACGCGACGGATCGGTCGGTTCATTTGGCTGTCACCGTCACCGTCGCACCGGCGGCGGGGCCGCCGGCGCGTCGCTCCCCACGGCCATGCGCGCGCCGGCGAGCGCACCGGGCGCTTCCGCGCGCGCGACCGTCTCGTCGGAGATGCGCAGCAGGAGCGCCACGATCACGAAGTTCGCGATGAGCGACGATCCTCCGTAGGAGATGAACGGCAGCGTCACGCCGGTGAGCGGGATCACGCGGATCACGCCGCCGATGATCACGAACGTCTGCACGCCGATGATGGTGGTGAGGCCCGCGGCGAACAACTTCGAGAACGGGCGTTCCGACTGCATGGCGATGCGATAGCCGCTGCCGATGAACAGCAGGAACAGCATGATCACCGCGACGGTGCCGAGCAGGCCGAGCTCCTCGCCGATCGCGGAGAGCACGAAGTCGGTGGATGCGTTGGGGATCTTCTGCGGACTCCCCAATCCCAGACCGGTGCCGGCGAACCCGCCACTCCCGAGCGCGAACAACGACTGCACGAGCTGGAAGCCGGAAGTCTGCGAGTGCGCCCACGGGTCGACCCACGAGGTCACGCGCTCCTGCACGTGACCGAACAGCTGGTAGGCGATGGTGGCGCCACCGACGAACAGTACGAACGCGACGAGCAGGTACGAGCTGCGCTCGGTGGCGATGTAGAGCATCGCCGCGAACACTGCGAAGAACAGGAGCGACGAACCGAGGTCCTTCTGGCGCACCATCACCAGGATCGAGAAACCCCACGCGAGCAACAGCGGCCCGAGGTGCTTCGGGTCCGGCAGCGTCATGCCGAGGAACCGGCGCGTGCCCTGGGCGAGCAGCTCGCGTTTGTCGACGAGGTACGCGGCGAAGAAGATCACCAGCAGCACCTTCGCGGCCTCACCCGGCTGGAAGTTCACCGGCCCCACCCGCACCCAGAGGCGCGCGCCGTTGATCTCGGCGCCGACGCCCGGCACCAGTGGGATCAGCAGCGCGCCCACGCCGAGCAACAGGAACGTGTAGCGGTAGCGCTCGAGCACGCGGATGTTGCGCACCACGACCAACGTGAGGACGAACACGCCCACGCCGACCGCGGTCCAGATGGCCTGCACGCGCGCGAGGTCGCGGTCGAGCCGCGAGATCACGACGAAGCCGATGCCGTTGAGCATCGCGACGATCGGCAGCAGCGTGGGATCCGCGCGCGGCGCGAACGCGCGCACGGCGAGGTGCGCGACCACGTAGAGGCCGAGCACGGCGGCGAGGAACAGCCAGAGGTCGGCAGGGATGTCGGGGCGGTCGGCCAGCAGCAGCAGCACGTAGCCCGCGCAGGTCGCGACCACGGCCATCAGTCCCAGTCCGAGCTCGTTGGCGCGGCGACGGCGCGCGGTGGGCGACCTCATCCGCGAACCCTCACCCGGCCACGAGCGTGGTCGGCGCGGGCGCGGGTGCCACGGGTGTGGTGGTCGTGGTCGCGCCGAGGACGGTGGTGGTGGTGCTCGTGGACGTCGGCGGCCCGGTGGTGGTGGTCGTGGTGTTGCGGCCCTCGATGCGGCGGATGAACGCCTGGGCGTCGGTGAGCGAGGAGAAGTGCTTCTTGTCGCTCACCAGGGTCTGGTCGGCGGGGCGGAGGTCGTCGACGGTGATGTCGGTGACCTGCTGGATCGTGGGGTCCCATCCGGCGAGACCCCCGGGGACGCCCTTGAAGATGGTGACGGTCCCCTGGTGCACGCCCACGTAGTAGCTGCGGCGCGCGTACCAACCGACGGCTGCGACGGCAATGCCGAACACCAGCACGATCGGCAGCACCCACAACAACACCTTGCCGACCTTGCGACCGCGGTGCCTCGGGGTCCGGGCCTCCTCGGTGGGCACGTCGTCGAGCGGTGCGGGTTCGGGAAGCGCCACCGGCACGATCGGCGTGCGGGCCGGTGCTTCGTCGGTGACCGCGACCACGACCACCGTGATGTTGTCCTCGCCGCCCGACGCGTTCGCGGCGTCGACGAGTTTGGTGGCCGCCCGTGCGGGATCCCCTTCGCGTCGCAGCTCCGCCGCGATGAGGTCGGGCTGCAGCATCCCCGTGAGGCCGTCGGAGCAGAACATCAACACGTCGCCGGCGAAGAGCTCCAACGGGTACACGTCGACATCGACGGTGGAGTCGACGCCGAGCGCGCGCGTGATGATCGAACGTTGCGGGTGCACCGCGGCTTCGTCGGGAGTGAGCCGCCCGTCGCGCACCAACTCCTCGACGAGTGAATGGTCGGTGGTGACCTGGCGCAGCTCGCCATCGCGCAACAGATACGCACGCGAGTCGCCGACGTGGCCGATGAGCAGCGTGCCGCCCGCGGCCAGCGTGGCCGCGGTGATGGTGGTGCCCATGCCGCGCAGGCTCTCGTCGGACTGCGCCTTCTCGAACACGGCGCGGTTCGCATCCTCCACCGACTCGCGGAGCGGGCGGCCGGCGCTGATCGCGGCGCGGAGTGCCTCGAGTGCGGTGGCGCTGGCGACCTCGCCACCGCGGTGCCCGCCCATGCCGTCGGCGACGGCCACGAGCCCCATTGCGTCGTCGACGAGGTAGGCGTCCTCGTTGCCTTCGCGCACCCGCCCGACATCGGTGGCCGCACCGACGACGAGCCTCACTTCGCGCTCATTTGGTTGCCTCCGAGGCCTGCCCGAGGAGGCTCATTTGGTCGCCTCGATGACCGTGCGACCGAACTGCAATTGGTCGCCGCGCCGCAACGGCGACGCGTGCACGAGCGCCTGGCCGTTGAGCAACGAGCCGTTGCGCGAACCGAGGTCCTCCACCCACACCTCGCCGTCGCGGTGGAACACGCGCGCGTGCACGGTGGACACGAAGGTGTCGTCGGCGAGCACGATCCCGCAGCCGCCGCCGCGCCCGATGGTGAGCTCGGCGGTGATCGCCGCGGTCTCGCCGCGTCGCGACTCCGGCTCGAGGATGCGCAAACTGCCGGGGCCGCGGCCGCGCGACTTGGCCGGCTTGGCCGGGGCCGCGGCCGGTACGGGCGCGGCGATCGCGGCGTCGACGATCGGTGACGGCGCCGGTGCTCGCATCTCTTTCACCACCACCCGTACGACGCGGTACAGGAACAGGTAGAGCAGCGCGAGGAAGCAGAACTTGAGGACCGTGAGGACGGACTCGGGCACTACGAAGCCTCGAAGCGCATGACGGTCGCGCCGATGGAGATCTCGTCCCCGTCGTGCAGCAACCGCTCGCGCACCGCCACCCCGTTCACCAACGTGCCGTTCATCGACCCGAGGTCGACGAGGAGGAAGCCGTCGCCGGTGGGGCGGATCTCGGCATGGCGCCGCGACGCCCGCGGGTCCTCGAGGGTCACGGTGCAGTCGGAGTTGCGCCCCACGGAGGTGACGGCCTCGGCGAGCGACACCCGGCGCCCATCCGGGAGGACGAGCGAGCCCACGTGGCCGCCCTCGCCCTCGTAGATCTCGGCGACGACGTCGAACTCGCCGGTGCGGAGCGTGTCGTCGGGCACGAGGGTGACGATCACCGGGCCGACGAACTGGTAGCCCTCGTCGCGGGCGTGCTGGCGCGCCGCTTCCGCGAGTTCGCGGGCCAGTGCCTCGGCGAAGCTGCGGAAGCGCTCGAAGTCCTCGGGCGAGAGGTACACGCCGACGTTGTTGGGCGCGACCGCGCGACCGTTGACCCCCAGCGTGCGGCCGTCGTCGAGCACCCGGGTGAGCCGGTGACCGATCTCGACGGGCTGGAGGCCACTGCGGAAGGCCTTGCTGAAGCCGCCCTCCACCAATCGCTCGAGCCGACGCTCGAACCCCTGGAGTCCCATCGGGGCGAGTGTACCGGCGTGCCCTCGCGCTCCTGGGGGCACCCGCCTCCTGGCGCGGCTCCGCCGCGCTCCCATCTGCGTCGTTCCGGCGGGGATTGCAGGGAGGTGCCGCTGCTACCCTCTTGGGCTCCGGGGCGAGTGGCGGAATAGGCAGACGCGCTGGCTTCAGGTGCCAGTGTCCGAAAGGACGTGGGGGTTCAAGTCCCCCCTCGCCCACAGCATCGTTGGGGGAAACCCACGATCCGGAACAACTCGACGGTTGGCCGCCCGAAACGCTCGGGCGGCCACCGGCGAGCACCAGGGAGATCCCAGCGCCGAAAGGCCCTGCGAGTCCCACCGCGGCTCTGCCACACTGCCCGGATGGCTCCCGAACGAGTGCGTCGTCGCAGCGGGCGGCCGACCGCATCCGAGGCCGCCGCGCTCGATCGCGACGTTCGGGAGGCCGCCCTGGCCCGCTTCCTCGAGCATGGTTACGACGGCACCTCGATGGCGACCGTCGCGCGGGCCGCGGGCACCACGAAGGCGAGCCTCTACGCACGCTGGCCCACCAAGGAGGCGCTCTTCGCCGCGGTGCTCGCCTGGGCGGTCGCCCGGCCGGACTGGCCGTTCCCCGAACCGCCTCCGCCCGACACCGAAGATCTCGCGACCGCGCTGCACTCGATCGCCGCCGCCGCGTGCCGGCGCGCGACCGACCCGGCGATGGTCGCCCTGTCGCGGATCGCGATCGCCGAAGCGGACCGGGTGCCCGACCTCGCCCGCCGCGCGCAGGGCAATTCCACCTGGGCGCGCCGCGAAACGGTCGTCGCGCTCCTGGAGCGCCACGCCGCCACCGGGGAGATCGTCGCCGACGACCCCGGCCTGCTCGCCGAGCACTTCGTCGCGATGGTCGCCGGCATGCCGGCGCGCCTCGCCGCGTTCGGGATCGTGCGCACCCCGGACGAGCAGGAGCGTCGCACGCGTGCCGCGGTCGAGTTGTTCCTGCGCGCGCTGCGCCCATGACCACCGGAGGTCCCGTGCCCGAGTCCGCCACCCCGGCTGCGTTCAAGATCGTCGCACTCATCGCGCGTCGGCCCGATCTCACGCCCGAGCAGTTCCGGATGCACTACGAGCGCGAGCACGCCCCGTTGTTCCACCACTCCATCCCCGACGTGGTGGCCGACGCGATCGTCTCGTACTCGCAGGACCACTCGGTCGCGTTGGGTCGTGGGGCGCCCGCCTACGACTGCGTGACCGAGATCGGCTTCGCCGACCTCACGGGCGTGCGCACGTGGTCTGACTGGTATCTCGGGCCCGAGGG
>Ga0302323_100005506_pt1 | contig 10387 bp, 9 predicted proteins | sample Fen_T0_3_FD_201950 | JGI IMG/M metagenome (GOLD analysis project Ga0302323, IMG submission 201950) | Peat permafrost microbial communities from Stordalen Mire near Abisko, Sweden - Fen_T0_3 | ecosystem: Environmental > Terrestrial > Soil > Wetlands > Permafrost | place: Sweden: Abisko... | reverse complement strand
CCGCGCAATGGGACGTGCTGCAGCTGCAGGCCGCGCGCAGCAAGCCCATCCTGCACATGCACCGCATGGCGGCCGAGAACCCGGTGTGGATCGTCTGCGCCCAGCCGGGCGTGGGCGGGGCACCCATGGCGGCGGCCGCCGACGAAGGAAGCGCATGAGCGCCGCACGGCCGCCAGCAGGCGCTCGCACCGCAGCCCGCAGGGCGGAGGTTACCTTTATGAGCCCCGCACGGTCGCCAGCAGGCGCTCGCACCGCGGCCCCCAGGGCGGAGCTTGCCTTATGAACGAACCACGCATCGGCCGCCTGATCGGCGTCTCGCTGGGCCCGGGCGACCCCGACCTCATCACGCGCCGCGCCTGGGCCCAGCTGCAGCGCGGCGACGCCTTGTGGACCTACCCGATACGCTCGACCCGCAGCGAGAGCTACGCGCTGGGCATCGTCCGGCGCAGCGGCCTGGCCCTGCCGGCAGATCACCTGGCGCTGCTGTTCCCGATGACGCACGACGCCGAGAAGCTGGCGCGCCACTGGCTGCGCGCCGCCGAGGCCGTGCTGCCGGCGCTGCGCGCGGGGCGCGACGTGCTGTTCCTCGTGGAGGGCGACGCGTCGACCTATGCCACCTTCGGCCACCTGGAGCGCACGCTGCGCGCGCTCGACGAGCGCGTGGGCGTCGACATCGTGCCCGGCGTCACGTCCTTCCACGCGTCCTGCGCGCGGCTGGGCGTGCCCTTCGCCGAGCAGGACGACACCGTGGCCATCGTGCCCGCGGCCTACGGCGTCGACATGGTCGAACGCCTGCTGGACGACTTCGACACCCTGGTGCTGATGAAGGTCAAGCCGCTGATCGACGACCTGATCGCGCTGCTGGAGCGGCGCGGCCTGCTGGCCCACGCCTGCTTCGTCGAGAAGGCCGGCTCGCCCGAGGAGCGCGTCGTGCGCGACCTGCTGTCGCTGCGCGGCACGACCGTCAACTACCTGTCGCTGATGCTGGTGAAGAACCCGCACCGGCTGCGCGGCGAGCGCGTCAAGGGCTGCCGCAAGAAGTCCGCCGCGCCGTTCGCCCAACCCGATCCGACCATCGAGGAATCCGCCGCATGAACGCCATTTCCGCCACCGTGGACGGCGCCGACGCGCGCGTCGTGCTCGTGGCCATCACCCGTCACGGTGCGCAGCAGGCGGCGCGGCTGGCGCGCAGCCTGCCGCGCGCCACGGTCTGCGTGGCCGCCAAGTTCGCCGACGCGATGGCCGGCCTGGACAACCCGGTGCAGGCCTATGCCGGCGCGTTCAAGGACGAGATCGGCGCGCTGTTCGGCGCCCACGACCAGATCGTCTTCTTCGTCTCGCTCGGCGCCGTCGTGCGCCTGATCGCGCCGCACCTGCGCAGCAAGGACGAGGACCCGGGCGTGATCGTCGTCGACGACGCCGCGCAGTTCGTCATCCCGGTGCTGTCCGGCCACGTCGGCGGCGCCAACGCCTGGGCCGAGCGGCTCGCCGCCCTGCTCGGTGCGACGCCGGTGCTGACCACCGCGTCCGACGTCGGCAAGACGATTCCCGTGGACATCCTCGGGCGCGAGCTGGGCTGGACGCTGGAGGCACCCAAGATCAACGTCACGCGGGTGTCGGCGCACGTCGTCAACGGCGAGCCCGTGGCCGTCGTCCAGGAGGCCGGCAGCCCGCACTGGTGGACCCGGCCGACGCCGCTGCCGGCCAACATCCAGCGCTTCGCGCGCCTGGACGAGGTCGACCTCGCGCGCTTCAAGGCGCTGCTGTGGATCACCCATGCGCCGGTCGACGAGGCGACGTGGGCGCGGCTGCATGAACGCCTGGTGGTCTATCGGCCGCCGCGCCCGCGCGTGGCCGTCGGCCTGGGCTGCGATCGCGGCACGCCGCTGGCCACCGTCGCCGCCGCGCTGGACCAGGCGCTGCAGGGCGCGGGCCTGGGCCGCGCCGACGTCGCCGTGCTGGCCAGCATAGACGCCAAGGCCGACGAGCCGGCATTCGCCGAGCTCGCCGCGGCCCACGGCTGGCCGCTGCGCTTCTACGCCGCGGCGCAACTGGCGGCGGTGCCGGTGCCCAACCCGTCGGCGACGGTGCTGCGCCACATGGGCACGCCGTCGGTGTCCGAGGCGGCCGCGCTGCTGGCCGCCGGCGGCGCCGTGCTGCTGGTCGAGAAATACAAGCTGCGCGGCGCCGACGGCCGGAACGCCACCGTCTCGCTGGCGCCGATCCCGGAGGGCGCGCCGCCCGCCAACGAACAAGGACATCCATGAACGACATCGCCACCCTGCCCGAAACCGCGCCCGCCGCGGCGCCCGGCAAGATCATGCTGGTGGGCATCGGCCCCGGCAGCGTCGAGCACATGACCCAGCGCGCACGCGCCGCCATCGCCGAGGCCGATACGGTGATCGGGTATGTCACCTACATCAAGCTGGTGGCCGACCTGCTCGAAGGCAAGGAGATCATCCGCAAGTCCATGACCGAGGAGCTCGACCGCGCCGTGAGCGCGCTCGAGGCCGCGCGGGCGGGGCGCAAGGTGGCCTTGATCTCGTCGGGCGACGCCGGCGTCTACGGCATGGCCGGGCCGACCTACGAGGTGCTGTTCCAGGCCGGCTGGACGCCGGACTCGGGCGTGACGGTGGAGATCGTGCCCGGCGCGTCGGCCTTGAACAGCTGCGCCGCGCTGGTCGGCGCGCCGCTGACGCACGACTTCTGCGCGATCTCGCTGTCGGACCTGCTCACGCCCTGGCCGGTGATCGCGCGCCGGCTGAATGCGGTGGCGCTGGCCGACTTCGTCGTCGCGCTCTACAACCCCAAGAGCGGGCGCCGCACGCGCCAGATCGTCGAGGCGCAGCGCCTGTTCCTCGCCCACCGCCGCCCCGATACCCCGGTGGCCGTCGTCAAGTCGGCCTACCGGCGGCGCGAGCGCATCGAGTTCACCACGCTGGAGCGCATGGCCGAGTGCGACATCGGCATGCTCACCACCGTGCTGATCGGCAACAGCAACACCTTCGTGCGCCACGGCCTGATGGTCACGCCGCGCGGCTACGCCAACAAGTACGACCTGGACGGCGGCGGCGCGCATGCCGGCGAGCAGGCCGGGCGCTCGCTGTCCACCGGCCTGCTCGGCTGGCTGCAGGCGCTGGCGGAGGCGCACGCCGCGGGCGCGAGCGTGCAGGCGCTGGCCGAGCGCTACCAGCTGCCGGCGTCCTATATCGAGGCCACCTTGGCCGAGCGCGTCGAGGAAGCGCCCGCGGCCGGCGCGAGCGAACCCGAGGAGAGCGCGGCATGAGCCCGCGCCCGGCCGGTACGAAGAGGGCTCGCACCGCGGCCCGCAGTCCGCAGCGCGGAGCTTGCCTGATGGGCGCCGCACGGCCGCCAGCAGGCGCTCGTACCGCAGCACGCAGGGCGGAGGTTTTCCTATGAGCGAGACCAGCGACATCGGCGCCGGGCTGCCGCCGCAGCGCAGCGTCGACAAGCCCAAGATCGGCGCCTACCGCCGCCACCTGCTGGTGTGCACCGGTCCGCGCTGCACGCAGGACGGCGCGGCGCAGGCCCTGTTCGACAGCCTGGGCGACAAGTTCAAGGCCGCCGGCCTGAACGAGGGCGAGCTGCGGGTCAAGCGCAGCCGTGTCAGCTGCTTCGCGGCCTGCAAGGGCGGCCCGGTGATGTGCGTGCAGCCCGACGGCGTCTGGTACTACGACGTCACGCCGGCCAACATGGACCGCATCATCGACCAGCACCTGGTCGGCGGCCGGCCGGTCGACGAGCTGGTGTTCCATCGCGGGCCGGGGCTGGACGACGGCGGCGCGGCCGAATGACGGCGCACGAGCCGCGAGCGTCCATGACCATGACCACGACTCCCGCGTCGGTGCCAGCGCCAGCGCCCACGCCTACGCCCACCGCGCAGGCCCATGCCGACGCCAACGCCAACGCCAAGCCGCGGACCGCCACCGGCATGGTGCACATCGTCGGCGCCGGCCCCGGCCCGGCCGACCTGCTGAGCCTGCGCGCGCTCGATCGCATCCAGCGCGCCGAGGTCGTGATCCACGACCGGCTGGTCGGCGACGAGGTGCTCGCGCTGGTGCCGGCGACGGCCTTGCGCGTCTACGTGGGCAAGGCCTCGGGCCACCACGTGGTGCCGCAGCCGCGCATCCACGCGCTGATGATCGAGCACGCGCGCGCCGGGCGGCGCGTGCTGCGCCTGAAAGGCGGCGACCCGCACGTGTTCGGCCGCGGCGGCGAGGAGGTGCAGGCGCTGCAGGCCGCCGGCATCGCGTTCGAGGTGGTGCCCGGCATCAGCGCGGCCAACGGCTGCGCCGCGGCGGCGGGCATCCCGCTGACGCACCGCGACTTCGCCAATACCTGCACCTTCCTTCCGGGCCACCTCGCCGACGGCAGCACCGACCTCGACTGGCCCGCGCTCGCCCGCCCGGCGCAGACGCTGGTGTTCTACATGGGCGTGGAACGCGTCGGCCGCATCGCCGCGCGCCTGATCGAGCACGGCCTGCCCGCCGACACGCCGGCCGCCATCGTGCGCGACGGCGCGCGCGCCACGCAGGAAGTGCTGGCCACCGGCCTGGCCGCGCTGGCCGCGCTGGCCGCGCTGGCGCCGCCGCACGGCGAGCGGCCCGGCCTGCTGATCATCGGCCAGACGGTGCGCCTGAGCCCGCACTACCAGCCGGCCGGTCGTGCGGCGTGGGCGGCGCAGGCGTTGGTGCAGCCTGGCGCCAACGCCAACGCCAACGCCAACGCCGATGCCGATGCCGATGCCGATGCAAGTGCAAGTGCAAGTGCAAGTGCAAGTGCAAGTGCAAGTGCAAGTGCAAGTGCAAGTGCAAGTGCAAGTGCAAAGTTGGCTGCTGCCAGCACCCCCCCGCAAGTCGGCGCACCACCGCCCGCGCCGCCGCATCGCTTCACCGCCGCCGAACGCGCGAGCTTCCAGCGTCTGGTCGAGGCGCGGCGCGACATGCGCCACTTCACGCCGGGCGCGACGGTCGACGAGTCCGTGCTGCAGCGCCTGCTGGCCGCCGCCCACCACGCGCCCTCGGTAGGCCTGATGCAGCCCTGGCGCTACCTGCGCGTGCGCGACGCCACGCTGCGCGCCGGGATCGCGGCGCTGGTCGAGCGCGAGCGCGCCGCCACCGCACGCGAGCTGGGCGAGCGCAGCGACGAGTTCCTGCGTCTCAAGGTCGAGGGCGTGCGCGAATGCGCCGAGCTGCTGGTGGTGGCGCTGGCGCCCGACGACGGCACCGTGTTCGGCCGCCGCACCATGGCGCGCGACATGGCCTTGTGCTCGCTGGCCTGCAGCGTGCAGAACCTGTGGCTGGCCGCGCGGGCCGAGAACCTCGGGCTGGGCTGGGTCTCGATGTTCGAGCCCGCGGACCTGGCCGCGGCGCTGGGCATGCCCGCCGGCGCCGCGCCGCTGGGCGTGTTGTGCCTGGGCCCGGTGGACGCCTTCTACGACCGGCCGATGCTGGAGATCGAGGGCTGGCGCGCGGGCCGGCCGCTGGCCGAGATGGTGATGACCGACCGCTGGAGCGCCGCGCCGGCGCCGGCTTGCTGAGGACGACCCCATGCAGATAGAAGCACCGCCGGTGGACCGCCAGCGCACCCCTGCCGACGGCGAGCGCCGCGGCCTGATCATCGTCCACACCGGCGACGGCAAGGGCAAGAGCACGGCTGCCTTCGGCCTGGCGCTGCGCGCCCACGGCCGCGGCAAGGCCGTCCAGATCTACCAGTTCATGAAGGTGCCCAGCGCGCGCTTCGGCGAGCACCGCGTGTTCGAGCAGCTGGGCGTACCCATCGAGGGCCTGGGCGACGGCTTCAGCTGGAAGAGCCGCGACCTCGAGGCCTCGGCGCAGCTCGCGCGCGACGGCTGGGAACGCGCCGCGGCCACCATCCGCGCCGGCGAACACTTCCTGGTCGTGCTCGACGAGGTCATGTATCCGCTGCGCTACGGCTGGGTCGCGCTGGAGCCGGTGCTGGCCTGCCTGCGCGAGCGGCCGTCGCATGTGCACGTGGTGCTGACCGGGCGCGGCTGTCCGCCCGAGCTGGTGGCGCTGGCCGACACGGTCACCGAGATGGCCAAGGTCAAGCACGCCTACGACGCCGGGGTGCCCGCGCAGCGCGGCATCGAGGACTGATGGCGAGCTGGCTGGCCGCCGGTGGCGTGGGCGCGGGCGCCTTGTGCGGCGCGCTGCTGATAGACCGCGCCGTCGGCGAGCCGCCGCCGTGGCTGCACCCGGTGGTGGGCATGGGGCGCTACCTCGGCGCGCTCGGGCCGGGGCTGGCGCGGCGCACGCCAGTCGCGGCCTTCGCCGGCGGTGCGCTGGCCTGGACGGTGGGCGCGCTCGCCTGCGCCGCGCTGGCGGCGCTCGCCGCGCGCGGGCTGGCCCGGCTGCCCTGGCCGTTCGCGCTGCTGGGGCTGGCGCTGCTGCTCAAGCCGCTGCTGGCCTGGCGCATGCTGCACGACGAGGTGGCGGGCGTGGAGTCGGCCCTGCAGGACTCGCTGGCGCACGGCCGCGCGCGGCTGCAGCGCCTGGTTAGCCGCGACGTCGCCGCGCTGGACGCGACCCAGGTGCGCGAGAGCGCCATCGAGTCGCTGGCCGAGAACCTCAACGATTCCGTCGTCGCGCCGCTGTTCTGGTTCGTGCTGGCGGGCCTGCCGGGCGCGGCGCTGTACCGCTTCGCGAACACGGCGGACGCGATGTGGGGCTATCGCGGCCGCTACGAATGGGCCGGCAAGTGGGCGGCGCGCGCCGACGACCTGCTGTCCTGGCTGCCCGCGCGCCTGACCGCATTGCTGCTGTGCCTGGCCGCCTGCCGCCTGCCGGCCGCGCTGCGCCGTCAGGCGCGGGCCACGCCCTCGCCCAACGGCGGCTGGCCCATGGGCGCGATGGCGCTGCTGCTGGGCGTGCGCCTGGCCAAGCCCGGGGTCTATGTGTTGAACGCCGGGGGTGAGCCTTGCGCGGCGCGCCACACGCGCCAGGCGCTGGCCTGGGGGCAGCGCGCCGTCGCCTGGGCGGCGGGGCTGGGCGTGGCGGCCATGCTGGGCGCGGCCGCCCTGGCCGGATCGTGAGCGGCCGCGTGTCGACCAGCCAGCACGCCGTGGCGAACGGACCGCTCGCGCCGGCGGCGGAGTCGCACGACGCCCTGCCGGTGCACGGCGGGCCGGACGGCGGCGGCGCCATCGCCCACGACTTCTCCACCAACGCGAACCCGCTCGGGCCGCCGCCGTCGCTGCTGCGGGCGCTGGCCGCGGCCGAGCGCGGGCACTACCCGGACCCCGCGTATACCGCGCTGCGCGCCGCGCTCGCGGCCTGGCACGGCGTGGCCGCGGCGCGCGTGCTGCCCACGGCCGGCACCAGCGAGGCCATCCGCCGCCTGACGTTGGCCGCCAGCCTGCGCGGCGTGCGCCGGGTCTGGCTGCCGCGTCCGGGCTATGGCGACTACGCGGCGGCGGCGCGGGCGCTGCGACTGCGCGTCGACGCCTACGACAGCGCCGCGCAGTTGCTGGACGTGCTGCGCGCCCGCGCCGAGCCCGCGCTGGTGTGGATCTGCGAGCCCTGCAATCCGACCGGCGCCAGCCTGCCGCGCGCGTTCTGGGACGACGCGGCGCGTGCCGTCGGCGCGTTTGGCGGCGTCCTCGCGCTCGACCGCGCCTACGAGACGCTGCGGCTGGTGGGCAGCGATCCGGTGCCGGCCAGCGTCGCCGCGGCGGCGTGGCAATGCGTGTCGCCCAACAAGTCGCTCGGGCTCACCGGTGTGCGGGCCGGCTATCTGCTCGCGCCGGACGACGACGCGTGCGGACTGCGCGCGAGCGTCGCGGCGCTGGCGCCGAGCTGGGTGCTGGCGGCCGAGGGCGAGGCACTGCTGGCCGCCCTGTGTCGACCCGCGACGAGCGACTGGTTGGCCGGCGCGCGCGCGACGCTGGTCGACTGGGGCGCGCAGCAGCATGCGCGGCTGGAACGCCTGGGCTGGTCGCAGCAGGCGTCGGTGGTGCCGTTCTGGCTGGCGCGTCCGTGCGCCGGGCAGGACGCCGCGGCGCTGGCGCGGCGCCTTCAAGGGCTGCGCGAGCACGGCATCAAGCTGCGCGACGCGAGCTCGTTCGGACTGCCGGGGTGGGTGCGCGTCAGCGTGCAGCCGCCGGCCAGCCAGTGCGCCTTGTGCGAGGCGTGGTCGGCCATGCCCGGGGCCGTATAGCGGCGCGAGGGCTGATACCCCCTCGACAAGCCGACGTGGTCCGCAGCGCCGGGGCATTGGCGGCGGCACCGCCGGAGCCGAAGCCGAAGCCGAAGCCGAAGCCGAAGCCGAAGCCGAAGCCGAAGCCGAAGCCGAAGCCGAAGCCGAAGCCGGCGCGGGCTGGATCGCGGCGCGAGCCGGGCTCAGTGCCCGCGCGCTGCGCGCTCACCGCGTCGCACGCACAGCTGGCCGCCGGCGTAGCTGAGCAGCAGCACCGCGACGACGGCGGCGCCGAACCAGGTGTCCTTGCCTTCGCGCCACTCGTCGACGCCGGGCACCAGTTCGCTGGCGATGCCCAGTCCCGCCACCAGCAGGCTCACGCCCGAGACGGCCAGCGCCATGATGCGCGAGGCCAGGCGGGCGGTCTGGTCGGAGCGGCGGATCAGGCGCGAGATGAACCAGCCGTTGATGCCGTCGGTGAGGATCATGCCCAGCACGAACAGCGTGGCCAGCAGCAGCGCCGGCTGCCAGCCCTGGTAGCGCGTGGCCACCATCGCGAACAGCGAGGCCTGGCTGAGCGTCTCGAACGAGAGCGCGAAGACGATGCCCACCAGCAGCATCATCGCCGGGCTGCCGGCGCGCAGCAGGCGCGCGAACAGCCCGCTGCGCCAGCCGGCCAGGTGCACCATCTGGCCGTGCGGCGCGCGCAGCGCCCCGGCGATGTTGATGCACGCCAGCACCACCAGCACGGCGATCGCCAGCCAGGTGCCGCAGCGGTCCAGCCACTGCGGCGGCGCCAGCGTGCGCGCCAGCGTCGCCACGCTCAGCGCCACCGACAAGATGACGATGCCGTGGCCGGCCGAGAACAGCACGCCGGCCAGGCGCGCCAGGCGTGGCCGGTCGCGCGCGTTGTAGCGCGTCATGCCGTCGATGGCGGCCAGGTGGTCGGGGTCGAAGCCGTGGCGCATGCCCATCAGCACGATGACCAGGGCCAGCTCCAGCAGGTCCTGCGGCAGCGAGTGCGCGTTCATGCGCAGGCCCCTCCCGCGCACGGCGCTCGGACAATGCGCGCGGGCAGGCGCGAAAACCGCATGGGGGTTGCGTGGAACAAGGACATGGTGAGCAATCGCCGGACAACCCAGGCGCCAGCGTCCCCGCAGGCCCCTGCAACCGGATGCGCCGCCCCTGCGGGCAGGCGCACCCCCTCGTTGGCCGGTATCCGGGCTGGCGGTGCGTTTCGCGAACCCTTCCCAGGCGCTTTCGCACCCAGTGGGCATGTGACGCGAACTGACGTTGCGCGGGTCCGTGATGGCCCGGCCATGTCGACCGCTTACCGTTGCGGGGGCAGCTCAGGTTGGGGCGTGTTCCGGTGGAACGGCCCGTCCTGATTCCCGTTTGACTGTGCCCGCTTCGGGCGGGCACGAGCACCAACGGCGTGGATTATAGGGAGACGGTCTTGCGCGCCGTGCGCCGCCGTGCCCGATAGAAATTTTGAGAGGCGTTCAAGTTTTCTATCCGCTGCGCCGCGGCGCCCGGGTTTGCCTACAGTGCGACAGCTTCGAACGGCCGCGCCAACGCATGCCGCCTTCCAGGCCACCACCAAAGGAAATTCATGATCGCCCGTCCGCAGCGCGCCGCTGCCGCCACCCTCGCCAGCCAACGCTTCAGCGAGCGGCGCAAGCGTCGTCCGCGCTCGCTGCTGTCGGTGGCGGAGCTCGATGCCGGGCTGCTGCGCGGGCTGGTCGACCTGGGGCTGGAGACCAAGCGCCGGCCGCGGGACTTCGCGCAGGCCCTGGCCGGCCGCTCGCTGGCCCTGCTGTTCCAGAAGACCTCCACCCGCACCCGCTGCTCGTTCGAGGCCGCCGCCCACGAGATGGGCGCGCGCGCCAGCTACGTCGAGTGGGCGCGCTCGAACTTCGTGCTGGCCGACCTGCGCGACGAGGTGGTCGTGATGTCGCGCTACTACGACCTGATCGTCGCCCGCGTCGACGAGCACCGCACGCTGCAGGTGATGGCCGAGGAGAGCGAGGTGCCCATCGTCAACGGCCTGTGCGAGCTGCACCACCCGTGCCAGGCGGTCTCGGACATCCTGACGCTGCGCGAATACTTCGGCGCCGACCTGCGCGGGCTGCGCATCGCCTTCGTCGGCGACGAGAACAACGTCTGCCGCTCGCTGCTGCAGGCCGCCGCGCTGGCCGGCGCGCGCGTG
>Ga0302323_100005505_pt1 | contig 10387 bp, 9 predicted proteins | sample Fen_T0_3_FD_201950 | JGI IMG/M metagenome (GOLD analysis project Ga0302323, IMG submission 201950) | Peat permafrost microbial communities from Stordalen Mire near Abisko, Sweden - Fen_T0_3 | ecosystem: Environmental > Terrestrial > Soil > Wetlands > Permafrost | place: Sweden: Abisko... | reverse complement strand
GCTACCTCGACGACGAGGCGTTCGCGCGTGCCTGGGTGGAGTCGCGGGACCGCGCGAGGCCGCGAGGGGAGCATGCCCTGCGCCGCGAGCTCCAGCTGAAGGGCGTGGATCGGGCGCTCGTCGACGGGATCCTCGGCGACCGCCGGGACGGGGCACGCGAGGGTGCCGCCGCGGCGGGGGACGGGGAGCCGGCGAACCCCGATGACGCGGCGGCGGAGCGGCTCCTGCGCAGGAAGCTGCCCGCGATCCTCCGCGAGGCGGATCCTCGTCGCCGGCGCCAGCGTGCGTACGCGCTCCTCGCCCGGAGCGGGTTCGGGCCTGACGTGTGCTCGACGGTGAGCCGCCGCGTGCTCGACGACCGCGACGCGGACGGTGATGCCCTCGCCGACGACGGCGACGCTGGCGCCTGACGGTTTCGGCCGCGAGGGCAGGGCGACGGAGTCGGGGGGACTACGACACGCGCCAGGCACCCCCGGCGGCCACGGATGCGTCGCAGGCGCCCGCGATCGAGGCCACCAGCGCCGGCGCCTCCGCCGCCTCGTCGAGCCCAGTCGTGAGCACGACCAGCACGTACAACCCGCCGCTCGTGGGTCGGACGATGGCCGCGTCGTGGTAGAGCCGCGGGATCGACCCCGTCTTGTGCGCGACGATCGTCCCGAGTGGCAGGCCCGCCGGGATACCCTCGTTGAACACCTGCTCCGCGAGCAGCGCCTCCATCGTTGCCGACGCCGCCGGCGAGACCACCTCCCGCCGGGCGATCCCCAACAGGAGCCGCGCGAGGTCCCGGGCCGTCACGGTGTTGTTCAGCCCCAGCGCGTAGGCCGCGTCGTCCTCCACGCCCCGCCGCACGACGAGGCCCGGCAGCCCGAGGTCACCCATCGTTGCCGCCACGGCGCCTGCGCCGACACGCTCGATGAGCAGGTTCGTGGCCAGGTTGCTGCTGACGGTGATCATCTGTCGGCAGAGCTCCTGGACGGTTGCCGTGGCGCCGACGCGGCCGTAGAGGCTGGTCTCGGAGTCGTCGGCGGGGTCGAGGGCGTACGGGCTCCCGTCGGCGATGGACCGGAAGGCGTTGCGCACGGGCACCGGGTCATCGAGGTCCAGGGCGCCGGCGGCCGCCGCCCGGTGCACCTCCACCAGCACCGGCACCTTCATCGTGCTGGCGGCGTGAAACCGGCGCTCGGCCTCGCGCAGCACCACCGGCAGGCCGTCGGCGCGGAGGCACGCGACGGCCACGGCGGAGGCCGCGGAGGACGCCACGAGTGCCTCGATGGCGGCGTCGCGTGCATCCATGCAGCAAACGATACCGCCCGCCCCCCGATTCCAGCCCGTTCCGGTGTCCCGGTGTAGGCTACGCACCTAACCGGACGCGGACCGATTGGCCGCGTTCCGGGCGAGCCGCACCACCGGCGGAGAGCTGGCGGAGTCCCGTGGTGGCCCTCCCGCTCCCGAGCCCAAGCGAATGCCGGCGGCGCGTAGCCCGAGCCCGAATCTCGTCGACACGCCCGGCGCATTCACCCCGCCGGGTGGGAGGAACTGAAGATGGAGTGGATCGCCGCCGTCGTGGCCGCCGTGGTCGCGGGCGTCGTCGGCGTCGCCGTGGGGTTCGTCGCCCGTGGGACGCTGTCGAACCAGAGCATCAAGGCCGCCCAGGACAAGGCCGCCCGGATCGTCGCCGAGGCCCGGTCACAGCAGAAGGACATGATCCTCGAGGCGAAGGACGAGAAGCTTCGCCTGGGACGTGAGGCCGAGGACGAGGCGCGTGTCAAGCGCACGGAGCTCCAGAACCTCGAGCGGCGCCTCCTCTCCCGGGACGAGCAGCTCGACCAGCGTGCCGACATGCTCGAGGAGAAGAGCCGCAAGATCAACGACCGCGAGCGCGAGATCGAGCACCAGCGCGACGAGCTCGGCAGGCTCAACCTGGAGCGCGTCGCCGCCCTGGAGCGCGTGTCCGGCCTCTCCGCCGAGGACGCCAAGGGGATCCTGCTCGAGGCCATCCGCGAGGAGGCCGAGCACGACGCCGTCAAGCTGGCCCGCTCGATCGAGCGCCGCGCCCGCGAGGAGGCGAACGAGAAGGCCCGCGAGGTCATCGTCACGGCGATCCAGCGCGTGGCCGCGGACCACACGGCCGAGCACACGGTGAGCGTCGTCCACCTGCCCAGCGACGAGATGAAGGGCCGCATCATCGGTCGCGAGGGGCGCAACATCCGCGCCCTCGAGCAGGCCACCGGCGTGGACCTGATCATCGACGACACCCCCGAGACCGTGGTGCTCTCCGGGTTCGATCCCGTCCGGCGGGAGGTCGCGCGCCTCGCGATCACCAAGCTCATCGCCGACGGCCGGATCCATCCGGGCCGCATCGAGGAGGTCGTGAACAAGGCCCGCGCGGAGGTCGACCTCGTCATCCGCCAGGCCGGCGAACAGGCCGTCTACGACGCCGGGGTCCCGGGCCTGCCGCCGGAGCTCATCAAGCTCATCGGCCGGCTCAAGTACCGCACCAGCTACGGCCAGAACGTGCTGGTCCACTGCGTGGAGACGAGCCACCTGGCGGCCATCATCGCCGCGGAGCTGGGGGCGGACATCCAGGCGGCCAAGCTCGGCGGCCTGCTCCACGACATGGGCAAGGCGATCGACCACGAGGTGGAGGGGCCCCACGCCGCCATCGGCGCGGCCGTCGCGCAGAAGCACAACCTCTCGTTCAAGGTAGTCAACGCCATCGCCGCGCACCACCAGGAGGTCGAGTACGCCTGCATCGAGGCGCCGATCGTCCAGATCGCCGACGCCATCTCCGCATCCCGCCCGGGAGCCCGCGGCGAGACGATGGAGACCTACGTGAAGCGACTCGAGGACCTTCAGGCCATCGCCGAGAGCTTCAGCGGCGTGGAGCGGTCGTTCGCCGTCCAGGCCGGCCGCGAGGTCCGCATCCTGGTCCGCCCCGAGGAGATCGACGACCTGTCGGCGATGCGCCTCGCCCGCGACATCGTCAAGAAGATCGAGGACGGCATGACCTACCCGGGTCAGATCAAGGTCACGGTCATCCGCGAGACGCGCGCGGTCGAGTACGCCAAGTAGCGGCGCCGCGCTGATGGCCATCCGGAGTGATCGCGCGGGGCTCGGCAACCCGCCCAACGGCAACGCCCCGCGCCCGCCGGGCGCCTGCCGTGTGCTCATGATCGGCGACGTCATCGGCAAGCCCGGACGGATCGCGATCGAGCAGACACTGCCGGCGCTCCGCGACGAGCGCGGGGTGGACTTCGTCACCGCCAACGGCGAGAACCTCGCCGGCGGCATGGGCCTCACCGTCAGCACCGCCGAGGCCCTGTTCGCGGCCGGCGTCGACGTGATCACGAGCGGCAACCACATCTGGGACAAGCGCGAGATCTACGCGTTCCTCGACGAGAGCGACCGCGTCCTGCGGCCGCTCAACTACGGCACGCACGGCGTCCCGGGGCGTGGCTGGGGCACCTACGAGGCGCTCGACGGCTCCGAGCTGGCGGTGATCAACCTCCAGGGCCGCACGACGATGCAGCCGATCGACAACCCGTTCACGGACGCGGACCGGCTCTTCGACGAGGCCAGCGAGCCGCTGCCGCCGATCCGGCTGGTCGACTTCCACTGCGAGCTCACGTCCGAGAAGAACGCCCTGGGGCTCTACCTCGACGGGCGCGTGTCCGCGGTCGTCGGGACCCACACGCACGTCGTGACGGGCGACGAGCGGATCCTGCCCAAGGGAACGGCCTATCAGACCGACCTCGGCATGACCGGGCCGCTGTGGAGCGTCATCGGGTTCAAGCCGGACACCGTCCTGCCGCGGTTCATCAACTCGCTGCCCACGAGGTTCGAGGTGGGGGACGGGCCGGTCGTGCTCAACGCCTGCCAGGTGGACGTGGACCCGGCGACCGGCCGCGCGCTCCAGGTCGAGCGGATCCAGCGCCTCATCGAGATCTGACGTGGCCCAGCGTCATGCCCCGAGGCCCCCGGACCTGCCCCTCGTGCCCGGGACCGCCACGGCGGACGTCCACGCCCACACCACCCGCTCGGATGGCGTCCTGGAACCCGCCGAGCTCGTGCGCCAGGCGTACGCGGCGGGCGTGCGGCTGTTCGCGATCGCGGACCATGACAACCTCGCGGCCTACCGCGAGCTGACGGCGCCAGGCGCGGACCCGCTCCCGGACGGCCTCGAGCTGGTCCCGGCGGTGGAGATCAATGCCGTGACGCGCGGGCTGGACGTGGAGCTCCTCGAGGGCGAGCTGCACATCCTGGGCATCGGCGTGGATCCGCGGGACGAGGCGTTCGAGGCGGTGATCGCCGCCCAGCGTGGCGCCCGGCGCCTCCGGTTCGCCACGACCGTCGCCCGCCTGCGCGACCTCGGCATCCCGGTGGACGAGCACCTCCCCTCCGGGGTCCTCGAGAGCGATGACGCCCTGGGCCGGCCCACGCTTGCCCGCGCGCTGGTCGCGGCCGGCCACGCGGAGAGCGTGGAGCACGCGTTCCGCACGATCCTGGGCCACGGCCTGCCGGGCTACGTCCCGAGGACCGGCCTCAGCCCGGTCGAGGCGATCCGCGCGATCCGCGCGGCCGGCGGGCTCGCGTCGATCGCGCACTTCTCCGACGCGCCGTCGCGCCTGGCGCTCATGCGCGAGCTCGTCGGGGAGGGCCTGGACGGCCTGGAGACGCACCACCGCTCCTTCGCGCCGGACACGCGCGACGCGCTGGCGGCCTGCGCCCGGTTGCTGGGTCTCGTGGAGACGGGCGGCACCGACTTCCACGGTGACACCGGAGACTACGCCGACGCGCACGCGGGCCTCGTCATGCCGGACCTCCTGGTCGCGGCCCTGCGCGGCGCGCTCAGGATGCGGGGCTGGCCGGTTCGTCCTTGACGAAGGTGGGGTGCAGCTCCACCGCCTTCCCGTCGCGGCGCTTGCGGGCGACCAGGTTGAGCACCTCGACGAGGACCGAGAACGCCATCGCCGCGTAGATGTACGCCTTGTCGACGTGGACGCCGAACCCGTCGAGCAGCAGGGTCGCGCCGATCAGCAGCAGGAACGACAGGGCGAGCATCTTGACCGTTGGGTGCTGGTGGACGAAGTGCGAGATCGGCCCCGAGGCGACCAGCATGACCCCGACCGAGATCACGACCGCTGCGACCATCACGGAGATGTCGTTGGCCATGCCGACCGCGGTCAGCACCGAGTCGAGCGAGAACACGATGTCGAGCAGGACGATCTGGACGAGGGTCGGGCCCATGCGCGCGCTGCCGCCGGTCGTCGCGTGCCCCTCGGAGCCCTCGAGCGCCTCGTGGATCTCCGTGGTCGCCTTCCAGATGAGGAACAGGCCGCCGCCGATGAGGATCAGGTCTCGCACGGAGACCTCGTGCCCGAAGATCGTGAACAGCGGCCGCGTCAAGCCTGCGATCCAGGAGATCGTCACCAGGAGCGCGATCCGCATCAGCATCGCGAGCAACAGGCCGACCGTCCGGGCACGGTCGCGCTGGTCCGCCGGCAGGCGCTGGACGAGCACCGAGATGAAGACGATGTTGTCGATGCCGAGGACGATCTCCATGACCGTGAGGGTCAGCAGGGCGATCCAGGCCTCGGGGTTCGTGAGCCATTCCATCGCCCAAGCGTAGCGGCCGTTCGACCGTGGCGCGCCCTGATGAGCGGCCGGAGGCACTACCATCAGCCCCGAGATGCCGTCCCGAAGCCTGCCCGTCCTCGACCTCACCCCGCCGGCCGTCGCCCTCACCGGACCGCGCGACCCGCTCGTGCCCGACGACGCGCGGCTCGCCGAGTTCCGCCCGGAGGCTCGCGCCCTGCCGTCCTTCTTCGTCTGGACGCTGGGCTGCCAGATGAACAAGAGTGACTCCGAGGAGATGGCCGGCCGCCTGCTCACCGCCGGCTGCGCCGAGGCGCCCTCGATGGACGCGGCGGACGTCGTCGTGATCAACACCTGCGCCATCCGCGAGGCCGCCGAGGCCAAGGTGGTCGGCCGCCAGGGCCACCTGGGGCGCCTCAAGGCGGCGAACCCGGGACTGCGGGTCGTCCTGACCGGGTGCTCCGTCCGCGAGGCGAACCGCGCCGGCCTCGCGCGTCGCTACCCGGCCGTGGACCTGTTCCTGCGCCCGGACGAGGAGCCGGAGCTGGTGGACCGCCTTGGCCTCGCGTCCGCCCAGGCGCCCGTCGGGGCGATCGCGATGACCGCGGCGACGACGATGGTCAAGGGCGCCGCCGTCTCCGACGCGACGCATCTCGTTCGGGCCCGTGCGGACGCCGTCGCCGGCGGGGCGGTCAGCCGCGGCTCCGTGATCGCCGCCTGGCTGCCCATCATCTACGGCTGCGACAAGACCTGCACCTACTGCATCGTCCCGTTCAGCCGCGGGCCGGAGCGCAGCCGCCCGTTCGACGAGATCCTCGACGAGGCCCGGGGCCTGGCGGCGGCCGGGTTCCGCGAGGTCACCCTGCTGGGCCAGAACGTCAACAGCTACGGTCACGACCTGCCGGCCGAGGCGCGGTTCGCGGACGCCACCACCGAGCGGACCGTCGGCCGCCACCAGGACCGCGGGAGCCGGCCGGACCTGGCCGCGCTGATCCGGGCCGTGGACGGCATCCGGGCTGCCGACGGCACCCCGGCCATCCCGCGGCTGCGCTTCGTCACGTCGCACCCGTGGGACCTCTCGGACCGGCTCGTCGAGGCGATGGCCGCGTGCCCCAGCGTGTGCGAGTCGCTGCACCTCCCGGTCCAGTCCGGGTCCGACGCGATGTTGCGGCGCATGGGCCGCCAGTACACGATCGAGCACTACCTCGAGCGCCTGGGCCGGATCCGCGAGGCGGTGCCGGGGATCGCGCTCTCGACCGACGTCATCGTCGGGTTCTGCGGCGAGACGGAGGCCGAGTACGAGGACACGCTCCGGCTCCTCGAGACCGTGCGCTACGACCAGGTCTTCGCCGCGGCCTACAGCGAGCGGCCGGGGACCCCCGCAACGCGCCTCGCCGACGACGTTCCGGCCGCGGAGAAGCGGCGCCGGCTGGTCGCGCTCCTGGGGATCCAGGAGGAGATCGGGCTCGAGCGCAACCGGGCCTGGCTCGGCCGTCGCGCAGAGGTCCTGGTCGAGCGGGTCGTGCCGCCGCGCACGCACGACCATGACCACGAGGACCAGGATGCCGAGGGCACGGCCGAGTCGCGCGACGCCTTCGCGCACCTGCCCGAGGGCCAGGTCCACCTCGCCGGCCGGTCGCGCGAGAACAAGCTCGTCCACGTCCCGGGGTCGCCGTCGCTGCTCGGCGAGCTCGTGCGGGTCGCGGTCGACCACGCGGGGCCGTACGCCCTCCGCGGCTTGCTGGCCTAGGTGCCCGCCGCCCCGCTCGTCGTCATCGGCGGGCCGACCGCGACCGGCAAGACCGGCCTCGCCATCGCGCTCGCCGAGCGCCTGCACGCGCTCGGCATCCCATCGGAGATCGTGTCGGCGGACTCACGGCAGGTGTTCCGCGGCCTGGACATCGGTACGGCCAAGGCGACGCCCGAGGAGCGTGCGCGGGTGGTCCACCACGGGATCGACCTCGTCGAGGCCGATCAGCCCTACTCCGTGGCGGCGTTCCGGACCCATGCCCTGGGGGCCCTCGAGGCCCTGGGGGCACGCGGCGGCGTCGGGATCCTCGCCGGCGGCACCGGGTTCTGGCTGCGGGCCGTGTTCGCGGGGATCGATACCGACGCGCTTCCCTCGGACGCGGCCCTCCGCGCGGGGATCGAGGCGGACCTCGCACGGGACGGCGTGGGGACGCTCGCCGAACAGCTGGCGGCGCTGGCCCCCGGGCTTGCCTCCCGGACGGACCTCCGAAACCCGCGACGGGTCGTGCGTGCCCTCGAGATCGCCATGCTCCGGGGGGATGTGCCGCTGCCCGCGCCGCTCGGGTACCCGGGGCCCGTGCTCGGCCTCCAGCTCGTCGTTGAGCGGCCGGTCCACGTCCGACGGATCGCGGACCGCGCCCGCGCCCAGTTCGATGCCGGGCTGGTCGAGGAGGCGCGGGCGCTGCGGGAGCGCTTCGACCCGTCGCTGCCCGCGTTCTCGGCCATCGGCTACCGTGAGAGCTGGGCGTTCCTCGACGGCGAGCTGGGCCTGGATGCCGCCATCGAGCTCGACGCGCGGCGCAACCTCGCCTTCGCAAGACGCCAGGCGACCTGGTTCCGCCGCGAGCCTTCGCTCGCCGTCGTGGACGCCACCGGGGACGCCGCGCCCATCCTCTGGCCGTCGGTGGAGGCGCTCGTGGCCGGAGCCCGCACTTGGGTTGCGCCCGAGCCCAGACCAGGTTGACCCGCGCGTCGCCCCGGGGCCGGCCCGGGAAGGGTGGGAGAGGGCGGAGGGTATGCTTGCGCCCGTATGAGCCGCAGCGATCCCATCGACCTTGCGCCCCCCGTGGAGAAGGCGTTCCTGCTCGCGGTGGACACCGGCGACGACGCGGGCTGGTCGGCCGAGGACAGCCTGGCCGAGCTCGCCGCGCTCGCCGCGACCGCGGGCGCCGAGGTCGTGGGGGCCGAGTGGCAGAACCGGCGCCACGTGGACCCCAACTGGTACGTGGGCAAGGGCAAGGCGGAAGAGCTGCTCCAGGCCAAGAGCGAGACCGGCTTCGACATCCTGGTGGCGGACGACGAGCTCAGCCCGGCGCAGCAGAAGGCGCTCGAGCAGCTGCTGGGCGTCAAGGTCATCGACCGCAGCCGCCTGATCCTCGACATCTTCGCGCTCCACGCCCAGACCCACGAGGGCCGCCTCCAGGTGGAGCTCGCGCAGCTCGAGTACCAGCTGCCGCGCCTGACCCGCCTCTGGACGCACCTCTCGCGCACGGGCGGCGGCATCGGCACCCGGGGGCCGGGCGAGTCCCAGCTCGAGACGGACCGCCGGCTGATCCGCGAGCGGATCAAGAAGATGAAGGCCAAGGTCGAGGACGTCCGCCAGCAGCGCCAGACCACGGCGCGCGGTCGCGACCGGCGGCTGTTCCCCACGGTCGCGATCGTGGGCTACACGAACGCCGGCAAGTCCACGCTGCTCAACGCGCTCGTGGGTTCCGTCGTGGCCAGGGCCGAGGACAAGCTGTTCGCGACCCTCGACCCCACGTCTCGCCAGGTCAAGCTCGGCGACGGGCAGACGGTGATCGTCACCGACACGGTGGGGTTCATCCACAAGCTCCCGCACCAGCTCGTCGACGCGTTCCGCGCGACCCTCGAGGAGGTCACCCGCGCCGACGTGCTCGTCGAGGTGGTGGACGCCTCCGACGCCCACGCCCCCGAGCACCGGGCCACCGTGCAGACGGTCCTCGACGAGCTGGGCGCGGGCGACAAGCCGCGGCTGACCGCGTTCAACAAGGCGGATCTGCTGTTCCCGGGCGCGGACGGCGAGCGGCCGGCACCCGCGGTCTCGGGGTCCGTCCTGGTCTCCGCGGCGACCGGCTTCGGGCTCGACACCCTGCGCGCCGAGATCGCGGCGCTCCTGGCCTCGGTCTGGGAGGAGGTCGACGTGGCCGTCCCGTACGCCGCCGGCGAGCTGCTGGCGCGCGTCCGCGAGCGCGGCACCGTTGAGCTCGAGTACGGCGACCGCTCCGTCCGGGTCACGGGACGCATGGCACCGTCCATGGCCGGCGAGCTGCGGGCCGTGGCGGATCGCTGGGCCGCCACGCTCGCCGAGGAAGGCGTCGTCAGCTGAGCGTGCCGCCCGTTCCCCCCACGATCCGCCGGGCGGGCACCGGGCGCCTTCCCGGCGGCAGGCGCCTGACCTGGACCGTGGCAGACGGCCGACGCGGCCGGCGCTGGCGCGCCATCACCTCGAGCGCCGACGGCCGCCTTGTGCAGGACCTGCTCCTCGAGGTGGATCCCGCCGGTCGCCTCGTCAAGCTCGAAGTTGCGGCGCCGGCGGGGCTGCTGACCCTGCACCCCGGGGTGGGGGAGGGGTCGCTGCACGGCAACGTCGTCAGGCCCGGGGGGGTCGAGCACGTCGACCTGCCGTGGTCGTCGGGCCACGCGCTCGTCTGCGGAGGGTCGCCCGTGACCGGGGCCGTCGCAGCCCTGGAGCTCGAGGCGCACGTCGGGGTGGGGGAGGGGGCCTCGTTCCCGGCCGTCGAGGTCGCGGAGGATCTCTCGATCCGCCGCGCGACCTGGAGGGCGGCGCGGGTGGGGGAGCGGCGCTGGCGGCTGCTGGCGGCCGATGGCGGCCCGTCGGTCACCGTGGAGCTCGATGACGACGGCGCGCCGGCCGGCCTCGACGAGGCCGAGAGCTGGCCCCTGGAGCGCGCCGGCCCCGCCTGACGGCCCGACCGTGGACAACCTGTGGACAACACCGCGATCCACGCACGCGGGCGGCGAAACACGTGGATAACCCCGTTGTGGGCATGGCCTGGGACCC
>Ga0302323_100005504_pt1 | contig 10389 bp, 9 predicted proteins | sample Fen_T0_3_FD_201950 | JGI IMG/M metagenome (GOLD analysis project Ga0302323, IMG submission 201950) | Peat permafrost microbial communities from Stordalen Mire near Abisko, Sweden - Fen_T0_3 | ecosystem: Environmental > Terrestrial > Soil > Wetlands > Permafrost | place: Sweden: Abisko... | reverse complement strand
CAACAGGTACACGAACTGTGCCACTTCGAGGTCGTCCACATGAATGGCTGGCTCGGCGTTGCTGGCACGGATGATCAGATTGGATTGTTCCCGCGGCGTGCCACTCAAATTCCATGCGGCGATTCCATAGATTTCGCAGCCCGCGAATATCGTGCCTTCGACGCTCGTCTCCGCCAGCGAGGTGTGCCGCAGTATCGCGGCGGTGAGGTTTGCATGATCCAGCTTTGCACGCCGCAGACTGGCTGCGCGCAAATCCGCACGTTTCAGATTGGCGCGCGCAAGATTGGCGCGCGAAAGTGTCGTCCCTCGCAAAATGGATCGCTCGAGGTTGGTATCCGACAGATTGATACCTCGCAACTCGCGATCGATCAGTAGTGCGCGGCTCAAATCGGGTTTGGTTTTTGGGTTGCGCCGGCGCCAAGCGTTCCAGGTCTTGACGCCGCGATTGAAAATCGCCAGGTGCTTTTTATCCGCCATTCCCGTTCTCCCGTGGCCCTGCGGTTGGTCCGCGTGCGCACCATGCCGTAACCCCGCCCACGACGCAATGGCAACCGTGTTTCATCTGCTTTGAGCACAAAAACAATGGCATATACATTGCTTTGACGTTCATGCAAAGGTGATCCAGGCGGAAAAATGGCGCATCTATTTGTCTGCAAGTTGATCTAAGGGGACGCGAGATATGAACGATCCTTTGGCACAGCAACTCCTGCAAGCGGTGACGGCGTACGGACCGTCGTTTCTGGAAGATCGCGCCCGCGTCGAACAGGTGCTCGCGGGTAGTACCGCCGAGTCACCCGGCAAGGTCAAAGCGCTCCTGCTAATGCTCGACAAGAAAGCTGTCAGTTTTCTCCTCAACTGGGCAAAGGAGACGAGGGCGGACAAAGCAACTTACGAGCAGATCCGGCAAAAGATGTCGACGAAATTCGAGCAAGCCAACCTGCTGACAGGTGCCGCGGCATCGTGGGCGCTGGATGCGTGGGCAGTGGCACTGGGCATCATCAGGCCGGTCGCGGCGAGCGCGCCCCCGCCGCGACCTGTCGGTGCGCCCGCAAGCACAAACGCGAACGCTGCGGCTGGCAGCGCTCAGCTGGCGAGCCAGTCCGTCACGAGGGCGAACGTATACGCGCCGCCCGCCTCCCACGTAGAGGATGCATCCGAAGCAGGATCGGAGGGTAGCTTCATCGAGGGCGGACGATCACTGCCGGCCGGTCGCGGCTGGGCCTGGTTCGTCGAAGGCTGGAACTTGTTCAAGCAGTATCCGGGCATCTGGATCGCGAATCTGGTTCTGTTCATGATCATCAGCGTAGTGATTCAGGTCATACCTCTTGTTGGCTGGTTCGCATCCACCATGATCAGCCCTGTTCTGGTAGCTGGGATGATGCTCGGGGCGCACGCGATCCATATGGGCGAGCCGCTGGAAATCAGACACCTGTTTGCTGGATTCAAGGAGCGCACGGGACCGCTGGTCGTGATCGGCCTGCTCTATCTGCTGGCACTCGTTCTCATCATTGTCGTCGTCGGTGCCGTGGTCGGCGTGAGCTTCCTCGGGTTCGGCAAGGCCCCTCAGATGGCGATGGGCACCATTGCGCTGGCATTGATTCTGGGCGTCTTGCTGGTTTTTCCGCTCATGATGGCTTACTACTATGCACCCGCTCTCGTCGCCGTCAGTCACAGGGGGCCAGGCGAAGCGATGAAGCTAAGCTTCATGGCCTGCCTGAAGAACGTCATGCCGGGCTTGGTGTACTTCGTGGTCTTCATCGTCGCTGCCATCATTGCAACCATCCCGCTGGGTCTGGGTTGGTTCGTCCTGGGACCGGTAGCCGTCGCATCGGTCTATGCGGCCTATCGCGATATCTTCTACGAGTAGGGCGACACCATATGTGGTAGACGACAGGCGCTGCGGCAAACACGCTTTGTCGCGGTCGTGCCGCGTTAACCGAATCCCGGTAATCTTGGTCGGTATCCTGTACCGACTATGAGAATCCGCCACCCTTCGGTCTTTGCTTCCTTCTGCCTGATTCTGTGCCTGGCAACGGGCTGCGCCAATCAGACCTTACGAATGGCGTCGGGTTCGGTCGAGGTGGAACGTGAGATCGGCGACGAGCAGGCCAACGCGATCGCCAGCACCATCGGTATCGACCGTGAGCCCAAAGTCTCGGCCTATGTGGAAGCAGTCGGACGTCGCCTAGCCGCGCAGGCACATCGAAAGGATATCGACTACCGCTTCTACATCGTAGACATGGCGGCACCCAACGCCTTTGCCCTTCCTGGCGGACACGTCTACGTCTCGCGTGGATTGCTCGCGCTGGTGAACTCCGAGGACGAGTTGGCAGGGGCGGTGGGGCATGAGATGGGTCACGTGGAGGCGCGTCATGCAATCAAGCGCAGCCAGGCCACGGTGGCGCTGGTGCCGGTGCAGATTGCTGCGGGCCTGACCGGACTCGCGGCTTCGATCATCTCGCACGATCTGGGAAGCGGAATCAGTAACGCTCCCCAGTATGCGCTGGCGCCGTACAGCCGCGATCAAGAACGAGAGGCCGATCGTATTGGACAGGACATCGCCGCGCGTGCTGGATACGACCCGCGCGGGTTGTCGACACTGCTCGCAACAATGAATCGGCAAGAGAAAATAACGGGTGGCGCGGCAACGGACGGCGTCGAGACGCATCCGGCCACTCCAGAACGCGTAAACGCCACGGCGATCTATGCCGCGACCCTGACAGTCGAGGCACCCGATCCGATTGCCAAAGATCGCGCGCAGATGCTCGATGAACTCGACGGGCTTTTGCTCGGCGACAATCCGATGAAGGGCGTATTCCTCGCCAATCTTTTCCTTCAACCCCGGCTTGGGCTGCGCATAGCGTTTCCGCCAAAGTGGCAGACGGGACGCGCATCCGGTGCCGTCGGAGCGCGTTCCCCAGACAAGGATGCGGTGATTTTCCTGCGGCCGCTTGCAGTCGACCAGGATTTGGAGAAGGTGGTCCGAGAACAGGAAAAGCGCGCTGGAGTGAAGTTGTTCGACGATGCACAACAACTGCAGATCAATGGCCTGAAGGCGGTCCGAAAGGAAATCGCCACACAAGGCGGCAAGGAAGCCTATTGGCTCAGCGCGACCTGGATTCAGGTTGGGCGCACGGTTTGGTCGATCCTGGCCGTCACACCGCTCTCACGCAAGGAGGAGTACGCGCCCCTGATCAATGCCAGCATCGAAGGATTCGGGCGGCTGGGCGACGCCGAGAGAGCGAAAGTCACGGCGACCCGTCTGCGTCTCACTCGGGCCTTGACCGGGGAGAGCATCGAATTCGTGAAGTGGCGTACCCACGCGACCGGTACGCCGAATCAGCTGGCGATCGCGAATGGTGTGGACAAGGACGTACGGTTCAAAGGCGGGGAATCGCTGAAGATTTTTCTGGACGAGGCCTTCATCGTACCCCCGAGTCCGGCGTCGCCAACTACTCCTTAGATGCCCAGGCAGCGCAGGCCCGAACGCACGTATGCGACGGGTAGGCACCAGGAGTAACCGCCGTTTGCCGGATAGAAAGCCCCTGCATGGCTCGCGGCGCCGACGAATAGTACCGAGACTACTCCGGCTTATCGGGAGTCGCCGGTCCGTCGACCGGCGGTTGGGCGGGGCTCTCCGCCCCCGGCTGGGCGTCGTCCGCCCCGGTCTTCCGCTTCAGCTTTTCTTCTTTCTTCTGCTTCTTGGCCAGATCTCTCTGGCGTTTTGCGAACGCATAGTTGGGTTTTGCCATGGGCGCTCCGGGTTAGGCGAGTTTGAAGAATCCCAAATGGATGAGATTAAGGCATTTTAGCGCACCTCGTTTTCTGTAACGAGGTCAGCCGAGCAAGGAATGGCGCCTACTTCCTCGCAGCGGCCAATTGAAAGGATTCCACGGCCTTCTGAAAGTCAGGATAGTACTTGTCGAAGTAATACAGCATGGGTGCTTGGAAACTAAGTCGGTAGTACTCCGCCTGGTCGACGAATCCGTATACGACGCGCTGGATCTCCAATCCGCGTGTATTCTTGAAGCGTACCCGCAGATCGAATCCTTCGCGGCCTGAGATCTCCGCTGGTTCATTCTGTTCGACTGTAAGTGCGGCGGTGAACTGGTCCTGGCTCTTGAGTTCGGCGATTTCCAGTTCTGCCAACTCGGCAGGCAGCATCTGCGCAGTGGCTGCCTTCTTGGTCCTGTGGAAAGCCTCTTTGATCGGCCGTTTGGAGATGTGCATGCCTTCCAGCAGAAATCCATTCCGAGAGGCGATCAACGTCCGATTGTCCGGCGAGCCTTGTTTTATCCAGCCGATGGGGAGATCCACCGAATAGCTCTTGTCCGGGGCCTGGGTGGGCATGCTGTCCACGCGAGCCGGCGCCTGTACACAACCGGCCAACAGCAAGACGAACGTCGCCGTCCCGATCCGATTCATGGTGTGCCTCCCGATTTCTTCCGCGCGATCTTGAGGTAGCTCTCCACGTATTTCAGATCCGGCGCGCTGGGTGCCAACTCGACGTAGCGTTCGAGGTATTTCTGTGCATCCAGATAATGGTTCGCCTTCATGCACAGCACACCCAGTGCGCGGTAGCTGGGCGCAAACTCGGGCGTTCCCTCGATCGCTTTGAGATAGGCCTCCTCGGCGCGTTTGACGTCTCCTTCTGCTCCACGCAGGCGGTAGGCCTCTCCCAGGTAGTATTGCGCTTGCGGTGGAAGCTCCACCAGTCGCTCGGGATCAGCCAGCATGATCAGTGCACTCTTCGCCCGGCCCGCAGACAACATGCTTTCCAGATTGTCCACCTGCACCTGCGCCATCGTCTGCGCATAGGCGGTTGTCGAAGCGCCATCTCCGCCGGGGGCTGCTCCGCTCGACAGCCGCTTCATGTTCTCCACGCGCTCGAGCAGCCTGGGATGACTGGCGAAGAAGAACGGCTCCTTGATGTCCTCCGCCTTGATCTCCGCGATCAGGTGCTCGAACACCTTGGGCGACTCGTGCACGTCGTAGCCGGCCCGCTTGAGGCGCGCGAATCCCTGCACATCGGCTTCCGTCTCCATCTGACGCGAGAAGCCATAAGTAGAGCTCACCGCCATCAACTGCGGCAGGATCGGCACGATCATCCCGCCGATTGCGCCAAACGCTGCATAGTCCTTGCCGCTTTGCACTTCCTGGTAGCCATGACGGTTCGTAAAGTGGATGCCTTCGTGCGCAAGCACCGTGGCCAATTGTGCTTCGTTGCGGAAGCGGACCAGCAATCCTTGATTGACATAGATCCGTCCATTCGGAAGCGCGAAGGCATTCAGTTGCGAAGACTTGACGATCGCTACGTAGATGTGCCCCTTGAACTCCGGGAACAGCCGCTCCATCACATGCTGAACGTATGCGGTGCTCGCCTCGCTGTCGTAGATCACGCCGCCGCGGGCCAACGCCTGCGCCATCTCGTCGCCTTGGCGCCAAACCCGCTGCTCATCGGGAGTTATCCTGGCAAGGGCGGCGCCGTCTGGAAATGGCGCAACTGGAGCAGCCTGCGCAGTCGTCAAGAGCGCCAACGTCAACGCACCCGCCCAACCGAATCTCCGGGCCGCACAAGGCCGGTTATTTCTTATTCGCATCTGCGGTCTTGGCCGCACCCGGATAGGTCTTGAACAAGTCGTCGACCAGGCTGCGCACCACGGCCGCGTCGCGCAGATTGTCCCCGCCCCCCCGCACTTCGGTGCTGTACCAGAGTAGCTCGCCCGTATGCATATCCACCACGCCGGCCGACAGGAACGCGGGCTTGGACTCGGGTCCCATATATCTCCCGGTGAGCAATCCAAGCGCTACGCCGACCGCCATGGCGGCCTTGCGGCTGGAACTCGAGATATAGTCGGTGCCGACCACAAAAACGACGGCGTCGAGTTTCGCGCTTTCGGCCAGGTCAGTCATTCCCGGCCCCAACGTATAATCGAAGTCGGCTCCCCGCTTTTGCCATGCTTCGTACGGTGAATTGCGCGCGAGGTTCGCGCTGCCCGCGACCAGAATGTACAACGCGCTATATTGCTCGAGCGTTGCGCGCTGCGCGTCCGACAACTGGGCGGGTTGAACTGCGTCGAACAGCCTGGTCGACCGGGCGATCGCTTCGACCGATTTGGCGGCTTCGTTGGACGCCTGGTCGCTCCACTCGTCCACTTTTTCGACGACTTCGCCGGCCGAGATCTCGTGCACATGGATGTCCGGCTGCGCCAGCAGGATGCGGCGCGGGAGCGGTCGCTCGGCGTGCTGAGAGAGGTTTTTGTGAAGGGAGGTATTCTGGGTCGCACACCCGGCGACCAGAGCCATACCGAGCAGCCCGACGCAGATACGTGATGAAGGCATCTGGTACCTCCTCGAGATTCTTCCGAAAGCCAACGGGAGAATATGATGAATACATTAGCACGGCATTCCGAAGTTCGCCATCAACGACAGTCCTGAGCGTGTTCACTGACGCTTACAGCCGGCCGCTGCGCTTGACCTCCAGGTACTGGTTGACCAGCGCCAACGCCAATTGCGCGGGTGGAACATCCAGACATACGACGTCGCCTTGGCGCAGCCGCCGGAAGGCGCCGTCGCGTTGGCGGCGATAGTCCACGGCAGCGGCGTGCGTAAATGCGCTCTCCACGTCCCGAACCGGGAGGGCGACTGCCTCGTCCAGTACCTTCTCCCGAAGGCTGGCAAATAGCACCAGATGCCGCTTCTGCAACAGTCGCAGGGCGGGGAGCAGCGAGTCGTCGTCTTCGTCGCGCAGGTTGGAGATGATCACGACCATGGCGCGTTTGCGCAGGCGCTTGCTGAGCGCTACAGCCGCCTGGTAATAGTCACTGGCCAGCAAACCTGGCTGTAAGTCGTACACGGTGTTCAGAATACGGTTGACCATTTCGCGCGATTTATGCGGTGCCAGGAAGCGATCGTCGCCGCTCATGGTCATCAGCCCGACTGCGTCGCCCTGACGCAGACCGACGTACGCCAGCAGCAGCGTGGCATCGAGTGCGTGATCGAAGTGCGAGCAATCGTCATCCTTGGCGCGCATGCGACGGCCGCAGTCTACGAGAAACAGGATCTGCTGGTCGCGCTCGTCCTGGTAGTCGCGCGATATAAGTTTGCCCAGGTGTTGGCTTGCCTTCCAGTCGATCTTGCGCAGACTGTCCCCCTCGCGGTACTCGCGCAATTGGTCGAACTCCATGCCTTCGCCGCGCCGGCGCCGCTGCAGCACGCCCACATCCGAGAGTCGGTTGTCGGTGGCCAGCAGAGCGTAGCCGGATAAGGCGGCGAAGTTGGGATACACCCTCAGAATCGAAGGTTCGCCTGCCTGTACTCGCCGCTGCCACAGGCGCAGCGGCGAGTACAGGCGTAAGTCGACCGCGCCAAACTGCAAGTTCCCCCGACTGGTGGGGCGCAGCCGGTAAGTCATCTCTGCCCATCCGCGCGCCGGCACGGCGAGGGCTCGCGGCATACCCTCCTGCGAGCACTCTGCCGGATGATGGTCGAACAGATCGCAGTGCACCCGGACCGCACCGGGGTTCGACAGCCGCAAGGGCACGTCCATCCAGACATTGAGGGCCGCAGAACCCGGTAGCGTCCGCTTTGCTTGCGGTACACGCATCAGCGCGAGCAGTAGCAGATCCGCCAGAACAACCGCGCCAAGTATCGCCGTGCCGACCAGCCATGCACCCAGCCACTCCGGCCAAATCGATGCGGCAATGGCAGCGATCAGCCATAGCAGGGCAAGGCGGGGGAGGGAGGGGGAGGGGAGCACGGGTACGTGGTTCGTGGTTCGTGGTTCGTGGTTCGTGGTTCGTGGTTCGTGGTTCGTGGTTCGTGGTTCGTGGTTCGTGGTTCGTGGTTGGTGGTTCGTGGTTCGTGGTTCGTGGTTCGTCAGTGCGATGCGTACATGAATGCTAAGTTCCCGAGGCGTCAATGAAGAATTACGGCCGGTGCCATGAAACTACCGAAGGTTCCGCGCTGGACGCGACAAGCAACAAGCCACGAACCACGAGCCACGAGCTACGAGCTACGAGCCACGAAAAACCTAACTTCGTGGCGCTTCCACCTTGTTCAGCAACGCTGTAAGTACCGCGTCGGTCGACTGTCCTTCGATCTCGAGTTCGGGAGCAAGTGTGACGCGATGACGCAACGCCGGGAGGGCGAGGGCCTTGATGTCGTCAGGGGTGACGAAATCGCGCCCGATGAGCAGCGCATGCGCCCGGGCGGCGCGGACCAGCGCAATCCCGCCGCGGGGGCTTGCGCCGGCGGTGATGCCCGGCCACGCTCGGGTGGCGCGAGCTATCCGTACGGCGTAATCGGACACGCGTTCGTCCACGGTCAGAGAGGCAACGAAGCGCTGCAACGCCAGAATGGCAGCGGGTTTCACCAGCGTCGACACAGACTCGACGTTGAGTCGATCGCCGACCTGGTTGGTCGTCACCTGACGTACCATCGCATGCTCGTCCTCCTGCGTCGAGAACTCGATGTGGATTTTGAGCAGGAAGCGGTCGAGCTGCGCTTCGGGCAACGCGTAGGTACCTTCCTGTTCAATCGGATTCTGTGTGGCGAGCACCATGAACGGCGGGTTCAACGGATGGGGCGTACCTTCAATGGTAACCTGACCTTCCTGCATGACTTCCAGCAGCGCAGCTTGGGTCTTGGCAGGCGCGCGGTTGATCTCATCGGCCAGCAGGAGATTGGTGAACACCGGGCCCTTGCGGGTAGTGAACTCCCGCGTCGCCTGATCATAGAGCGTGTGTCCTGTCACATCGGCCGGCATCAGGTCGGGAGTGAACTGGATGCGTGCGAAGCGTCCATCGAATGTCTTTGCCAGCGCCCTGACCAGCAGCGTCTTGCCGAGGCCGGGCACGCCTTCGATCAGCACGTGACCGCCAGCCAGCAACGCGATGAGGACTTCATCGATGATCGCGCGCTGACCGATGAGCGCCTTGGCGACTTCCGCACGGATGGCGCCAATCGCACGCAGTGCCTGACTGCCGACATCCGTGACTGCAGCTTCGTTCATCTGGATCCCTCTCTGGTTTGACGGTGCGACAGCAGGCGGCGAAAGTTAGCCAGAGTGCGCACCGCGATGGAGAACTCGTGGGGTGTCGCGGCCGGCGCCGAGAAAGCGTGCAGCAGTTCGCTGGGAGGCAGCCCTGTCAGACGCGCACCTTCGCGCAACTGTGTATCGCCTTCCAAGCCACGGGCCTCGGGGGCGCTACGAACGAACAGGTCGAGACAGTCCTCGCGCAGCAGCTTCAGCATACCGGGCATCTGCTTCTGATCGGAGTAGAAGCGACCCAATGCACGGATATGCTCGAGCAGACTTTTTCTGTCTGGCTCGGAGGTTGGGGCGAGCGGTCCGAAACGGGGAACGACCTGCCACAAAGACAACAGCAGGAATACGCCGGTGGCCGCAACTGCGGCCGCGGCGTGGGTGCGCAGCCATGCCATCAGCGATTGGGACTCGAGGTTGCGGATAAGAAACACGTCGCCCGCCGCACCTTCGCCCCCAACCAAATACCACAGCAGAGCGGCATGATCGTATTGGCCGATTGCTGGATTTGTCAGTGGGCGCAGCGTAGAGAACACAGTGACTCGGCCTTCACCCCAAACGAATTCGAGTATGCGTCCACCGCCTCGCGACTCGTAGGTCCAGTAGCTGTTCTGATCCTCGTCCGTGAGTCTGGGAGATGGGAACAAGTCCAGCCGAAACTGCGTACCGTCTGGAAACGTCACTGCGTCGGGTCCAGAGGCTTGGCCCGCCGCGCGACGGTCGCCTTTCGTGTTCGAAGTTGCATCGACGCCGAGAAAGCCTAAGAGATGATCGCGGGGAAGCGGGTGCTCGACTCCGACGACGAGGTGTCCGCCGTGTTCCACCCAGGCGAGCAGATTGCGCGCGACCACCGGGTCCATGTCCGAGCGATCCGCCGCGAGAATGATGGTCGCCCGCCGCGGAAGCTTGTCGATCTTGCCCAATTGCGTTTGCTGCTGAACCCGCAGTCCGAGGCGCTCCAGCAGAAGTCGAGCGCCGAACAGCGGATTGACCCGCGCTTCGCCGCTATATCCGACGTGCACGCGTTCCTTGGTAAAGCCGAAGTTCTGCGTGAACCACCATGCGCCCAAGCCTATCAGCGCCCCGATGATGGCCAGAACCAATGGTCGTGTCTTCACGTAGCCGCCTTGCCGAAATAAACGCCCCACTCATTGCACAGCGTCTCGATCTCGGTCTCGGGGACGTGGCGCTTTGCGTAAGCCAGACGTTGCCACGCCGTCACCAGCCGGGCGAGGTAGGCCAGCGCGGGTGCGGGTATCTGGCGCATGCTTTTTCGCATGCAGTCTTCTTCGGTGTCGCCGCCGACCAATTCCACGCTGTCGCGGTGCAGGAGCGTGGATAGA
>Ga0302323_100005503_pt1 | contig 10389 bp, 6 predicted proteins | sample Fen_T0_3_FD_201950 | JGI IMG/M metagenome (GOLD analysis project Ga0302323, IMG submission 201950) | Peat permafrost microbial communities from Stordalen Mire near Abisko, Sweden - Fen_T0_3 | ecosystem: Environmental > Terrestrial > Soil > Wetlands > Permafrost | place: Sweden: Abisko... | reverse complement strand
CTTGACCACCCAATTGCATAACAACTGCACACTCAATTGCATGACTTGCGCCCCCTTAAGACTGGGTGTGCAAGCCCGACTGGTTTCAAACGCAAGCTGTTATAGTTATGAGTTTACGGGCAAGTTTCGGCCAATTGCTGGCTGTAAAGCCGGTATTTCAAAGGAAATTAGAGATAAATTGCAAAATCACTCTTTACAAGATGTATCGAATTTATACTATGATAGATATGACTACTTTAAAGAAAAGCGTATTGCCATGAATATATGGAATGACTATCTGCTAAAAATAATACGTAACTAATAAAAACTAAAAAGGTTGCCTGATAGTACCGACACAATAACTATGAAAATTACTGTTTATGACATTTATGCTGCCAAAGTGGGTATTTTATTACCTAATGGTAGCGATTTAATAATTCGCTAAATCTAATTTTCCGGTCAGTAAATAACAAGAGAAATTTTATGTTAAAAAAATATTCAATTGAAGAACTAAAAACCGCACATAGTTTTAGCATTAGAAACTTTAACAGTATTAAAGCCAGTAATAAAGTAGGCTGTTTTTACTGCTGTAAAAAATTTGAACCAGCTGAAATAACCGATTGGATAACCGAAAGTGATGGTCAAAAAACAGCACTATGCCCTAAATGTCCTATTGATTCGGTAATAGGTGATGCTTGTGGTGTTCCTATTACAATTAAATTTTTACAAGCAATGCATGGATACTTCTTTTAATAACTTTAAGGCAAAAGGATTTAACCTAATTTAATATCTACTCCCCATATTTCTTTGAGTTACATCAACATAATCACAAAAGTTATACCTCTCACTTTACCCAGCACAAAACGACATATTGACTGGCTGAATTCGACCCCCAACAGTCATTCAAATTTGTATTTTAAAGATAACGTTTAAATGAAAGAAGGTTTATTAAAGTATTGGACAGCTCGTATTGTTTTGTCTAATGCTTGCCAGTTTAGGCCATTGTTTTTAGACATTCTCTAAATATCAAGTAGAAATCTAGTAGTTTTTGGGGGAAGTAAAAGGTTTTAACCCTCGTAGTATTTTATGCCATCATCATCAGCCAAGACATTCCGACTTGCTTTTAGATTACGGACAACTGGCGCAAAAACTGGCTTAGTGATAGCTGTACTCATTTTTGTTCTACCATTGATTGTGCAGTTAATGCACGGCCATAACTTTGAAACCAATTTTCCCATGCAGCCTCCAGCGAATCAGCAAAGATAAAATATATTTGACCTTCTGTTGTCGTTACCTTAAAGCGTTTCATCTAACGGCACTCCATCAAATTATTTTTGTAAAGGTCGAATTTCTATTAGCTGTATAGAGAAAAAAGCCCACCTGAAATGGTCTTGTTTCCGATTATAAACTCAGCCACGGGAGTATTTAATGGCGTTATTCTCTCTCCAACCACTTCCCCACAAATCGATAACTCGATGCCATAATCATAAGTATAATTATAAACATATCCGACGATTTTCCCGAAAAAATGTGTTCTTCCCTCCTTCTGCTTGAAATGTTCCCGCAACAAATTGCCCACTTCGGAAATCTGCTCCTCAAAAGGCATGACTGTCACCGATGCCGGTACCTCAGAAAACCGTAACGAACTATCCCCACCACACGCCGCAGCCATTGTTATTGAAGTTGGTCTGGACAGCTCTGTCAGTGCGTATAGGAATGGTTTCCAGTTCGTCCGTTTTTCCTTTTCGGCCTCAGCATTGACCATTCCATGAATGATGTTTTCTAGTCTGATGTACCGATTTAGTTCGTCCTTGTCGATGTTCAGCACGACAACAAGCTTGTCCAGCAAATCCATATCCGGCATCGAATGATGAATCAAGTCGTTAATCCTTCTAGAGCCTTTGTTTATATTCTTCCACCCACAAAGGCGAATTACATCGACCTTTCTAATCCCGCTCTCTTCTATCTTGCTCTGGATAAACCGGCCTAACGGTAAATTTGCTTGCATTTTTAAATCCTTCTATGTTTAGAATTTAGTTCAATCTGCCAAAATTAATTCATTAGCTATTTCATATTATAGATTGATTTAGCACCTATTATTCCTGGGTTCTTTGACGTGTTTTTGAGCAGTGGAGCCCCCTGTTGGCGAACACTGAAAGAACCAAAACCTCGAACCTCTAGCCTCTCCAACTATCTGGAAGTTGTTGAAAGAGAAACCAGAGGGTTTGAAATCCTTCCCCCGGAAAAATTGGGTGAAGATTTGAATATATTGGCAAGGTTTTCCACCTTTTATGTCCCCGAAAACCTGCTTATATCCATTCGGTTTTGCGATCTTCAAGAACTGTTCTAGGGGGAGGACATAGGCCTTTTCATCAAGGGGAATCTCAGAGGCATCCGCCGTCCCGCAAAGCACGACGCGGTAATCTATCCACACAGATTTCGCCGGATTTTGAAGACGTTCCTTGATTTTCGAGGAGAGGATTTTCCACTTATCAGCCATGACTCGAACAGGTGAACGCCCCATATCGTTACCACTGAGTAACCAGTGATCCTGCATAGTTTCAATCTTACCACGCCAATTTTTTAGTTCCACAATCAGCAGCCGATCGTGCGTCAACAACACTAGGTCGATTTCCCGATCCCGGTAGGTGGTGTCGATCATCATGAAACCAGCATATCCATGCCAGGACTCATTGAACGTCTTCCTCATTAACTCCATCGCATCTTTTTCAGATCGATGGATGCCATCGCTGCTAATATAGTCAATTTTCATTGTTCATTCATCTTTGAGATTGATTGGCAATAGTGAAATCCAACGAGTTAAGCGGTCACCATCAAAGGATCGTGATCAATGTTGGCCAAGTGGCACTGTTGCTCATGTTGGTTAGTTTGTACTTGTCGATCATCTGAATGATCTGTCCTCTCAAATCCTGATAAAAATCGAAGGTCATGTCATTTTTGTGCAAGGTTCGAGGTTGCCAGTATCCCATGCCTTGGTCGAGAATGATCCGGCTCTGCTTGCCTGATGCCCATGACACTGTAATCACCCGACTATGCTGAAGTTCGTACGGCTTCTGCTTGATCTGGACAACAGTATCAGCATCCATGACATTGCCAAGCCAAAGTTTGATAACTTCTTGCAGATCCTTTGCGTGTTTCCAGTCGTGTTTGAACTGGTTGCTGACTTGAGTACTAGATGGCCCCAGTGTTTGTATTTCCAGCCTCCTCAGTTCTGGATTCTTGAAGTGCATCAGGAATCCTCCAAGCAGTACCAGTGACCAAGGAGATTTCAGGTAGCGATCCGAATAGCTGATGGATACGGCTTGGTCGTTTTCAATTAAGTTGAATAAGTCTGGTGCCTGAGCGCTAAACAATTTGTTCAAGCGCATAGGCAATGATTGCACTGAGCCATTAAGCTCGGTGGTGATTTCCAGCACCTTGGCGCCGGCCTCAATAACGTCCCACCCAGTAGTATCTATGGTGGTTAGGCTGAGGGGGTTGAGCATATTGCTGGAAACCCAAAGACTTGAGTCATCTGTTGCCAGCCAGTGTTCTCCGGGGACGGAAGACTTCTCCTCGGAGGAAAACAGACTAAAGGCGATATCGTCTTTGCAGACTTGAGCCACCAACGGTACCCCATAGTTGTTCCATCGCTCATCCGTCTGGAACACTTGAATGCCCAGTTTGCTCAAAGCTGACAAACTACGTTTGACTTCTTCCGATAGCGGTTGGTGGGCCTCTATACCCAAGCTGACCTTTAGCCCGTCCACCACACTCCAAGTCAGTATCCTGTTGCGGAATGCCGCTTGGTTGAGATCCCATTCACGGATGTCGCCACGCAGGGAAATCTGGATGGCTTGTGCCCCTTTGTTTATGACTGATCTAATGAAACGCTGTGGATCGACAGAACAATAGGTTGCTCCAGGGATTATGCTGAATGCATCAGGTAGTGCCAGATGCATGATGTATTCGTTTTCTTTCAGCCATTGAAGGGCTGCCTTGCGATCCAATTCCTCTTGCTCAACTCTACTATCCTGGCCAGTGAGGCAACAGGAGCAAACATTGTCGCAATTGGCACGGCAGTTCAGTTTGTCTTCGGCTTTTTTCAGCAAGGTCACGACATCGGACAAGCCAGCAAGAACAAAACCAGCGCCACCGCTGACCTGGTCAAACAACTGAATAACAGAGCGACCAGTTCCGGATGAAAGATCCTTATCCAACCGTACGCTAAAGCCCATCTCTGTACTAGCAATCCCAAGCTCATCGGCAATGGCATCGCGCAAGACTACTGTGAGAGTTGTCGCTATGACTTGATGCTCATTTGAATCTGATAACCACTGGCCGGATTTTGGACTTTTCAGGAACAGCTCAAGCACATCGGTTTGAGTTTGGTAGCCAAGATAGATATTTTTCTTCACGGCTGCTCCGGAGCAGTCCTTGTCTTTGTGACTGCCGGTAATTCCGCCAACGGGTCGGTGATCTTTATCGGGGCGCAGCATCAGAGGAATTTCGCCATCAGGAAGCATAGACTCGGCGCGACCACAGCTCAAGCACACGGCATAGCCTTTTTCATGTTCACCCGAGGAGTGATAGAACACGCTGCCCTGATGACCAAACCGGATGTAACCACAGCGGCTATCGGGCAACGCAATGGTTTCTCCTTCCAACTGAATGCGAGGACGCTCGACTCGGATGAATTTCTGAGAGCTAATATCGTTGCTGGTTGGCTCGTAAAAGTCAGTGACGAAACCGGAGGGGCGCAGCACCATTTTTTGTTCTGAGAAGGCTATATCATGACTGCAGTGCGAGCATTTGACATCATCGCCGTTAGAGTAGGCGTTCTCTATTACTTCGGCAGCCCCGCAGTTGCTGCAACGACATGCTATATCAAATTTCTGCGCCTCATTGATAGCCCCCCCTGAGTGCCAATGCAGGCCAATACCCGCTGAACGGTAAACGCGACCATCAATTACCACTTGTGCACCTGGAGCGTACTCACGAATAGCAATATCCAGCCCTCTGGCTGGCTGCTCCTTAGAAGTAAAAATATTGTCTTCGCGGCTTTTATCTTCTTTTTGCTGTTTATTATTCTTGAAATCCTCAATGTTGTAAGTATTAAGGCTGACTACATTGGTCGGGAAGCCATAGCCTGGCAGAAATGCTCTAGCTGCTAGGTCGCGCAGCAAATATTCGCCTTCATGGCGCTTGAGCTCCAAGCTCAGCGCTTTTTTGTAAGGTTCATCTTTGGCGGCAATCAGCTTCTCGTTAAGTTTTATGTATTCTTTGATCCAGCGTTCTTCAATCCCAGTGAGGATGGTCAGAGCATCATCAGCGATGGATGCCCATGAGCGACCTGCCAGCCCTGTTCCCTTGACCAATTCTTTGATATGCCCATCAATTTTATAAGGCTGGCTGCCCAGCCAATCGTTAAATTGGCGGCATGGTGACTCTTCGCCACCGCCAAAGAACCATTCAACAGTAAGTTTGGTACGGTCACCATTAGAGACCGTTTGCGTGCGTAGAAACAATGCCAACAACAGAGAGTTCACATGGCGTTGCACAATCCGATCTGAACTCAAGGTAATACTTGGTGCTGGTATGGCTGTTACAAATGGCCACTTGGGTTGTGCAAAGGCTCGTTGGTTATGCGAATCTGCCTTACACAGAGTGTAGGCAATGGCCCGCGCTTCGCTTCTGCGCCCGGCGCGTCCAGCGCGCTGCAGGTAATTGGCGGGGTGCGGCGGAACGTTATTCATGACCACAGCGGAAATACCGCCAATATCTACACCCATCTCCATGGTAGTCGAGCAGTTCAACACATTGATTTTGCCCTTCTTGAACATTCCCTCATAGGTTTCTAGTTTCGTCGAGGATTGCTGTGCCGAGTGCTCTGCTGTTCTGTAGTAGAACCCCCCTTCAGCCGTTCGATCATTGATGTCAGTCCATAGGTTTTCCTGGCGCAGAAGCTGAATATCCGTGTTTTCGTTAATCAATTGCCGTATCTGGTTCAATTTAGGTACAGCACTGCCGTCCGTTTTCAGGGATGACAGCTTCGGGATCCTGATTTTCTGACAGCGGTAGTCGCGCTCAAGCACTTTTGTGGGCAGATATGGTGTGAGCCCGCGGAAGGTTGTATCAAACTGTCTGTGAGTTAGTGGACATGCCCAGGCTTCACTCGGTAGAGAAAACGTCAGAGTATTGAGGTTCAGTGAATAACCAGAGTCGAAAGACTCAAGAATGTTGATATCCACTAGTGCCTTCCAGGCAAGCTCCAGCCAGTGATTGACTTTATTCCTGTCCGTGCTAAGAGTACGATTCAGACCAGTGGCCAACTCAAGTAACTTGACTAGGCGACTGCCTGGGCCAAGCTTTATCTGCGGCCACTTCTTTGAAGTTGAGCTTTCAACAATATCGGCAGTCGGTGGAAAAAGACTCTTCGATGTAAAGCGACTTCCCATCCAGCGCTGCATGTTAGGGTCAAGGCGGATAAATGTGTTTTCACGAACATGAAAATCAAGTGCTACCTTGAGGAAGTCTTTCCAGTCCTGCAGAGTCATGTTAGTTTTTTCTGTTCCGACTCCGCCTTCAGCGGGCACGGCTTTAGTTTCTTGCCAGAATTGTGGCATCGCCCTAATTTTTTCGAGTCCGTTATAGTTAATTTTCACCAAGCCCAAGGTTTCAGTACTGTTCTGATTCTTTGGCCGACGAGCATATTCCCGCGCAAGCAGAAGACGGGCCATAGTGATACCGGCTTCGTGGCCGCCGAATAATTCAGGGTTGGCGTATTTGTTATAGTCTAGAATGGATTGCGCAATATCTTTGGCCGTAGCCAACTCGCTGACCATGTCTTGCCATTTAATTTCGCAGTTAGCGCTCCGAACACTTCCGCCTTTGGTCGCCTCAGCCTGCTCACGCAGTTGAGCCGCCATTGCGGCCATACCCATGCTTTGCAGCTGGTTTGCCTGTTCCATCAGCTCTTCGTAGCTGGCACTGGGGGTATCCATTGGGTCGGCATCACTCTTTGCTTGTGCATTGCGTAGCACCTCAAATACCAGTCCGCGCAATCTGGATCGCTCAGCTTCTTGCTGCATGCGCACGGCCATACGCGCAGTACCCTGACGGCTGTCAGTAAAAGTGATCAGCTTGCGTCCACGTCCAGGCAGCTCTTCAGGTGATTTGCCATCGCAGTCCTCCTTGTCGGGATCCGGGCAGAATTCTAGCAACGTTGGCACTGCATTGGCGACATAAAAGGGCGCACCAAGGTATGATTGGCGTAGATAGCTGCGACCATTCTGAACGTTGAGCTCACATCGGCTGCAACAAGATGTCCTCTCCTCAGAAACTGTCACCTGAATGCTTTTATCTGCTTTCAGACTCCCTAGCGACAGTGAATCCAGATCCAGTGTAATCGACTCATAGGGGGCATTGGCTGTTCTGCGCTCTGCTAAAATCAATTTACGGCTTGAGCTGTTCTTGCTCCGAAAAGTTATTTCTTCATTCAGCGAACTGTCATCCTCAGCAGTCTCATAATTAAGAGAGAACTCATCTCCCGCATATGGGCTGCGTTGTTGTAGCTTGCCAGCGTTGTCTTCTGCCAGCAGATGCGGAGTTTTACAGTCATTGCAGAACCCCAGTTCATACACGGGCGCTTGGCATTCACAGCGTGAGCGCTGGTTCACATAGACATTACCGAACGGCCAGTCCTTGAGGTGAGTGGATTTGGCAGAGCAGGCCGGGCTCACGCAGGCCCAGAGGCCATGCAGCATGCGCTGGAATAGGTGAATCCGCAGTTTAAGGAATGGAGCTTCTTTGACTGCTAGGCGAGTGCCAGTCATCAGATCCAGCCAGTCGAGTACCTCACGTTGACGCTCTGACTGGGTATTGCTCACAAGCTCATCACGCACGCTGTTGACTAGGTCATTCAGATCCACAGGCTTGGGATTGCTGACCACCTGATGCCGCAATTCGCGAGCGATATGGCTTCTGGCAAGTACGGCAAAACGATCTACCGACACTTCTTGCGTTTTATCAATGCTATAGATATCTTCGATACGGAGTTTGCGTGGGGGGAGGGTGTTTTCCAGATCAGGAACTACTCGCGTACCACCGATTACTACCACCTGATCAAGACGAACTCCGGCAAGACCGGCCAGATACTGTTGCAGACGTTCTTCCGCATCCTTGTCGGCAATGGTTGCCGAGGTTGCGACGAAGCGAATTTCTTCCGGATGTTTGCCAAAGGCTTGCAACACCCGACGCAGCAAAAGGGAGAGTTCAGCAGCTTGTGAGCCGATATAAGTGTGTGCTTCGTCCAGTACTACCCAACGCAGAGACTTTTCCTGACGGGAAATTTCCAGAATCGGGCTATCAATCTGACGCACCAGCATGTACTCCAGCATAGTGGCGTTGGTCATCAGGATGGGGGGCGGTTCCTTGCGAAGCATTTCCCGAGACAGTACTTGATTGGGGCCGTATTTCTCAGGGGACTCTCTCCTAAATTTGCGAACGCTACTTTCGTTTTCTTTAGTTTTGCCGTTATATAGGCAGAAGCGGATATCCTGACTAAAAGCGCGGGTCCAGGCATCCAACCGCTCTTGCTGGGAGTTGATCAAAGCATTAAGCGGGTAGAGGAAAAGGGCGCGAACGCCCACCAGTGGTTTTTTAGCTTTGTCGGGCTCACGAATCAGATCTTCGAGAATCGGCACCATGAAACATTCAGTTTTGCCCGAACCAGTACCGCTGGTAATCACGGCGGACTTGGGAGTGTCGCTGAGTAGCGTCTGCCACGCGTCCAACTGATGCGTATAGGGATGGATTGAATTGTCGAAGTTATAAACATGGGCGTTCTGTAGGGTCTGCAGCAAGGTCGGTGAAAGGAGTGAATCCTTTAGATCCGCCAGTGACTTGTCCGACTCTTGCCAGCCAAAGGTGTGCTCGAACACCGGTGGCGCAAGAAAGCAGCCCTCGGCACCCAGTTCATTGCCCATCTGTTCGGCAAGATGCTGACGTAGGCCAGAATCATTGATGCCGAGCATGCTCAGTGTCGCTTCGCGTGTGCGGCTCAGGCTCTGCTCAATCAGCTCCTTAAAGTAGTGCATAACAGCTCCTCACGCCTCCGTAGTCGAGGCCAGCAAATAGGAAACCAGCAGGGCATGCACTGATGTGTACCAGCCGCTGCGGTCGAAGTCGGAAATCATCTTGACCACAAATTTGAGCAGCACCTGGTCAACAGACAATTCATTCAGCGTTGCCTTGCCAGCCGTGACGTAGGCTATAAAGATTGGTAAGTAGGTTACAGCATCCGTGAACTGAACCTGCGAAAGCCCTTTAATAGCGTGTGGCAAAGACTGTTTGTCTACCCAGGCTGACAGCTCTGCTCCTAGATCAGTTGGCCAATTGCGGTTGGACTCATGGCTATGCCTAAGATCTTGATACCATTTAGGTAATACATGTTCAGGCCCAATGATAGTTAACTTACTGGTGTCAGCGGACTCAAGGTAGTCGCCAACATATTCAAAACCGGATACCACAACGGGAAGCACGGTTTTGCGATTGTTCAAAATGCTCTTCAGCAGCACATCGGGTAAACCCATATCTGCCAGCCAGCTACAGAATCGCGCATACACGCTAGCCCACATCGGAAGTGGAATACATTCCCAAATCACCGCTAGCTCGTCATGGATACGTCCGCAAAACGCTTCATCAATCTCCAGTTTGAAAACAGCGACTGCCAAAGCTTCGGGGTTACGTGATAACGACAACCAGCTTTCGAAAGAGGAAAGCGGCAGGTGACTGAAGTGGAGCTTTAGGTCAGCAAGGTACTGCCAACCGCTGTGGCCTAGGTCTAGAGACATCTCGGCAATCTGGTCTTCAATGACATGCGGGAACTTCTGCGGATGAAACAGTTGCGTAGCCAGATGCAGTGAGTGAACATCACCTACCATCGTATCGATATGGTTGTCAGAGCGAATCCAGAGTGCCGGACGGAACAAAGTCCGAGAATCATTGTCCGGGTAAATCAACCATGGACCCTTTCGTTCCAAGGCTGATAATGATTCGAACCAGCCAGTGCCAATGCCCTCGGTGGTTTTTTCCGGTATGGCGATGGGAGCTTGCTTCGGATCTGACAGCAACATTGCAGCAACTTTTATATCTGACCTCAGCTTCGAACTGTTAATTTCTTTCACTGCAAACAATGAGCGCCCTTCCCACTGAATACAGCCGTTATATCTCCGGATATTTAGTGTTAGCAGGCGTTGCGAGGTCTCTACAGTGAAGCGGATGTAGGCATCTTGCTCACTTACTGCACCAAGCATTTGAGCCATGTCATTTTGATAACTGAAGAGGTTAAGTATTAGTGGTGCTTGCCCTACGTTCACTACGTATCGTCTTTTTGGACGATGTTCTGCC
>Ga0302323_100005497_pt1 | contig 10395 bp, 10 predicted proteins | sample Fen_T0_3_FD_201950 | JGI IMG/M metagenome (GOLD analysis project Ga0302323, IMG submission 201950) | Peat permafrost microbial communities from Stordalen Mire near Abisko, Sweden - Fen_T0_3 | ecosystem: Environmental > Terrestrial > Soil > Wetlands > Permafrost | place: Sweden: Abisko... | reverse complement strand
GTGATCGAGTTGGACTCGCGGAACTTTCCGGACCATCGGGCCGGAGTGATGGCGGTGGAGATCGAGCGTTATGGCTCGTTGTCGAACTATCCGCCAGATGCGCTCCGCGAGGGACGACGCCCCTTGCTGCAGTTTCCAGTCGAAGCGATCGAAGGCACTCTCGCCAACCCTCGCGCGGTAGGAATCGCGGTGCGCTTCTCCGGCCGCGTTGTTGCCTATGCCGTCGGCAGCCCGCTCGAAAACTACGGTGAAGAAGGCGTGCTCGATGATCCGTACTTCGGTGAGAACCAGGCTTATTACCTACAAGCGATGGCGGTGCATCCGTCGGTCCAGAACGCTACGGAAATTGAGAATCATCTGCTCGAACTCGTGCGGATGCGGGTGATCATGCAAGGCTACCAGCGTTTTTCGGCGCTCGTGGAAGAACGGCTCCAACAGAACGGTCCCGCGTGGCTGCGCTCGGCCGAGATTCTGCGGATCGTGAACAACTACCTCCGAAGCGGGCAGCGTTTTGTTTACCTGCAGGCCATACTCCCCGAAGCGAAAGCGCCTGAAACAACGGCGCCGATTTGATTTACTCCGAAGTTTTAGTTTGGGCCGAACTATCCGACAAGCCAGGGTCGCTGGGTTAAGAGCGTATGCGTTTTTTAACCACAGATGTACACGGATCGACACGGATGGGCTGCGTCTGCCTGCCGAGCAAATCCGGATAGCTGACGACCAAACTGAGTGCTATGCACAAACCCCAATCCGTTTTATCGCCGTTTAAAGACGACAAGAGGCCGGCGGGTGAGGCCGGCTCTTCGCGAGGGATCGCAGAGGAACGGTCCGGTTTATTGCGTCACGGGCGCTGCATTCGGGGAGAGTTGCCTGCGGGCTTCGGTGACTGCGAGAAGCACGGGCTCGATTTGCAGTTTCAACGTTGCGCCGTCCGCCATGGCTTTGTCGGCCGTGGGTTTCATCGCCTCCACTCCTTTGGGCGTAAGGTCAGTTGAGAGGTAGGTCCGGATATCTTTAATATCCACCAAATACGTTTGGAGCGAACTGCGCAGCCCGACGCTCGCTTGAGCGATGCGTGTAAAGGCTGAGCTCAATTCCGCGCGACGTTCCTCGCTGATGGCGCGAATTTGCGGGTTCGTATAGGAGTCTCCCTGTTTGCGCCATTCAGAAAAGTAGTCGGCTCCGCTCGTCGCCATAGCGTCCGTGTGCTTGAGGAAGTTGTTGCCCGCTTCCTGCACTTTGTCGGCGCTCTTTGAGTAGTTTTCGAAAGCTTTTTCCTGGTTGGTTTGCTGGGGCGAAAACAGAGTGCTGAGGGCTGAGTTGGTGGCGTCCAGCTGGGCATTAAGCGCCACGATATCGTTTTCGACGGATTGCATGCTCGTTCGTGTCTCCCCGGCTCGCTCATTGCCGGTGGTTTGGCAACCGATTACAATTATTGCGAGGGTGAGCAAGGTTGTGAGGCGTGTTACCGAGGTGAGTAGATATTTTTTCATAGTTTCTTAGGTTTATGCTATCGTAGGCTCCGGTGCGTCGCAGAGATATGGGGCGTTTCCCCGCCTGCTCTATCGTGACGGAGCGAATTGTATTCATTTTTTCACTTCAGGAGTGGAATGATCCCCGGCTAAGACGCTTGGGGGCACAATCATGGTCTCCGTCACCCGCGCCCGCCGGATGGTCCGTGTGTGGCGGTTACAGGTGCTGCCAGAAAAGAACCAGAAAGGAAGAAAGGGGCCGCCCCAAGTGTTTGCGATCGTTTGAAACCAGGCGGTGTGAGCCGGTCGCTGTTGCTCTGGTTCGGCGAATAAACGTTGCCGGTGCCTAAGCGTGGCTGTGAGGCGGGAGTCGACATCGGTTCGGGCTATTCAAAGCGAAAGGCGGATCTCGCTCGACCCCTCACGCTTCACCCGCTAACAACGATCGCCATGGGTACTTACCTTTAGATAGGGCGTTCGGTATAGACGCAGTTCGGCAAAACAATTTATCTCTATGTTATCACTAAAAAATCTGTTCCGTAAGCAACCAGCGCCAAGCGATGGTCTCACGCAAGGACAACGCGAAGCGATTGTCGACTTGCTGAATTATTGCTCGTTCATCGATCATGATATCTCTGCCGCCGAAGGTGAATTGATCGACAACCTGGGCCATCAATTTCATTGGGACGCGAAGATCGATTTTGACTATTACGTGAATAAGTCGATCGGCGTCGTTCGTGGTATCCTTGAGAGCGTGGATTCGCAGCGCGACTTTTTGGCAGGTATTGCCAAGCGGCTCGATTCGAAACAAAGCAGAGCTACCGCACTGAGCCTGGCGGACAAGATCTTCAAATCTGACGGCCGTGTTACACCCGAAGAAAGCGAGACGTATCAGGCCTTCAGAAAAACAATCACAGGCTAACGATGGGTTAGCGCCAAGCCGGCGCGCCCGCTATTGGCGCGTTGGTCGCGTCGGCTGATCGACGAATCACGTGAGCGTGTTCGGCTATTTCTTTGCGGGTGGTTTGCGCAGCTCGGCGATCTCTTTTTCGGCCTTTTCGAGTTTTGCCTGCAAGTCGGTGACCTGGGTCTTGGTTTCGGCTAACTGTGATTGTAGTTCGATCAGATCGCTTTTGGCTTTGGCGAATTGGGCTTGAAGTACGGCGGTCTGAGCGTGGGCTGTTTCCACTTCGCCCTGACGTTTGAGAGAGGCGATCTTCGCTTCTTCCATCTGGGTTTGAAAACCAGTGGAGGTTGTTCTGAGCTGGTCCAGCTGGCCCTGGATTTTCGCGGTGTTAGCCTTCGCTTTTTCCAGCTCGGCTTGGAGTGGCACTGATTCGGTCTTGGCTTCGTCCAGTTGTTTTTGGACTCTGGCTGTGCCGGCGTTGGCCTCATCTATATGGGACTGTAACAGGGCGGCGGCGTCTTGAGCCTGAACCAACCGATATTCGGTTCCTGCGATGGTTTGGTTTCGGTCTACGACCCGGCTGCGGAATACGAGGGTGGCTATGACAAAAGTGAGCGCGAGTGCACCGAAGATGAAAGTCCAGATGGAGGCCTTTGCTGGCTTGGCGGTAGAAGTCTCGTCGTCATCGGGACCGGCGTCTGGGGCTTTTGCTTTGGTTGTGACCGCGACCGGGGCGACCGCTTTTTCCGGGATGACCGGAGCTGCCGCAGGCGTTGGAGTGGGCACGGGAGTGGGGGCAGGAGCATCAGGCATAGCCGATAAAGTACACCGAACGCGAATCAGGTAGTATGGGGTGTTACCCGTAAGAGAACAGGCGTGTCACGCTAGTGGGACGGGCGGTACAATGAGTGCGCATTTGCAGCGCGCGCCCGGGCCGTTGATAGGCCCCTGTTCCCTTACGCGCTTGTTTTCTAATCACGATAGAGGTGAGAGGCAGGTTTATTGATATTGAAGGTTTCGAGAGACGCGAACCGGCGAACTAAACCCTCGGGTTAGGGACAACCGAATCGCTTCGTTTGCAGATTGGTGAATTCTGCTTACCGTCACAGTTCACGACACAAGCAATACGCCCAAAACTCCAACGCTTCGCCACTATCTGTCGCCCTATGCGCTCGTTACTCGCCTCCGTCAGCATGACCGTTGCTTTCGCACTAGTTTCCGCTCACGCCGCAACAACATCACGAACTTTCTCAGCCGCCCAATCGTTCTCGATTAACGGTGTGGATTGCCCGGAGGTGTCGAGTTGGTCGGGTGGCGATATCAGCGGCAGCGTCGTCGACGTTGAGAACAGCGGGGCGATAAAGAAACATATCGCCCAAGTCAGCTATGAACCCATCGCGATCAAAGCCATTCCACCGCTCTCCGCTCCTTTGAGCGCCTGTTTAGCCGATCTCTGCGTCGGCCGTTCGGTACCCGTCACGCTCGAACTCTCGGGCTCGGATCCAAAACCATTGCAGGCTACCAACGCTCAGTTAATCGAAGTCCAGTTTGCCGCGCTCGATAGCGGTAGTAAGGATACATACGAAATTATTTTTGTGTTTCGCGCCGAATCCGTTCGCCCGTTGGCCAGCGCAACCACTCCCAGCGTCAAAACCGCCAGAGCCTCCCGCGCGCTTTCATCGAATTTCCGCTTCACGCTCGGCGCCCTTGATACAAGCCGCGTCGCCAGCATCGAACCCTTCATCATCACCCGCGCCACCGTTGACAATGCTGTGGGTGTAATGCGTGACCCGATGTTACAGTCCGGAGCTACGAAATTCTCCAATCTTGTTGTCGTCACCGCCGACGCCAGTGGTGCCAGCTGGACGGCGTGGCGCGATGATTTCCTCGTTAACGGCAACAATGCCGATGAGAAGGAGCTGAGTGGCTCGTTGACGCTGCTCGGGCCCGACATGAAGGTGCCGCTTTTATCCCTGCAAATGTCCCATGTCGGCATCGTTCGTCTCGCGCACAACCCAGCTCCCAGCGGCACGGTCGCGCGTTCCTCCGCCACACTCTATTGCGAGCAAATCACGCTTGCTCTACCCGCGACCACTCCGAGCCAAAACCTGCCGCCAGCGACTACCGCTGCGACGCCACCTAAAGACACGACCAATCCGAACGATGTAGGCTTGCGCGATCCCGCTGGTTTTCCGCGCCCGTCGGGGTTGACGCGTACAGCGTATTCGAAGACCGACTCCGATTCCCGCCTGAGCGAAACGGCCGGCTATAGCTCCGAGCAAGACGTCGCCGCGTTGCTCGAAGCCTATCTAAAGGTTATCACTGCCGACGGCTGGAAAAAGGATTCGTTGAACGAGTCTGGCTCCTCACCTGCGGACCACATGATTCTATCCTATTGGCGCAAGGATAAAGGGCAGGCCGATCTCCGTCTCTATGCCGCGAAGAAGGGCTCCACCGTCTCTCTTTCTGTCACGACGGAAAAATAGCGCGAGGCGCAAGGTGTTTTCCGCAGATCACGTAGAAGGACGCAAATTTCTGGCCTATCCGATTTGTCTTGGTTCGGTTTTCGAGTGAAGCAGGGTGGCTTTAAAACCAAACGTGCGGTGGATCGCTGACTCCGCCTTTCGATCGCCTCAGCTCCCCTGGATCGGCTGCAATGTGCAAATCCGTTTTGACCCGTTACAATCTCTCAGCAACGTCGTGGAGATGAATCGGTTTTCTCCCGCTATCCTGGGCCTGGTGATCGCAAATGCCGCTGTTTTTGTGGCGGGGCTTGTCACGCCGCAGGGAAAAGAGTGGTTGGTTGATCATGGGGCGTTCTGGTTTACGGAGAATCCTCACTTCTCGCTGTGGCAGACTGTGACCTACATGTTCGCGCTGGTGTCCTTTGGCGGTCTTCTCGAGCGGCAGTGGGGCACGCGGCGATTTCTCGTTTTTTATTTTCTATGCGGTGTGGGCGCGGCGCTGGTCCATAACGCGGTGAATGCGCATCAATACAACGTTCTCCACGACCGATTAGTCGCGGCGGGAGTTACACCTGACACGATCAGTTCCGTGCTCGAAACCGGACGAGGAGCGATTCCACCGAGCGCGGATATCAAAGCGGCATTCGTCGATCTCTACCGGATCTATGCGGTGCCGATGCTCGGAGCGTCGGGTGCTATCTACGGTGTCCTGGTCGCGTTTGGTCTCCTCTATCCCAATGCGAAACTCGCGTTGATGTTCCTGCCGGTCCCGATCGCGGCGAAATTCTTCATACCTATCTTGCTCGGGCTCGATCTTTTGTCGGGCGTTACTGGCTTTTCTCTTTTCGGCGGCGGCATTGCCCATTTTGCACACCTCGGTGGCGCGCTGATCGGATTCATTCTCATGCTGCTCTGGCGACGACAGCCGCGGCGTGATCACGGAGCGCCGTAGGCATTCGCAAACGGGGCACCAGTATGAGGGAGCGTGCGGGTGGAGGAAAGGGAATGTCTGATTTGCATCTGCTCGTTCTTTGAATCCGGTAAAAGCAGAATCTGCTATGTCTAGACTGCGTGTTCAAAGTTTCTCCGTTTCAATCGACGGCTTCGGTGCCGGGCCGAATCAGGATCTCGCGAACCCGTTGGGCATTGGCGGCACGGAGCTGCCTGGCTGGTTCTTTCCTACACGAACCTTTAAGCAGATGTTGGGCGATGACGATGGCACAACGGGTGTTGATAATGATTTTGCCCAGCGTGGGTTCAAGGGCATCGGTGCATGGATACTGGGCCGTAATATGTTTGGACCCTTACGCGGAGCTTGGCTGGATGATTCCTGGAAGGGGTGGTGGGGCGACTGTCCGCCTTATCACACACCCGTTTTTGTGCTTACGCACCACGCACGGCCTTCGATCGTCATGGCTGGCGGCACGACTTTCCATTTCGTAACCGAAGGCATTCATGTGGCTCTGCAACGCGCTCGCGACGTGGCCGGTGGCCAGGATGTGCGCCTCGGTGGCGGTGTGGCGACTGTTCGTCAATATCTCGAGGCCGGGCTGGTCGATGAAATGCATCTGGCTCTTTCGCCGGTGATACTTGGTTCGGGTGAGAATCTCTTTACGGGCATCGACCTGCGGCGATTGGATTATCGATGCACCGAACATGTTTCAACTCCTAACGCAACACACCTTGTGCTTACGAAGGGCGCCGCCTGAAATGTGTATTTCTGGTCGATTTCAGTTACAGACGCCGGTGTTCAGGGTGAAACCGGTGGGAATGATTCCGTGACCGCGGAGGGGACCGCAAGGACGGCGATCATCATCGGCATGCTGCTGCAGAGACAGACGGACAACGACATCAGCGCCGTAGCGAAGGCCGGCGTGATCGCCAGCAGCGGGAGATGGAGGAGAAACACAGCGATGCTGCCGAGAAACGCGCAGGCGAGATAGGGGAAACGTCGACGGTAAATGATCGCGCAGGCGCTCCCGGCACCGAAGGCGATCGCGAAACCCGCGATGTCAAATGCGACAAACCGTATCCATGCGGTCTGCCGTAACGTCTCTGCCAGAGTCGGTGGCGGGGCTGGCACTGGGTGAAGTTGAAGGGCCAATACGGGTAGGTAGGTTACAATCTCGATCAGGGCGGCCACGCTCAACGCGCTGGCGATCACGGCGGTCGAGACGGGTCGGCGACGGAGTCCGGCGGTGGCGTAGAGCAAAACCAGCGGGAGCAAGGCGGACGCATAGACGAGCACGCCGCAGGACTAAACCACCGACCAGAGACATGAAACCTCAATCCCACGGAAATCGCCCGAGATCAGCATGGCCGGTGTGATGGTTGGCGGTGCGAGCAGCGAGGGGAGTGCGTAAGCCAGCATGCCAGCGGCCGAAAGGGCGGCGAGCCAGCGAACTGCGTGCCTTAACGATGGCGTGGTACACTGGTTCGGTTCGAGGAAATAAGGAGGCTTCGAGATTTGCGAGTGCGCTTCCATGGGAGGCACGGTAACAAACGACACGTTGTGCGCCGAGCGATCGGTGGCGGACGGTCCTGGTTCGTGGCCAGCGGCGCATCGTAGAGAGGTCCGAAGGGACGGAGCTGAATCAACGGCCGGTGCCGCGCCACACGGTTTCAATCGAGACCTGCGTGATCCCGGCTTTGCGCACCTGGTCGAGGGCAGAGGCGGTTGCGCCATAGCTCGCGCGGTCGTCGCCTGCGAGCATGATGCGGGGATTCTTGTTGTTCTTGGCATATGCTTCGAGACGCGGCGTTAGTTCTCGCTCGGTGATAAGTTCCTTATCCCAGTAGATACCGGCGTCTGTGACCTGAAGTACCAGGGGTGGCGCTCCCTCTCCGTCGCCAGCGACTGGCAAATTGAGTGGCATTGAGGTGAGCTTGTTGAGTGAGAGGGTGAACAAAACAAACGTTGCGAGTAGGAAGAAAACTACGTCGATGAGGGGAATGATCTGAATGCTCGCTTTCCTCCGGGGAGAGAACTGGGGAAACGCGCCGATGTCGTTCATGTTGGGCAGGGGTTAAGGGTTAGAGAGCGATACCTGTAAGATAAACGCGCGAGTGTGACGTTTATTACCCGCTATTTGTCGTCCCATATTGTTTGGACTCTGTTGGTAGAGCGGAAGTCCGTCGTCGCTGAGGGCAGTGCGGTGCATTGCCCGGCCCGAGCGCGGTGGCGACCTCTCGAGAATCCTGAAGAGACGCATCTGGGATGATCCGAATATATATAGACAATCGATGGCAAAATGAACCGCGATAACTATTAATATTCTAATTAGTTTTGTTAAAAGGATCGGTGTTGGGCTTAGAACAACGGCGGCATGATTCGTTTAACAGGCGCCCGTGACGCTCTTGTAACGTTAGTGCTTTGCAATGGAAGTATATTGAAAGCGAATGTTGGTCGCGACGCGTGGCCGAGCTCGAACGTTCAAAATAATATTCACATCGAAAATTTTTTTGATTTCGATTTGTTTTCCGGAACCGCGATTTGAGACGCTGGTCCAGCAGCGCAATCAGAATGATTCCTCCCTAGTTCATAAAGATATTCGGTGGCGCTAATCAGGCGTCGCCGTGCAGAACGCGCGACACGGTGGTTTTAACCTAAGATGTCGCCGATACCCCCCGTGGGCTTCTGTCTGTTTTTGACGCAGGCTTGATCCGTTGCGTTGCGCGTTGGCGATGCTCAGTAGTTTAGGACGCGGTCAAATTCGGTCGGTTAAGCTTGTTGCCTATAAATGCCCGTTAATTTTCGGGGACGTTCTTCCTGTGCCGATAGCAGAACGATCCTCCGCGCTAAAGCTGTCGGCAAGGCCATTGGCATTCTCAAAATTGAAAATGAAGAAAACGCATCGTATCACTAAGGTCGTCGGAATTCTGTCGGCCATCTCCTCAATCATCGCTCTCGTGGCTATTGTCGATCTCTTCGCCCGACACAGCCGACCCGTTAGTAAATTACCGACGGACCGCCATGTCGCCGCGGTTGCAAGTGTGCATCACAGTCCCGACGTGGAGAAGATGAGTGCGCCAGAAAAAGCTCCGGCCGCTCCTGCTCCAATTTATTCGGCGACCGTGGCGCAAGTTCTTCCGGGGGTATCGAAACCGGTTTCGAATTGGCGCGAATTCAAGCCGAAGCAAATATCGATCGCTCCATTCCCGGACACGACGTTCACCTTTGAGCAGACGGGCGTGAAGGAAGTGGGCGAGTTAACGCAGTGGACAGGGCGCAATTCGCTGCAGGGCGCATTTCTCGTTTCGACTGCGACGGAACACGAATGGCATGGCATTGTGGCCGTGCCGGGTGGAAGCAGTTTCGATATTCACATTTCTGGCGATAAGGTCGTCGTGAAGGAACAGTCTTCGACTGTTCATTGTGGAAATATTTCTGATCGCGGAGGTCTGCCGGAACCGGAAGCCTCTCTCGCAGGCACCGCAGCGACGCTCACACCAACTGCTGATGTGGCGACTAGTTCGGCGGGCGTGTCGGTGGTCGACGTGGAAGTCTTCTACAATGCGAGCGCTCTTGCTGAAGCGGGAAGTGTGGCGGCAATCATGACGCGCGGCGCGGCCGATATTTTGTATGCGGACCTTTGCGCTGAACAAAGCGGAGTGAATGTCCGCTGGAACTATCTCGGCTGCGCGCGAGTGCCGGACTATCAGGAGACGGACAACATGGGAGATGATCTCAGCCACGTCGAGAGCTTCAACGGTTCACGTGCTGCCATCAGTGATCCGGTTGCGCAGTTTGCTTACGACAAATGCGTAGCGGTCGGCGCTGATCAAGCGGTCTTGTATGTCGGTGGCAGCCGCGGTGGCGTTTGGGGCGTGGCGTATACGGTCGATTTCTCCGGCCAGCCTTATCATTACTCGTGTGTGCTTTGGAACTCGGACCACACGGTCTTCGCTCACGAAGCCGCACATAACTTCGGATGCCGTCACGACCGCATTACGGAAGCAGGCAGCTCAGTCGGCGCTTACGACGGTGATGGGCGATACTTTTATGGGTATCGTTTCAATTTCAACGGCATGGATAGCGGCACGGTGATGTCGTACGCGGCGAATCGCTGGCCTTACTATAGTAATCCAAACATCACGGCGAATGGCGTCCAGATGGGGTTGCCCATGACGGACCCACGGGCTGCTTACAATGCTGCAGTCATAAATAGCCGCGCCGCCACCATGGCGAACTATCGTACAAGTACAATGGCTGCCCCAGTGATTACTGTTCAACCACAGGCTACCTCCATAACTGCAGGTAGCAGCTGTGTCCTGACTGTGACTGCTTCGGGTTCAAATTTGAGCTACCAGTGGTATTTTAACGGTGGTGCTGTTACGGGTGCCACAAGCGCTGAGATTGGCGCGACTTACGGCGGTAGTTATTATGTTGTTGTAAGCAATTCGGCGGGCTCGGTCGCTAGCAGCTCAGTAGGCGTGACGGTGTCGGCTGGGGTCAGTGTTGCGGGTCCTTTATCGCCGGGTTCGGGCAACCCGTCGAGCGGCTGGAAGTTTTTCAAACTAGAGGTCACGCAACTGGCTCCAGAAAACTCCT
>Ga0302323_100005496_pt1 | contig 10395 bp, 6 predicted proteins | sample Fen_T0_3_FD_201950 | JGI IMG/M metagenome (GOLD analysis project Ga0302323, IMG submission 201950) | Peat permafrost microbial communities from Stordalen Mire near Abisko, Sweden - Fen_T0_3 | ecosystem: Environmental > Terrestrial > Soil > Wetlands > Permafrost | place: Sweden: Abisko... | reverse complement strand
GGAACTCCGGCGGTGGCCGGATCGCGGCCATCGAAGGTGCGACTCTGTACTACGCCGAGAGCTACGGCCGCGTCTGCCACGTATCGGCCGTGAGGGCCAAACGTGTCCTGGACGTGGGAGATCGGTACAATGCCAGCGCGGCTAGTGAGGCCGACAGTCGGCTTGATGCCGACGACACCGTTGGCGTTGGCCGGGCAGACGATGCTGCCATCGGTTTCGGTACCGAATGATACGGCAGCGAAGTTCGACGACACGGCAGCGCCCGATCCAGAACTGGAGCCGCACGGATTGCGGTTAATGCCATAAGGGTTGTTGGTTTGTCCGCCTCGACCTGACCAGCCGCTGACCGATTCAAAGGAGCGGAAGTTGGCCCACTCCGACAAGTTTGTCTTGCCGAGGATCACGGCGCCGCCCGCTCGGAGTTTGGCAGCGACGGTAGAGTCTTGCAGGGCAGGCCTTCCGACCAGCGCGAATGAGCCTGCGGAGGTCTGCATCCAGTCGCCAGTGTCAACGTTGTCCTTCAGCAGCACCGGGATTCCGTGCAGGGGACCCAGCACAATGCCGTGTCTTCGCAACCGGTCTGCGTTCTTCGCCATATTAATCGCGTCCGGATTCAACTCGATGACCGAGTTGACCCCCGGCCCGCTTTGGTCCAGCGCCAGAATCCGCTCGATATATTCCTTGGTCAGATCTTCGGACGTGAGCTTGCCCTGCGCCATCTCGGCTTCGAGTTGGGCGACGGTAGCTTCGTTGTGGTTCTTCTGGACATGGTTCGGCTCATTTGATCGTGCGGCATCACTCGCCGCACACAGAGTCGACATCAGTAGAGTTGCAACAAGGACAGTGCGTAGCGTAGGGAAGTTCATCTCGTTCCTCCAGGAATCTCGGACGTGTAATGCCGGATACGGAAGTTAGAGAAGGGGCGTTGCTGCGAAGCCAGAGAAGTTTTGGCGGTGGACCTTCAGAGCAGTGTGGCGCCAGTCAGCCGCCAAGGCCAGTCGAATTCTGTTGCCTGGGGTGTTGATTGTCAAGAGATTCCGGAAAATTGTTTCGGCGTGAGGACCTATACGGAAGGCAGCTTCCTGGGAGGACGGCGGAGAATTGGTTTGGTTGCGCGGGGGTGGATTTGAGCTAACGACCTTTGGGTTATGAGGCGACCTAGGGCAGTAATGTCACCAACTTACAAGGCGCGGGTGGCTCTGTAAGTGCTTGTAAGTAACAGCAGGATCTCCTTATTGGACAGCTAATGGACAAGGAAGCAAATTGTGTGTGCTCTCGCACTTGTCCACCGCTACCCGTATTTAATGATTGTGGGTTTCCCGGCGTGCAAATGCTTTGATTCAAGTACCGCTCGGGGGTTGGCGAGGAACGGCGAGTCGAAAGTTGGTCTGCGAGTGTGTCCCCAGTCCGCTGCAAGGAAGCGTCATGGTGCTGAACCTCGTTCGGGCTCTGATTCTCCCCTAAGCAATGGCCTGAACTTCGTTCAGAAAAGAACGGAAGGAACCGCCTACTATTCTGCGCTGTGCGTGATCCCATTTTCATACATGACTGCGACGGGAACCGTCATGCTGAGCCTGTTCTTGTCGACTGACTCACCTTCGGACGGAGAGTCCCCACCTGTCGGCTGGTCGGCCATCCGGAAGTAATTTGGAGCAAGATCGCCAAGCATTGAACTGCTTCGGAAGGGCTCCAGTGGATCGATCCTGAGTATTACTTCAACGAACGCTCTGCTCTCGCCAAGTGGGACCCTTCGGAGTGGTTCGTCATTCGCTCTGGACTGGCGGGAAACTACACGGAAACGCACATCGGTTTTCCTAGACATAGCATTGCTGCGGTTAGATGGCCAGCTCTTGCAGGGCGGATGCGTTCTGGATCCGCAGAGTGGAACCATGAAGCTCGGCAATGCGCTGCTTACGAAAATCGGCGAGAGTGCGGGTAACGGTTTCCCTCGACATGCCGATGATTTGCCCGATCTCCTCGTGGGTCAAGGCCACCTTGATTCCGGTAGCTGTGCCCCTCCCGGCTTCCTCGTGCGACCAATCCAACATCAAGCGGGCGATACGCTGGGGGGCGGAACGCATGACGAAGGAGCGAAGGTGTTGGTACGCCTGCTGGCACTCGTGGCTTAGATGGATTGCCGCCTGCATGCTGGCCTCAGTATGTTCTGTCAAAAACGTAAGAAAGTCGTCCCGTTTTACAAAATTTAGCTGGCACGGTTGGCCGGTTTCCGCCGTCGCTTCATGCAGGATGCCAGAGATGGTTGTGTTCAATCCCAGAACCTCCCCGGGCTGAGCTATCTTGAAAATGAGAGTTTGGCCGTCGCTCGAAGTCGTCGACAATTTCACCCTGCCTTTGCATAGGATGTAAATTCCCCGGCACGCCTGACCTTCGACGAACAGCGTTGCGCCAGCCGGATACGCGAGCGTGAACTTCATTTTTTGAAAGGCTTCCATATCCTTTCTAGGCAAATGGCAGAAGAAGCCCTCGGAACACAAGTTACAGGAAAGACAGTCTTCGACAAGTTCCATTCCGTATGGTGAATGCATCGCCACCCTCCCTGTCGGAGCCCCATTTCGAGCAGAGCCCGTCGCGCTGACCCATCCTCAGCACTGTATTTCGCTTCAGCCCCGCGCGAGTTCCAGAACGACGCCTGACGCCACATCGACATGCTCGAGCCGATCGAAGTCTTTCGCGAAGTCGAGGACGACGCGCGCCGCCACATTGCCATGCTCGAGTCGGTCGAAGATTTGGTTGATCGAGGACAAAGGCTGCAGCTCGATGTCGGCCTTGACCTTGCCCTCAGTCGCGAAGGCGAGTGCTTCCGCCATATCCTGACGCGTACCGACGAAAGAACCGCGGATGGTAATGCAATTCGCCACTACATCAAAGAGGGGAACCGGGAATTCGCCCGGCGGCAGCCCGACCAAGACGCAAGTGCCACGCTTCCGGGTCATAGCAACGCCTTGTTTGAATGCGCCGAGCGAGGGCGCCGTGATCAGAACGCCATGGGCTCCGCCACCTGTCTCCTTCTTCAATGTGGCCGCCGGGTCACCGGTATTTGCATTGATCACGAGATCGGCGCCAACTCGCTTGGCGTGGGCCAGCTTGCCATCATCGATGTCGATTGCGCAGACGAGCAGTCCCATGGACTTGGCATATTGGACCGCCAGATGCCCCAGCCCGCCAGCTCCGGAGATGGCGATCCATTCGCCGGGCTTCGCCGCGGTCTGCTTGATCCCCTTGTAGGTAGTGATGCCAGCGCAGATCAGCGGGGCGGCATCCGCAGAAGCGAGGCCGGCAGGTATGTGGGCGACGTAATCCGGGTCTGCGAGAAGGTACTCGGCAAAGCCACCGTTTCTGCTATAGCCGCCGAACTGGGCCTGGGCGCACACGGTTTCCCACCCCGTCAAGCAGTACTCGCAATGACCACACGCCGAGTAGAGCCACGGTACACCAACCCGGTCGCCCTCTTTTACGATTGCCACTCCCGATCCTACGGCGACGACTGGCCCGATGGCCTCATGGCCAGGAATGAACGGAAGCGTGGGCTTGATCGGCCAGTCGCCATGCGCGGCATGGAGATCGGTGTGGCATACGCCGCAGGCCTCGGTTTTAACCAGGATCTGTCCCGGCCCGGGAGACGGGATGTCCCATTCCTGAAGCAACAAGGGCTTTCCAAACTGCTCGACTACTGCGGCGCTCATCTTGCGTGCCATGAGTAACTCCTCTTTTCAAGACTGTGATGGATCGATAACTGCTCGCCGGCTCCTTGGCTTTCGTCCTCGTTGAAATTTCATCGTGCGCGACCCGCATTAACTCGTCGCATTGTTTCCAGGCTCAATAGCCGCGTGGAGTTGCCGCTTTCGCAGATGATCTCTCCTCCAACATGCGGAAGCTGTACTGTTCTGCTCACGAGATCTGTTTGCCTGGAGGCTATCGGCGTCGAAATTGGCCATGTCGGGTCAACGAGTGAGCAAAACGGCACAGTGTTGGTTACGCCAACCCGATATAAATAGGGACTGCAATCGCGATCTGGCGGTTTCTCGGATCCGATTTCGTTCTTGGGTGGGAAGTTCATAGCCGGTATCTTCGTCTCGCCATTCACCGGAGAAACACGACACAACTGGTTTAACGCAACCGAATTGTTGCGAAGGAACGGCAATGGCACGGACCGTGGAAGTCACCGACTTGCTGCTGAGAGAGGCGCAACAGAGCCTTTTGGAAACCAGCATGGCCCTCGCCGACGTTGCTCCCGTGTGTGAAGACCTGGACAACGCGGGCTATTGGTCCGTGGATTGTTGGGGCGGGACGGCATTCAATTCCTGTGTACGCTTTCTCGACGAAGACCCTTGGGAGAGGTTGCGGACTTACCGCAGGTTGCTGCCGAAGACCAGGTTGCAAATGCTGCTGTACGGGCAAAACCTGGTCGATCATCGGAACTTTGATGACTCCATCGTCAGCCGGTTTGTCGAAAAGGCTGCGCAGAACGGTATCGATGTCTTCCGCATCTTTGACGCACTCAATGACATTCGGAACCTGAAGGCCAGCGTTGAGGCGGTGAAGAGGGCCGGCAAGCACGCACAAGGCGCAATCTGCTACGGGCCGAGTCCGGTGCACACGATTCCGGTGTTCGTGGACATTGCACAGCAGATCAAGGATGCGGGTTGCGATTCCATCTGCGTGCAGGATGTTGACGGTCTGCTTAAACCGCAGGCCGCCTACGATCTGGTCAAGGGAATCAAGCAGAAATGCGGAAGCGATACGCTGGTCAGCGTTCACACCCATTCGACGACGGGCGCGACCATGGTTTCGCTAATGAAAGCGATTGAGGCGGGTTGCGACATTGTCGACACAGCGATCAGCTCTTTGGCGTTGGGTCGCGGGCACAATCCCACCGAGAGCGTAGTTGCAATGCTGGAAGGGACCGGTTACGAGTCGCGTTTGGACATTGACAGGCTGAATCGCATCAAGCTGCACATTGCCAACGTCCGTCCGCGTTACGGCGAATTCGTCAATCATCCCATCGGTGTTGAGACTGAGATCTTCCAACACCAGGTACCGGCGGCGCTCATCTTGAGCATGGAATATCAACTGAAGGGCCAAGGCACTCCCGAGTTGTTGGCCGAGGTATTGGCGGAAATCCAGACCGTCCGAGGGGACGCTGGATATCCTGCGCTAGCCATCCCAGCCAGTGAAATCCTCGGCACCCAGGCGATGTTTAACGTCCTGCACGGCAAGTACAGAGTGATCACCAGTGAGTTCGCCGACTTGATGCTTGGCTACTACGGCACAACGCTGGGAGAGAAGGACCCGGAGGTGGTTGCCAAGGCAGCAAACCGGGCGAACAAACCCGCAATCACCTGCCGTCCCGCAGATTTGCTTGAGTCGTCATGGGAGTTGCGGCGGAATGAGGCCATGAAACTAGGCTGCAATGGTAGCGATGAAGATGTTCTCACGTATGCGATGTTTCCTAAGGCCACGACGCAGTTTTTCCAGACTCGGACCTCAGGACCGAAAGACATCGGCAGAGAGTTGAGCGAAGCCAAAACCGACGCCGAACCGGTGGCACGGGGGAGCGCGAACAACAATGCCAGGCCAGGACCATCCCGGAGCTACATCATCAGCCTTAGGGGCGAGGAACACAAAGTTACAGTGACACCGGCGCAGTGAAAAAAGGGTTAGAACGCGGGTGTTCAGATTTCTAACTTGTACCAGAGAGGGCCAACATGCCAACGCCAACACTCAAACCGGCGAGCGCGACCATGAAAGAGCGGACCGCCGAACTTCGCGAGAAACGGGCGAAGATCAAGGAGGGTGGAGGCAAACAACGCATCGAGAAGCAGCACAAGGCCGGGAAACTCGCCGCCCGGGAACGCATCGAAAGGTTGGTCGATCATGAAAGCTTCCAGGAGATTGGACTGTTCGCAAAGCACCGTGCCACCTACTTTGGCATGGCAGACAAAGATCTCCCCGCCGATGGCGTAATCACCGGATGCGCGACCATTGATGGCCGCTTGGTCCACCTGGCCTGCCAGGATTTCACGGTAGCCGGCGGCGCGGCCGGGGAAGTCCATTGCGCCAAAATCACCGACATGATGAAGCTTTCCATGAAAACGGGAAGCCCGTTCATCTTCGTAAACGATTCCGGTGGCGCGCGTGTGCAGGAAGGCATTGACAGCCTGGCGGGCTACGCCACCGTGTTCTACAACAACGTGATGCTTTCTGGAACCGTACCGCAGATTTCCATTATTTGCGGGCCCTGCGCCGGCGGCGCAGCCTATAGTCCGGCGCTGACCGACTTCATCATTCAAACCAAACAAGCGCAGATGTTTATCACCGGTCCCCAGGTCATCAAGCAGGTGACGGGAGAGACGGTGACGGCAGACCAGTTGGGAGGGCCCGCGGCCCAGATGAATCGCTCAGGCGTCGTTCACCTCATCGCTGAGGACGACGACGGAGCACTTGCTCTTGCTCGCCGTCTGCTGGGCTTCCTGCCGTCGAACAACCTCGAGGACCCGCCACGGCTGGCATACAGCCAGGAGCTGGACGACGATCCGTCCCTCAACGACTTGTTGCCGACGGAAGCTAAAGTTGCCTACGACATCCGCACCTTGCTTAATCGTTTGCTCGACCAACATGATTTCTTCGAAATCCAGCCCGGGTTTGCCCAGAATGCTGTGATTGGTTTCGGGCGCATCCAGGGGCGCACTGTAGGGATCATCGCCAATCAGCCCTGCGTGCTCGCGGGGGCGCTCGACATCGATGCCTCCGACAAGATGGCTCGCTTCATTCGATTCTGCAACGCCTTCAATATCCCATTGCTTACTTTTGTCGATGTGCCCGGATTTCTGCCAGGAGTCGAGCAGGAGTACGGCGGCATCATCCGGCATGGAGCGAAAATCTTGTTCGCCTACTCGGCGGCCACTGTTCCAAAGATCACGGTCGTGATACGCAAAGCCTATGGCGGAGCCTACATTGGAATGTGCTGTAAAGACCTGGGGGCGGACCGCGTGGTGGCCTGGCCGACGGCGGAGATCGCCGTCATGGGGGCCGAAGGCGCTGCGGAAATCGTATTTCGCCATGAGATTGACGCCGCCGAAGACAAGGTGCAACGCCGGGACGAACTGATCGAGCTCTATCGCAATACGTTCGCCAATCCCTATATGTCAGCTGGCCGCCGGCTCGTGGATGACGTGATCGAACCCTCCGAGACCAGGCGATACCTGGCAATGGCCCTGGAGGCCCTTCACACCAAGCGGGAGCTCCGCCCAGCGAAGAAGCATGGGCTGATTCCCCTGTGATGTGCTTGGGAGTAAACGCAATGGATTTCAAATCAAGGTCGTCTCACGAGTTGACGCCCGAAACGTTGGCGGTGATCGCCGTAGCAGTCACCGAGTTTCTCGGCAAGAAAGTCCGGATTCGCTCGGTAAGAATGTCGAAGACACCGAATGCGGTCAATCCCTGGACACGGCAAGGGCGCGTGATGGTCCAATCCTCGCACAACCTTGCCCGGAGAAGATGATGACAATAGCTGCGACAGGTGAGTTCAGGGTAGCCGGCGAATTTCTGGATCGGAGCGAGAAATGAAGCTCCAGATCTCGGTCGATGGGCAAACATACGAAGTTGAGGTTGAAGTCGCAGAAGACGATTATCCGTCACAGATTCAGGACAATCGCCCCACATTAGCGTCGGCCACCATTCAATCGACCGTGTTGCGCACGCCGCCCAAACCAGGGTCTTCCCTGGAGCACGACAATCACGAAGCCAAACTGTGCCGCAGTCCTCTGGCCGGAATCGTTGTGCAAGTGCCGGTAGCCGCGGGGCAGCAGTTGCAAGTGAACGATCTCATGGTCGTGCTGGAAGCGATGAAGATGGAAACCGCCCTTACCGCGCCGGTTGAGGGGAAGCTGAAATCGGTGAATGTTGTGCCAGGAGAGTCGGTAAAGCTTAACCAGGTCCTGGTCGAATTCGACTGACTTCGTGTAGCCGAAGCGATCCTCAGCAACTTAACAGGTGACTTGCTTGAACCCGCAGGAAGGAAAGGATAGCCAATGTTGTTGAAGCCTTTCGTTATCAACTCTCACGGCAGCATTGTCTTCCCGGGCAACTTTTTCCCAGAGTTGGATTTTTCCGTGTTTAAGACCCTTAAACAATTTGCTGCGGTCATCCGGCGAGACTTTGGGGAGAAAGCTCCGACGGACGTAGAGATTGCGGCACGCTTGCAGGCGGGTGAATACAAGGGCCGATATGAACTGTGCCGTGATCTGGTGCTGAACCGGTTTTGGTTGAATCGCTACACCCTGACGATGTTCGAGAAACGCCCAACCCGCTGGGGGGATCTACCGCGGCATCGCGACGATATTTTCCTGCCGGTGTACAAGCCGCGGGATGCGTCCGCGATCACAACCGCGATCGAGGCCGGTTGTCGCGCTTTGCCGCCATCGTGGGACGAAGAATTAGAAGACCGCAGTTTCGTTACTCTGATCAACGTATATAGGAACGCGCTAAGCGCTGGGGGAGAGCTTCGGCCCATCCGTCCCACAGTGTCGGAGGCGCTGGCTGACCCTGCGAACCGCACCCGCCAACTGCTGTCGTATGACCCCGATTATCTGCGCTATACCTACGACGACGTAATCGACTGCCTGCATCCCGTGCCCGAGCTGGAGGCCCTGATGCGGCAGTGCATGATCTTGCACAACCAATATCCGTGGGATCCATCAGTCAGCGCGCAAACTGAGATCGGCAAGTTGAAGAACGACGATTATGTGGTGGCATTCCATCCACGCAACGAAGACGTACTGCGTTTCATTCAGCGGGTAAAACAAGACGAAAATTGGGGACCTCGGATTCGCCCGAACCGTACAAAACGGCCTGATACTTTGGCTCTGAGTGAGCCCATCAGGCCCTATCCGCCAGTGGAGGTCAGTAAGCGATTCAAAATTCTTCCCCGGATTGAGGCCATCGCCGTCTACGAAGGCGAGGTGACCTGCAGCAACGCAGACCTCATCCGCAACCACGCTTACTGCTGGTCGCGTATGAGCGCCGTAGAGATCAGCCAGAAGACCGGCATCGAGCAGCGGCGTTACACCCAGTTGCCCTTGGAGGACATGGCCCTGCTTGCGGCCAAGAAGGCTCTGGCGAAGTCGGGCCGGCGTCCTGCGGAAATAGGCGCCGTGCTGCTCTGCACTTGCACTAGCACTAAGCTGATTCCGTCGATTGCAACGTGGCTTTCGGGTGAACTCGGCCTGTTACAAACTCACGCTTCGTGCGACATCGTTGCCGCCTGCGCCGGCATGCCCTATGGCCTCGCCGAAGCAGTGCGTCTGCTGCAAGAGATTGATCGGCCGGTGCTGCTTATCTGTGCGGAGAAATTCTCAGACAAGATAGGAACAATCCGAACCTCGCGCATGATCTTCGGTGACGGCGCAGCGGCCGTCGTCGTGGCTCCCGCGCCGGAAGGAGTTCCTTCCGACATCGAGTACTTCCAAACATATGCCAGCGGTCCATGGTCGGAAGTTAATTCGATTATCTGGCCCAACCCGGAATTCGACAACAACATCACTGTGTACGGGCCGGAAGTGAAGGCCTTGGTCACTCGCTACCTGAAAGAGATGATGGGTGAGTTGGCTCAACTCCCCAACCCCACTGGCGGCGGTGGATCGCTCATCGACGCGATCGACCTGGTCGTGCCGCACCAGGCCAACAAGAACATGGTACTTACGCTTGCCGAGGCGGCCGGGATCCCGGGCGACCGGATCTTTTTCAACATCGAACGGGTCGGCAATACTTCATCGGCGAGTATTCTCATGGCCGTCCATGACGCGGTGCACGAAGGCAGGATTGACCGTCCGATGCGAGTCTTCGCTCCGGGCTTCGGTGCCGGCGCGGTTGGGGGCTATGTGGTTATGCGGATCGATCCCGCGATTGTGTGCTGCAATTCTGAAGACAGGAGTCTCGAAATGGCAAATGCTGCAGATGGAAATGGACATTTCCAGCCGACGTCGCTCGCTGGCAAGGTCGCACTGGTGACCGGCGCCTCGCGTGGTATTGGACGTGCGATCGCGCTTGAACTCGTACGCCGCGGGGCGAACGTGGCGCTGAACTTCCGGGCGGATGTTAAGCATGCCGAAAGCGCGGCCGATGAAATCCGCGAACTGGGTGGCGAGTGCCTGCTCGTACAGGGCGACGTGGCCAAGAAAGGCGAGGCCGCGCGCATGGTCAAAGAGGTGCTCAACAAATGGCAGCGCCTTGACATCCTGGTGAACAACGCAGGCATTACGCGCGACCGAAGCATGCGCAAGATGACCGATGAAGACTGGGGAGCGGTGATCAGCGTCAACCTGAACGGCACGTTCTATTGCACCAGCGCGGCGCTGCCGGCGATGATCAACCAGA
>Ga0302323_100005492_pt1 | contig 10400 bp, 4 predicted proteins | sample Fen_T0_3_FD_201950 | JGI IMG/M metagenome (GOLD analysis project Ga0302323, IMG submission 201950) | Peat permafrost microbial communities from Stordalen Mire near Abisko, Sweden - Fen_T0_3 | ecosystem: Environmental > Terrestrial > Soil > Wetlands > Permafrost | place: Sweden: Abisko... | reverse complement strand
GGCCTCGAGCACCGCGACTACTCCCGCGCCACCACCTCGCAAAAATGCGTGCGCGCCGGAGGCAAGCACAACGACCTCGAAAACGTCGGCTTCACCAACCGCCATCACACCTTCTTCGAGATGCTGGGCAACTTCAGCTTCGGCGACTACTTCAAGAAAGAAGCCATTGCCTACGCCTGGGAACTCGTCACCTCGAAAGACTGGTTCGGCATCGATCCCGAAAAGCTCTACGCGACCATCTTCGAAGGCATGGGCGAAATTCCCCGCGACGACGAAGCCGAGAAGTTCTGGCTCGATGTAGGCGTCCCCAAAGATCGCATCTTCGCCATGGGTATGAAAGACAACTTCTGGCAGATGGGCGACACCGGTCCCTGCGGCCCGTGCAGCGAAATCCATTACGACATGGGCGTCACCGCCAGCGACGCCGGACACACCGACTGCAAGTTCCCCTGCGAGTGCGGACGCTACGTCGAAATCTGGAACCTCGTCTTCATGCAGTTCGACAAGTCCGCCGATGGCAAGTTCAATCCGCTGCCTAAGCCGTCGATTGATACCGGCGCAGGCCTTGAGCGCGTGACGTCGGTATTACAGGGCGTGATCTCGAACTACGACACCGATCTGTTTGTGCCGCTCATCAAGCGCGCTGCAGAACTAACGGGCACCAGGCAACTCGATGAAGAGCTGAAGCGCGAAGACGTGGAAGAACAGCACCATCAGGCAGCTTCGTTGCGCGTCATCGCCGACCACGCTCGCGCCGCAACGTTCCTCATCTCCGACGGCGTGCTGCCCATGAACGAAGGCCGCGGCTACGTGCTGCGCAAAATCATTCGCCGTGCCATCCGTCACGGGCGTTTACTCGGTGCCGAGAAACCATTCCTCTATGAAATGGTCTTCGCCGTCCGCGACATGATGAAAGATGCCTACCCTGAGTTGATCGAGTCCGCGAATCGCGTTTCCGAAACGATCAAGGGCGAAGAGACGCGCTTCGCGCATACGCTCGATATCGGGCTCAATCGCTTGGAAGAACTGATCGTGCGTGCGGAGAAGGGCTGGACGTTCCCGAATACAACCGACGAAAAGTTGCGTGAGGCGTTGCCCGGCCTGGGTATTGAAGTTACGCCAGAGTCTATTGCCGATTTTCGAATGCGAGACCGTCGCATCCCTGGGGAAGAAGCGTTCAAGCTCTACGACACGTTCGGCCTGCCGCTCGATTTCATGGTCGATGCGGCCCGCGACCGCGGGATCGCGTTTGATCAAGCCGGCTTCGACGCGGCTATGGAAGAGCAACGTAAACGCGCGCAAGCTTCCTGGAAAGGCGGCACGAAAGCTTCTGCGAGCCCTGCTTACCAGTCGCTTCCAGCGACCAAGTTCGAAGGCTACCGCCAGACGCGCTCTGACAACTGCGAAGTCCTCGCCATCATCAAGACCGAAAACGGCGCCGGCCTCGGCTCGCAAGACCTGCTTCCCGGTGAGCGCGGCGAGATCGTGCTCGATCACACACCCTTCTACGCCGATGCCGGCGGACAAGTCGGCGACGTTGGCTGGCTCTACGCCGCTGACCACAACACGCTCGTCGCTGATGTCGAGGGCGTGTCGTCTCCCGTGCAAGGCGTCCGCGCCCATCGCGTGACAGCGAAACAGCCAATCCATGTCGGCGACAAGCTTGATGCCGTCGTCAACGACGAAGTGCGCCGCGCCACCATGCGCAACCACACCGGCACGCACCTTCTTCATGCCGCGCTGCGCGAAGTCCTTGGTACGCACGTCAAGCAGGCCGGCTCGCTGGTCGATCCCGGTCACCTCCGCTTCGACTTCTCGCACTTCGCCTCGCTCGGCGACGAGGAATTGCAGGACATCGAAGACCTTGCCAACAAAGAAGTCCTGCGCAACGATCGCGTCGAAGTCATCGAAGACGTTCCGATCGATGTCGCCGTCAACGAGTACAAGGCGATGGCGCTCTTCGGCGAGAAGTACGGTGACAAAGTTCGCGTTATCCGTATTGGCGATTTCTCCACCGAACTCTGCGGCGGTACCCACACCGCCGCCACGGGCGAAATCGGCCTCATCAAAGTTCTGAAAGAGGGAAGCGTCTCCAGCGGCGTGCGCCGTCTCGAAGCCGTTACCGGCGAAGGCTCGCTCCGTCACTTCCGCAAAGACCATCAGCTTGAAAATGTTGTCGCCACACTCGTGCGCGGCGGTGAAGATCAGTCTCCCGCTGACGCTCTGCGCCAGGAACTCGAGCGCCGCGACGATGATCTCAAGAAACTCCGCAAGGAACTAGAACAGGTTCGCATGAAGTCGGCTTCAAGTTCTGTTCAGTCAGCCGCCGAAAACGTGCGCGAGGTCAAGGGTATAAAAGTTCTAGCCACCCGCGCCGACAACCTCGAGCGCGCGCAACTCCGCGTGCTCATCGACAACCTGCGCAACAAACTCGGCTCTGGAGTTGTAGTTCTCGGCTCCGTCGCTGACGGCAAGGTCGCACTTATCGTCGGCGTGACCAAAGACCTCACCTCGAAAGTGCAGGCCGGAAAAATCATTGCCGAGGTGGCGAAAAAAGTTGGGGGCTCGGGCGGCGGCCGTCCTGACATGGCCGAAGCCGGCGGCAAAGATCCCGCCGCCCTCGACTCCGCCTTGGCCGAAAGTTATGCCGTCGTCGAAAGGCTCCTAAGCTAGCTGTAAGTTATTGAGCGCCAAGGAGTGGCCCGAAAATTGCGCAAAAAGCGAAAATCATTATAACGGTCATTATAATTTTGACCTGTGGCGGGCCATCCAGCCTTTTTCCCAGTTTTGTCCGTAGGGAGACATCTGATGCATTTCGCCACACCCTAGCCCAGCACAAACGAAAAAGCTCCGGGGAATCCGGAGCTTTTTCAATCTCATGTTGGTGCCGAAGAAGGGACTCGAACCCCCACACCCTTGCGGGTACATGGACCTGAACCATGCGCGTCTGCCAATTCCGCCACTTCGGCGCGGGAAGCTACCGAGCTAAAGAAGAACTCGATGTGCTGGCAACCCAACCATTCTACAGGCCTTGGATTCGCTTAGCAACAAAGCGCGCCATCGGCCCTAGCTGGCTGCGGCGTCCGACTGCCCGTGGCCGGTTAGCGAATGCTGTCCGTATTCCTTCAGCTTGTTATGAAGGGTTTTCAAGCTGATTCCGAGAATTTCCGCCGCCTTGGTTTTGTTGTTATGGGTCGCTTCGAGCGTCTTCAAGATGAGCAGCCGCTCGCCTTCATCGACGGTCGTGCCGACGCCGAGGTGAATCGAATTCGCTTCAGTCACCGGCGCTTTCGACACGAATTTACCAAAGCCCGGCGGAAGGTGCTTGGGCTCAATCAGCGGGCCGCCGCACATAATGACGGCACGCTCCAGCGTATTGCGAAGTTCGCGCACATTGCCCGGCCACACGTGCGCGTGAAATGCAGCCATTGCCGAGTCGCTTACGCCTGCGACGGAGCGCTCATGTTTTTCATTCATGTCAGCCAGCAGGGATAGGACGAGGTCGTTCAGGTCTTCCATATGATCGCGCAGCGGCGGCATGTGAATGTTGAAAACATTCAGGCGGTAAAACAAATCGTTTCGCAGATGCCCGCGGGCAACCGCCTCGTCCGGAGGCTTGTTGGTGGCGGCAAGCACGCGAACATCGACTGCGGTTTCAGTCTTGGCTCCCAGACGACGGAGCTTGCGGTCTTCCAGCACGCGCAACAGCTTGGCCTGCGTGCCAATCGGCATTTCGCCGATTTCGTCCAGCAATAGCGTGCCGCCCTCGGCGAGCTCGAAACATCCAGTACGACGCTCGACGGCACCGGTGAAAGATCCTTTTTCGTGTCCGAAAATTTCGCTCTCGATCAATGTCTCCGGGATCGCAGCGCAATTGATGGCGACGAAAGGCCGCGCTTTGCGGCTGCTTAACGAATGAATTGTGCGGGCGACGAGTTCCTTGCCAGTGCCGCTCTCACCCGTAATGAGGACCGAGGCCGTACTTGGTGAAACCATCTCAATGAGGCGGAAGATTTCCCGCATGGGTCTTGAAGAGCCGACGAGCGATCCCAGAACGCCAACATCGCGCAGCCTGCGGCGGCTGGCTTCGAGCTCGCGTTCCGTGCCACGCAGGCGCGCCGCATTCTGAAGAATGTTGCGCAGGCGCGTCGGGTTCACCGGCTTCTCGATGAAGTCAAATGCGCCATGCTTCATGGCGACGACGGCGGCATCAATGCTGCCCATCGCGGTCAGCAAGATGACGGCAACTTCCTGCGGAGCTTCGGCGATCTGCTCCAACAGTTGCATGCCGTCCATTCGCGGCATCTTGAGATCGGTGACCACAATGGCGGGGTCCCACGATTCCACCTTGGCCCAGCCGTCCATACCGTCGACAGCGGTCTCCGTCTGGTAGCCCCAGGCGCGAATCAGCTCCGCCAGCCCGGTGCGTTCGTTTTCCTCATCCTCGACGATCAATACTCGTTCTTGATCCATGAAACTTAGCTGCCTCTTGGGAGATCATGACTCAATTCGCGAAGCGGAGCCCGGAGATTGCAGGGCCGCAGAGTACGGTCCGTTTTCGTGGTTTGGGTCACGCCTTCTCTCCCGAACGGGGATTGGCGACTAGGTGGCTGGTTCTAAGGTAACACCACTCCAGCGATTACGGACGAAGCCGAGGGTGTGAAGGAGGGCAAGGCTTCACACATTACAGATACGGGATCGGACAGAGTATGCCGAATCTGCTGAAAGACGAGGCGGTTGGCGATTCCCAAACCGGCGCCGGGCCCAATTTTCCATGATTTCTCTTAGCGATGTGCCTTTGTTTGATGTAGGATTAAAACTACATGCAGCTCGCCCATACGTCGGGGCGTAGGTCACACGGCTTTGTCGTGGGGCACGAGGACGAGATGCAAAAGACCGTAAGCAGATATTTTGACGATCCGGTTATAAAAGCAGTAAACAGTGGGAGGCAATGGTTTTGTTATCCTACCGTGTGCTGTACAATCGGAGTCGCTATTTTGCAGGGCGAAGTAATTAGTACCTGATAAAACTGAACCCCGGTAGGCCACTTTGCTTACGGTACTGCTAGAGTTCCGGAGGAATTAAGAATGGCGTTTTGTGATGGAGTTCCGAAACGGCTTATTGCGACGTCGATCGCACTTGCGATTGCGGTATGCATGATGGGGGCGCTGGCCGCGGCGCAACAAACCCTACAGCCAAAGGCCGAGGTTTACGGCGGCTACTCTTGGCTAAACCCGAATGGTAATGTTGATTGGGGCAAGGTTCCATCCATCGTTAACGGATGGGACGGCTCCGGCACATTTTATCTGCCGAGCGCGCACAACTTCGGCATCGTCCTTGATGGCAGCGGACACTACAACAGCACCCGGGTCAATGTTGGACTGGGATTGTTGGGTCTCCAGTACAAGTTCAGAAACGACCAGTTCTCGCCGTTCGTGCGCGTGATGGCTGGCTCAGCTCACATCAGTCCGGCTGGCTTGAATAACCAGTGGCGGTTAGCGGTGGCGGCAGGTGGCGGATTCGATTTGACTCTGAACAACCTGATCTCGCTGCGTATCGCCCAGGCCGACTGGGTCTACACGTCGTACAATCCCGGCCTTTTTGACAACCAGATCTCCGCTTGGAATATGGTTCGCCTGTCGGCAGGCGTCGTGTTCAACCTGGGCAACTACTATGTCGCCCCTGTTTCTGCAGCCTGTTCCGCGACGCCTGCTTCAGTGATGGCTGGCGAGCCGGTTACAGTCACGGTCAATGGAACCAACTTCGATCCTAGGCACAAGATCGTATACAGTTGGACCACGACCGGCGGCAAGTTGGACAATGCTACAGCGCAAAGCGCCCGTGTTGACACCACCGGCTTGAACGACGGCACCTACACCGCTAACGCCACGATGACGGACCCCAAAGGACCGAAGCTACACAACGTGGCCAATTGCGGCGCGAACTTTGCCATCAACAACCCCCACAGCCCGCCTCAGGTGGTCTGCCAGGCCAATCCGACGACTGTAAAGTCGGGTGAAGTCGCCACGATCACTGCGAACGCCACCAGCCCCGACAAGGGCGTGACGATCGCCAGCTACAGCTTCTCTGCTCCTCAGGGCAAGCTGACGCCGAGCGGCAACAGCGCAACGCTTGACACCACCGGTCTGCCGGGAACGACGGTACCCGTGACGGTCACCGCCACAGATTCGCGTGGCTTGACCGGCACCTGCACCACTCAGGTTGGCGTGATTGAAGAAATCAAGTGCGTCAGCATTGAGGATTGGGGTGAGTGTACCTTCGAAAAGAACCCCAAGAAGCCGTGGCGTGTTGACAACGATTGCAAGGACGTCCTCGACAAGATGGCCCTCCGTCTGCAGCAGAACCCGAATGGCAAGCTTTCGGTGGTCGGCTTCACAGACGAGAAGGAATCGGTTGACGTTCAGACGATGGGCGCGCAACGCTCGGTCAACGTGAAGTACTACCTGGTTGAGGACGAACTCGGTCCGAAGGCTGATGGCTCGCGCATTCAGCCCAAGCAGGGTGGTGCAAAGGGCAGGGCGACCCACTTCTTCTTCGTACCGGATGGCAACGTTTGCTCCGGACAGGTAGTTGAGGGAACCGCAGTTGACGAGAGCGCAGTGAAGGGTCAGTCGCGTGCAGCGAAGGTCCCGGCTCCTGCAAAGAAACGGGCCAAGAAGGCTGCCGCGCCGCCAGCGCAGTAGTCACCTAGCCTCGCAACAATAACCAGCCGGTGAGAGGGTTACCTCTCACCGGCTTTTCTGTTGAGGTGAGCGGATTGCGGTTTTGGGTTCGCGGTGTTTCCGCCGAGCGCCGACGGGCGTTACACTATAGGTCAGCGGTTTCGCAGTAGGTCCTTCCCGAATAAGAGTTGTGTCCACTGCTGGAGCCACCGGCTCCTTGTATCCCCGAGGCCCGCACTTGTCTTGATACTGTGCGCCTTATAGGGTGCTGCCGTAGGATTTTACGAGCAAGTTCGGCTCACGATTTCAAAAACTGGAGATGTGCGCGTGGTAATCAAAAGACTCATTCTTGCCGGCGTCGTAATGGCGCTGAGCGCGGGTATGTTTGCAGAGGGCGTTCGCGTAGCTTCGTCGGCGGACTGGGCCTTGATCGGTCCCGACGGTGGAAACGTCCGCAGCCTGGCTTACGATCCCAGCGACCCCAACCGCCTGATGTTGGGCACCAGCGCGGGACAGTTATTTGTTTCGCCGGACGGCGGCAAGAACTGGTCTCCGCTGGCCCACCTCGGCGCAGGCGATGACCTGGTGATTGATCACATCGTGTTCGATCCGACCAATACAAAGACGATCTACGCAGCGGGATGGGGCCTGTATCACGACGACGAAGGCGACGTCTTTCGCTCCGATGACGGCGGTGCGACGTGGAAGGTACTCGCAGGAGCGCATGGTAAGTCGATCCGCGCGCTCTCCATGGCGCCCAGCGATCACAACGTGCTGGTAATCGGCGCTCTCGACGGCGTTTTCCGGTCGCCGGATGCGGGGGCCACCTGGGTGAAGATGACTCCGGATAATCCGCAGGTGCTGGAAAATAATGCTTCCTTGAAGAACTTTGTGTCGGTGGCGATCGACCCGACGAACCCAGACATTGTCTATGCGGGCACGCGTCACCTGGCGTGGAAGACTTCCAATGGCGGACAGAACTGGCACAACATCAAAGACGGCATGCTCGACGACTCGGATGTCTTCAGCATCATCGTCGATCAAAAGACGCCTTCGCGCGTTTATGCCAGTGCCTGCTCCGGAATTTACAAGAGCGACAACGGTGCGGACCTGTTCCATCGGGTGCAGGGACTGCCCCACTCGGCGATACGCACGCGCGTGCTGAAGCAGGACCCGGTACGCTCCTCTATTGTCTACGCCGGAACCACAGGCGGTATGTGGAAGACGGTGGATGGTGGCGCGAAGTGGGCGCTGGTCACGGCTTCTGACGTGGTCGTAAACGACATCCTCATCGATCCCCGCAACCCGGACCGGGTGCTGATCGCAACCGATCGCGGCGGAGTGCTCGCCAGTAACGACGCCTTCATCAAGTACCAGTCATCGAACCGTGGCTTCTCCCACCGCATGGTCGGCTCTGTTATTCCTGACATCAAAGATAAAGACCGGCTCTACGTCGGCATCGTGAATGACAAAATCCACGGTGGAATGTTTACCACCAACGACGTGGGCAAGACGTGGCTGCAAGTAAGCAAGGGGCTCGGGGATCGCGACATCCTGAGTCTGGACCAGGCGGAGAATGGCGTCTTGTTCGCCGGTACGAACCACGGCATCTTCTTTCTGGATTCGCTGGCGAGCGCTTGGCAACCGGTAGCGATGATCCGTGGGCCGGTGCCCGAGTGGCAACCGAAAGTGGAGCCAGCTCCCGCGCCTGCCGCCCCGGCCGCGAAGTCGAAAAAGGGCGCAGCCACAGCGGCCCGCAAACCGGCAGCCCGCACCGCGAAGGCTAAGGCGCCCGTCGAGGTACCGATTCCGATTGCAATTGCGCCGCGTGTGCGCTCGTTGCAGATAACCGACAAAGCCTGGTATGCGGCGACGAACGAAGGACTTTTCATCAGCATCGATGGCGGCAAGAAGTGGTATGGGACTCCGGTAGACGGCGAAGAAGACTTCGTCGCGGCCAACGATTATTCCGACGGCACCGTGACTCTGGCCACCATCAAGCGGGCGTTCTTGTCGCGTGATGGAGGACGCACGTGGCAAGACGTGACGATTCCCAAGTATGTCACCGGTATTTACAACTTCACCATGACGCCGGACTCTGCGATGTGGCTGGCGACTCGAGAAGGCGCTACGAAGTCCGCCGACGGCGGCAAGACCTGGGACCATGTACTCAGTGGATTGCCGACGAAACACGTGCTGGCGGTGAAGTACGATCCGACGCTAAAGATGTTGTTGGCGACGGCCATCGATTCCCATGAAGTCTACGAAAGCACGGACGGCGGCAAGATTTGGCAGAAGGGTCCCGAGTCCACGTTTTCGATTCGGAGCGCCATGGGATATCAGGACCAGATCCTGGCGGTGTCGTGGCACAACGGACTGCTGATGCAGCGGGTAGGCAACGCGGCAGCGCTACCGGCGGCAGCATCAGCTGCGGATGTAGCTGCCTCAACCGTGCGCAACCAAAAATAGTCTTTCTTGAATTCCAGCAAGACTACCGGAGATCTGAAAAGGTCTCCGGTTTTTTGCGCGCAGAAAGATCGTTAAGCTGCGCCAAATTGAAACGGACTGGCAGAGTGCGTGCCGATGTGGGAATCGCCAGTTCGTGCCGTGCTGCGAAGGCTGCCGCGACGTTAGGAAACGTCCGTGATCGGTTCGAGGACCATGGAGAGTCATGGAGTTACGCGTGACGGGGAATCGAGCTCCAACGCAGAATTCGACACGGAGGGAGCCGTGAACCATTACAAATCAAAGTTGGCGGCGTGCCGATTTGGAACTCGCGGTGGCCGCCGGAAATGTTTGGGGAACGTGAAAATACTGTAATCAATAACCTTTGCAATCAGTTAGCGGGACGACGAGAAATGGCACGATTCGTGCACTGTGATTCTGTGGTTGGAATGAAATTTGGAACGGGATAGGAGCTGGCTGTGAATGAGGGCAGCGATATCAGTGGTTCGGCAGACACCGGAGCCGAGCTAGACAGTGGAGCGACTTTGCACCCACCGATTATCCCGATGGCAGTGCTAGCGAGCCCAGAGGATTTGGGTGAGATCTTGCATGGCCTGAACAACGTGCTGGTGAGCATCGTGCTCAACGCGCAGTTCATGGAGTGGAAGCTTCCTTCGTATAGCTTAATGCGGCGGAACACCCACGAAATTCAACGAAGTGCCAAGCGGGCGGGAGTGCTGCTGAAACGTCTGGCGGGCCAGCCCGGCGCGGCGCAAGGTGCGATCCCGCCGTCGGCGGACACGCCGTAAACGCGGTTACTCGCCAACGGCGCGAGCGTCGGTTCGCGAAATTACGAAAAACCTGGTGGTCATAAAAGCCGGCCCTTCCAGAGGTGGGAATTGGCCCAAAGTCCTGTAATGACAGGGGGGACATGGTGCGATTGGCGTCTAGAGGCCATAAAGTGCCTCACACGATGATGTGATGCCTGTACTAGCGTCGATTTCCCAAAAAGGGACAATGACTATGGACGTTGCTGCCATTTCATCACAAGCGCGCTCGGGGATTCCGAGCTGCCAGGAAGAAGGCCGGACCGTGCTGACATCGGAGATTGAGCCACATGTAGCACCCAACGCTGATACGAACCTGTTGAACCTCTTGATCGTGGACGACGAGCGAGCGGTGCGGGAATCCTGCCGGGACGTGTCTCAGACTCTGGGCTTCGCCACCCGGGTCGCGGACTCACCGGACCACTGCTACCGCATCCTTGACACC
>Ga0302323_100005490_pt1 | contig 10402 bp, 7 predicted proteins | sample Fen_T0_3_FD_201950 | JGI IMG/M metagenome (GOLD analysis project Ga0302323, IMG submission 201950) | Peat permafrost microbial communities from Stordalen Mire near Abisko, Sweden - Fen_T0_3 | ecosystem: Environmental > Terrestrial > Soil > Wetlands > Permafrost | place: Sweden: Abisko... | reverse complement strand
GGCGTCAAGGTTCTGGCCGTGGCTGCCTGTATAGGAGACGCGCAAACCGATGCTGTGACCGAGATCCTGCTCGACGGTCAGGTTCCACTGCTGCACTGTGGGGTCCTTGTAGCGAATGGGATAGGAGTAGTAAAAGCCCGCGGAGCCTGAGCCCGAAACGGCCTCACTCGCAAATGGATTAGAGAAGGAGAGCAGAGGCGCCGGATTGCCCTGATTGTCCGTCACCATGGCCTGGTTGTATGTGCCCTGAAAGCTGGAGGCGACGGCGTCGCCGGCGTAGACCTGGAAGCCGAGCGGGGTCTCGATGAACCGGCCCCAACCGCCTCGGAGCACGGTCTTTTCGGTGCCGAAGACTCGCCAGGCAAAGCCGATACGCGGCCCCAGGTCGGTGTGGTCGGTATAGCGGAGGGTGGAAGGAATCCCTGCCTGCGCCGCGGTAATCACGGGGGTGGGAGAGATCGCCTGAACAAAGCTCTGCGAGGCGGAAGTTGCTGCCTGGGCGTTGGAGACGACTACGGCACCGTTGACCTGCGTTGAACCATCGGACCCAATGCCACTCCAGCCGGGCTCAAAGGTCGCCGAGTTGGAGTGAATCTCGCGCATCGGCGGATGCACTTCGTAGCGCAGGCCCAGATTCAAGGTGAGCCGCGGCGTGATCTTCCAGTCGTCCTGTCCGAAAAAGGCGTAGGTGTAGCCGAGGCCATTCATGGTCGCGTTGTTGCTGGTCGTGACCTCGGTGTAGTCTGGGTGGCCGAGCAGAAACGCTGTGTAGGGATCGGCGATGGCGCTGCCGACGTCGGAATCGCCGTTGAAGACATACCAGCCGGAGCGGTAGTTGCCGAAGATATTCTCGTCGTGGTCGCTGATGCGCCTGAAGTCGGCGCCGAACTTGAAGGTGTGATTCTGATGCGTCCAGGTAAGGTTGTCGAGGGCCTGAATGATCTGGCCGCGCTGCATGCCGGGGTTGCCGGCGCCGGTGGACATGAAGCCGTTAATCAGCACCTGCGGCGCTTCAGACCATTCCGTGTCCGGTTGGGGTACGGTCAGGCCGGTCTGGTTCAACAAGATGACGGTCGAGTAGCTTTGCGTCTCGGAGGTGTGCTGCGCATTGTACCCACCACGAAACTCGTTGAGCAGCCGGGGCGAGAAGACGTAGTTGTGGGCAAAGGTTAGTCCTTCATCGATCTCCGGCGTGTTGTAACCGCCTTGAAGCGGGCTGCCGGCCTCGGCACAATAGGTGAAGGTGCAGGCAGCGGAGGGCGCAGTGATGACCTGCCGGTTCTTGTAAGAGAAGCGCGCAAAAATGTTTTGCTTGGAAGTGAGGGTGCGGTCGAGGCGTACGTCGCCCTGGTTGGCGGAGATGGGCGCGGGAAAGTTGATCTGGTAGTTATTGACGAATGAGTTGGGATCGCCGTAGTTTGGCTTCGGCATCAGGTAGTTGAGCAGATTTGATGAGATCTGGCTCACTGGAACAGGCGTGGTGCTGTTCGTCGAGGCCAACACACTGCCGTCAGGATTGTAGACCGTGTATCCGTTGGGACATTGAGTTTGCGGATCGGGCTCGCAATAGGTCTGGTCCAGGTAATAACCGAGGTTGCCGTTGCGCATGTCCAGCGAGGGCACGCTGAGCAATATAGGTGTTTCGCGCGGCAACCGCAGCCCCTCGTAACTGATGAAGAAAAACGTCTTGTCGCGGCCGTTGTAGAGATGGGGAATGCTCAGGGGCCCGCCGAGCGTGCCCCCAAAGTCGTTCATGATGATCTTCGGCTTGGCTGTCGCAAAGGGATCGCCGGCGTTGAATGCCGAGTTCTCATGGTTCTCGAAGACGCCGCCGTGAAAATGGTTGTTGCCCGCCTTGGAGACGGTGGTGATGTCGGCCACGCCCGAGAATTCGGCGTTGTTGTTGGACTCCGAGACGCGAATCTCCTCAATCGAATTGAACGACGGGAACATCTCGCTGACCGGGCCCGAGTACTCCACTCCCACCGAAGAGATGCCGTCGATGGTCACGCTCAACAGCGCCGCAGTGGTGCCCATCACGGCCAGGTTGCCTGAGTCGTCGGTCTGCACGCCGGCCTCAGTGGTGAGCGTGGAGATGGGGCTGGTGGAACCGGCGGAGCGGGAGTAGATGGCGATGGGAAGATCGACCAGTTCGTCGCCCACTTTGGTCTCTGCCAGATTGGAAACGTCGGTATTGATGACGGAAACAGCATCGTCGGTAACAATGACCGTTTGCGTCTCGGAGCCGGGTTTGAGAGTCACGTCCATGCGCCGGGTCTCGCGCGCGGTGAGTAAGAACTCGGAGAGCGACTCTTTCTGGAATCCGGTGGCGACGATGGTGAGGGCGTAGTGGCCCACGTCGATGTTCTTGAAGGCAAAGTCGCCGGCGTTGTCGGTGGCCATAGTGCGCTTGGCCGCGGTGCCGGTATTCAGGAGAGTAATCTGGGCGCCGGGAACGAGGGCGCCTGAGGAGTCGTGGACCGTTCCGACGATGGAGCCGAAAGTGGACTGCGCCGGTAGATTGAGAGCGGAGAGCGCAACCAGGATGAGGATCAGGGCTGCCTGCGCAGCTAAGGCGCGGTAAACGCGGACAAGAGAAGATATACTTGGCATCGCATAAAACACCTTTCAAAAGGAATTCACGGGAGAGGCGACGTTGCTTCGCCTTCTATTTGATCGCAATTCAAATGTAGCGCCTTGAGAGGTCGAAGACGCAGCTTTTTTTGAGAATTCTCGCGGCTCCGCGGCAGAATCCAGAAGAGATGGCTCACCGGGCTGCTACTGGCTTTTCCTGCGGTGTTTCTATCATAATTCGCCGGTGCGGCAGTTGAAAAGAGCGCCGGCCTGCGGCGGGAGCGCGGCGGATCTGCGGCGTGCAAAAGCGCTTTGAGACTCCTGAATCCGGTTTGCAAAAAGCAGGCCGGGAGTGTTTCAATCAGGTTATTGAAACAGGGGTGCTCCACAATGTGGGGCTGAGAAATACCCTCGAACCCGATCCGGATAATACCGGCGTGGGAAGCTTTCGGAGCCAGGCGGCTTACTTCCTCGAATCGCAACGTGAGTTCTCTTGTTTCATGGTTGGAGACAAGGGGCATAATGTACGCTGCAGAACTCTTTCGCATCGCTTTAAGGGTCCTTAAAGGCGGCCGAGCCGCACGAGGAACAGGCTTTGCGGCAAGCTGGATCTGCGCGGCGGGCGCCTTGACAGTTCTCATGCTGGGAGCGCAATCGAGGGCGCAGGCCCAGAATGTCGAGAAATCCCCGGCGGACACGGTATCAACCTCAGCGGCTCAATCCCAGCCGGGCGAGACGCCAAAACCTGATTCCGGCGCGCAGAAGCCCCCACGCGTGACCACTACTGTTGTGGTCCACGGGGAGAGGAACCAGGGTTATCTTCCCGATGCCATGACCGCCGGGAGTCTGGACGGCGCAGCGCTCGAGGAAATTCCCCTTTCGGCCCTCGTCCTGACACGCGGCCTACTCAGCGATCAAGGCGCGCGCGTGCTTTCCGACGTGGTGAAAAACGATGCATCGGTGGGCGAGGACTACGCACCGGTGGGCTACTACGGCGATTTCGCGATTCGGGGCTTCCCCATCGATCTGGCCACCGGGCTTGAAATCAACGGCATGACCATCGCGGGCGAGCAGGATGTTCCGCTCGAAAACAAGGAGCGCGTCGAAATCGTCAAGGGGATCGCAGGCGTGGAGAGCGGCGTAACCGGGGCGGGCGGCCTGATTGACTACGTGACCAAGCGGCCGGCCATCATCAAAGCTGCGGATCTGGCCACTGACCATCGCGGAAGCGCCTACGGCACAGTCGATCTTGGCCATCTCTTTGGCGCGCGGAAGCAGGTAGGCGCACGCATGAACCTGGCCGGCGAACGCATCGCCAGCTACGTAAACAATGCCGACGGCTGGCGTGCGATGGGCGCGGGCGCGGCCGATTGGAAGATCAACCCTAAGGCGACCCTCAAGGGTGATTTTGAATACCAGCACAAGGTGGAGCGCTCGGTCTGCGGATATCAACTGCTGGGCGGAACAACCGTGCCCGATCTCAATAAGGTCTATCCCTCGACGATGCTCGGCGAGCAGTCCTGGTCCAAGCCGAACACCTTCGACACATTCAACGCCGGCGCGCGCTTCGAATACGATCTAACCCGCGATTGGCGCGCCTTTGCCTCTGGAAGCTTCAGCCACTCGCTCATCGACGACAACGTGGTCTATGCGTACGGATGCGCCTATGAAGCCTCGTGTCTCAGCAGCGGAGGTTCGGCGCCGGACTACTTCTTTGCTCCCGATGGAGGCTATGACATCTACGATTATCGCAATCCAGGCGAGTTGCGCATTGACGCTCAGGCCGAGGCTTTGGCAATCGGGCACATCCGCACGGGCGCCATTACGCACGACCTGGCCGGCGGTGGCTCACTCTTTCTGCGCAGCGTGCAGATGCCCTCCGCCGCGGTCTATGACTATGTTGGCTCTGAGAACATTTATCAGCCGATCCAGGCCTTTCCCATCGAGTCCATAAGCGGAGTGCCGGATCGCGCCGGTCCGCGCATTCTCTATGAGGACAATCATCAGTCGGCAGGTGTAGTGCAGGAGCGCGCTCATCTGCCGGGCCGCGTTCAACTGCTCGCAGGAGGCCGCTTCGATTCTGTGCGCGACCATAACCCCGCCGGCACAAACAGCAGTGGAACAGCGAACAACACAGACAAGCTCTTCTGGCTGCCGCTGTATGCAATCACCTTCAATCCCCTCGCCAATTTGATGATTTATGCCAATTACAGCGAAATGCTCTCGCTGGGACCACAGGCTCCCTGGTGGGCTGGAAGTTACTATCTGCCGCCGTACAACACGCGCCAGGCGGAGGTTGGCGCGAAGATCCAGCCCGGCCAGCGCATTCTCGTGACTACCGCGCTCTTTCACATGCGCGCGCCATTCTTCTACCCCAAAGGCAGCGACAACGGTGACGATTTGACCTTTGTCTCCGAGGGCCGCGAGACCCACGATGGAATCGAGTTGAACGCTGCGGGCAAGGCAGCCAGCTGGATGGAGTTGAGCGCCTCGGCGATGGCGATGAACGCAATCTCAAGCAACACCGGCACGCCGGCTTACGACAACAAGCAGGTAATCAATGCGCCGCGCCTGCATGCTGCGCTCTTCGCCGATCTGGCGCTGCCTCACATGCACGGACTGCATCTGATGCCGGGCTGGAGTTACACCAGCCGCAAGGAAGCCACGCGCGATGACGTGGTGAGCGTCGGCGGCTACAACCTCTTCAACCTGGGTGCGCGCTACACTCCGGGTGGAGCCGATGGGCGCATAACTCTGCGCCTCTACGCGGACAATATTCTCGACAAGCGCTACTGGAAGGATACGGGCGCGAGTTATGGCGACACCTTTATCCATCTGGGCGCGCCAACAACTGTGCGGCTTTCGGCGCACTATACATTCTGATTGCCTTTGGAGATGGAAGTGGACGCACAAGCAACGAGCGAGACAGTTATGGCGCACGGGTTGGACGGGACCTTGGTGCCGCCTGACTGGCCCCCGCTCACGATGCTCGAGGTGCGCGATCTGCTGCGTGATTTCCCCGAATTGAGCGAACCGTTTGAAATCCTCACGATAAGTCCACGGCCGTTTTCTGCGGCAAGCGTGGTGGCAACGCGCACTGGCCGAGTCTTCATCAAGCGCCACCATCGGACCGTTCGCGACAAGGCCGGACTGACGGAAGAACACCGCTTCATGGCGCACTTGCTGGCGAACGGAGCGCCTGTGCCGCGCGTTCTGGCTGCAATGAACGGTGACACGGCCATCGAGCGCGGCGACTGGACCTACGAGGTGCACGGGGTTTCTGACGGTGTGGATGCTTATGGCAATACTCTCTCCTGGACGCCCTTTCGATCGGCAAGCCACGCGCGCTCTGCGGGGCAGGCTTTGGCACGGCTGCATCTGGCGGCGCGGGGATTCGATGCACCGCCGCGCAGGCCGCGACCACTGGTAGCGGGCTTTTCCATCTTTGCGGAAGAGAATGCAGGCGCGGCGATGGAGCGCTTTCTGGCGGCTCGACCAGCGCTGGCTGAGGATGCCGCCACGCGCACAGACTGCATTGAAGCGCTGACGGCGCTGGCACCGTTTCATGCTGAGCTTCTGCCGCTGTTGCCGTCGCTCGCGTCGCTGTGGACACACAACGATCTCCACGCCTCCAATCTGCTCTGGAGCAATGAAAGTGACGATGCGCGGGCCGTTGCGGTGATCGACTTTGGCCTTGCAGATCGCACCAATGCCGTACACGATCTGGCCGTGGCCATCGAACGTAACATCGTGGAGTGGCTTGATCTGCTGCCCGCATCTGCGCATCAGGGAGACGTGCGCGTGCACAACGATCATTTGATCGCACTTCTTGATGGCTACGAGGAGGTCCGCCCCCTCTCAAATGCAGAAGCCGCGGCGCTGTCGCCCATGACCACGCTCTGTCACGCGGAGTTTGCGCTCGCCGAGGCGGATTACTTCCTGGGTGTGCTGCACTCAAAGGAAAGCGCTCATCTTTGCTCATCGGGCTACCTTCTGGGCCACGCGCATTGGTTTCACAGCGCGGAGGGGAAGAAGTTACTCGATGCTATACGCGGCTGGGCCGATGGACGCACTGTTGAGCAACGGAAAGAGATACGACAATGATATTGACGGCAATCATTCACTTTCTCAACGCAAACTGGCTTGAACTGGCCGGAGCCGTCATCGCCGCGTTGGGAATCTGGCTCACTACCAAGCGGCTGCTCATCTGCTGGCCGGTGACGCTGGTCTCGATATTCGTTTATGTCCTAGTCTTCTATCGCGCCCGGCTCTTTTCAGACGCACTTCTTCAAGTGTTCTTCATTGTGTTTACGCTTTATGGCTGGTGGAACTGGTGGCACGGCGTGCGGGAAGAGGGCGAAGTACGTGTGGCACCGCTTGCACTCAGGAGTTTTGTCATGGCACTTGCGCTGGGCTTCGTTGGAAGTCTCATGCTGGGTAGCCTTGCCAAGCGGATTCATGCGGCGCTGCCTTACCTGGATGCGACCCTGATGAGCTATAGCCTTGTGGCCAGCTGGTGGGGCGCACGCAAGCACATCGCCAACTGGTGGCTTTGGATCGTAGTGGACATCGTCTACGTAGGCGAATACTTGTATAAGGAGCTTTGGGTCACAGCCGTGCTTTACGCGTTCTTTGTGTATCTGGCCGCGCTTGGGCTACGCGATTGGCGCCGCGCTGCAGTCTCCGCAGCTCCCTAGACCGCAGCTTGCACCACATTCTGGAGCGGCTCGCCGTTGATGTAGCGACGCAACTCTCCGATTGCGGTCTTCACTGAGCGCGGCCCGAACTGGGGGCTCGAACCGGCGACGTGGGGCGTGATGAACAGGTTTGGGCAACTCCATAACGGGTGACCCTCGGGCAAAGGCTCCGGATCGGTGACATCGAGAGCAGCGCGAATGCGGCCTTCGTTGAGCGCTTCCACCAGCGCTCCCGTATCCACAATGGGGCCGCGCGCGGCATTCACGAGCAAGGCACCTTGCCGCATCAGTGAAAGCTGCTCTCGGCCGATGAGTCCCCGGCTTTCACCGGTGGAAGGCAGGATCAGCACAACAATCTCGGCTTGAGGCAGGAGATATTCGAGATCACTCACCGCATGCACCATCGGCTGAGTGCGCGCGCTGCGCGCCACGCGCAGGATTTTGCAGTGAAATGGCGCGAGCATGCGCTCAATCTCTTTGCCGATGGCGCCGTAGCCCACCAACATTACCGTCTTGGCCGTAAGCTCCTCAAGCATCACAGGCGGATGGAGCTTACGCTGATCGCCCGTTAGCCGGGCATACTGCGCATTGGCTTCGATGCGGCGCTTCCAGACCCCGCTCTTCTGCACATCGATGAAGAGGGGAAAGTTCTTCAGCATCGCCAAAATCGAAGCCACCGTCCACTCAGCGGTTGAGATATTGTGCGCGCCTCGTGCATTGCAGATGGTCACATGCGGGCCCACTGTCGAGGGAATCCACTCTGTTCCGGCCATCAGCGACAGAACAAGACGAACTCGGTGAAGATGGGGCCAGATGCGCAGGGCGCGCGTGGGATAGGGATTGGGAATCCAGACGTCGATGTTCACGTCGTGATCCAGGTTATCGGGCAAAGGAACAGGTTCGACCTCTTGGGGGAAGTCGCGAAACAGCTCGGCGTCCAGGACGTCTGGATATCCAACTCTAAGCATAGGGATTGAAGCCCCAGGGAAAGGGCGTATGCACTTATGCTAACTCAACCGTCTGTTCAGTATCAGTATTTGTTGCGAAAGATTCTTGTATTCAGGTCCGGCCAGAACTCCTTGACCAGGTTCGAAAAGCCATCCAAACCCACCTGCGTAACCCGGCGCTGGCCGGTCTCGGTCCAGGTGCGTTCCTGGCTCAGATAGTAAGGCCCTGAGATGCCCGCAGCCACCCCACTGGCCAGGCGCAGGGGAAAGAACGATTGCCGAAGTGAGTGGCACTCGAATCAGACCGCGAGCAGATCGGTATAAACGGCCATCCCCACCACGGCGTCTGCGCCGAGGGCGTCAAGCGCGTCCACCTCCTGCTGACTGCGAATGCCACCGGCAACGATGAGCTGACGATCGGTCAGCTTGCGCAACCGCGCCGCGACTTCTATAGGAAAGCCCTGCATCAGCCCTTCGCCGTCAACGTGTGTGTAGAGGAATGCGGCGGCATGAGGATTGAGTTGCGGTATCGCCTCATCGGGTGTGAGCGAGACCAGCGCCTTCCATCCCTTGACGGCGATGCGGCCGCTTTTCGTGTCGATGCCGGCCACGATCTTCTCCGCGCCGATGGATGCGGCCATCTCAGCCGCGAATTCCGCATTGACCTTTCCATCGCCAGAGAAGAGCGCAGAGCCAATGATGACACGCCTCGCACCAGCGTCGAGCACCTGCCTTGCACGCTCGACGGTGTGGATGCCGCCGCCTGCCTGTACGGGCAGACGCTTGGCGAGCTGCTCCACCAGTGCAGAGTTGTCGCCCTGACGCATGGCCGCGTCGAGGTCTATTAGTTGGACTAATGGAAACTTAGAGAATCTTTCAATCCAGTATTCGAAGTCGTCGAAGGCCAGGCGCAGTTTTTCACCCTGCACAAGCTGAACGATGCGCCCGCCCAGCAGATCGATGGAAGGAATCAGCATGGAAGCCTCACGGAGACACCCGCGCGTGCAAGTTCCTCCTTGAGCGAGCGCGATGTGGAAATGCCGAAGTGAAAGATGCTGGCGGCAAGCGCCGCGTCAGCCTTGCCGCGACCGAAGACACTGACAAAGTGGTCCACCGTGCCCGCGCCGCCTGAGGCAATGACGGGAATGCTCACCGCCTCGCTGACGGCTGCGGTCAGCTCGCAGTCAAAGCCCGCGCGCGTGCCATCGGAGTCCATCGAGGTGAGCAGAATCTCGCCCGCGCCGCGTTGCTCAGCCTCGCGCGCCCACTCCACCACGCGCCTACCGGTTGGTTTGCGCCCTCCGTGCATCAGTACCTCCGCATCGCGCACGGGGTCTGCGGCCTTTGGATCGCGCCGCGCGTCGATGGCCACCACAACTGCCTGCGCGCCAAAGCTGCGCCCTATGGCGTCAATCAACATTGGGTCGGCGAGAGCGGCCGAGTTGATCCCAATCTTGTCTGCGCCGGCCTCGAAGACTTGCGCCGCATCGTCAGGAGTTCGAATGCCGCCGCCCACGCAGAATGGAACGAAGAGCTCGCGCGCCGCCCGCCGCACCGTATCGAGCAGCGTGGCGCGGCCTTCATGCGTGGCCGTGATGTCGAGCAGAACGATCTCATCGGCACCTTCGCGCGCATGACGCGCGGCCTGCGTCGCCGGATCGCCCGCATCGATCAAGTCGACAAACTGCACGCCCTTCACAACGCGGCCATTGTGCACGTCAAGGCAGGCGATGATGCGCTTGGTGATCATTTTTCTTTCCTTACCAAATTACGAGCTACGATTTCTCCTAATTCCGCGAGCTGGCTCGGCGATAGTGAGGAAATTGGAATAAATATGATTCGGTCGCTTGACAGATAGAACTGGACGATCTTTTCGTTCTGCGCAAAACCCGATATTGCATTCCAATAGAATTTCCCTTCACTAAAACCCGGAATTGTGGAGAGAATTCGTTCTTCATCAATATCAGCTGACACCTTTCGGTCCGTTTTCGTGAGCGGGAAAGCAATGTCAAACTGCCTCCGGACAAGGTAGTTACGAATCACCGGGAGAAAAACGAAAAGAATGGGCATGATTAACCCAAACGGAGGGTTTTGAGCATAATCATTCTCCTGTGTGAATGCTTTGAATGCCACGTATATAAGGATAAAAATGCCAAGAATTGGCAAAACTCTATAGGTGAAGAA
>Ga0302323_100005489_pt1 | contig 10403 bp, 7 predicted proteins | sample Fen_T0_3_FD_201950 | JGI IMG/M metagenome (GOLD analysis project Ga0302323, IMG submission 201950) | Peat permafrost microbial communities from Stordalen Mire near Abisko, Sweden - Fen_T0_3 | ecosystem: Environmental > Terrestrial > Soil > Wetlands > Permafrost | place: Sweden: Abisko... | reverse complement strand
CCGCGCCCAGCATGAGCTCATGGCAGACGTTGTTGCCGTCGCCGACGTATGCCAGGGTGAGTCCTTCAAGGCGACCGCGGCGTTCGCGCAGGGTGAAGAAGTCCGCTAGCGCCTGGCAGGGATGCAGCCTATCGGAGAGACCGTTGATCACAGGTACGCTGGCGTGTTGCGCGAGCGTCAGCACGGTCTCGTGCGCGTTCACGCGCGCCATGATGCCATCGACGTAGCGCGAGAGCACGCGCGCCGTGTCGGCCACTGGTTCGCCGCGGTGAAGCTGCAGGGAGTCGGAGTCCAAGAACATCGCCAGGCCGCCCAACTCGAACATCCCGGCCTCGAACGAGACGCGGGTGCGCGTGGACGGCTTCTCGAAGATCATCGCCAGCGTCAGTCCGGCAAGCGCAGAGCGATAGGCTTGCGGGGTGGCCTTGATCCGCGCCGCCAGGACGAGCAACTCCTCGATATCGGCGCGGCTGTAGGTTTCTAGGGAAATCAGATGCTGCTGCGGCATGAGGTCGCCATCATATGTGCCGCTCTGACGCGAGTCAACGCACGAGGTGGCTACGAATGCGGCTCCGTCCGTTCGCCGCGTTCGTCCCGCGCGGTCTCGCCTCGCGCCGGCGCCAGCTGGCGCTCGAGGGCTGGCAGACTGATGCCCAACGCCTGCGCTGCAGCCCTGTGGTCGCCGGCGGCGACGGCCAGGGCATGCGCGACGGCCGCCTTCCCGGCGGCCTCTGCTGCTCGTCGTGACACCTCGCTCAGAGTCCCTGAGACGTCGATCACGTCCGCCATCGTCGGCACCCCGCGAGGGGCCTCCAGCCGCAGGTGCTCCGGCCGAATCTCGCCCGTCTCGCACAGGATCGCCGCGCGTTCGAGGCAGTTCTGCAGCTCGCGGATGTTGCCCGGCCAGGCATGGTCCAGCATCGTGCGGCGCGCCTGCTCCGACAGGCGCAGACCCCGGCGGCCCATCTCCCGCGCAAAGCGCTCGAGAAAGACCTCCGCCAAGGCCAATATGTCGCCGCGCCGGCGGCGCAACGGCGGGATCTCGACCGGGAACACGGACAGACGGAAGAACAGGTCTTCGCGGAACTGGCCCTTGGCCACAGCCTCATTCAGGTCGCGGTTCGTAGCCGCCACGACGCGCACGTCTACCGAAATCGTCTGCACCCCGCCCACACGCTCGAACTGCTTCTCCTGAACCAGACGCAGAATCTTGGCCTGCAGCGAAAGCGGCAGGTCCGCGACCTCGTCCAGCAGCAGCGTGCCGTGGTGCGCCATCTCGACCTTGCCGACCTTGCGGCCGGTCGCCCCTGTGAACGCTCCCTTCTCGTGGCCGAAGAGCTCGTTCTCGAGCAGGGCCTCGGGGATCGCCGCGCAGTTGATGGCCACGAAAGGGCCGCGCGCGCGCGGCGAGAGCTGGTGCAGCGAACGCGCCAGCAGCTCCTTGCCTGTGCCGCTTTCGCCCAGCAGCAGCACGTTCGTGTCGGTCGCTGCGGCGCGCTGAAGAGCCATCATGGTCTCCTTCAGCGCCGGGTCGTCGCCGATGACCCGCGGCAGGCCGAAACGACGCTGATAGTCCTCCTTGAGCAGCACGTAGTCGGTCCGTAGCCGGCGCCTTTCGATGGCGCGATCGAGCAACAGCATCAGATGCTCGGTGTCCACCGGCTTTGTGAGAAAGTCGGCGGCCCCTTCCTTCATGGCCCGCACGGCGTCTTCGATCGTGCCGAAAGCGGTCATCACGATCACGGGCGTTTCGGCGTCGCTCTCCCGCGCGGCCGCAAGGACTTCAAACCCGCTGCCGGCCGGGAGTCGCAGGTCGGTGACCACGACGAGAAAACGCGTGCTGCCCAGGAGCCGCCGGGCCTCGTAGGTGTCGCTCGCTTCGGCCACGGTCAGCCCGCGGGCCTCGAACGTGCGGCGCAGCACGACGCGCAGCGAGTCCTTGTCTTCTACGAGGAGTACGTCGGCCATGGTCAAGCCTGCGAGCGAGGCCGCAAGCGCGGCCCGTTAATCGAGTTGACTGGCGGGCACGCCGGCCCGACGCGCCTCTTCAAGGATGTCCTCCAGTGCCTGCTTGGCCTCGTCGACCGCGTGCTTGGCCGTCTCCATCTCCTCGAGCGTGCTCTGGATGTCGTGCATGATGGCGAGGTCGCGGTTGGGCTCTCCCAGGCGCACTGGCCGAGTCTGGCTCATGCGCAGCTCTTTCAGCCGCGTCTCCAAGCCACTGACGACGGCCTCGCAACGCTCCACCTCTGCCCGCGCAGGAGCGACCCGCGGTCGCCAGAACTCAGCCCTGGAAGGATCAGTAGGCGCGCCCTCTGGCGGCACACCGCTGTCAGGGGATGCCTGCTGAGCCGCCTCGGCGGCCACGGGTTTGCGGCTCGGCTTACCGCCCAGCTTCTTCAAGTCCTCATCCGTGAACTTCTTGACGCTCTTGGCCTTCTGCGCGGCCCGCCGCGCCTTCTCCCGGGCAGCCGCCTCGGCCAGCGTCCCCTGCGAGTCTTCCGCGCGCGCCGTTCCCACGGCCAGAAGCACGACAGCCACCAACCAAACCGTGGTGCGCAGGGTCATCGGGCTTGCGCCTCGAGATTCTGAGCCCGGGCCACAATCGCAGCAGCATCCGGCGCGTTCGGAGCCAGGCTGACGTACTTCCGATACGCGTCTGCTGCCTCGCGCGGCTGGTCAGCCCGCTCGAGGACTGAGCCCAGCGCGCGATGGAGCACAGGGGCATCCGGGGTCAGCCGCAGTCCTTCGCGCAGAGTCGCGACCGCGGCGTCGGCCTGACCTTGGCGCGCCTGGGCCTCAGCCAGCCATGCGCGCGATCCAGCGGCCTGCGGTACGGCCTGCAACACGCGGCCGAGCACGTCGGCTGCCTCGGCGAGCTCGCCTGCTTGCACGAGGTTGGCGCCCAGCGCCTGCCGGTCTAGCACGTTCTGAGGCCGCAGCTCCACGAGCCGGCGCGAAAGTCGCACGGCGTCTTCCGGTCGACCGGCGTCGAGATAGAGCCGCGACAGGTCCTGAAGGACGTCGGCGTCGCCGGGCCGCACCTTGAGTGCGGCTTCGAAGGCATTGATGGCCTCATCGGTCTTATTGGCCTGCTGCAGGGCGCGGGCCCGGGCTCGAGCGTACTCGAAGTTGTCTGGGGCGTCGGCCGTGAGCTTGGCGAGCTCGGCCAAGCCGCGCTGCGCGTCGCCAGCCTGCAACAGACAACGCGCATAGGCCAGGCGGTAGTCGCCGTTGTCCGGGGCCGCAGCCACAGCCTCGGCAAACAGCTTGACTGCGGCCGCGGCGTCGCCCTTGGCCAAGAGCGCCTGGGCAGAGGCGAACACGGCCGCGCCTGGGACCTCGGCGCGCGTGCTCACGATGGCCGGCGGGGGCGGCTTCGGCAGAATGATCCCACCGCGCGTGGGTCCTGGCGGGGTGACGTGCGTCCACCACCACCAGGCGCCGATGCTACCGACCACGATGGCGACCACGGCCAGCGCACTCCCCCAGCCAAAGCCAGGCCCAACCCTTGTCTGCGCACCTGGCGCCACCATCTTGGCCGCAGCGCCCGTGGGCTTGACACCCGTCAGCGATTCCCCGCAACGGATGCAGAGCTCCCACTTGGGCTTGTTGCGCGTCTGGCACGCAGGACAAGTCTTGGCGAGTGCAGGGCTCATGATGGAGTTAGCCTACACCTTTCGGTTGAATCAGGGAAGCACCTGAAGTGCGCCCGCGACGGCTGTTGCCAGAGAGACTCGCGCCGCGCACAGACTGCCTGGCAGTTCGCTCGTGAGTCTCCCGGATGGGACCAGGTCCTGATCTCGAGAGACTACTCCCGAGACCAGGACCTGTGGAAGAACTAGTGGCAGGCCACGGTGGAGCCGAGCTTGAAGCTCGACGTGCCGGGCCATGCGTTCAGACTTGGCGGTGGCCCGACACTCACCGAGGCGTCTGGCGGCCGGGTCCCACGCTCCGTTGGCGGCGGGATCGGCGTCTCTGGATGCAGCCCGCCACCGAGCCTCGGACGCCCGCCCGCCATGCCCAGGTCGGTCACCTTCTGCTTGGGGATGTTTATGTAGCGTTGATCGCTGCTGGGCAGGTCAAACGCCGCGTTGCCGCCAGCCAGCGCCTCGACGATGAAGAGCACGCTGTCGAACTGGGACACGCACGCAGTGTCTGCCCCTGTGAACTTCGTGCCAACGAACAGCGCCAGGGCCTTGGCCGGCGTGCCGAGGTCATAGACACCGACCGGCTGCACAGTGCCACGGAAGGCGCCATTGCTATCGGACGGGAAAGGCAGCGCAAAGAGCTCAACGGGCGACGCGCCACCGTCATCCCGCAGACCCACCAGACTGAACGCGTGATCGTCCGCCACGCGCGAGTCAGCCCCTGCTGACGCAAAGACATGCGGCTTGTAATTGCCAGTCCCAGCATCGTCTGAGTTGAGGAGCATCGTCGGCACACCAAAAGGCTGTCCGGAACCGTAGGTCTTGAACAGAACGGGTGCTGTGCCAGGCTTGGCCGTGTCGAACTTGAAGATCCGACCCTGGACGTCCGGGAAATAGACGAACGTTCCCGGGTCCGTGGGGCTCAGCACCGAGGAGCCGACGGGACTCAGCAGCTTGGGTTGGAAGACCGACGGTCCTGCCACGAGCGCATTGAAGCTGCCCCCGCCGAGCCCCACGTCAAACTGTGCGACGACCCCTGTGGTGCCATCCTTGATGAGGTTGCCGTTGATGACGTCGAGAGCGTAGAAGGTCGTGCCCTCGCCCGCGACGTCGGAATAGCCCGAGCCGACGTAGGCTACGAACTCCACGTTGGCGTTCGTGACCGAGTCCTTATTAGCCGTCTTGTCAGCCAGGCCCACCGCAGGCACGGACCAGGTTTCACCCATTCCCGAGTAGGTCCGGTTCCACATGACGATCGGCCCGGCCGTGCTCAGGTGAGCAGTGGTCGTGGGCCCTGGCCCGGTCACGTCAAGGGCGGTGAGGTACTTGCCACCAGGCCCACGGCCAGCCAGCAGCACAGTGCGCCAGACCCCGCTTCCAGACATGGAACCCAGACTCCAGGTGCCAGCGGGGATCACCGGGACAAAGACATGCGCCAGGCGAACAGGCGCTGCCATCATGTAGTTGTGTCGCGAGTGGTCTGTCGAGGGCGGGTTGGGCGAGATGAGACGCGTTGTCAGCTTGCTGAGCTGATCGTAGGGCACAAAGCCCCACAGCTCCTCACCGCCTGTCTCAGTGCCGCAGCCACCCCCCGGACAGGGACCAGCCCGAAGAGCATGCAGCATGTCGTTCGCAGGCAAGTAGACAACTGTCATCACGGCCTCCGATCTCAGGGCGAATCCTGCCAGCACTCCCGTGCTGCTGAGACCTTGGAACAACGCCCACTCCCCAGCATGCAGGGCGGCGGGCACCAGCTCCGATGGCGGTGGTGTCGCCACAGCAGGCGCCCCACCTGTGCTGTCAGCCAGAACCGAGCTGCGCTTCGTGTAGTACACGGCTCCGGTCGAGTCGGTGGTCGCCGGGACACGTTTGGGGAGGCCGTTCGTCAACTCGACTTGGGCCCCGGCCATGAACGCCAGCACCATCTCGCGCGCTTCCTTGGTGGCAGCGGCGAGCTTCACCGACGCGGTCGCGCTCGTGCACGCATGGCCGGCCGGCCACGTGTACGTCGTGTCTGCCGTGCACGCTCCAAACTTGGTCTGAAGGGTGGCCAAGTCTGTGGGAAGGCCCAGTTCCGTGTCGAACCGACCTGCGCCACTGGCTGGATCCACCGCTGGGCTCGTGCTCGTATCCGGTGGCCAGAGCGCCGCGCGCATCGCGCTTGGGTTGCTCTGACTGATGAGGCTCGACACGGTGTAGTTGCTGTTGCTGCCGTTGCCGAGCGAGGTGTAGATGCGGCGCTTGATCAAAGCCGACGAGCTGCCGATGTTGGCTTCCGTGGCGCCGCCGTGCAGTTGGGCAAACGTGGCCTCGCCGCTGATGCTGACACTTGCCAGGAGCGTGTCGGCAGCGTCCCACCGCTGGACAGCGCTGCTGCTGGCGTTGACGTACGCCCTCAGGTGGCCCTCAAAGCCTGGCAAGTTCCAGGTCGTTTGGAACTCCACCGGTACCGCCGTCTGGGCCCACTTACTGGAGTCCAGCGGGGTGGGACTGAACTCGTAGACCGAGGCGATGACAGCGCGGTCCGCGAAGGCGCCGGACTGACCGAGCTCGATCGCCGCCTGCAGTGCGGCACTCAGGTCATCGGTGTTGGCCGCCGTAAAGGCATCCACACAGGTCGTGCAGGCGGTGCGCTGCGCTGCCGTGGGTGTGCTGTTCCATTGCGTCGCCTCGCCGCTCCCACTAGCCGCGTGCGTCATACCCGTGCCACCCCAGGCCGGCCAGTTCGCACGAGCCAGGGTGGTAGCGTTTGGAGGACCAAGGTAGATCACGAACGTCTTGAAGCGCGTGGGACCGTTAGTGCCGTCGTTGTGCGCCTGGTAGAGCTGCTGCGCCGCGTATGCCGCGCGCAGCGCGTTGCTGTCGGTCTCGCTGCCGCCCGAGGTTCTGTTCGCGCAGGTGTCAGCGCCGTCAGTCACGATAATGGCGAATGTGCTCTGCACGCCAGTTGCAGCCGTCATTTCAGGCAAGATCGTGCCAGTCCAGAGAGTGTTCCAGACCGGCTGAAGATCGAGCAGAGAGTTGGCGATCGGCGTGTAACCGCCGGACCGCAAACCGCCGAGCGTTGGCTGGCTCGTGATCCCTCCCGAGGCGTTCTCGGCGTAACCCTGAATCGTCAGGCCGTCGGCGCTCAGGAGCAGAGACGGCTTGAGGTAGTTGCCGATCCCACCTGCGTTGAGCTGGTCGGTCTGCGAGCAAGGCGCCAGCGGCACCCGATTGAGGTAACCACTACAGGAAGTCGACGGCGTGCCCCATGCTGATTCGTAGGCGCCAGCCCATTTAAAAACGGCTGTTGTCAGCGTCGCGGCCGTGCAGCTACTCGTCGAGTTCACCATGGTGATCGTCACCTGCGGCGGGTTCGTTGCGGTGCCTGCCGTGGCGCTGCAGACAGTGCCGTTCGAATAGACCGTGTACGACATGCCGTTGACGAACCTGTCTGCAACCAGCTGGTACTGCGTCACGCCATTGCCGTCGACAAAGTCGTCAGATGTGGTCCGATGGACCGGCATCACCGGCGCCGTGGTGTGGGCGGTGGCGATGATCTCGCGCGTCACCATGCCCGGGGAAAGCACGCTCGTGGTGTAGTACGCGAAACGGTTTCCGCTAGTGGTGAGCGATGTCCCCCCTTGGTTGTAGGTACCAAAGGAGAAGGCCACTGTCGTCTGGTTCGCCGCGATGACGCTCTGGAGCACGCTCTTGGCCGTGTTGAGCTTGTTCACCGGCTGGATATCACCAGTCTGTTGGACGCCGCTGGTGGTCGCTGTCAGCGAATCTCCCATCGACCCCGAGGTGTCAAGGATGATGAACGCGTTTGCCTTGGCCTGCAGGTTGAGGAGATCCAGAACATCCTGGCCCGAGCTCGTGGCGGAGCGCACACCGCTATCACCTGCCAGGGCAAAGACAGCCACCGCCGCGGCGAGAACGGCGAGTGCTCGCCTCGTGAGACGCAGCCGCCCGGCCCTCATCGCACGGCTCATCGTCGAGAAATTGCTGTCCATGACCTTCTCTCCTCACTCAACTGCTACTTGCGGGTAAAAGTCTTGCTTTGATCGCCCGCGCCCACAGCCACGCCCATCCCGCTCGCTGTGAACGTGTGTTGCATGACGGAGCAGGGATCCGCGCCTGCTCCACCTGCGCCTGAGCCTGCTTGGCCGGTCAGGTCAGCCTCGCAGACCGGCATCACCGGTGCTCCGTAGACCGTCGCCTCCACGATCTGGACCGCGCGCTCCCCGGTCGAGAAGGCGCTCGTTGCCGCTGACGGCGCGACACCCTCTGAGACGACGATCATCACGTCGGTGCCTTCGATGGCGGGGGCAACGTCGTTTTGGTTGAAGTCGCGCACATTGCCCGCGGTGGTGTCGGACGCGAGCGGTTTGCGATACCAGACCGTGAACGCGCCGTTCAGGAGGTACCCGGCATACGACGGACGATTCTCGAGAGCGCCGCTACCGTTGGCCACGGTGTCGGGCATGACGATCCCGTAGCCCATCCCGCGGCCAAGTCGGTCGCATTGCCACATCTCGAAGTCGCGCGTCACAGTCCCGCTTCTCGCTGGCATTGACGCCAGCGTCGCATGGACCGAAACGGGAACAGAGGGGTCCCAGCTACCGGCGCGTGGGGGCGGACCGCTCTGAGTCGGATTGTTCCAGGACGGTGCCGTAACGTTGGGGTCTGTCGGCCAAGCGGCCGTGAGCACGTTCTTGGCCACCTCGAGGCCGGCTTCGGCGTTGTACAGCGCCTGAAGCGACCAGCGGTAGTTCGCTGCCACCTGGACCTCTGTGGAGGTCGAGGTCGCAAGCGTCAGGCCCACAGCGGTGAGCAGCAGCAGGGCGAGAAGCGCCATGATCAAGGCCACGCCTGACTCTGATCCGCATGCTCGCGTGTCCAGTCGTCCTGAAGACCCCTTTGTCGATCCCATGACCTGCTCCCTTCTCTCGGCACTCACCGCCACACCTCGGGTTTCTGCAAATACAAGGCCGCGCGGGGCGTCCCGCGCGAGACCAGCCGGCCCCGGAACGCGTATGAGTTGTCCGCACCCTTCGTCATCATCGGCTTCGACGGTGAGGCGCCGGGAACAGCGTACAGGCTGCCGCGCGCTGCCAACTCCACCTGCACCTCTACGGTCGCAGCAGCGAGTATCGCGTCTGCCGTAACGGCTCCGGTCATGTCGGCCGGCTGCGTGAGAGGCAGCGGGCAGATGGCCGGACTGGTGCAGCTTTCGGCGGCCGTGGGATTGCCGGTGATGTCTCCAGCGCTTCGGTACGTCACGCGCATGTCCTCGATGCCCCGCGCCACGATCTCCCACACACCGCAGTTGGTCGCACTCTGCCGCCGCAGCACGGGGGTCAAAAGCGTGGGCTGCGTCGCATCATCTGCCACCTTGTCGATTCGGTAGCGCACGACGTCTTGGTAGACGACCCCTGTGGCTGCCGCGGCCGAAGCCTCGCCGTTACCGACGACCGAACACACATCATTGGGGCCTGCGCCGCCCGTGGCCAACGTCATCCGCGGCGGCGCTGCCGTGTACGTGGCACGACGCAGCGCAAAGGTCGGAAACGGGACGCCGGCCTGATTGGTCACCACTGCCACTGGTATTGGCGCGGACTTGAAGGAGTCGAGCGGCGTGAACTTGGGTAACAACAGGAAGGGACTGGTCGAGATGAATTGGCTGGCCTGTGGCAGCACCGGGTCGAGCCCGGCGCTGTTCGTCAGCATCTCTAGCTCGTCCGAGAGTATGCCCGAGGGCGCGGCTGCGCCTTTGTTGTTGTGGTTCCGCGAGAACACCTGCGCGCTCGGCGGCAGCCCCGCGCCGGCGTTGGCGATGTCGCGCTGGATCACGTCCATCGCTGCGCGGATATTCTGCTGCCGCTCGGTCATGTCAGGCTGGACCTGGAAGGCCTGGTTGCCCTGCATGAGGAGTGACATCACGGCTCCGCAAACGATGAGCGTGACCACCATGGCGATCAGAAGCTCAATGAGGCTGAAACCCTGTGCGGGTGACGTGACTGTCCGCCCCGACGTTTTCTTCATGACCAGATCCCTCGTCCTGAGATTGTGGCGCCCATAGATCTGCACCTAGTGCGCTGGCGTCGGGGTCGGGCTCGGGCCGTTTGGCGAGCGGAACGTCGTGAACTCGGCTCGCGTGAGCGCCGAGAACGGCCCCAGAACCTGCGCCCGGACCTTAAGGAAACGGAGGGTGGTTGTGGGAGCGCTGATCTCCCAGCAGGTCCGGACAGTACCCACCCCGTCGATCTGCCGGTCAGCGCTGGCAGCGCCGCAAGCGCCCCCGGCCGTGATGTCTGCCGGCAGAACGGCCGTCGCCGCTAAGGTGGCAAATGGCACGGTCTGCAGTCGCTCCAGCTCCTGGCTGGCGGAAGCTGCAGCCACAGAGCTGCGATTGGCTGTCGTGTTCGAGGCGGCAGCCACAGCCAGGAGTTGCGCCACAGCGATCAGGCCAAAGATCAAGATGATGACCGCTATCAGCGCCTCAATGAGCGTGAATCCTGCCTCACGCGGCCAGACGCGATCCCGGAACTGCGTCGCCAGCGACGGCTTTGATGTCCTCATGGGTGCCCTCCTGTTTGCAGCGCGCTACAGACCCGGCGCGACCGGTGCGCTGAGCACGCGACCGCCGTGCGACAGTGTAATGAGCCGCGACAGCTTCCGGACTGTGTCGTGCAAACAGAGCCGGACATCGCTGCCGTTGGCAAAGTCCAGCGCCTTCATCCCCACGGTCGTGACTGCCGGACAGGG
>Ga0302323_100005488_pt1 | contig 10404 bp, 16 predicted proteins | sample Fen_T0_3_FD_201950 | JGI IMG/M metagenome (GOLD analysis project Ga0302323, IMG submission 201950) | Peat permafrost microbial communities from Stordalen Mire near Abisko, Sweden - Fen_T0_3 | ecosystem: Environmental > Terrestrial > Soil > Wetlands > Permafrost | place: Sweden: Abisko... | reverse complement strand
GATTTTGTCGGTTATGTTTTTTACCATACACACACTCTTCTACGAAAGAGCATAAAGAAAAATTTTGCAAGGATGATCGCCAATAGAAAAAATGTTCAATCCATTGCATCTTATAACGGTTGGGCCACACATTGCAACAGTAAACACTTAATGAAAAAATTATTACATGAACACGTTTAGCCAATTTAAAATTACACTCTCCTCGAAAGGTTTTGAGGGCGACAAAATAAAGATGTCGAAGATCCTGAACCGTGAAATTGTGGTTCATCATTTCAAGATTGAGGATTCGAAAGTTTTTAGAGAGAAAGGATCCGGGAAGTGTCTGTGTCTTCAGATATCGTTGAATGATGAAAAGCATATTGTGTTTACATCATCGACAGGTTTGATTGAGGTTATAAAGCAGGTACCTGAAGATGGATTTCCATTTGCAACAACCATAGTTGATGAAAACGACAGATATAAATTCAGCTGATGAATAACCTCGCAACCCAATATATCTCAGATGTTACATCCGGCAAGGTACAGCTTTGCAAGTTGGCACACCTTGCAGTGATGCGACATGTTGCCGATTTAAAGACAGGTATTGACCGGGGGTTATTCTTTGATGAGCGGTCCGGAGATAAAGCCATTAAGTTTTTTGGGTACCTGAAGCATACGAAGGGTTCGCAATTTGCGGGTAAAGTGTTTGAGCTATCGCCCTGGCAGGCGTTTATCGTTTGGAGCTTGTTCGGTTGGAAAAAAGCTGACGGTACCCGCCGTTTTAACTATGCTTACGTGGAGGTTGCCAAGAAAAATGGCAAAAGCACCTTCGCTGCGGGCATTGCTCATTACTGTTTTATTGCCGATAAGGAGCCAGGAGCTGAAGTTTATACAGCTGCCAGCAACCGCGATCAGGCCAAAATAGTTTTCAATGAGGCCAGGAACATGGTAAAATCCAGTAACGACCTTCGTAAAATGGTTACTATTTATGAGCATTCGATGTTTATTGATGTAACAATGAGCACGTTTAAGCCTCTTTCTAGCGATCAGGATAGTTTTGAGGGCAAAAACCCCAGCTGCACCATTTTTGATGAATACCACGTTCAGAAAAGCAACGACCTGTTTGATAACATCAAGTCTGCCATGGCTTCGAGGGTTAGCCCTCTCCTATTTGTGATTACAACCGCCGGAAAGAACCGCACCTCTCCATGTTACGATTACCGGGCCATGGTTTGTGAAATTTTGAAGGGAATGAAGCTTCAGGATAACATTTTTGGCATCATTTATACATTGGATGAGGGCGACGAATGGGACAATAAGGATAACTGGACCAAGGCGAACCCCAATATTGACGTTTCGGTGAACCGTGTTTTCCTTGAAAATGAGCTAAAAGAGTGTAAAAACAGGGAGTCTGCAATCATCAATTTTAAAACAAAAAACCTGAATATCTGGACAGATCAGGCGAAAGGTTGGATAAAAGATGAAGATTGGATGAAATGCGCCGGTAATATTGACATGGAAGCGATAAAAGGCCAGGTTTGTTACGGTGGGCTCGACCTTGCGGCCTCTGTCGATATCAATGCCCTGGCTTTGTACTTTCCTTTTTTGAAAATAGCGCTCTTCTGGTTCTGGATCCCTGAAGATAAAGTGAAACAACGGGAGGACCGTGTTGATTACAGGCTTTGGCACTCCAAAGGTTATATCAGAATAACGGAAGGCGCTGTGATCGATATCGACACGCTCAGCAATGACATTCTTACCATTATTCGGGATTACGATGTGAAAAGCATTGCCATTGACCCGGCCAAAGCTTACAACGGGGTTGTTCAGAACCTCCAGAAGGAAGATATAACACTTTCGCAATTCCGACAGGGCTTTATTTCGATGGATGCACCCACGAAAGAGCTTGAAAGGCTCATTTTATCGCGCGAAATTAACCACGGCGGCAACCCGGTTATGCGATGGATGGCGTCTAATGTTGATCTGAGGATTGATCCGGCGGGAAATATTAAGATTGACAAGGCCAAAAGCTCCGATAAAGTGGATGGAATGGTGGCCTTTGTAATGTCTATTGGCGAATATATGACTCAGAATACTAACAATTTAATTAACGAAATCTATGCTAACCAAGGTATCAGAACACTCTAAGGAAAAACAAACGACTCCCGAACCCATGTCTCCTACTTTTGCTGACTTTGAACGCCGGTATTTTAAATACCTGCAAACAAGCCGTACCCAGGAAGAGGCTTATGATAAAGCAAACGACGATTATCGCAAGCTTTTCAACGTGGACCGGTATTCTAGTTATAATTCGTTTAGAACAGTGAAAAACAGAAGATTAAAAACAAAATAAGATGAAATCAACCGAAAGTTTTAAACTAGTAATCAGCAAGAAGCTGGAAGAAATGGCGGCAACGGATCCTTTGTTTGCAGCTTCCTTTAAAAAGGAAAATAAGAACATTGATGATTGCATAACCTACATACTTAACCAGGTACAAAAAAGCGGGTGCGCCGGATTCAGCGATGAGGAGATTTTTGGCATGGCGGCGCATTATTACGATGAGGAAAACATTGAACCAGGTAAACCCATCGGGTGTAACGTGGTGGTTAACCATTCCATTGAATTATCGGCGGAAGAAATGCAGAATGCCCGGGAGGCAGCCAAACAAAAAGTAATGGCTGAAGAAATGGAACGGCTTAAAAAGAAATCGACGCCCAAAAAACCGGACCAAAGAACTGAACAACCTAGCTTATTTTAAGATGAAACCAAAAAGCAAAAAGCAAATCAGAATTGTTGAGTTGAGTTCGAAGCTCAAACCAATCGTTAAAGAGCATAAGAAATGGGCCTTTGATAAATGCCTGGACAAGTATTATGTTCGAGCACGCAAAACGCTTTTTTGTTTGGAATGTGGTTATTCCTGGAAAGAGGATTCCGTTTTGATAACAAATGTTGTTGGCTGCACGTGTCCCAAATGCAAACGCGCCCTGAAGCTTAAAAGTTATTACCGCAGCTGGTGTAATGAGGCGGCTTATTTTTCAATTCTTACCACTGTGGAGGATATGCAGGTGGTGCGAATGTTCTTTATTCGCAAGCTGATGAAAAAGAAAGAAAAACCGACGGTGGTAATTAATGAGGTTATGCAGCACTTCATTGATGCGAAAGGTCAGGTTACCACCATGTCCAAAACCGTACAAGGATTTTCGCAATATTACGATCAGTGGATCCTGACAAGCGATTTGGAAGTGCGCCCAACATCTTACCAATATTGTAGCCGGTATGCAATAGGGCCTTACGGTATTTATCCGGATCGGAAAATATTACCTGTCATCAAAAGAAACGGGTTTAAGGGAAGTTTTCACGGGTTTACGCCTCACCATCTGTTTTCGACCATCCTTAAGGATTCCAACGCCGAAACATTGCTGAAAACAAAACAGGTTTCGTTGCTAAAGTACTTTGAACGGTTCAATGAAACTGTAAAAAGTAATTGGCCAAGTATTAAAATCTGCATTCGCAACGGGTATATCATCAAGGATGCTTCGTTATGGATCGATTATTTAAACCTGCTGAAGCAATTTAGGAGGGATGTTCTCAATCCGTTTTACGTTTGTCCGGATGATTTAAAAAAAGCGCATGACCGGCTGGTAATTAAAAGGCGCGATTTAGATCGCAAAAAGCGCCTGAAGGAAATGATTGCCAAAGTAAAAATGGATCAGAAAGAATATGCCAGTAAAAAGCGTGCATTTTTTGGACTTGCATTCCGTAAGGGTGCTATATGTGTAAAGGCGATGGAATCTGTGGAGGAATTTATGAAGGAAGGCGACGAATTGCGGCATTGTGTTTTTACCAACGAATATTACAAGCGCGACGAATCGTTAATACTATCGGCGCGCGTTAATGACGTGCCTGTTGAAACTATTGAGATATCGCTAAAAGATATTTCTGTACTTCAGGCCCGGGGTAAAAACAACATGCCTTCGAAATATCACGATAAGATTGTTGACCTGGTTAAAAGCAACCTTCACCAAATAGCGAAAAGAGTTTAATTATAACCATTTAAATAAAACACCATGACTGAAAAAGCGCTTAGACTAATGAATTTCTTGAGGTTTATTCATTCCGAAACAACAAAGGAACCTATTAAAATCTCGCTGATTGAAAAATTGAAAGAATACGATTTGCCCCAACCAGGTAACATCTGCAAATTCCTGCTCGAGCTGAAAATTATTGAACGGAAAGGGCAGTTTGTTAAGTGGATCCACGAAGATGGCCCAACCGTTGCAATGACAGAAAAGGTTTTTACTTGCATAGCCGATTACTGGAAGGAGAAGGGAAGTAATAAGAAGGTGGCTAAAAAGGAAATAAAACCAGCCGCAACGGAAATTATCACTGCCAAAAAAGAAATTAAAGTCACCCAAAAGGAAACGCCCCAGGCAAAGCCTTCACTTGATTTTATTCTCTCGAGCGCTTCTGATGAAGAGATAATTAATGTTTTGAAGAATAGAGGATTTACGGGAAGTCTGGAATATAAAAAACTGATAACGTTATGACACCAGATCCCCAAATTCAATATAAATCGGAAACAGGGAATTTGGCATTTATTAGTGTAGAATCCCAACGTCTAACACAAGAATATGACGCTAGGGTTATGGAAGATATGACAACACGTGAAATTATAGATTTGATTGATTATGATAGCCGTCATAATGCTAAATGGGGCATTTTTATGGATCAATTACCTAATGGATTTCAGAAAAATGAAGATTTAGTTATTCCATCTCCTGAATATGTTAAATGGTTGGAAAATAAAGTGGAATCAATAAAAAAATAAAACAACAACACTATGAACTGGAGACAACTAAAAGAATTTTGCATTAACCTGCCAGAGCAAGAACTTGATAAAAAAGTAATTCTTTGGAGAGAAGATGAAGCTATTACCGCCATTGAAGCAATGCAATTAGAAGAGGATCACTATTTAGATCCTGAAGATGAAATGGGATGTTTTCCTGAATCAACAGCAAAATCATTTATTGAAGATGTGGATGCTTACCCTGATGGTATGGACTCCTTTAAAAAGGTTTACGACAAAGGAAACCCTATTTTGTGGGAGGAATTTTAATCTGTAAGCGATGAACAAATTAGGATTTCATCTTGATCTCATAAAATGCCCCAATTGTAATTTCAGTCAATGGGCAAAAGTAATGCATACCGTGCCCTGGTACTCATATGTCCATTGGTGTAAAAAATGTAACTATTGTATCATGGAAAGTGAATGGAGTGAAGTTAATAAGGAGGTAAAACAATGAAAGCACTATCAGTTAAACAACCGTGGGCCGGTAATATTGCCATGGGACGAAAACCCGCCGAAATAAGAAACCGAAAAATAAAACCACAAGGCGATATTCTTATTTGCGCAAGCCTGCAACCCTTTGAAAATATTGGAAGGTTTCAATGCAATAACAATGAAATATGGAACCATAAACATTGCTCTGAAAGTTTATGTGATTATTATGGAAAGGCAATAGCAGTGGTAAATTGGTACGACACTGTACGATTTACAAAAGACCTTTGCGAAGATGCTTGTTTTGATCCAGTACGCTGGCCCTTTTTATTTTTCTGTATAAGTGAAGTTGAAACTACTAACGAGTGGGCCTGGATGTTTAAGGATGCAAGATTAATAAAGCCATTTTTAGTAAAAGGGAAACAGGGGCTATTTGAAGTTGATGACAAGCTAATTGAATATTTATAATGTTTTTTTGATATTTGCTTATACTTAATTTTTAGCCATGTACGAAAATAATATCAAAAAACGGATGAAACGTGACCTTGGTTTGGGCATCGTTATTCTTGCCCTGATTGGGTTAGGTTACTTAATTTATTATTTAATTAATCTACTATGACAGCAGTTTTAAAAATCGTACCGCCCGATGTACCCCTAAGATTAATAAAAAAGGGAAAGCAAACACTTCCACGAACCTTCTATTTGGATGGGAAATTTTATAACGGGCGTGTGGAAGAGGCTCGGGTGTATTACCAAACCCATCCGGAGGTAAACGAACAGTATACCTTTGAGGAATATGTACATATTACACATTACGAATTTCAGAAGCCCGTAGATGCGATAAGGCAGGAGCTGATAGACCTTTGCTCGCAATCGATGGATACCAAGGATTTGGTAAAAGCTATATTTTTGCTTAATAAATTGTAATTAGTTTTTATATTTGAATTCAAAATATTTATTATGAATGCTTTTACATGGGGGTTGACAATACGAAAAAGGATTATTAAGGCTGTAGAAGATGCAACTTTTAGTATTGGTTATTACCAAACAGAAAGACAAAAAGCCTTAGAAAGTAAGGATATGGTGATGGTTGAAACCATTGACCATTTAATTAGCGAGAAAAAAGAGGTTGTAACTGTTTTAAAAAGACTTCTTTAGTTCTTTTTATTAAAATATGCAACATTGTTGTCGTAAAAAGGTAACAATGTTGCATAAATCGTTAAATTATTCGTTTAAACTTTGTCCTGACAAAAAAATAAAGCATGAGTCAGGACGTTCAATTTCGCATTTTTGGCAAAGAAATATTCTCGAAACGTACCATAAACGTTGGCGAAGAGAAACGCGCTCTTGATAACATTCCCCAATCAAATTTACAGGATCCCGCTAATTTTTTACTGAATGCTTTCGGTTATCAAACTTCCAGTAATGTTTTGGTAAACGAAACTACAGCCTTAACCCTTTCGGCTGTTTGGGCATGTATACGGGTTTTGGCCGAAACACATGCCATGCTCCCGCTAAACGTTTTTACCATCGATGCTGGCAAAAGTCGCGAAATGGCCGAAACAGACCCTTTGCACTTTCTTTTACATAATCGCCCTAATCCATTAATGACTTCTTTTGTTTGGCGCGAAACCATGATGATGCAATATTGCTTAACCGGCAATGCTTACAACATTATTCACCGCGACGGCCTTGGCAATGTGATTGAATTGGAGTTGGTGCAATGGCCAAGCGAAATGTATATCACAAAATCGCTGTTTGACAATAAAAAATACTACCACTACCGTGGAACAACCTACAATGAGGATGAGATTTTACATATCTGCGGTATCAGCTTCGATGGCTTAAAAGGCCTCTCCCCTATTCAGTGCGCCCGCGAAAATATTGGTTTAGGTATTTCGTTGCAAAATTTTGGAGGTTCGTTTTTTAAGAATGGGGCCAGGATGAGCGGCGTTATGGAGGTACCTGGTAAGATGGATGACAAGGCTTATGATCGCCTAAGCAGTTCGTGGGAAAGCAAATATTCCGGAGTCGACAATGTTGGTAAAACTGCCATTCTCGAAGGCGGTGCAAAATATACTCCAATCAGTTTAAGCAACGAAGATGCACAGTATTTGGCCTCCCGGGTATTTAGCATTGAGGAAATTGCCCGCATTTTTCGGGTACCTATTCACATGATCGGCAACCTGGACAAAGCCACGAACAACAACATCGAACATTTAGGGATGGAGTTTGCAACCTATACCATGACGCCTCATATCGTTCGTTGGGAACAAGAGATGAACGGTAAGCTTATTACACCTGGCAAACGCGCCGGAAAATATATAAAATTCCAAATGAATGGTTTGTTACGGGGTGATAGTGCATCCCGGGCAGCCTTCTTTAAAGAACTATTTTATGCTGGCGCCATGTCTCCAAACGAAATAAGGGAGGCTGAAGAAATGAACCATTATGACGGCGGCGAAAAGTATTACATCCCTGTGAACATGTTGCCAAGCGAATTGGCTGGGAAAAACATAACAACGAAAACCACCACCAATTAACAATTGATAATTTAAAATTTAAGATAAGATGAAAAAGCCTGAATTAAAAGGAACTGAAAGAAGGTATTTTGATAGCACAATTTCAATTGAAAAAAGGGATGGTACTGATAAAGGCAGGCATGTTGAAGGTTATGCCTTTAAGTTTAATTCCTTAAGTAAAGATTTAGGCGGATTTCAGGAACGTATTGCGCCAGGTGCGCTGGATGGGGTTGATTTATCGGACGTGGTGGCATTGTTTAACCATGATAAAAACCTGATACTTGCGCGGACCTCCTCCAAAACTTTGACATTAACACCAGACAAAGAGGGCCTTTTTTATGGTTTCGATTCGCCGGAAACTTCAGCCGGTAATGATTTACTTGTATCGATTGACCGGGGCGATGTGGCTGGTAGTTCATTCGCTTTTTGCGTGGAGGATGACACCTGGGAACAGGTTGGGGATGTTATTATTCGCACAATTAACAAGTTCGAGCGTGTTGTTGACGTTTCGCCGGTTGTATTCCCTGCTTATGATGCCGCTGATGTTGCAAAACGCAGCCTGGAAGCCTGGAAAGAAGAAGGTAAAAAACCAGCCGCAAAAAAACACCTGGAAATAACCAGGACCAAACTTGAAATGTATCGAAAATAATTTATAAATCTTTAATAATTAATAAAATGAAAAAAGCAAGTAACAAATTTTGGACTAGAATGAGGATCTTAGGCGGGATACTTTTGGCAATCATTGTAGTGATGGTTGTAAGTTGTGCGCCAGACTTTTTGAGCGGTATTGCTCACGTATCAATTGCTACTGCCGGAATACTGGGCGGGGTTGTTTTATCGGGTAAATCGATTATCGAATTGCAGGAACTTAGAGGAGAAACCTTTCAGAAACTGGAAGATATCCTGAAGGCTTGTGAAACCGAAAAGAGGGATTTAAATGATGCTGAAGTAACCAAGCGCGATGAAATTCTCCAGGCCCTTGACAAGATTGACAAGGAAATACGCATGAAAGAGGATATCGACAAAAAGCGCAAAGAATATGCCGGAAAGCAATTTAAAAAAGAAGGCGAAACCAAAGAACAGCGTGAACTTGCATCCTACAGTTTTGTAAAGGCCATCCGCGAGTTTACAGATAAAGAACTTACCGGTCTCGAGAAGGAAATGCACGAAGAAGCAAGAAATGAATCTAAAGTTTTGGGTAATACCATTGTTGGTTTAGGGATACCCTCAAAAGTATTACAGCGCGATTTAACAGCCACCGGCCAAACTTCAGTAGCGGGTGACCAGGGAGGTTTAACAATTCAAACAACCAAGAAAGGTTTTATTGATTCGTTAAAAGCTCGAATGGTTTTCCAACAATTAGGTGCAACCTATTTAACAGGTTTAACCCAGGGTAACCTTAGCATTCCAAAATTAACAGCTGATACATCACCTGATTGGGTTGCAACTGAAAATGTGGCTGCGGCTGCATCTCAACCGTTATTTGGTTCGGTCGATCTGAACCCAAAACGGTTAACCACTTACTTAAACGTAAGTAATCAGCTTATTCGCCAAAGCAGCCTCGACGTGGAGAGTATTGTTATCAACAATATTCAGAAAAAACTGATGTTGAAACTTGAAGCAGCTGCCATCAATGGAACTGGCGCAACCGGAATTCCAAAAGGTATTTTGAATGTTTCCGGTATTGGTTCGGTAGCTGGTGGTGCAAATGGTGCCGCTCCAACCTATCAGAACTTAATTGATCTGGAAAGCGCGCTTGCAAATGCAAACGCCGATTTAGGTTCAATGGCTTACTTAGGTAATGCCAAGGTTCGTGGTAAATTAAAATCGACCTTGAAAGTTGCCGGTTATCCAAATTACCTTTGGGATGGTGGCGAATTCCCGATCAATGGCTATAAGGCCGCTGTTACAAATAACGTTCCTTCGAACCTTACAAAAGGATCTTCAGGCGCTGTTTGCTCGGCTCTTATTTTCGCAAACTGGGCTGAATTGATTATTGCACAGTGGGGCGGTTTGGATTTGGTAATTGATCCTTACTCCATGGCAAAAAATAACGAGATTGTATTAACTGTTCACAGTTTCTGGGATATAGCAGTGAACCACCCTGAAAGCTTTGCAGCTATGGTGGATATGCTAACAACGTAATTTGTAGCGGGTTTGTTGGTAGTTAGTGATTAGTTGGTTGGCCGGGTGGACGTGTTCCACCTGGTTTGCCGCTAAAAATGAAAAATTACAAATTAAAATTTACAACATGAAAATAGTATTTGTGAAATCGGCCTGCGGAATAGGCTACGGATATATGGAAGGCGCTACGCTTGATTGCGAGGAAGCTTTTGGAATGGAAATGGTAAACCTGGGGTATGCTGAAATAGTAACCCAAAGCGCTGACGGTTTGCCTGAAGATTTACCAGGTAAAGAAGCTTTTCTTGAAGCTGGTATTACCACCATCGATGACGTGAAGGCCATTGGAGACTTTACGCAGATTAAAGGCATTGGTGAGGCTACGGCTGTCAGGATTACTGAGTATTTGAAGAAGTAATAATTACTGAGTAGAAAGTATAAAGTACAAAAAAATAACCACCCCTGCCCCTCCTAAAACAGGAGGGGAGTTGGGGCAAAGCAAA
>Ga0302323_100005485_pt1 | contig 10407 bp, 7 predicted proteins | sample Fen_T0_3_FD_201950 | JGI IMG/M metagenome (GOLD analysis project Ga0302323, IMG submission 201950) | Peat permafrost microbial communities from Stordalen Mire near Abisko, Sweden - Fen_T0_3 | ecosystem: Environmental > Terrestrial > Soil > Wetlands > Permafrost | place: Sweden: Abisko... | reverse complement strand
TCGGCCAGGCGCGCGCCGACTAGGTTGCCGACCACCATGCCGATGCCGAACAGCGCCAGCACCAGCGGCACGGCGTCCAGCGCCAGCCCGCTGACCTCGGTGAGCAGTGGCTTGATGTAGCTGAACACGGCGAACATGCCGCCGAAGCCGACGGCGGCCACCCCCAGCGTCAGCCAGACCTGCGGGCGGGCGAGCGCGCCGAGCTCGCGCAGCGGGCTGGCGTTGTGCGCGGCCGGCACGTCGGGCACGCCGCGGCGCACCAGCACGCAGGCCAGCGTGGCGATGGCACCCACCAGCACGAACGCGGCGCGCCAGCCCAGGTGCTGGCCGAGCCAGGCGGCCAGCGGCACGCCCACCAGCGTGGCGCTGGTCAGTCCGGACATCACCAGCCCGACCGCGCTGGCGCGGCGGTGCGGCGGTGCGAGCGAGGCCGCCATCAGCGCCGCGACACCGAAGTAGGTGCCGTGCGGCAGGCCGGTGAGAAAGCGCATGAAGATCAGCAGCGTGTAGCCGGGCGCGAGCGCACTGGCGAAGTTGCCGGCTGCGAACAGGCCCATCAGCGCGATCAGCAGCGCGCGGCGCGGCCAGTTCGCGGCCAGCACGGCCAGCACCGGCGCGCCGAGCACGACACCCAGCGCGTAGGCGCTGATGAGATGCCCGGCCTCGGGGATGGTGACGTTGACGTCGCGCGCCACCTCGGGCAGCAGGCCCATGATGACGAACTCGCCGGTGCCGATCGCGAAGCCGCCCACGCCCAGCGCCCAGACGGCCGGCAGGAAGTGGCGTTCACGTTCGGCCGCCGCGGCGGCCGAGGCGGGGGGTACGAGGGCGATCGGCGGTGCGGTGGTCATGAGGTGGCGAGCAGGGAGTTCGCATGCCGCAAGAGGCAGCATCGCAGGTCGCTGCATTGTGCTGCGCCGCAGCAAGCCGTGCCGACTCAGGGTTTTTGCGGACATCCGGGGGCGACGCCCTCGCGCCGGCCACAGGTCATGATGGCCGGCCACGCGGCGCGCCAACGTCCATGGCCAGCCGACGTCCGGACACTAATGCGCCAGCCAGCGCCGCAGTTGTTCGAACCCCTCCGGGCTGGACAGCAGTTGCAGGTGGTTGGTGCGCGCCAGGCTGCGCTGGTGCTCGGGCAGGAATTTCAGCGTTCGGCGCGCCAGGCGATGGCGCCCGAGTGCGCTGGCCAGCGGCACGAGTCCGTCGCCCAGCAGCCGGTCCTTGAGGTCGCCGGCCGCGTCGCCGGTCGTCGCGGCGAGGGCGTAGCAGCGCGTGCCCGCGGGCAGCGGCACCGGCTTGCGGCGGTCGACGCTGCGCTCGAAGCGGTCGCCGCCCACCCAGTCCTCGTCGAGCAGGTTGCCGTGGCGCAGGTCGGTGATGCCGGCGCTGCGCAGCTTGGCGAGCCGGCCCAGCGGAGCGGCGTAGGGCGTGGCGCTGAGCAGCAGGTCCAGCCCCTGGCCCGCGCGCTCCAGCGGCGCGCCGTGGTGTGGCGTGCCCAGGAACGCCAGGTCGTCCAGGCGGTCCGGCCAGTGCTGGCCGGCGGCGCGGCCGTAGTGGAGCGCGCTGCGCGCCAGCAGCCCGCCCATGCTGTGGCCGACGATGGCAAAGCGGGCGATCGGCCGTGGCCATTCGTGCAGCAGCCGTTCCAGCTGGCTGGCGAGCGCGCGGCCGTTGGTCGACACGTGCAGGCCGCTGTTGTAGTGCAGGTAGATCGGCGTGAAGCCGAGCGCCGTGGCCAGCGCGGCGCCGTGGTCGTGGACGAGCGGACGGTCGGTGCCGTTGGCGTCGCGGCGCCACTGCAGGTCGTTCATGCCCAGGCCGTGGACCAGCACCAGCAGCTTTTCACCGGCCTCGGGCAGCGCGCTGGCCAGTGCCGCCCGGCCGGCGGGCAGCGCGCGCCCGGCGTGGCGAAAGCTCATCCGGATCGCCAGCGGATTGGCGGTCCGCGCCAGGTGGTCGCCCAGCACGCCGTTCAGCGCGGCGACGATCGCCTCGCGCTCCGGCGACGGCAGTCCCGGCGGCTCGGCGCCGGCGCGCGGCGCCAGCGCCGGCGTCAGCGCGCCCAGCAAGGTGTCCACGCTCGCGCCCACCACCCGGGTGACGCCGCGTATGGACTTGTAGACCAGTCCGGTGATGCCGCGCGTGCGCCCATCGGCGGGCCCGGCCACGCCCGGCAGGCTGGCGATGCGCGAGTGCAGAGCCTCGACCAGGTCGGTGAGGCCGGTCGTGGCCTCGGCGGCGAGCCTGGCGGCGCCGCGCAGGTCGCGTGCATGCGAGGCGGCTTCGGCGGCGCTGGGGCCGTCGTCGGGGGCGTCGGGGTCGTGCGCGGCGGGCGGCTGGGGGCGGGGCATGGGTTCGGGCGGGAGGCGGCGCGCGGGGGCGGCCGCACAGTGTGCCAGCCGGCGCCGGTTGCGGCTCCTGGCGCGCCGCCGGAGCGGGATGAATCCGTCGAGCCGGGCCGGCGCGAAGGGTCCGTTCGTGCCTGCTCAACCCGCCGTCGCGGCGGGCGGGGTGGCGATAGCCGGACTCGCCAGCGGCACGCTGACCTCGCAGCGCACGCCCACCGGCGTGTTGGGCAGCCAGGCGATGGTGCCGCCCAGCATGCGCACGCGCTTGCGGATGCCGCCCAGGCCGAGGCCGGTCGACCAGTCCTTGGGCGTGCCGCCGACGCCGTCGTCGCTGACCACCAGCCGCAGAACGCCGTCGCGCAATTCGGCCTGGATCGCCGCGTGGCGGGCATGGGCGTGCGCGATGATGTTGCTCACGAGTTCGCGCAGGATGCGCGTCAGCCCCGACCACTGGACGACGTTGAGCTGGATCTCGGCGTCCTGCGTGAACGACCATTCCAGCGTGCAGCCGGTGGGCGCGAGGCGCTGCGCGATGTCGGCCTTCCATTCGCCGGCGGCGTGCGACAGGAAGTGCGTCGTCGCCGCCAGTCCGCGCGTCAGCGTCTTCAGGTCCTGCAGGGTGTGGCGGACGTAGTCTTCCATCTCGGCATTCGGGGCCTTGTACATCAGCGTCAGCAGGCGCGCGCCGATGTCGTCGTGCAGGTCCTGCGCGATGCGTCCGCGCTCCTCGCTGCGGCCCTGCTCGATCGCGCGGTCGTGGGCGACGGCGCGGCGCAGCTGTTCGACGATGCGGTCGGCGAGGCGGGCGTCCTCGGCGGTGAACAGGCGCTTGCCGCGTTCGGCGAAGCGCAGCACGATCACGCGTGGCTCCTCGGACTGGGCGCCCAGCGCGGGTGCGGCCGCGTCGGTCGTCCATTGGTCGGTGGCCAGCGGCACGATCAGGCCGGCGCCGCCCTCGTACCAGCGCGTGGCGGCGGTGTAGCCCGGCTCATGGCGGGCGACCAGGGGCTGGAACACGGCGTGGAACAGCTCCAGCTGCCAGTCGGCGGCGCGCTCGGGCTGCTCCTCGACCTTGCGGGCGATGCGCAGCAGGTGTTCGAACAGCCGCTCGGTGGTGACCGCGCGCGTGCCGACGATCTTGTCGAGCAGCCACTGGCGCGTCGCCGCGTAGACGCCCAGCGCGACGAACAGCGAGGTCGTGATCGACGTGAACTGGTTGAACGAGAAGACGGCGACGAACAGCAGGTCGACCGAGGTCGCGAGCGTGCTGACGCCAGCCAGCATCGCGAATTCGCGCATCATGTGTTGGGAACGGGCGAGGAAGGGAGCCATCAGCAGCAACGAAGCGAAGAACACCGTCCAGATCACGGGCACCGCGGTCACCAGCGACTGCACTCCGCCGGGCATCCGGTTGTTGAGGGCGACGACGATGGTCACCAGCGCGAAGCTGCCCACCGTGACGATGCTCAGGCGCCGCATGACGGTCGCGTAGGGGTGGGGCGTGATGCGGTAGGACCAGCCCAGCAGCGCGATCTCGAGCAGTCCGGTGCTCAGGCACAAGGCCTGCGCCCACCACCAGGCGCGCGGCAGGTTCAGCCGCAGCGCGGCGAAGCAGAAGATGGCGGCGGACAGCCAGGTCAACCAGGCGAGCGCCTTGCGGTGCGGCAGCGGGGTGGGATACACCAGCGTGGCATGCAGCAGCGATGCGCAGGTGACCACGTCGAGCGCCATGCGCAACGCGGCTTCATGGCCGCCCAGCAGGGCCACGCTGCCCAGGCCGGGCACGGCGTCGACCGCCGCGAGCACCAGTTGCAGCGCCTGTGCCTGCGCCATCACCGCGTACAGCAGGTTGCGCGCATCCTGGCGCACCAGGACGACGACCGCGCCGACCAGTTCCAGCCCGAGCCCCAGGCCGCACAGCAGCCAGAAGGTGACGCCGAGCGCCTCGTAGCCGCGCGCGTGCGGCGTCACGCTTAGGGTGCTGCCGTCCGTGAACGCGAGCCGTACCACGACGTCCGGCCGCAGCGCCTGCGCCATCTGGCGCTGCTGGCGCAGCACGGCGGCGCGTTCGTCGTCGTCGGCCACCCAGCGGCCGGCGTTGACGACGCGGCGGCCGTCCACCGGCAGCGGGGCGATGCCGGGCGCGACGACGACGTCCAGGGATCGTCCCAGCGCTTCGCCCAGCCACGGCAGGTCGGACGACATCAGCTGCAGGTGGCCGCTGCCGTCGAGCCGCCAGCGCGCATCGACGTCGGGGACCTGCGCGAGCGTGCGCGCGAGCAGCACCACGCCCAGGCTGGCCAGCAGCGCGAGCGGCAGCAACAGGAGGCGACGCCACCCCATCGGCCGGACGCTGCCGCTCACACCGCAGGCTCCGCCGCGCCGGCCGCGGCGCGCAGCCGCCGGCCAGTGGCGCGCGCTCCCCGCGCGCAAGGCAGGCGCACGCTTATACGAGCCCCTGCTTGCTCGCCAGCACCGCGGCTTCGGCCCGGCTCGACACGTTGAGCTTGCGGTAGATCGACTTGATGTGGTCGTTGACGGTGAACCACTTGATCGACATCAGCGCCGCGATCTCCTTGATCGTGAAGCCCTTGCTCAGGAAGGTCAGGACTTCGACCTCGCGCGGCGTCAGGGCCGGCAGGTCCAGCTGCGGCTCGATCTCGACCGGCGTCGGCGGCGCGAACGCGAGCGCCGAGGTGAACACGCCGGCGGCGTGGGGCACGCTGGCGTTGCCCTCGTCCGTGATGCGGCGGTTCATACCGGTGCGGGTATTCGTGCGGAAGTGACCGAGCAGCCTGCGCGCGATCGCCGGCGACAGCGGCGGCTCGCCACGCACGATCTTCTGCAGTTCCTCCACCAGCAGCTCGAAGCGGTCTTCCTTGAGCAGGTAGCCGTCGGCGCCGGATTGCAGCGCCGGGAACAGGTGCTCGTCGTCGGAATAGAGCGTGGTGACGATCTTCATCGCCGGGTACTGGCGCAACTCCTCCAGCAGCTCCTGCCCGGAGCCGTCGGGCAGCTCGAGATCGACCAGGATCAGCTTGAACGGATCGACGCCGTGGTAGCCCTGCGCGCCGCCCGCGATGCGCACCGCGGCGCGCGCGCTCTCGAGGTCTCCCGCCTCGACGATCGTGATCGTGTCGCTGAAGCTCTCGCGCACGACGCGCCCGAGGAACTCGCGCGCCGCGGGGTTGTCCTCAAGAATCAATACCTTGACTGCCATGTTGTTCCCCTTTCCTGCCCTTCGCCGGCGCCCGGCGACCTCGAGGGTCGCTCTGTTGCGCCAAGGCCGATGCTAGCCAAGCGCGAGCCTGCGCGCATCCCCTTTTCGGGGGCTCGTGGCCTTGAATTCAGCGAAAGGGGAAAACCCGCGGCAGGCGCCGGTCCGCGCGGGCAGAATGTCGCCCGGCTCCGGCGCGGCCTGCGCTGCCTACAATGCGGCCATGCGCATCCTCATCGCCAACGACGACGGCTACCTCGCTCCCGGCATTGTCGCCCTCGTCGAGGCCTGCCGCGGGCTGGGCGAGATCGAGGTGATCGCGCCCGAGCAGAACGCCAGCGGCATGTCCAACTCCCTGACGCTGACGCGCCCGCTCTCGGTGTTCACGGCGCGCGGCGGGCCGTCGCAGGGCTTTCGCGTCATCAACGGCACGCCGTCCGACTGCGTGCACGTCGCACTCACGGGCCTGCTCGATCGCAAGCCCGACCTGGTGTTGTCGGGAATCAACAACGGCGCCAACATGGGCGACGACACGCTCTATTCGGGCACCGTCGCGGCGGCGATGGAGGGCTTCCTGTTCGGCGTGCCGGCGATCGCGTTCTCGCTGCAGCACAAGGGCTGGGCCCATCTCGACGCCGCGGCGCGCGGGGCGCGGCGGATCGTCGAGGCGGCCATCGCCGATCCGTCCTTCGGCACCGCCGGCGCCGCGCCGTGGCTGCTCAATGTCAACTTCCCGAGCCGCGCGGACGCCGATACCCTGCCCTGGACGACCACGCGCCTGGGCCGGCGCCACGCCAGCGAGCCGGTGATCGCCCAGGAAAGCCCGCGCGGCGACACGATCTACTGGATAGGCCCGGCCGGCGACGCCCGCGAGGCCGGCGCCGGCACCGATTTCCATGCGGTGGCCAACGCCCAGGTGTCGATCACGCCGCTGCAGGTCGACCTGACCGATCACGCGAACCTGGCGGCCTGGTCTGCCCGCCTCGGCCGCGACGCCCGATGACCGAGCAGCCACCGCGCGGGCGGCGGTTTCCGGCCCAGTGGTCCAGCGCTGCCGTGCCGCGCGGCGCGGGGGCCGCGCGCGAACCGCTGCGGCCGCAACGCCTGCTGCACCAGGCGGCGCAGGACGCCGCGCGGCATGTCGTGCCGTCCGGCCTGGGCATGGACAACGGCCCGGTGCGCGAACGCATGGTGGCGCGCCTGCGCAGCGAAGGCATCCGCACGCCGGCGTTGCTGGCCGCCTTTGCGGCGGTGCCGCGCCACCGCTTCGTCGACACCGCGCTGGCGATCCAGGCCTACGAGGACACCAGCCTGCCGATCGGCCTGGGGCAGACGATCTCCAAGCCATCCGTCGTTGCGCGCCAGTTGCAATGGCTGTTCGACGGCGTGCAGGCGTCCGTGCAGGGCCACCTGGGCCGGGTGCTGGAAATCGGCAGCGGCTGCGGCTACCAGACGGCGCTGCTGGCGCGGCTGGGCCGCAGCGTGATCTCGATCGAGCGCCTGCAGTCGCTGCACCAGATGGCGCGGCGCCATCTCGACGCCCTGGGCGTGGCCGGCGTGCGGCTGGTGCATGGCGACGGCCGCATCGGCCATTCGCCCAACGCCCCTTACGACAGCATCGTCGCGGCCGCCGGCGGCGAAGCGATCCCGCAGGCCTGGCTCGACCAGCTTGCGCCGGGCGGGCGGCTGGTTGCGCCCACCGCGATGCCGGGGCTGGTCGGTCATGCGCTGGTGATCGTCGACCGCACCCCCGACGGCTTCGTGCGGCGCATCGGGGAGGCGGTCGCCTTTGTTCCCTTAAAATCGGGGATTGGTTGAAGTTGAAACAACGCAGGGAATCTATGGCATCGCTTTGGGGTCGACGAACGCTCGTGACGATGGTTTACGCGGCGTCCGCCTGGGCCTTGATCGGGTGCGTCACCCCGAATCAGGCGCCGGTCGAAGACCGTAGCCTGTCCAAGCCGGGCGCGCACCCGCCCGCACCGTCCGCCGACGCGAACAAGGTGGCTTCCGCCGCCGCCAGCACCACGCCCGCCGTGGAAACGCGCAGCCCCACCTACACGGTCCAGCCCGGCGACATCCTGACCAAGATCGGCCTGGACACCGGGCAGAGCTGGCACGACATCGCGCGCTGGAACAACCTGGCCGACCCCAACCATCTGGAAGTCGGACAAGTGCTGCGGGTCATCGCCCCCCCCGGCGAGCCGGCCAGCGCGCCGACCGTGGCGAGCGCGCCGACCTTCAAGCCCCTGCCGCCGGCGGCGGCGTCCCGGGCCGAGGTCGGCAAGGCGAGCGAGCCGCGTGCCGGCGCGGCGACGTCCTTGCCCCCCGTGGCCTCGACCGCGGCGGTGCCGCTGACCGGCGCCGCGGTGCCGCAACCGCCGGTGGCGCGCGACAGCGACGACGACCTGACCTGGGCCTGGCCGGCCAGCGGGCCGGTGGTCGCCCCGTTCGACGACGCGAAGACCAAGGGCCTGGCCATCGGTGGCAAGGCCGGCGACCCGGTCTACGCGGCGGCCGACGGCCGCGTGGTGTATGCGGGCTCGGGCCTGCGGGGCTACGGCAACCTGGTCATCGTCAAGCACAACGCGAACTACCTGACGGCCTACGCGCACAACCAGAGCTTGCTGGTCAAGGAGGACCAGATCGTCAAGCGTGGCCAGAAGATCGCCGAGATGGGGTCGACCGATGCCGATCGCGTGCAACTGCATTTCGAGATCCGCAAGCAGGGCAAGCCCATCGATCCGGCCAAGCTGCTGCCTGCGCGCTGAAGACTGACTACCCGCTGCACGGAAGACGCGCCCTCGAGGCGCGTTTTTTTTGCGCGTGCGAGCCGCGCATGATCGATTCCGGGGCGCTGTTGCGCACGTCTGCGCGGCGTGCCGCACCCCCGTGTGTCATTTCACGCACTGCGTTCGTGCGCCCTGGATGGGCGCCGGAGCCGGTGCGACATGGCCGCGATCTTTCCGGCCGGATCTCGTGCGGCGTGTGAAAAATCGCACTTAAGTACGGTTGAGTTGTGTCGAAATGTGGCAAAGACCTGTGTGGGGAATTCTCAATTGAGAGCCTCAATCGCCCCGCGGTCGAACCTGTCTCACTTTTATGACCTGCCCGAAGGAGTCTGATTCATGAAGCCGCACGCACACCCGTTCCTGATCCGCGCAGTCGTCGCCGGCGCCATGCTGGCGACCGGCGTCGGCGCCCTGGCCGCGGAGGGCCATTGGGTGCAGGACGCCAAGAGTTGCGCGCCGCCGGAATATCCGCGCGATTCGCTCAACAAGGGTGAGCAGGGGACGACCGCGCTGCGCATCCTGGTGGGCGTGGACGGCAAGGCCATCGACAGCGAGATCGAGAGTTCCAGCCATTCGCGCAAGCTCGACAGCGCGGCGCAGCGCGCGCTGATGGAATGCTCGTTCAAGCCGCAACCGGCCGACGCGAAGCCACCGCAGCAGTGGGTCAAGACCGAATTCGTCTGGAAGCTCAACTGAGCGCCCGCGAACGACGTCGACGCCGACGTCGTATCCGGCTCGCGGGCGCCGCCCGGCCGACCGCGGACCCGGCAGCCGTTCGCAGCGAAGGCCGCGGGACGCAGGTTTTCTCGTGACGATGCGCGCGACCCGGCGCATCGCGCGGGCCGCGACGGCGGATCGCCCGTGCGCCGCGATGGATACGGGGCACTGTATTTCGCCTGAATGAAGCGCCGCACTCGAGGGATGGGCGGCGCGTTTGCGACTCCTCCACAACTTCAATAGCCAACTACGGAATACATATGCTGACCAACCTGAAAATCGGCGTGCGGCTCGCGCTCGCATTCGGCATCGTGCTGGCGCTGCTGGTCGCGCTGTCGATCACCACGCTCGTGCGCACCAGCGCCATGCGCGACGACATGAACGCCGTCACCGGGGGGATCGCTGTGGAATCCGCGCTGGCGGATCAATTGCGCCTGGCGGCCACGCAGCAGGCGGTGCGCGTGCGCAACATCCTGATGGTGTCCGAGCCGGAGGAGATGGCGGCCGAGAACGAGATGCTCAAGGCCGAGATCAAGCAGTACGGCGTCGCCAAGACCAAGCTGGCGAAGATGATCGCCCAGGAGGCGGACGCCCGCAAGAAGGCCATCCTGGGTCGCATCGACGCGACCGAGAAGGAGGCGCGCGACCTCGCCGACCAGGTGGTGGTGATGGCGCTGGACAACCACAAGTTCCCCGCCCGCGGGCTGCTGGCCGACAAGGCCAATCCGGCGCAGGCCAAGTGGACGGCCGCGGTCGACGAGATGGTCGCCCTCAACGAGAAGCTGTCGGCCGAAGCATTGGCGGATGCCGAGAAGTCCTACTCCAACACCCTGGCGATCGTGCTGACGATCTCCGTCGTCGCGTTCCTGGTCTCGGCCGCCATCGGCCTGTCGGTCACGCGTTCGATCACCGGGCCGATCTCGCAGGCCGTGCAGATCGCGCGCCGCGTCGCCAATCGCGACCTCAGCGTCACCGTCGAATCGCACTCGGACGACGAGACGGGCCAGTTGCTCAAGGCGCTGCGTGCGATGACCGAGAGCCTGGTCAGCGTCGTCTCCAGCGTGCGCACCGGCAGCGACAGCCTGGCCGGTGCCGCCGTGGAGATCGCCTCGGGCAACGCCGACCTGTCCACCCGCACCGAGCGCCAGGCGGCCAGCATCCAGCAGACGGCCTCGTCGATGGACGAGCTCTCGAGCACCGTCAAGATGAGCGCGAGCAACTCCACCCATGCGCGCCAGTTGTCCAACGACGCGGCCGCCAAGGCGCAGCAGGGCGGCGAGGCGGTCAGCAAGGTCGTGCGCACGATGGGCGACATCGCGAGCTCGTCGAA
>Ga0302323_100005484_pt1 | contig 10407 bp, 8 predicted proteins | sample Fen_T0_3_FD_201950 | JGI IMG/M metagenome (GOLD analysis project Ga0302323, IMG submission 201950) | Peat permafrost microbial communities from Stordalen Mire near Abisko, Sweden - Fen_T0_3 | ecosystem: Environmental > Terrestrial > Soil > Wetlands > Permafrost | place: Sweden: Abisko... | reverse complement strand
ACGCGGCTTGTGACCGCGCCGGCGCCCAGGACGAGCAGGCGCAGGTAGGCCGGCAGCGACAGGAAGCCGGCCACGACCAGCAGGGAATCGAGCGGCGGCCCGGCCACCAGCGTGGCGAGCGCGGTCCGCGCCTCGAAGGCGATCCAGCCCGGGATGCCGAACGTCGCCAGCGTCGTCAGCACGAGCCCGGCCCCCAGCAAGGGCGACCGGCGGAGCCAGCCGCGGAGGTCGGGAATGCTGCGCGTCTCGAACCGGTCCTCGGCCACGGCGGCCCACAGCCCCAGCGCGGTCTTGCTCGCGGCGAGCGCCACCACCCATTCTCGGCCCGGGCCCCAGGCGTCGGGGTCCAGCGCGGCGATGGCGAGGAGCAGCAGCCCGGCGTCCGCGACGACGAGGTAGCCCACGGCGTGCCGCAGGTCATCGTGGACGAAGGCCGCCAGCGAGGCCCCGACGAGGGTCAGCAGGGCGAGCACGACGAGGATCGCCCGCTCGCCGTCGAGCGGCAGCGCCAGCGGCGCGACGAGCCGGTCCACGGCAGCGAAGGCCACCACCGTGAACGGGACCGCGACCCAGGCGAGGAGCAGCGGGAGGGTCTCGGGAGGCACCAGGTCGGTGAGCCGCGAGACCCGCACATGGAACGGCAGCATGCCCCAGCGCCCGGCGACGGCGAACCCGACCGCCAGCGTCACGATTCCCATCGCCGGTCCCGCGACCTCCGCCGCATCCGCCGCCGCCGCGGCCGTCGCGACGCCGCTGGCGAGCAGCGCGAGCCGGGCCGCGATGGGGACGACCGCGAGGGCGACCAGCAGCACGACGCCCGCGAGCAGGGTCACACGCAGCTCCCGTGCACCCGCGGCCACCGCGGCGGGCCCCTCGGCGCCCAGGATGACGAGCAGGCTCGCCAGGCCCGTCGCCGCGGCCGCGGCGGCGCCCAGGGCCAGGTCGGCGGACGCCATCGCGACCGTGCCGCCGGTCATCGCGGCCAGCGTGGCCGGCAGCAGGCCGCGGAGCCGCTCCAGCCCGCCCAGCAGCCAGGCCGCGAACACGAGAAGCAGGCTCATCAGGCCCCACAGGCCCACGATCAGCCGCAGGTACACCGTCGCCACGAGGTGTGCGTCGAAGAGGCCGGTGATGGGCTGTCCGGTGTCGGTGAGGCGGCCGGGCCGCAGCAGGAAGCCGTCGCCCGTGATCGCGACCAGCGCAAGGACCCCCACGAGCGTGCCGATCCGCGCCGAGCGACCGCCCCGCGGCAGGCCCCAGGCGGCGACCGCGGCGCCGACGCCCCCGATGACGAGGAGCAGCAGGAGGCGCATGCGTCAGGCCGGCGGACGGCGATGGGCCTCGTCGGCGGCCCGGTGGCGGATGACCGCGTCCGGCCGGAGCGAGTCCCGGATGACGAGGTCGCCTCCGCGGCGGATCGAGCCCTCGATGACCGCGGCGACACCCGCGCCGGCGAACGCCACCAGGAGCGCGACGCCGAGGGCCGCCACGTCGTCCGGGCGGCCCACCAGGGCGTTGGCGACGAGGCCGGCGGCGGCGATCAGCAGCATCAGCCCCATCCCGAGGCGGAGCGTGTCGCGGGCGAGGACCACGTGGGGGATCGCGAGCGTCGCGAGCGCCAGGGCTGCCCCGAGCGCGGCCCGGGGGACGGGCGAGCCGGCCACCAGCGCCGCGCCCACGGTGCCCAGGCCCGGTCCCTCCGAGGACCCGGACACGAGCGCGGCCCCCAGGGTTCCGGCACCCAGCCAGCCCGCCACGAAGGCCACGACCGCGATGGCCGCTGCGCCGGGCCAGCCCACGCTCGCGGCGGGCATGGCCACCGGGGAACGGCGCAGCGCGATCCAGATGAGGTAGGTGCCAAGCGTCGTCCCGGCGAGGCGGGCGCCGAGGCCGAGTGGCCCCGGGAACGGATCCGCGACGTAGCCGGCGCCGACGAGGGCCAGCAGCAGGCCCAGCACCGCCAGGCGGGGGGTGGTGGCGGCGATGGCCGCGACCGCACCGGCGACCACGAGGCCGGCGAGGACGACGAGAACGGGCGTCACGGCTCGAGGGTCGGCGCGTCAGGGAGCCGCGGGGATGTCGGGGTAGGTGGGGGTCTGGAGGATGCCGAGGGTGCTGATGGGCCAGTAGCGCAGGAAGGCGCGCCCGATGACGTTCGAGATGTTGATCGGCCCGAAGACGCGCGAGTCGGCGGACTTCTGGCGGTGATCACCCATCACGAACAGCTGGCCGGGCGGAACGACCCAGCTGGTCTGGTCGGGGGAGACCTCGGTGGGCTCGTTGACGCCCTGGTCGTTCTTGAACGTGTACGGCTCGTCCAGCCCGACGCCGTTCACGTAGACCCTGCCGTCGTCACGAACCTCGACCGTATCGCCGGGGAGGCCGATGACGCGCTTGATGAACGGGGTGGGGTCCGAGGTCCACGTCTCGGGCGGGTTGAACACCACGACGTCGCCACGGCTGTAGTCGTCCCAGTGGGGCGTCAGCTTGTCGACCAGCACGTACTGCCCCGGCTCCAGGGTCCGCTCCATCGAGTTCTGCTGTACCTGGTACGGCTGCGCGATGAAGTTCTGGATGACGAAGAAGATGATCAGGGTGAGGACGAGGGTCTCGACGACCTCGAACAGACAACCGACGCCGGATTTGCGGTCCACGAGCGGGGAGTATAGGGGTCGGGAGCGTTCCGCCCGGGGAGTGGGTGCGCCGGCCTCGGTCGGGAGCATGCCGTCGGGTAGGGCCGTCCGGCCCGGGAGGTCCCGACGGCGGGTCGTATGCATAGGCCATGCGGGCCCCTGCATCCCATGCGTCAGGGTCCGGAAGTCGTTTGACCCGTGCTGATTCACACGCATACACTCGCGCTGCCGACGAGGTGGCTCCCTTGCGTTCCGAGCCCCCGTCTGCGATGCCCACGTCGTGGCGTGCGTGCCCGCCCCCCCCGGCTAGCGCCGGGCCCGCCGCGACGAGACGACAGAGAAGAACCGGTGTTCCCAAACGCTGGGTAGGAGGTCTGCAAACGCTGATGGGCGCATCCCTGCTCTATTGGATCATCCCGATCGCCGGCGCCGCCGCGATCCTGTTCGCCGCCTACCTGGCGCGGGACGTCCTGTCCCGCGACACCGGGACGCCGGCCATGGTCGACGTCGCCGACACGATCCGCGAGGGCGCCGACGCGTTCGTCAAGCGCCAGTACTCGACGATCGCGATCCTTGCGGTCGTGGCGTCCGTGGTCATCGGCGCGGTCATCGCCCTGGTCGAGGGACCGGCGGTGGCAGACGTCCCGGGCCTGGCCGGCCTGCCGATCGGCATCCTCACCGGAATCGCCTTCCTCGTCGGCGCCGCATGCTCGATGGCCTCGGGAATCATCGGGATGACCGTCAGCGTCCGCTCGAACGTCCGCACGGCGTCCGCCGCGCGCCGCAGCCTCGTGGAGGCCGTCCAGGTCGCGATGCGCGGCGGCGCGGTCTCCGGCTTCCTCGTCGTCGCCCTGTCGCTCCTGGGCGTGTGGGGCATCTTCACGCTCTACCAGGTCCTGCTGGGTGGTCAGATCGCCGTCCAGGACGCGCCCTTCGTCATCGTCGGCTTCGGGTTCGGCGCCAGCTTCGTGGCCCTGTTCGCGCAGCTGGGCGGCGGTATCTACACCAAGGCCGCGGACGTCGGCTCCGACCTCGTCGGCAAGGTGGAGAAGGGCATCCCGGAGGACGATCCCCGCAACGCGGGCGTCATCGCCGACCTCGTCGGCGACAACGTCGGCGACTGCGCCGGCCGCGGCGCAGACCTGTTCGAGTCGACGGCCGCCGAGAACATCGCCGCCATGATCCTCGGCGTCGCGGTGTTCAAGATCGCCACGGATCTCGGCTGGCCGAACCCCTCGGCCTGGATCTTCTTCCCGCTCGTCGTCCGTTCGTTCGGGCTCCTCGCCACCATGGTCGCGATGTTCTTCATCCGCGGCAAGGAGACCGAGGACCCGATGAATATCCTCAATCGCGGATACTGGGTCACCACGCTCCTGTCCGTCCTGGGCCTGGCCTTCGTGACCAGCCAGATGATGCAGACCAACGGCGATTCCGCGAACGGCCTGGCGGTGTGGGTCTGGTTCTTCTTCGCCGGTGTCGTCGGCCTGGCCACGAGCGTGGCATTCGTCTACATCACGCAGTTCTACACGGCGGGCTCCTACCGCCCGGTCCGCGAGATCGCCGAGGCGAGCCGGACCGGCCCCGCGACCAACATCATCGCCGGCACCGCGGTCGGCTTCGAGACCACGGCCGTCACGGCGATCACGATCGGCATTGCGCTGATCGCAAGCCACTGGCTGGGCTCGCAGGCGAACCTGCTCAACGCACAGGGCGTGAACGTCGGTGGCATCTTCGGCACGGCGGTCGCGACCATGGGCATGCTCATGACCACGGCCTACATCCTCGCCATGGACACCTTCGGTCCGATCACGGACAACGCCGGCGGCATCGCCGAGTTCTCCCGCGCCGAAGCGGGCGCCCGCGAGATCACGGACAAGCTCGACGCTGTGGGCAACACGACCAAGGCGCTCACCAAGGGCTACGCGATCGCCTCCGCATCGCTGGCCGCGTTCCTCCTGTTCTCCGCCTACATCGACAAGGTGAACCTGATCCTCGGCAACCAGATCAAGGCAGGGTCGACCGAGGTCCAGCTGCTCAGCGCGGTCAACATCGCCGACGTCAACGTGTTCGTCGCCGCGTTCATCGGCGCGATGCTCGCGTACTTCTTCAGCAGCCTCGCCATCCGCGCGGTCGGCACGACGGCCCAGGCGATCATCGTCGAGGTCCGCCGCCAGTTCCGGGAGATGCCCGGGATCATGGACTACTCCCAGCGCCCGGACTACGCACGGGTGGTGGACATCACCACCCGCGCCGCGCTGCGCGAGATGGTGGCGCCCGGCATCCTCGCCGTCGCCACGCCGATCCTCGTCGGCCTGATCCTCGGCTACCAGGCGGTCGCGGGCTTCCTGATGGTCGGCACCATCGCCGGCGTCCTCCTCGCCACCGTCCTCAACAACGGCGGCGGCGCGTGGGACAACGCCAAGAAGTACATCGAGTCCGGCAACCTCAAGGACGACGAGGGCAACGTGCTCGGCAAGGGCTCTGACGCCCACGCCGCGGCGGTCGTCGGCGACACCGTCGGCGATCCATTCAAGGACACGGCCGGTCCGTCGCTCCACGTCCTCGTCAAGCTCATCGCCACGATCACCCTCGTCCTCGCCCCGCTCTTCATCCGCTAGACGGAGTGACCTCTCGGGCGGTCGGGTCCACGTGATCCCGGCCGCCCGGAGCTGACCCATGGACCAGATCATCCAGGCACTCGTCATGGGGATCGTGCAGGGACTCACGGAGTTCCTGCCGATCTCCTCGTCCGGGCACCTGATCCTCGTCCCGTACCTGCTGGGCTGGGACGTGCCGGGCTCGTTCATCGACTCCCTGGCGTTCTCCGTCGTGCTCCACGGCGGCACGCTCCTCGCGCTGCTCGTCTACTTCCGCGATGACTGGCTGCGGCTCGTCCCCGCCTTCTTCGCATCGCTCCGGGACCGGTCGATCGGCAACGACCCCGACCGTCGCCTGGCCTGGCTGCTGGTCGTCTCGACCCTGCCGGCGGCCGTGATCGCCGTCTTCCTCAACGACGTCGTGGAGTCCCGGTTCCGCGAGCCAGGCCTCGTCGCGGTGATGCTCGTCGTGGGCGCCGCCATCCTGTGGCTCGCCGACCACTGGGGTCCGCGGACGCACCGCATCGACCGCCTCACCTTCCGCGGGGCGGTCGGGATCGGCTTCGCGCAGGCGCTGGCGCTCATCCCCGGCGTCAGCCGTTCCGGCATCTCGATGTCCGCGGCCCTCTTCGCCGGTCTCGACCGCGCCGACGCCGTCCGCTACAGCTTCCTGATGGCGACGCCGATCACGGCGATGGCCGTGGCGTACGAGTCGCTCAAGCTGATCCGCGGCGAGGTGAGCGGCGCCGAGCCCGTTGCGCTGATCGTGGGCGTGGTGGCGTCCTTCGTCTCCGGCATCTTCGCGATCGCGGTCCTCCTGCGGTACGTGCGGACCCGCTCCTTCAACATCTTCGTCGTCTACCGCCTCGTGCTCGCGGCCCTGGTCCTCGCCGTCTTCCTGACCCGGTAGGGCGTCCCGGAGGCACGTGTCGTGGAGGTCATGAAGCAGCTCCGCCAGCGGGCGATCCGCGACCTGGTCGAGCAGCGGCCGATCCGGACCCAGCAGGAGCTGGCGGCCGCCCTCCGCGAGCGCGGCTTCCGCACGACCCAGGCCACGATCTCGCGTGACGTCGCGGACCTGGGCCTCGTCAAGGACGGCCGCAACGGGATGCACGCCTACGCGCTCCCGCCGCGTCTCCGCGAGGCTGACACCAGCGGCGAGGAGCGAATCCGCCGCCTGCTGCGCGACATGCCGGTGGAGATGCGCGAGGCCGGCACGATGCTGGTCCTGCGCACCCTGCCCGGGTCCGCCCACCCGCTGGCCGCCGCGCTGGACCGCGCGCGCTGGCCTGAGGTGGTGGGCTCCATCGCCGGCGACGACACCGTCTTCGTCGCGTTCTCGGACCGCGGCTCGCTGGGCCGGGTCCGGCGGCGCCTTGAGGGTCTCGCAGAGATCGGCGGGTAGGGGAGCGGGCAGGGTTTCGGCTCGGCAAGCCCGGCGCCGGCCGCCAGGCGGCCGGGTTCCGCATCGCCACGAGCCGGCCCGCGGCAGGGTTCCGGCTCGTCAAGCCCGGCCCGGCCAGAGGACGTGCTGCGCCGCGTCTACCACGGGAACGCGGAGCGCCTCATCCGCTTCTGACGCGACGCACCCCCGGTCGGGCGGGGCCATGTCACCCTTGGAACGCCTCCACTCCCGGGCTACGGTGCGATTGGCCTCGGGGGACCGGGGCGAGAGGAGGCTGGGGTGCAGAGCGATCGCTGGCCGGGCCCGGTCAGGCGACTGCTGGCGGCGCGACGGCGCGCTCGCTTCCGATTCCTCATGCGCCAGGTCCGCACCTGGGACGACATGCGGGTCATCGACCTCGGCTGCGGTCGGACGGGCCGCTCCACGACCGACTTCGCGCCCGCCGGCTGGCGCATCGTGGGGGTGGACCGGCTCGCGCCCGCGCAGGTCCGTCACCGGCACCCCGGGTTCCGCTTCGTCCCCGGGAGCGTCCGCGACCTGTCCGCATTCGGTGACGGTGAGTTCGACCTGGCCATTGCCGTCGGCCTGCTGGAGCACGTCACGGACCCCGCCGATCTCGCCTCGGCCGCGAGGGAGATCCGGCGCGTGGCCCGCCAGTACGTCCTCGTCGTGCCGAACCGGTACGCCTGGATCGAGCCGCACTACTCGGTCCCGCTGTTCGGCGTGCTCCCGCGCCACCTCCAGAACGGGCTGATCCGTGCCTTCGACCTGCACGGGCACCGCGACGCCGTCCGCCGCGACCCGGCGTTCCTCGCCGGGCGGACCCGCTGGCGGCCCACGCGGGAGTACCTGGCGCTCTTCCCCGGGGCGAGGGCGCGGCTCACGCCGACCCTGGAGACCGTCGCGATCGTGGGGCCCGCAGACACGGCGTAATGGGCGGCGGCCTGCGACGCTGTCCCCGCGCCCCCGTGGGGCCCCCGGGCACTTTGACGATTCGGGGTCCCGCCGATACCATTCGGGCCGATCCATGACCCTCGGCGGCGCGCGATGTGCCCCCGGGGTCCTTTTGTTCAAACCGACCGAGCGGCGGCGCTGCAGCGCAGCACCGGTTCCGCACTTCGGGGGTCCCAACCCGCGTGAACAGCAAGACCACCTACATCAGCAAGGACGGCCTCGACAAGCTCCGCGCGGAGCTCGAGGAGATGCTGAACGTCCGGCGGCCGGAGATCGCGCAGCGGATTCACGACGCCAAGGAGCACGGCGACCTGTCCGAGAACGCCGAGTACGAGGACGCCAAGAACGAGCAGGCGTTCGTGGAGGGCCGCATCCAGACCCTCGAGGGCATGATCAAGAACGCGTCGCTCATCGACGAGCACACGTCCACGGATCACGTCCAGATCGGCTCGACCGTGAAGGTCAGCGGCGAGGACGGCCAGGAGACGTTCCTGATCGTCGGGTCCGCCGAGGCGAAGCCCGCCGACGGCCGCATCTCCAACGAGTCGCCCGTCGGGCGCGCCCTCCTGGGCAAGCGCAAGGGCGAGAAGGTCGTCGTCAAGGTTCCCGCCGGCGACTTCACCTACACGATCGTCGAGATCAAGTAGCAGCCGCGTTCAACGGCCCCCGAGCCGGCACCAGGCGAGGCGGAGGGACCAATCCCGGCCGCGCGGGCCGGAGAGAGGGGCAGGATCGTGGACTGGGCGGACGAACTCGCCGCGAGCGTTGAGGGGCCGCAGGTCGTCAACGACTCCAAGACCCCGTCCGGCACGGTCCATGTCGGCAGCCTCCGCGGCCCCGTCATCCTGGACGTGATCACGCGCGCCCTGCGCGCGCGCGGCCTCGAGACGACGCTCCTCTACGGCGTGGACGACATGGACCCCATGGACGCCCAGGCGCTGCTCTCCCCCGACGCCATCGAGCGCGAGATGGGCCGCCCGCTTGCCCACGTCCCCGACCCCGCCGGCGACTGCCACGCCTCCTACGCGCGCCACTTCGCCGGCATCTTCATCGACACGTTCGCGGGCCTCGGCATCCACCCGGACCGCTACTACTGGATGAGCGACATCTACCCGACGGGGCAGATGGACCCCTTCATCCGGACCGCCCTCGACCGCGCCGCCGTCGTCCGCGAGGTCTACCGCCGCGTGGCCAACGTCCAGCACCCGGACCACTGGCTGCCGCTGGGCGTCGTGTGCCCCAGCTGCGGCAAGGTGGGCACCACGATCGCGTCCGACTGGGACGGCGAGACGGTGTCGGTCCACTGCCGGCCGGACCTCGTGACCTGGGCGGTGGGCTGCGGCTGGCAGGGCCGGCTGGCGCCGTTCGGCGGCGTGGCCAAGCTGCCATGGAACCTCGAGTGGGCGGCGCAGTGGACGCTGTTCGGGGTCACGATCGAGCCCAACGGCAAGGACCTCGCCACGGCCGGCGGGTCCCGAGACCGCTCGAACGCCATCGCCCGCGAGGTCTTCGACCACGAGCCGCCGATCAACTTCCCGTACGAGTTCCTCAACATCGGTGGGAAGAAGATGTCCACGTCCAAGGGACGTGGCGCCGCGGCCCACACCATCGGCAGCGTCGTGCCGCCGGAGCAGCTGCGCTTCCTGTTCGTGCGCCAGCGCCCGGAGACGGCCCTGGACTTCGACCCGGAGGGCACGGACGCCGTGCCGCGCCTGTTCGACGAGTTCGACCGCCTCGGCGCCGCCACGGCCGGCCGGGAGGTCAAGGGCGAGCTGCCCTCGGGCCACGAGAACATCTTCCGGTTCTCGCTCCTGGACCCCGCGGCGGACGTCACGGCCGCGGCCGACGCGTTCCGGCCAGCCTTCGGACACCTCGCACTGCTGGTCCAGGTCCCGGGCGTGGACGTCCTCGAGCGGGTCGTGGCCGAGAAGGGCTCCGCGCTGACGGCCGCCGAGGCCGCCGACCTCGAGATCCGGCTCGCGGCCGTCCGCCGCTGGCTTGAGGCATACGCCCCCGAGCGCGCCCGCATCGAGATCCGGCGCGACGCCCTCCCGACCGAGGCGGAGCAGCTCCGCCCGGAGCAGCGCGGCTTCCTGCGGGCGCTCGCGGAGGCCGCCCGCGGCGACGCCCCTGCGTCGGGCGAGCAGTGGCAGGCCGCCATCTTCGCCGTCGCCGCCGAGCACGGCCTGGACGCCGGGGCGGCGTTCAACGCCATCTACCTCGCGTTCCTCGGCCGGCCCAACGGCCCCCGCGCCGGCTGGCTCCTGGCGAGCCTGGAGCGCGACTTCGTCATTGGCCGGCTGGGCGAGGCCGGCAGCGCAGGGGAGGCGATCGCATGAGCGTCGGCGTGCAACGGCTCCGCGAGGAGCCCGAGCGGATTCGGCAGGGCGCCATCGACAAGCGCGAGGACCCCGCCCTGGTGGACCGCGCCATCGAGGTCGACACGCGCCGCCGCCGCCTGCAGTCCGAGAGCGATGGCCTCAAGGCGGAGCGCAACACGGCGAGCAAGCAGATCGGCGAGGCCATCCGGGGTGGCGCGAAGGCCGACGGGCCCGAGGTCGCGCAGCTCCGTGACGCCTCCACGGTCGCCGGGACCCGCATCGACGAGATCGACGCGGAGCTCGCAGCCACCGAGACCGAGCTCGAGGACCTGCTCCTGCGCATCCCCAACCCGGCGGACCCCGAGGTCCCGGTGGGTGGCGAGGAGGCCAACGTCACGGTCCGAACGTGGGGCGAGAACGCGACCCGCGAGGTCACCGCCGCCGACGGCTCCACCTGGGAGCGCAAGCCCCACTGGGACATCGGCGAGGCGCTGGAC
>Ga0302323_100005483_pt1 | contig 10409 bp, 9 predicted proteins | sample Fen_T0_3_FD_201950 | JGI IMG/M metagenome (GOLD analysis project Ga0302323, IMG submission 201950) | Peat permafrost microbial communities from Stordalen Mire near Abisko, Sweden - Fen_T0_3 | ecosystem: Environmental > Terrestrial > Soil > Wetlands > Permafrost | place: Sweden: Abisko... | reverse complement strand
TACGGCGTGAGCAAGATCGCCTGGTGCCTCGAACACGTCCTCGGCGAGTGCCGCACCGCCGTCTGCGGACCGCTCGCGAGCTTCCTCGCCTTCCGGCTGCTCGAAGAGCGTCCGCTCGTCGCCGACGCGGCCAACGCGACGCGCACGCTGCTCTTCGGACTCGAGCAGGCCGATTGGGATCCCTGGCTGCTCGCGCGCTTTGGAATTCCGCGCGCGATCTTGCCCGACTGCGCGCCGACGCACGCGGCCTTCGGCACGTTCGTCTGCGCGGGCCGGCGCATTCCGCTGCGCGTGCTGACCGGAGACCAGTCCGCGGCGCTCTACGCGAGCGGCGAGCCGCACTCCGACGCGCTCTACGTCAACCTCGGCACGGGTGCTTTCGCGCAGCGGACCTGCACGCAAGCACTGCGCGCGCCCGGTCTGCTGACGAGCCTCGTGCGGCGCGAATCCGGCCGCTCGAGCTTCGTGCTCGAGGGCACGGTCAACGGCGCGGGAAGCGCGCTCTCGGCTCTCGGCGCTGCCGACCCGGTCGCGGCGCTCGAGCGCGGCCTGGCCTCGCCGACCGAGCCGCCGCTCTTCCTGAACGGGCACTCGGGTCTGGCGGCGCCGTTCTGGCGCGCGGATTTCCGCTCGAGTTTCGTCGGCGAGGGCAGCGGAGACGAGCGCCACGTCGCCGTCGCCGAGAGCGTGCTCTTCCTGCTGCTCGAGATCGAGCGCGCGATGCGGCCCGCGTGCGGCGCGCCGGCGCGCATCCTCGCGAGCGGAGGCCTCTCGAGGAGCGACGCGCTCTGCGCGCGCCTCGCGGATCTCGCGCGCCTCCCGGTCGAGCGCGCGAGCGAGAGCGAAGCCACCGCACGCGGTCTCGCCTGGCTCGTGCGCGGCGCGGATTTCGAGGACGAGCCCGTTTCTTCGACGTGCTTCGAGCCGCGCGCCGATGCGCGCCTCACCGCGCGTCACGCGCGCTGGCGCGCGGCGCTCGCCGCAGCGCTCAGGGAGCGACCGTGATCGTCGCCAGCGGCTCGACCGGCAGCGGCAACGTGGCCGTGTCGGCCAGGCGCTGTTCGTTGGGCAGTGTGCGCGCGAGCAGCCGCACGACCTTCTCCGCCGTGGCGCGGTAGCCGGTCAGCTTGCCGCCGTAGATCGCGATCGCGCGCGGGCGCAGCTCGTCGTCGCACACGAGCGTCGTCTCGCGCCGGCGGTGGAACGAGGCGCCCTCGCCGTGCGGCAGGACGCGCAGGCCGGCCCAGCTCTCGAGCAGCTTGCCCTGGAAACGCGGGAAGTGCGCCGCGAGCGTCTCCTGCAGGTAGCCGATCTCCTCGGGCAGCGGACGCACCATGCGCGGGTCGCCGCGGTAGGTCGTCTCGGTCGTGCCGACGAGCACATGCCCGTGCCAAGGCATGAAGAAGACCGCGCGGCCGTCGCGCGGCGCCTCGGTGTAGTAGATGCCGTGCTCGAGCGCGCCCTCGAGCTCGAGGTGCGTGCCGCCGACCAGATCGATCTCGAGACCTGGCGGCGGCGGGTCGATGCGCTCGCGCACGAGGTTGATCCACGGTCCGGTGGCGTTGACCAGCGCCGAGGCGCGCCAGGCGAGGCTCTTGCCGTCCTGCGCGAGCTCGATCTCGTAGCCGGAGTCGACGCGCCGCGCGCGCACGAAGCGCGCCGGGCAGGCGATGCGCCCGCCGAGCTGCTCGCCCGAACGCGCGACCGCGCGCACGAGTGCGGCGTCATCGGTCTGGCCGTCCTGGTAGCGAAAGACGGCCTGCAAACCCTCGGTCGAAAGGCCGTCGAGCGCGTCCCAGCTGCGGCGCGGGAGGCTCTCGAAGCGCGCCGAGCGCTCGAGATCGCCGAGCAGCGCGTAGAGCGAGAGCCCGGCGCGGATCTGCCAGGGCCGTCGCCGCGTGCGCGCGTAGACCGGGATGTGGAAGGGCACGAGCTTCACCAGACCGGGCGCGATCGCGAGCAGCGTGCGGCGCTCGGCCAGCGACTCGCGCACCAGCGCGAACTGGCGCGACTCGAGGTAGCGCAGTCCGCCGTGGATCAGCTTGCTCGAGCGCGAGGACGTGCCCGAAGCCAGTGCGCGCTCCTCGACCAGCGCCGCGCGCCAGCCGGCGGCAGCCGCCGCCTGCAGCACGCCGGCGCCCTGGATGCCGCCGCCGACGACGACGAGGTCGAACTCCTCGGCCTGCGTGCTCATGCGAGCGCCGCCAGCATCTCGACGATGCGAAAGGTCTCCACGAGCTCGACGCCGCGCGCGCCGAGCGCACGCGCGATCTGCGGCTCGGCGACTTCGTAGACCGCGATGCGCGCGCCGGGGTGCTCGAGGCGTCCCTGTGCCGGCAGCCCGTCGAGGTCGCAGAAGACGAACTCGGGCGCGATGCGCGCGACTTCGGGCTGCAGGCGCTCCTCCCAGCGATCGAAGACCGCTCCCAGGCGCAGCGAGCAGTGCGCGCGCGCGTATTCGAGGAAGGGCAGCGAGAAGCTGATCAGCGCGCAGCGCTCCTCGACCGCGCGCAGCGGCCGCAGCACGCGCGAGAGCACGCGCTCGGCGCCGAAGCGCTCGAGCGCCACGCGCTTGATCTCGACGAAGGCCTGAGCGCGCGGATGGCGCGCGAGCAGCGGCGCGAGCTCTTCGAGACGCGCGATGCGCAGCGCCGCGAACTGCTCGCCGAAGCGGCCGCGTTCGGCGCAGGCGAGCGTGGCGAGCTCCGCGGAGCTGCGCTCGTGGATCGCGCCCTCGACGCCGCACATGCGTTCGAGCGTGCGGTCGTGGAACAGGAAGGGCTGCTCGTCGGAGCTGAGCTGCACGTCGAGTTCGATCCAGCCTGCGCCTGCCTGCAGAGCCTCCTCGAGCGCCAGGAGGGTGTTCTCCGGGACTCGGGCCGCGTGGCCGCGGTGCGCGACGAGCGTGGGCGTGTTCATGCTCGCGGCGCAGCGTAGGCATGGGCAGAGGCCCAATGCAACGCGCCTCCGGCTGTGCGCCCGTCCGCGACGCCTGGAATTCCCTTCCAGGGTCAAGTCGGCCGGGCGCCCGGGACGAAGAGCCGTGGCGAACGTCCCCGCAGAGGAATCCCCTTGAAGAGCTACATCATCGGCTTCATCGTCCTGATCGGTTCGATCTGGCTCGTGCTCAACTACACGAGCAGCGCTCCGGGCCAGAGTTTCAGTGGTCGAGGAGCCCCCCCGACGAGCGACGAGGAGGATGCGGCCGACCGCCTCGCGGGTCTGTGCGAGGACCTGTCCGTGGACATCGGTCCGCGCGGCGGGCACAGCGCCGGCTCGCAGGAGCAGGTCGAGCGCTTCCTGCAGCGCGAACTGCGCCGCCTGCACTTCGATCCGGTCGAGATCCCGCTCGACTGTGCCGGCGTGCCGGGCAAGGTCTTCGAGGTGATGATCCCCGGGCGTACGCTCGGGCGCGAGACGATCCTGCTCACGGCCCACTACGACAGCGCTCCCGGCTCGCCGGGAGCGGACGACAACGCCACGGGCGTCGCGATGCTGCTCGAGGTGCTGCGCACGCTCTCCGGCGGCAGCCTCGACCGCACGCTGCGCGCAGCAATCTGGTCCGGCGGCGCGCTGCCGACCGCAGGCACGGAGCAGTCCGCCGCTGCGGCGTATGCCAAGCGCCTGCACACGCGCCACGAGAACGTCGCGGCGATCCTGTGCTTCGACTCGGTCGGGATCTACTCCGACACGCCGGGCGGCCAGCACGTGCCCTTCCCGCTCGACTACTGCTTCCCGGACACGGGCGACTTCGTGGCCTTCGTGGGGGACTGGGGCTCGCGCGGGATCATGGATCACGCGCTCGAGCAGTTCCGCACGTACTGCAAGTTCCCCTCGCAGGCCTTCAACCTCCCGAGCGCGATGGACTTCGCCTCGCTCTCGGACGACGGCGTGCTGCGCGACGCGGGCTATCCGGCGCTGCGCGTGACCGACACCGGCGCCTGGCGCAACCCGGCCGTGGGCACGCCGAGCGACGTGGTCGCGAACCTCGACTACAAGCGCATGGCGCGCGTCGCCAAGGGCGTCACCGACATGCTGGTCGGCCTGGGCAAGCGCACGACGCCGCTGCTCTGAGCGCATCCCTTGCATTCGCAAGCTGGAGCGGCGGGCACGGAACGGTTCTAATCCCGGTTCCTCACAGGCCACCGTGATCGAACCCGGCTCCCAGAGCTTCGCGCAGTCCTCCTTCATGCACCCGCTGGAGGTGCAGGCGCTCTCCAAGACCTACGAGCGCACGCTCGCGGTGCAGGAGCTCAGCTTCCACGCCGCGCGCGGCGAGATCCTGGGCCTCGTCGGCCCCAACGGCGCCGGCAAGACCACCACGCTGCGCTCGATCGTGGGCATCCTGCCGCTCAAGCAGGGCTCGGTGCGCATCGCCGGCCACGATCTCGCGCGCGAGGAGCGCGCCGCCAAGCAGCATCTGGCCTGGATTCCCGACGATCCGCAGCCCTTCGACAGCCTGACCGTGCACGAGCACCTGCGCTTCACGGCCGCGCTCTACGGAGTGCAGGACTGGGAGCCGCGCGCGGACGAACTGCTCTCGCGTTTCGAGCTCGCGCACAAGCGCGATGCGCTCGGCGGCGAACTCTCGCGCGGCATGCGCCAGAAGCTGGCCTTCGCCTGCGCCTGGCTGCACGCGCCGGCCGTGGTGCTGATGGACGAGCCGCTCTCGGGCCTCGACCCGCGCGGCATCCGCTCGGCCAAGAGCGCGATCCAGGAACTCGCCGCGACCGGCACCGCGGTGGTGCTCTCCTCGCACCTGCTCGAGCTGATCGAGGAGCTCGCGCACCGCATCCTGATCCTCGACCTCGGCCGCAAGGTCTTCGCCGGAACGCTGGCGGAGGCGCGCGCGACGCTGCAGACGCCGGAAGGCTCGAGCCTGGAGGAGATCTTCTTCGCCGTGACGCACCCGGCGCCGGAGTCCGGGGAGGGCTGAACCGATGTTCGGCCCGGCGGCACTGCGCCTCCTGATCCGGCTCAAGCTGCGCGGGGCGCTGCGCGCGCAGGTGCGGCGCCTGCGCACGCCGCGCAACTGGATCTTCCTGCTCGTGGGAGTCGTGCTGATCGGCGTGTGGGGCAACACGTTCCTGCTCGCGCAACGCTTCAACACGGCGGCGCCGGATCCAGAGGCCAGCATGGCCTGGGTCAGCCTGCTGATCCTGGTGACCTCGGTGCTGACCCTGGTCGGCTCGTTCAATCACCGCGGCTTGTACCTGCCCAAGCAGGAGATCGAGCTCGCCTTCAGCGCCCCGATCGCGCGCAGCGACCTCGTGCGCTATCGCCTGCTGACCAACCTGATGCGCTCGCTGGTCGCGGGCGTGATCTGCGGCTTCCTCGCCGCGCGCAGGTTCCCGCATCCGGCTTACGCCTTTGCCGGCACGTTCGCGGTGCTGATGACGCTGCCGATCCTGGGCCAGGCCGTGGCGATTCTGCTCGGCGACGCGGAAAACCGCTGGACGCGCTTCGCCAACCGCGTGCCGGCGCGCTCGCTCTCGATCGCGGCCGGGATCGCTCTCGTGCTGCTGATCGTGTTCCTCGCCACCGGCCAGAACTCGCAGCTCTCCGAACTGCTGCCCGGCCGCGGGGCGGGTCCGATCCAGGAGCAGGCCTGGTTCCACTCGACGCTGATGCAGGCCTTCGTCGTGCCGACGTTGCCCTGGGCGCACGCGATCAACGCCGAGAGTGGCTCCGAGTTCCTGCGCTGGTTCGGCCTGTGCGTGCTGCTCTGGCTCGCGGCCTTCGAGCTCACGGCGCGTTTGCCGGGCGACTTCCGCGAGCTCTCGCTGGCGACCTCGGCCGACGTCGCGCGCCGGTTGCAGCGCCTGCGCCGCGGAGGAGCGGGCGTGGGCGGCTCGAAGGCCGACAAGACCACACTCGGCTGGCGCGTGCCCTGGCTCTTCGGCCGCGGCCCCTTCGGCGCGGTCGCCTGGCTCAAGCTCGTGGCGATGCTGCGCAAGGCGCGCGGCACGCTGCTCTTCTCGGTGCTGGTCGTGGCCTTCGTGGCCTACCTCTTCCCCAAGATGATGTCGCGCGGCGGCGATCCCGAGCTCGAGTGGATCGGCCCGGCCATGATCGCGGCCGTCGGGAGCATGTACCTCGCGGCCGGACTGCGCTTCGATTTCAGGCAGGACCTCGAGCTGATGGACCTCGTCAAGACCTGGCCGATCGCGCCGCCGCGGCTGTTCCTGGCCACGATCCTGCCCGAGGTGCTGCTGATCTCGGTCCTGCTCGCGAGCGCGATCCTGGTGCGCGCGGCCTGCGTGGGATTCCAGCCGGAGGTGCTCTCGATCCTGCTCTTCCAGCCGCTCGTGACCTTCGCCTGGATCGCGGTCGACAATGCCGTCTACCTCTACTCGCCCGTGCGCTTCACGCCCGGGCAGGAAGGCGCGCTGCAGCACATGGGGCGCTCGCTGCTCCTGATGATGCTGCGCTTCGTGCTGCTCGCGGTCTCGCTGGCAATCGCGGGAGCGCCGGCGGCGACCCTGATCCTGGGAGCCGGCTCGATCGGACTCGACCCGGCACTCGCGCGCGCGATCGCGCTCGTGTATGCCTGGCTCGTGCTGCTCTTCGTGGACGTCGCGCTGGTCTTCGGCGGCGGCTGGATCCTGAAGCGCTTCGACGTCGCGCGCGACCGCGGGTGAACGCGCGCGCTCAGGGACCCTTGCGGGTCGGCAGTGCGCGCCTGCGCTGCGAGTCCGCATGGATGACGGTGAAGAACCGGTCGAGCTTCGTCTCCGGATCCCCGATTACTTGCAGGAGCCGATCGAGCTTCTGCTCCGAGTCCTCGGCGTGCATGCGGAACAGCACGATCCCCGTATCCGCGAGGCGGCGCAGGAAGGCCAGCTCGGCGAAGTCCTTGTCATTCGTCACTAGAACCCGGTGCTGTTCGTTCGCCATCCGCAGGACTTCCGGATCGGGCAAGCGCGCGCGCGCCCCAGCGACATAGGTGACATTGTGTCCGCGCTCGCGCAGGCCCGCGACGATGCGCCCTTCGAGGCTCTCGTCCGCGAGTAGATGCATCAGGCCGTGCGCCGCACGCGTGGCGCGAGCTCGTCGGTGCTGAGCGCGGAGCGTGCGTAGGCCAGAGCCGCGAGCACGTCCGCACGTGCGAGTCGCGGGTAGTCCTTGAGGATCTCGGCGATCGGCTGGTCCGCGGCAAGCTTTTCGAGGATCAACTCGACGGTGACCCGTGTGCCGCGGATCACGGGTTTTCCGAGCATGACTTCCGGGTCGACTTCGATTCGATCGAGCGGATCGGACTTGCGCGTTCTGGTCTTCTTCGCGGCCATGGTTGCTGTGCGCCTCTTCCCTTGCAGCATACACCTGCGGGAGCGAGCCTGCTGGCGCCGGTCTCTCCAGCCCTGCGCACGTGCCTAGCCCGCGAGCGCCGCCGCGAGGTGCGGCGCGAGCCGCGCGCGCGTTTCCTCGTTGACCCAGCCGACCCAGGCGACCGGCGTCTTCACGTCGAGCGGGAAGTCGAGCTCGCTGCCGTCCACCGCGGTCACCACGCAACCGGCCGCCTGCGCGCACAGCAGCGCGCCGGCGATGTCATAGGGCTTGGTCGAAAGCGTCGGCTTGCCGCGCCGCTCGGCCAGATGCGCGCGCAGGTCGGCCAGCATGCGGTAGCTGCCCAGGGCGAGCAGCGCCAACTGGCCGCCGTTCGAGATGTACTGGTCATCCCAGCAGCTGCGCACTTGCGCGCCCTCGAGGCGCTCGAGGCGCTCGAGGAAGCGCGCCTCGATCGCCGCGATCTGCGGGCGCATGTCGGCCATGTACTTGAAGAAGGGGAAGTAGCCGTGGTCGACGCGCGCGTCGCTGCCGCTGCGCAGTTCGACCGGCTTGACGATCGGCCCGCCCTTGTAGAACGCGCGCTCCTCGAAGTGGCACGGCCCGCCGCGCACGGCCGAGAGCCGCCGGTAGCTCGCGGCGCGCGTGTCGGGAATCTCCGAGAGCATGCCGAAGACCAGTTCGCTCTGGCGCGGCGTGCTCTTGCCCGGCCCGGCCATGCCCACGACGCTCCAGGCGCTGCGCAGGTCGGTCATCAGGTTGCGCGTGCCGTCCACGGGGTCGACGACGATGCGCGGTCCGCCGTGGTCGAAGCCCTCGAGCTCGCGCACGCCGCCCTGGCTGGGAGCGAGGTGCCTCCAGCCGGTGGCCTCGGAGAGGATCGAGAGCGGCTGCACGCGCGCGACCTCCTGCGACCACTCGCGCAGCGCCTTCTCGCTGGCCACGTCGAGGCCGTAGCTCGTGTCACCCGCGCCCTCGGAAACGGCGGCCGCGACGTGCGAGAAGTCGCCGCTGCGGCGCGCGGCGAGCAGCGCTTTGCGCGCTTCGTGGCGCATGCGCTCGCACAAGTCGAAGAGCGGGATGATCCAGTGGTCGAGCAGCTCGGAAGCGGAGGAATCCATGGGAAGGCCAGGACCCTTTTGCCTTTCTCCAAGGGGCGGGTCAATAAGCTGCACGGATCCGGCGTGGCGGCCGGGGTGGACTCGCGCCGTGCACGGCCTACACTGCGCACCCTTTCCGTCCAGAGGCCCCGATCCCCGACCCCCATGAGCGACGTGCGCGAAGTGATCATCATCGGCTCCGGCCCGGCCGGCTACACGGCGGCCATCTACTGCGCGCGCGCCAACCTCGCCCCGCTCCTGTTCCAGGGCATGCAGCCGGGCGGCCAGCTCACGATCACGACCGACGTCGAGAACTACCCCGGCTACCCCGAGGGCGTCCTGGGCCCGAAGATGATGGAGGACTTCCTCGCGCAGGCCAAGCGCTTCGGGACCGAGATCAAGTTCGAGCAGATCGTCGAGGTCGATCTTTCGAAGCGCCCCTTCACGATCAAGAGCGACTTCGACACCTTCCAGGCGCAGAGCCTGATCATCTCGACCGGTGCGAGCGCCAAGCTGCTCGGCCTCGAGAACGAATCGCGCCTGATGGGCCACGGCGTCTCGGCCTGCGCCACCTGCGACGGCGCCTTCTTCAAGGACAAGCACGTGGCCATCGTGGGCGGCGGCGACACGGCCATGGAGGAGGCCAACTTCCTCACGCGCCACGCGGCCAAGGTCACGGTGGTCCACCGCCGCGAGGAGTTCCGCGCCAGCAAGATCATGCTCGAGCGCGCGCGCAAGAACCCCAAGATCGCCTGGCACCTGAACGAGGAGATCCTCGACGTCCTCTCGCACGAGGGCAAGCCCAAGATGCGCGCGCTGAAGTTGAAGAACACGAAGACCGGCGCCGTGAGCGAGTTCGCTGCCGACGGCGTCTTCATCGCCATCGGCCACTCGCCCAACTCCGAGATCTTCCAGGGCAAGCTCGAGATGGACGACGTCGGCTACATCAAGGTCAAGACGGGCAGCACGTACACGAGCGTCGAGGGCGTCTTCGCCTGCGGCGACGTGACCGACAAGGTCTATCGCCAGGCGGTGACCGCGGCCGGCTCAGGCTGCATGGCCGCGATCGATTGCGAACGCTGGCTCGAGGCGCAGGCCGCTCACTGATCGCCCAGCGGCACCCAGAGCATGCGCCGCAGGTGCACCTCGTTGGGGTTGGGGATGTCGAGCAGGTCCTTGATGCGCTCGTCGTAGTTGAGCGTCAGGCCGATCTTGTAGGGCGAGCCGGGCAGGTTGGCCGAGGTGCCCTGGGTCTTGCTGCTCTGCGTTCCGGGCACGAGCAGGCCGAGGTCGGCGCAGATCATCGCGCCGTTGACGTTCATCGCGCCCTCGAACTTCGAGCCGCGGTGGATGCTGCCGAGGATCGCGTTGTTGGTGTACATCAGGCCGTCGACCTTGAAGGGCGTGCCCTGCGCGAGCGAGTTCTCCCAGTTGCTCGTGGCGTTCTCGTAGACCTGGTCGGCGAGCCAGCCGCCGTTGGGCGTGATCTGCAGGATCGTGGCCTTCGGCGCGCCGGTCGTCTGGTCGTAGAAGAGCGGGTTGGTCGTGTCGGCGGGGTCGTAGATCGAGATCATCTTCATGTCCCAGGAGAAGGGCGTCTCGGGACCGCGCCAGGTCGAGGTGGCCGGGTCGAAGTACAAGTTCTTGCCGAGGTTGTAGACCGGCACGCCGTCGCCCGGACCGAACTGGTAGAAGCGCGGGATGTAGCTCGCACCCTTGTAGAAGGGATTGGTCACGGTCCAGGTGGCCGGGTTGGACGTGTCCTGGCCCTGGCCGGGCAGCAGCGGCTGCGTGAACATCCACTCGGTCCGGTTGAAGTTGACCAGCTCGGAGACCGTGAAGTTGAAGTCGGAGGCGGGCGTGCCGTCGACGATCGCATTCTGTCCGCTGGCGTTCTTCTTGCCGTTGCCGCCCCCGCCCGGCGCGAGGAAGTCGCCGATCATCATGTTCGCGCCCGCGGCGTAGGCGACCTCGTTGAGCGTGCCATCCTGCGCGATGCCGAACGTGCGCGGGCCGGTGGGG
>Ga0302323_100005482_pt1 | contig 10409 bp, 10 predicted proteins | sample Fen_T0_3_FD_201950 | JGI IMG/M metagenome (GOLD analysis project Ga0302323, IMG submission 201950) | Peat permafrost microbial communities from Stordalen Mire near Abisko, Sweden - Fen_T0_3 | ecosystem: Environmental > Terrestrial > Soil > Wetlands > Permafrost | place: Sweden: Abisko... | reverse complement strand
AGAGGCTGCCGCTTCTGCGCGCGCGATGAACGCCGATGCCTATGCGACCGGCAACCATATCGTCCTGGGCGATCGCGCCGACCTGCACACCGCCTCACACGAAGCGGCGCACATCGTCCAGCAGCGCGGTGGCGTCCAGCTCAAGGGCGGCGTCGGTGACGCGGGCGACGCGTACGAACGCCACGCCGATGCCGTGGCAGATCGGGTGGTCGCCGGGCGTTCCGCCGAGGACCTGCTCGACACCGGCGCCACGGGGGCCGCGACGTCGGCGGTGCAGCGCAAGGAGACCAAGGACGACGCGGCGATCCTCGACAACCAGGCCCACCTCAAGAACACCGACGTCGAGATCCCTGCGCTCGAGGGGGCGCTCCTGGAGACCCGCCTGGAGGCGGTCAAGCGGGGCCTTTTGTCGAAAGCGTCGTTCGATGCCGGCCTCGCGCTGTCCCAGGCGATGACCCAGTTGCAGCCCGCAGCGGTTGCCGGCGGCGCCGTCGACCAGGGACTACAGAACAAGGCCGCACTCGCGGCGCAGCAGCTGTTCGCGGCACTGCAGCACGAGACCGCCAACGACAAGAACTTCAAAGTTCAGCCATCGACGACCGAAGCCGCCGTTATCACCGAGGTGAACCCGTATACCGACGAGACGCGGATCACGACCTACTTCTTCGTCTGGATCGCGAGCCAGAGCACGTTCAGCGGGTTCCAGCAGCTCCCCGAGTCAATCCGCCAGAGCAAGTGGGACGACGCGTTCCGCGGCTACCGCGGCCTCGTCGACGGGCTAGACTTGTGGGTCGCCGATCAGCTCCGCAAGACGGGTAAGGGCACCAAGGACGCAGCGCTCGGCGACGCCCACGTGCATCGCGCCCAGCAACTCACCGGGCTCGAGCAGATCGCCGGCAAGCACGCGACCCGGCTGCCAGCCTTGTTCCACCCCGATCCAAAGACCGTCGAGGAGGAAAAGGCCGCCGGCCGTCCGGCCGCCGACACCATCCCGATGAACGTGTACTTCTGGAAGGACGACAAGACCGGCAAGGTCCACCTGTACGACCTGACGACGGGGCGGCCCCAGGAGCAGGCCATCGACGGTCCGCCGACGGCAGCGGCGATGCAAACGTTCTTCGAGGAGGTGGCGCGCTACCCGAAGGGGGACGTGCGCTACACGCTTCCCGACGGCGGGATCGGTGTGTCGCAGACCAGCGGCAAGACCAAGTGGTACGAATGGGTCGGCTACGCTGGCCTCGCAGCTGCTGCCGTTGGGCTCGCGTTCGTCACCGCAGGTGCCAGCGTTGCTGCGACCTGGTGCTTCGCGGGTGGCGCGCTTGCCGGTGGCCTCTCCGCCGGTGGCCACCTCGCCGATACCGCGCATCTTGGAACGGCCACATCGGCCACGGTCGTGCTCGATGCGGCGCAGATCATCGCATCGCTCGCCAGCTTCGGCGCGATGGGCCTCACCCTGAAGGCGGGCAGTGCCGCTGAGGCGCTGGCCGGTAGCCGGTGGTTCGTGCCCCTCCTCAGCACGGCAGGCAGCGCGGATGTCGTCCAGTTGGTCGCGTTCACAGACATCACCTTCAAAGAGCTCGACAGCATCCAAAAGGGTCCGGGTTCGCCCCAGGACCGGGAGCGCGCTGCGGCCGTGCTGCTCACCCAGTGGATTGTGACCGGCGGACTGACCGTGCTCTCGGTCCAGGGTGCACGTAACGCGCACGCGTTCTCTGGCAAGCAGATCGAGATCATCGAGCAGAACGGCGTGAAAGTGGCGCGCGTGGTTGGCGAGACGGCACCGGAGATGGCGGCCGCTTCGAACAAGTCACTCCCCGCCGATGGCGGACCTGCCGAAGATCCATCTCGTGCCATTCGGAACGTCAAAAACATCCCGCCGCAGGACGGTGGGCTCGGACCGGATGGCAAGCCAAAGACGACGACGCAGACCATGTCACTCGATGGACATACCTTTCAAAACGACATCCGCACGATGTCTCCGGAGGCACGTCATGCCATTCGCCAGCTGGAAGAGAAGGGCTGGGTGCGTGTCGACCAGATCCACGCCGCCGATCTGATCGATATTTCCAAGTGGTTTGGACATGAGATCGGTGTCGTTCAGTCGCCATATGGTCGTCTGCGGCTGATTCTTGGGACAGTCGACGGTGTGCTGTCGACCCAAGTGGCCAAGAATGAGGTCTTTGTTATGCACACCCATCCAGTCATGGTCAGTGAATCGGGGCACTTTACTTTGGACTTAAGCGTTGCCGGTAAACAGGTGGAAGCGGTGATCGACTGGGGCGGCCAGATTACCTTCTACAACAAGACCGGATTGAAGAACCCCGTGCGGAATGGTATTGTCGAACCCCTGCATGGATATCAAGCTGCGTTCATGGATCAACAGGGGCATGTCATTGGCTTCGCGAAGGTGGACATTATTGACGGGCCGGCGGGCGCGCAAGTCAGGGTGCAAGAGTAGCCTGATGGTCGACAGCCTTACTCGAGAAGTGCAACAATGAAATTGCCACCTTGTCCACATTGCGGACTGCTTGCGCTCGAACTCGAAGGGCAATTCGCAAAGCTCGATTCTCTCTACATCCACAATGGATCCCCCCCGCCTGAGACCTCGGGTTGGTGGCATGCATCGTGTCTCGCTGCGTCCGACGTAGGGGCAGTGTGGTACGAGGCACGTCTGCGTAACTTCTGCACCGTGCGCCACTACCAGTCCGTTGCTGAGTATCCGCACTGGACGGTGCTGCGCGAGCCGAATCGAGGGAAGTTGTTAGCGCTCGGACGGAGCGGCGAACTCCTGAACCTGTCGCGCGGCAGCCGCAAGTCAGCGAGGGCTGCCGAGGGCGGGTGGCTTTACCCGAAGATCGAGGAGATGTTTCATCTCGAACTCGATGACATGGATCTGGTGCAGGCGATACAGGCAGGACTCCTCACCACGGGTGGCTACCCTTTGCTCGCCGTGCTGAAAGGCATGGGCATCGCCGACCGGATGGTGCATCCAGAGGCTCTCGAGCAGGGCGCGTTTCGCTTGGACAAGGAGTTGCAGCACGACTGGGACAAGCGATTCGTTTCGGCGCGTGCGGAGTACAGCGTGTTTGTGCCGGTCGAGCTAGCAGTGCACGTCGGAGAATTTATTCGCTAAGATGCGAAGCTCTTCGTTCCGTCCGTGACGAGGTTCGATCGGCATGACCGGACTTCGGTAACCTTGGTCTGCCATGCCATGCGTTGTTGACGTTCGCATGGCAATTGCATAGAGGCATCTCTGTAGCGTTTTCTACTTTCTCGGGTTCGCTGAACTACTCAAGCCCCGGTGCCGTCCTTCCCGACGGTGCCGGGGCTTTTTGCGTTGTGGGTCCGCGCCGTCATGACACTCGCCTTCTTCCTACTCGCCTGGTTCGTCGACTCGCGTTTCGCGGGCATCGGCGTTGCCATGAAGTTCGTCGCGGAGCTGCTGTGGTCCCCCACGTCCACGCGGCCCGCCGCGCTTCCCCCGGCGCGCGTCCTCACCGCTGACCCTCGTCGCCCGGCTTGTCCCCTGCGAACCCAGTAGCCGAATCACCTGTCCTGCTTGGGGTTGCCGAATCACTCGGACCCCGGTGCCGTCCTTCCCGACGGTGCCGGGACCTTTTGCGTTTTTCGAACGAAGAGGTCCATCCCATCGATCACCACCATCACGCCGAGCTCCGGGCCGACCGGCGGCGGGCTGCTCGTCGAGCTCTCGGGCGCCGGCTTCCAAGTTCCGCCCCCGCCCCCTGCACTCGGACCGACCACGCCGCCGCCCCCGACGGTCCGGGTGCTGGTGGGCGGGCGGCCGGCACGCGAGGTTCGGGTCATCGCCACTGACCGGCCCACCTGCCTGGTCCCCACCGGCGATGCTGGCGCTGTCGACGTCGTCGTCCAGAACCTGGATGCGACCGGCGCCGTCATCGCCGGTGAGCAGGGGCTCGCGCCGCGCGCGTTCACGTATGTCCGCCCGCCGCTCACGACCGAGGCCGACCTGACGCGGCTGGTTCGGAAGCTGCGCCAGGAGCTCAAGCGCCAGGTGCTCGAGAACGTGGTGCTCAGGTGCTCACGGTGCAGACCGACTTCGACGCCGATACCGGCGACGCGCTGCACCTCGCGCAGGTCGCCCAGCTTCCGGCGCTCGTGCTCCTCGGGCCCGAGCTGACCGAGGTTCGGTTCTGCTCGCTGAACCAGCGGCCCGAGCTCGCGACCGGACCCGACCTGTTCGCGCAGCGACGCACGCCGTACACGGTCGACCTCGGGTTCACGGTGATCGGCGTGTCGGATCACACGACCGAGCTCCTGAACATGATCGCCGCGATGCAGCTGTTCTTCCACAAGAACAAGCACCTCGAGCTCGACCGCGACGCGGACAACGCCGGCGCCGGGACCGTCCGCTACGAGATGGACCTGACGACCGACGGAGATCTGAAGGTCACGAGCCAGCCGAACGAGTCGAATGTCCGCAGCTTCTCGGGGCGGTTTGTCGTGCGCGGCTTCGACTTCGAGGACCTGGCCGGCGTGGTCGATGAAGCCGTCGTGAGCCGGGGCGCTGTCACGCGCGACGTCGCGCTCGATGCCCAGCGGGCGATCACACCGCGCCGCACCTGGACGTGAAACCGGAGCCCTGAGGAGAGCCCCATGCCGATCACCCTCGAGAGCCGCGTGCGAAGGATGCAGGTATTCAACCTGCCACACGAGGTGTTCTGCAAAGGCGTGTGCGCCTGCTCGGCGACGACCGTCGTCGTCGTGGCCGAGCACCCACGGACGGGGGACCGCGCGCCCAAGCACGTGGCGAAACGCGTACCGCCCTCGATGACCTGGCTCGCGCGCGAACGGCGGGCCGGCCTGCCCAGCGTGCTCCTCGAGGTGCCCGACGTGAAGGCGGCGATCGAGTGCGGGTACTTGCGCGTGGTCGAGCAGATGCCCGACGCCGCCCCAGCGCCGGCCGCCCCAGCGCCGGTCGCCCCAGCGCCGGCGGCCCGGAGTCCCCCGGCCGCGGCGGCGCCGAGCTCGCGAACCGCGCCGTCGCCGGCGCCGAGGCCCACGGCCACGCCGACTGTGGCGGCGACGAAGGGAACCTGATGAGCAATCAGCTCCTGGCCTCCAAGGTTGTTATCGTCGAGGAGGAGCCTCGCCTCCGGAACATCACCGGGCTGCCCACCGCGGTTGTCGCGGCGGTGGGGATCACCGAGCGCGGCCCTGTGGGCCAGGCGATCCTGGTGACCAGCTTCGAGGAGTTCGTCGGGGCGTTCGGCAGCTTCACGCCCAACTCGGACCTCGCGCTGGCGGCCAGCGCGTTCTTCGAGAACGGCGGGCAAGTCCTGTACGTCGTCCGGACGGTCCACTACGGGGCTCTGACCGACAGCGCGACCGCGACCTCGAAGGTCGCAACGCTGAAGCTCAAGGACCGCGCGGTCGCGCCGCTCGATACCCTGCGCGTCGACGGCAAGTGGGACGGTACCTACGCCCTACGCCAACGACATTCGTGTGGTCATCGCGAACGCGACGAGCGCTGCCGCGGGCGATTTCAACCTGTCCGTCGAGGACGGCGGCCTTATCGTCGAGGTGTTCCCGAACGTCTCGATGTGTACTGCCTCGGCTGGAACATGACGGTCAGACCCGGTGGTGCTCACACGGGGACCAGGAGACCGATGTCCGATTCGCCATGTACGGAGACTCACTGGTCGTCCGTACTGCACGAGCACTTTCGAGGCGAAAACGTGAACCCCTGACCCCAGCGCGAGGCGTTCAGGGTCACGTGGCGCGCGCGCGCTCGAACGCGTGGGCGAGCCGTAGCACGCCGGCCTCGTCGCCGATCCGGCCGCCGATCTGCAGGCCGATCGGCAGGCCGGCGCGGGTCGTGCCGCACGGCACGCTGATCGCCGGGGTGCCCCAGACGTCGAACGGGCGGGTGTTGCGCATCAGCAGGAGCTCGCGCGGCCGCAGCTGGTCGGGGTGGGCGAGGAGCTCGTCGAAGCGGGGCGCCGCGATCGGCACCGTGGGGGTGACGACCAGGTCGACGTCGCCGAGCATCGCGCCCGAGCCGCGGCGCGAGCGCTGGAGCTCCTGCCATTTCACGATGTAGTCGGCCGCGGTGACGGCCTCGCCGGTGCGGATCCGGCGAAGCGTCTCGGGCTGGTAGCGATCGGCGCGGCTGGCGACCCAGCCGCGGTGCACCATCCACGACTCGGCGCGGAACACCGTGCGGTCGTCGTCGACCGGCAGCGCGATGTCGGTGAGCTTGGCGCCCAGGCCCGCGAGCACGTCGAGCGCACGCTCGATCGCCGCGCCAACCTCGGGGTCGAGATCGGCGAAGAACACCGGGCGGGCGACGCCGACCTTGGGCGCGGCGCCGGGGGTGAGCGCCGCGGCGTAGTCGGGGACCGGCAGCGCGACGCTCGTGAAGTCCTGGGCGTCGTAGCCGGCGATCGCCTGCAGCACGAGCGCCGCGTCGCGCACCGTGCGGGTCATCGGCCCGACGTGGTCGTACGACGACGACAGCGGGATCACGCCGCGCAGCGGGACCAGGCCGTAGCTCGGCATGAGGCCGACGATGCCGCACAGCGCCGCGGGCAGCCGGATCGAGCCCGAGGTGTCGCTGCCGAGCGCGGCGAAGCACATGCCGGCGGCGACCGCGGCGGCCGAGCCCGACGACGATCCGCCGGTGATGTGCGCCGGGTCGCGTGGGTTGCGCGCCGCCGGCCAGGCGCCGATCACGCCGCTGCCGCCGTACGCCATCTCGTGGAGGTTGAGCTTGCCGAGCAGCACCGCGCCGGCCGCGTAGAGCCGCTCGACCACCGGCGCGTCAGTGCTGGGGATCCGATCGGCGAGGACCGCGCTCGCGCCCGTCGTCGCGATGCCGGCGGTGTCGATCAGATCCTTCAGCGCGACCGGCACGCCGTGCAAGGGGCCACGGTCGCGGCCGGCCGCGAGCTCGTCGGTCGCCGTGCGGGCCTGCGCCAGCGCGAGCTGGGCGGTGACGGTGAGGAACGCGCGGAGCTCGGGATCGCGGGCCGCGATCCGCGCGAGGCAGGCCTGGGTCGCCTCGACCGGCGACAGCTGCCTGGCGCGGTACGCCGCGCCGAGCTCGGTGATGGTGAGATCCGTGGGATCGCTCGCCGTCGTCATCGCGGCGAGTGTTTCACGGCGCCGCGGCGGCGGGCGCGGCCGCGGGCGGGAATCCGTGGGTCTCACAGGGGCGACGAGGCTGCGCGCTCGGTTCAGGCGAGCGCGTGCGCGAGCGCGGGCAGCGCGAGCCCGGCGCGGGCATCGACGCGGATCGCCGCGTGCACGTCGCCGCGGGTCGGGCCGTGGTTCAGGATCGCGACGGGCACGCCGCGCTCGGCGGCGCGCCGGACGAACCGGTAGCCCGAGAACACGGTGAGCGACGAACCGACCACGAGCAGCACCTCGGCGCGGTCGAACAGCGCCCACGCGGCGTCGAGCGTGTCGCGCGGGACGCTGCCACCGAAGAACACGACGTCGGGCATCAGCGTGCCGCCGCAGCGGGCGCACGCGGCCACGACGAAGCGATCGACGAGCTCGTCGGGCAGGTCGGCGTCGCCGTCGGGGGCGAGCGCGATGGATCGGGTGCGGTCGACCCAGCCGGGGTTGGCATCGAGCAGGCGGGCCTGCAGCGCGTCGCGCGGGGTGAGCTCGCCGCACGCGAGGCAGCGCACGCGGCCGAGCGCGCCGTGCAGCTCGACGACGGTGCGGCTGCCGGCGACGCCGTGCAGGCCATCGACGTTCTGGGTGATGAGGCCGGCGACCGCGCCGCGCCGCTCGAGCTCGGCGAGCGCGCTGTGCGCCGCGTTGGGCCGCGCGGCCGAGAACCGCGCCCAGCCGAGCGTGGAGCGCGCCCAGTAGCGCCGCCGCATGTCGGCGCGATCGACGAACTCGCGGTGCTGGATCGGCGGCCGCGCGCGGGGCGGCGTATCGGGGCCGCGGTAGTCGGGGATGCCGGATTCGGTCGAGCAGCCGGCGCCGGTCAAAGCGACGATCCGGCGGCCCTGCACGAGCTCGAGGAGCGCGCCGAGTTCCACCACGACTACCTAGCACGCAGGCGAGGCGCGCGCGACCGCCGCCTCACGGACGCGCGACGATGTGATGAAACCGCGGCTCGCCGCGGAACCGCGCGAAGTCGCTGTTGTCGAGGAAGTAGGGCTTGTACATCGCCGCGTCGGCCGCGAGCACCGACTGCATCGAGCGATAGAACAGCTCGTCATCGGGCGCCACCGCGCCTGCCCAGGCGAGCAGGTAATCGGTATAGGTCTCGGGCTCGAGCCGGTTGGCCTCGAGCAGATCGGGGATCGCCTCGCGGGCCTGGCCGAGGTTGAGCTTGGCGTAGCCGCGCAGCTGGTAGCCCTCGGCGACCGGACGCATCGCGAGCAGCCGGTCGAAGTCGGCGATCGCCTCCTCGTAGCGGCCGAGCTCGCTGGCGTAGAGCTTGCCGCGCAGGTGGTACGGCCCGGGATGGTCGGGGTAGATCGCGATCGAGCGGGAGTAGTCGTTGACGGCGTGCTCCTCGTGGCCGCCGATCGCCGCGAAGCACATCCCGCGGTGGAACAGGTACCGCGCCTGGTTGAGCGGCGGCTCCATCTCGATCGCGCGGCCGTAGTCGGGGATCGCGCCCATGTGGTCGCCCATCCGCTGCTTGGCGAACGCGCGCTGGGCATACATCGTCACGTAGTTATGGCGGAACTGGTCATCGAGCTGGATGCCTTCGCTGAACAGCGCCACCGCATCGTGCAGCCGGCCCGCTTCGGTCGCGCGCTCGCCGTCCGCGTAGATCGCGGTGAGTCGCTCGAAGAGTCCGGGCACGGTGTGCATCGGGCGGTCGGTCATCAGCACCGACGATCGCTCACTCCGATCCAGAATGAAAGCGCCACTCTAGCCGAGCTGCTGCCCGCAGGGTGAACCTGCGTTACCATCGCCGCCATGGAAACCCCAGACGTGAGATCGAAAGTCGGAGAGGTCGAATGGCAGCTGCGCGTGGATCTCGCGGCGTGCTACCGCCTGGTCGCGCACTTCGGGTGGGATGACCTGATCTTCACCCACCTCACGGCGCGGCTCCCCGGGCCCGAGCACCACTTCCTGATCAACCCCTACGGCATGACGTTCGACGAGATCACCGCGTCGAGCCTGGTCAAGATCGACCTCGACGGCCGCAAGCTGCTCGACAGCCCGTACGAGATCAACCCGGCGGGGTTCGTCATCCACAGCGCGATCCACGCCGCGCGCGACGACGCCAAGGCCGTGCTCCACACCCACAGCATCAACGGCGTGGCGGTCTCGGCCCAGAAGGAGGGGGTGCTGCCGATCTCGCAGCAATCGATGTTCGTGCTGGCGTCGCTGGCCTATCACGACTACGAAGGCGTGGCGGTCAACGCCGAGGAGAAGCCGCGGCTGGTCCGCGACCTGGGCGACAAGCGGTTCTTCATGCTGCGCAACCACGGCCTGCTCACCGTCGCTCCTTCGATCGCCGACGCGTTCGTGCAGCTCTACCAGTTCGAGGCCGCCTGCATGATCCAGCTGCGCGCCCAGGCCGGCGGCGGTGAGCTGATCCGGATCGATCCGCGCGTGCTCTCCGGGGTCACCGAGATGGTCCGGATGGTCCTGCGAGGTGCAGGTCATGGCGCGCTGACCTGGCCTGCGCTCTTGCGCAAGCTCGATCGCGTCGATCCGAGCTTCCGGTCCTGAGCCATGCCGCCCATCCTCGCCGACGAACTGGCCGCGCTCGAGCACAAGCTCAGGAAGCGTGGCTTCCACCTGAACGACTCGTATCTGCACGAGTGTACGACCTGCCACGAGCGGGCGGCGCGGCAGTACGCCGTCGCCGGCCGCACCGGCGGCCGCGATATCGCCCTGTGTCAGGCATGCGGCGCCTCGGCGTCGTGGCGCAGCGGCGCCGGGCTCCTGGATCGCGAGCTCGACCCCACGTTCGACCTCGTCGCGTTTCTGGGGTAGCTACGCGCCGAGCGCGGCGCGCTGGGAGCGCAGGTAGGTCGCGACCGAGGTGGGCTTGGTGCCCCACAGCTGCTCGACCGTCGTCGAGACCTGGCCGAGGTCGCCCTTGACCGCCGCGGCGTCGAACGACGCGAGCAGCTCGGCGACCGGCCGGGGCAGGCCATGGCTGACCATGCCGTCGATCAGCGCGGGGAGCGGCACGCTGGTGTGGTGGATCGGCTTGCCGACGATCTCGCTGACGATCGCGGCGAGCTGGTCGGCGGTGATCGCCTCGGGCCCGGTGACATCGAGCGTGGTGCGGCCGCGCGAGCTCTGGGCGAGCGCTCCCGCGGCGGCGCGCGCGCAGTCATCGCGCGTCACGTAGGCGATCGCGCCGGTGGGCTTGGCGTCGATGATCGCGCCGCCGGCGATCGCGGCCGGCAGCGATTGCAGCAGGTAGTCGGTGT
>Ga0302323_100005480_pt1 | contig 10410 bp, 11 predicted proteins | sample Fen_T0_3_FD_201950 | JGI IMG/M metagenome (GOLD analysis project Ga0302323, IMG submission 201950) | Peat permafrost microbial communities from Stordalen Mire near Abisko, Sweden - Fen_T0_3 | ecosystem: Environmental > Terrestrial > Soil > Wetlands > Permafrost | place: Sweden: Abisko... | reverse complement strand
CGCGCAGGTCCTGCGCGGGCGGCTGGCCGAGGTGGCGCACGGCCGCCGCGCGCAGGCGTGCCAGGTCGGCCGGCGCCAGCGCCTCGCCCACCACCAGCCAGCGGGCGAAGAGCACGCCGAGCTGGCGGCGGAACGCGCCGATGTCGCGCTCCTCGACCAGCGCATCGACCAGGCTTGCGATCGCTGCGCTGCCCGGTGCGGCGCCGACGCGCAGCAGCACCCGGACCTCGCGTTCGCCTTCGGCGAGCTGCAGCACGGGCGTCGCGATGGCCAGCCCGAGCTGGGCGTCCCGGGTCGCCTCCTGGGTGGCGCCGCCGCCGAACAAGGCATTGCAGCGCGCGTCCGCCGCGCGGCTCGCGGGGTCGGCGTCGACCGGCAGTTGCGCCGCCTTGATGCGGGTGGCGAAGCCGAAGTCGCGCTCGGGCGCGATCAGCGGGTCGCGCTCCACCCGCAGCGTGCAGAGCGCGGCGACGGCGGCCTCGGTGACCACCACCGGCGCGTCGCCGCGAAACTCGATCGGCCGGCCGGCGCCGTCCTTGCCGGCATCGAAGGCCGCGCCGCCGGGCAGCAGGAATTCGGGCTCCGCGCGCGCCTCGCGCCTGCACACCAGGTGCAGCATGTCCGGCTCGCCGGGGGCCTCGCGCAGGCCGAGGCAATCGCGGTAGTAGAACTCCACATGGCGACGGGCGAAGCGGTTGATGTCGTCCTGCACCGACGCATAGATCTTCAGGAACGCGATCAGCAGCGTCGGCGCGGGTTCGTGGCGGCCGGTCTCGAGGGAGTCGGCCAGGCGCTGCATGGCCAGCGACTTCAGGCGGCCGATCGCGCCGAGGAAGGCGAAGCCGATGCCGCGCAGCGCTTCGCGGTCGGACGCGGCGGCGGCCGGACGCAGCGGCGAGGCCGCCAGCCACAGCGGCGATAGCAGGGCGGCCCAGCCGGTGCGCGCGGGGTCCGTCGCGGTGCGCGGCCCGAAGCGCGCGTCCACCCAGGCGAGGTCGTCGCGCAGCCGCTGCTCGATCGACTGCTCGATGCGTTCCCGCACGGCGCGCGCGGCCGGCTGCTCGCTGCGGGCGAGCGCGCCCCACCAGCCGTCGAGGAGCTTGGCGTAGCCCGCCACCAGTGCGGCGAGCCGAGCGAGCGGGGCGGCCTCGAGTTCGCGCACCAGCGTGCGTTGCATCGCGTCCAGGTCGAAGGCCGCGATGCGGGCGAGCAGCAGCGATTCGTCGTTGTCGAACAGCGGCCCCCAGTCCTCCTTGTCGTGGCCGCCGAGGCTGACGAAGCGCAGCTGGCGGGCGAGCGTCGCGCTCATGGCCACGCGCTCCGCGAAGCCGGTCTCGTCGACGCCGAACATGCGCTGGTCCAGCGCGTCGGGCAGGCGCTGGCCCTGGTCGGTGCCGTCGTTCACTGCGGCCCCCGATCGCCGTCGTCCGCGCCGCCCGCCCGCGCGCCGGGCGCCGCCGCGCCGGCCGTGCCGAGATAGAACGGATAGACCCAGTTGTGGCGCGAGTTGGTCGTGCGCACCGTGTAGGCCAGCCGCAGGCGCAGCACGCCCTCGGCCAGCCCGGAGGTGTCGATGTCGAGCCGGTCGAGCGTGATGCGGGCCTCGAAGAACAGCACCGCCCGTTCGACCATGTCGCGGATCTCGGTGAGCGTGCTCGTGTCCATGGTCTCGAACACCATGCGTTGCAGGTCGCAGCCGTAGCTGGGGTGCATCACGCGCTCGCCCGGCCGGGTCGACATGAGGATGCGCAGGCTCTCCTCGATGTCTTCGGTGCGCTCGACCATCAGCGCGCCCAGCTGGCGGTCGTCGAAGCCGGGCGGGAAGGCCCAGCCGGTGCCGAGGAAGAGGTTCGGGCTGTCCATCGTGTTCTCTCGTCGTTGCGATGCGGCGCGCGTCAGCCGCCGATGAGGACGGTGGGCAGGCCCAGCGCGATCTGGCCGCCGTGCGCCGTCAGGTCGCCCAGGCGGGCGGCGGGGCGGCCGCCGACCAGGACGGTCGCCGAGCCCTGCACCACGGCGTCGGGCGGGCCGACGCAGACCGCGCTGTCGCCCAGCACCGCGGCCGGCAGGCCGCCGATCAACACCGTCGGCACGGCCGGCCCCACCAGCGGGCCGCCGACGTGGGGAATGGGCGGCAGGCCCGGCGTGACCAGCGGGCAGACGTGGAGGTCGGTGATTCGTGCGGCGGGCGGCATGGGGGAGTTCCTGGCGGAGGGCACGTCAATTGATCATGACCAGCGCGCCCTTGACGACGGTCTGGCCGGCGGCGGAAAGCTCGGCGCTGGCACCGCCCTTGGCGCTGTAGCCGACCTGCGCCTCGCACTCGACGTTGAGCCCGGCCGCGGTCACGTCGGCCTTCGAGGCGAGGCTCAGGGTGCCGACGGCGTCGAGCACGATGCGGCCCTTGGCCGTGAGCTGGATGTCCTTGGGGCTGTCGAGCGTGATGCCCGCGGGCGCGAGCTTGACCTCGTTGCCGTTCTGGTCCTTGAGCGAGATGGACTTGTCGGCGTCGCTGATCACGATCTTGTTGGCGCCCGGCGTGGTGATGGTGATGACCTTGTCCTGCTCGTCGAACTCGATGCGCGACTTGCAGCGCGTGACGAAGGCCTTGGTGTTGTTGGCGGCGGCAAGCGCATACGGCGGCGTGCGCTTGCTGCTGTAGAGGCTGCCGAGCACGACGGGATGCGAGGGATCGTTGCCGAAGTAGCCCAGCACGACCTCGTCGCCGATCTCCGGCACGAAGAAGCTGCCGATGCCGTCCGAGCCGTGCAACTGCGCGAGCCGCGCCCAGACGCCGGCACGCTCGGCCTGCAGCACCGGCACCGAGACCTGGATCCGGTGCTCGCCGTCCGGGTCGCCATCGAGCTTGAGGACGACGCCCACCTGCAGCCCCTCGACCCCCGGCAGCAGTCCGGCGGCCGCCGGCGCGCGCACGTCCGGGCGTTCGACGAACCAGGCCGGGGCGAGTCCGAACTCGGCCTCGGTGATCCAGTTGCCGTCGGCGATCTCGTGGTGGACACCGCTCAGGTAGACCGTGCCGCTGAAGCGCGCGCCCATGCCGGCAAGCTCGACGAGCTTGCCGACGCGCGCCTTGGCGCTGCCCTGGAATCGCATGCGGCCGCGCACCCGCGCCAGGCCGGCCTTGAGCTGCTGCGCCTTGGCCCAGGTGGTCAGGGCCTCCTTGGCCAGCGGCGCGCCGGACTGCATGCGCAGGCTGGCCAGCCCGATCACCTTGGCCAGCGTGGCCGAATCGATGTCGCCCTGCGCGTTGAGGCTGGCCGGCCCGGCCGCCGCACCCAGTACCGCTGCCTGCGTCTTCGGGTCCCAGGCCACGGCCTGGGCGCTGGCGTACTGGGTGCGGGCGTCGATGTCGGCGCTGAAGTCGATCAGGTCCTGGCCGTAGGTGACGCTCAGCACCGCGTCGGCGTCGACGACCGGCGGCTTCACGCTGATCACGCCGTCGTCGACGATCACCAGCAGGCCGTTGGCCTCGGCGCGTGCCAGCATGAAGTCCCAGTCGCTGCAGTAGTGCTGCGCGAGCTCGGTGTATTGCAGGCTGGTGGCTTCGACCTGTGCCTGCAGTCCGGCGGCGTGCGCGAGGCTCGCGATGATGGCGCTGTCGGTCTGCGCGAGGTGGTTGGCGTTCCTGCGGCCGACCGTCATGCGCACCGCCTCGTCGCGGCATTCGACGACCAGCCGCGCCTCGTTGTCGCCGCGCACCTGCAGGCCGTGGCGCACGACCAGGCCCTTGAACAGCAGTTCGCGGCCGCTGCCGTAGCCGGCGTCGACCTGGATCTGCGCACCGGGCTTGAAGAAGTCGGTGTCGCTGACCGGGAAATCCTTGCCGAACATGTCGCCGTCCATCAGAGTCAGGCGCGCGTAGGGCACCGCGTTGACGGCGCGGTGGATCTCCAGCGACAGCAGCTGCGCGGAGCCGGGCAGCGGGTTCTCGTCGCTGGTGACGACGACGTGCACCGCGCCGTCGGAGTCGGTGCGCGGGGACGGGGCGGTCATCGCGGCTCCCCCGGCCCGTTCGCTACGGTGCGGGGCCCCGCGGGCAGCGCTGCGCGGCTCATTTGGCGGTTTCCAGCGGCGGAAACATCAGGATGCTGCCGGGCTTGAGCGGTCCGCGCACGTTGGTCAGGTTGTTGAAGCGGGCGACCTCGAGGTAGTACGAGGCGTCGCCGTAGACCTTCTGGCACAGCAGCGGCAGCGAGTCGTCCTCGGTGACCTCGACCACCGTGCTGGTGTCCTGCGCGGAGCGCTCGGCGACGAGCTCGGCCTCCTTCGCGCTCGTGGCCCCGGCGAAGCTCAGGTCGACCTTGGCGCGCAGCGCGATCCCGCCGGGCGTGAACAGCGTGTAGTTCGTGCTCATGGTCTCGAGCCGGCCGTGGAAACTCAGCGCGCCCCACAGCAGGTAGACGCGCGAGATCTCCTTCTTAGCCTCGACGTCGCGGTAGACCACGTCGTTGAGCTGGCGCAGCTGGGTCGCCACGTCGCGCGCGGTGGTGTTGGGCGGGCTCGGCACGGCGCCGGTGCCGTCGACGACGATGGAAAACGACAGCGTCTCCTTGCCCACCGAGCTGAACTTGGGCTCCTGCTTGAGGCTGCCGAGCGCCTTGCTCTGGCTGTAGCTGATGCTGCAGCTGCGCTTGAAATCGGCCGGATTGAGCATGACGGTGAACGACAGCGTGTCGTCGACGTCGATCTTGCCGTCCTTGCCGATGGTGTAGCGCTTCATGGTCAGGCGCTCCATCTTGCTGCCGGGGGCGGCCATCTCAGCGCTCCCGCGCCTGCTGCAGGCGCTCCTGCAGCCAGGCCTTGCATTCGGCCAGCAGCTGCTCCTTGAGGGCCTGCAGCTCCCACTGGGCGGGCGGCTGCGGTGCCGGCGCCGTCGCGGGCGCGAGCTGGCAACGGATCGACAACTGGCGGACTTCAATGCTCATGGCGCTCACCGGACCTTGGTCGAATACGCATACGCAAGCTCTATCGTTTCCATCGCCACCTGGTTCTTGGTCGACTCGAACGGGTCGAGCACCCACTTGACCGGGTAGGCGTTCTCGAAGGCCCAGGCGCGCAGCGGGTCGCCCGCCGAGTCGAGCAGGAACACCTGCAGGAATTTCGGGATGATGGGGTGGGCGAGCCCCGTCTCCAGGGTGCGCTTGCACCAGGCCACGAGCGTCGAGCTGTTGGGGGCGATGCCGCGCTTGAGGACGAGGCGGGGGTATTTCGCCCCCTTCGGGAGCTGGTGCACGAAGCGGTTCTCGCCGCCTTCGCTCACCGCTTCCACCTCGATCTCGGGGCCGATTCCGCTCACCTCGCGGAACGCGGCCTCGGGGTCGCGCGCGCTGCGGCCGAAGGCCACCGCGAACTGGAACGAGACTGGGAGGTCGGCCATCGTCGTCCCTACTTGTTCTCTATCGTCAGGCCCTCGTGGGCGATGACTATGGTCTCGATCGCCGCCTCGTTGCCCTGCGACTTCAGGTCGGTGCTGGTGATCTTGGTCGGGAACGCGTTGGTCAGCTTCCACACCATGGCCACCGTGTCGCCCTCGGTCAGCAGCGTGATCGTCACCGACTTGCGGGCGATCGTGTTCATGTTGATCTGGTTGAACCAGTCCCAGAACTTGTTGTCGCCCTTGAAGACGCCCTTCTTCATCGTCACGTCGCTGTACTTCTTCAAGCCGGGCATCTTGATGACCGAATAGCCCGGGCTGTTGCCGTGCCGGTACTCGATCTGCTGGGCCTCGATGTCCAGCCCGGAGACTTCCTGGAACGCCACTTCGAGGTCGTCCCATTGCACCTTGAACTTGAACTTCGGGATCGGCCACAGATTGGTGGACTGCTTGTCGCCTTCTGCCATGACATTGCTCCTTCAACGGAAAACCGCTGGATTGGGTGGGGGGTTGGGGGCGGGCCGCCGGCGGCGGCCGCGATCACGACTTCTGCATCTGCTGCTGGAAGGTGATCTCGATGAATTCGGCCGGACGGCTGATCGCCACCAGCACCGTCACGCGCAGGATCCCTTCGAGGATGTCCTCGGGCGTCATCGTCTCGCCCAGGCCGACGTGCACGCTGAAGGCGTCGTCGGGCACCGCGCCGGCCAAGCCGCCACGGCGCCAGATGCCGGTGAGGAAGTTGCCGATCATGCTGCGTATCGTCACCCAGGTGCTCGCGATGTTGGGCTCGAACACCATGGCCTTGGCGGCCAGGCGGCACGACTCCTCCAGCATGATCATCGTGCGCCGCACGTTGATGTAGCGCCAGTCCAGGCTGTTGCCATCCAGCGTGCGCGCGCCCCAGACCAGCACGCCCTCGCCGATGAAGCTGCGGATCGCGTTGATCGACTTGCCCTGCGTCGTCACGTTGAGGTCTTCCTGGTCCTCGTGCGAGACGCTGACCGCGGGCGAGACGACCGCGTTCAGGCTCACGTTGGCCGGCGCCTTCCACACGCCGCGCGCGTTGTCGACCATCGTGTAGACGCCGGCCATCGCGGCCGACGGCGGCATCAGGTTGAGCTGGGAGCGCGCATCGGACAGGATGGTCTTGAACAGGTCGCTCATCGACGCGATGCTCTTGTTCAGCAAGGCCTTGTTGGTCTGCACCGCGATGTCGAGCGCCGGCTTGGCGAGCAGCTTGGCCTTCTCGGCGTCGGTCTTGGTCGACTTGTTGATCTCCGCCGTCAGCTGGGCGGCCCAGTCGTCGTTGGTCTTGCTCAGGTCCGCGATGGCCTGCAGCTGCTGCGCGAGCCGCGGCGAGGGCGGCGGCGCGTTCGGGTCCGGCTTGTCCGGCGCGTCGGGCAGCGACAGCTCCTTCTTCAGCAGCGCGGCCAGCGCGTCGGGATTGGCGATGTTGGTGTAGTCGAGGTCCTTCTCCTGCACCAGCGTCGTGTTGACCCACGGGTAGTAGGCGGCGCCGAAGTCGAGGTAGTTGATGCCCAGCGCGCCGCGGAAGGCCTCGATCGGGTCGCCCAGCGGGCTCTGGCGGTCGCGGTCGCCGCCCCAGACGTCGAGGATCGCGACCCGGTTGCGCATGCGGCCGCCGCAGTGCTGCAGCATCGCCTGCTGCAGCGAGATGCAGTCGGCCTCGGCGAGCAGCACGGCGTCGGGCACGACGACCATCGTCGGCTCCTGCTCCTTGACCAGCGGGTCGATGCCGCCGGCCAGCTTGTCGAGCGCCGGATCCTGGGTGAAGTCGCCCACCGACACGACATAGCACGGGCCGCCGCCGTTCTGGAAGAAGTGCAGCAGCGCGCGATAGAGCAGGTAGCGTCCGCCGCCGGCGCCGGCGGCCTGCGTCAGCAGGTAGTCGGCGCCGCCGGCATTGAACGCCGCCGGCGTCGCGCTGCCGGCGGGGCGGGGCGCGATCGTGAAGCGCGAGGTCGGCGCGAAGCCGAAGTACTTGTGGAATTCCGCCATGGAGCCGATGCGCCACGGTTTGTTCAGCAGGGTCTTTCCGCCGTTGTCGGCCGTTGCGGTGTAGCCGATGAACGCCGGCACTGCCGTCGCCACCTCGACCACCGAGTTCGGGAAGGCGTTCTTTTCAACGATATAGACACCAGGTGTCTTCATGACAGCCATTGCGGGCTCCTCTCTTGGGTTGTCGCTTCAGCGATGGACGAAGATCTCGGAAACCAGCGCGGGCACGCCGTCGATCACTTCACGGGAAAAGTGGCGCGGTGCCGCTGCCGGCAGGCGCTTGACGATGACCTTGTCGGCGCGCGTGCGCGCGTCGTCGCGGCCCTCGTTCGGGCTGCTGCGCAGCTGGAAGCGCTCGTGCGGCAGCTCCTGCAGGGCGAGCGCTTCGCTGGAGCGGAACGCCAGCGCCGTGCGGCCGTCGGCCAGCGCGTGCGGCGGGGCGGGCTCGAAGCGCACCCGCTGCGCCAGGTCGACCACCTGCAGCGCGGGCTCGCTCCAGGCGCCGACGAAGCAGTACTTCCAGACGGTCGCGCGCGCCGCCAGGCGCACCAGGAAGTGCGTGCAGTCGTCGGCACCGGCTGCCAGGCGGCGGGTCGGAATCCGGATCAGCGCGCAGGGGTTGCCGCGCAGGTCGGCGGGCGCGAGCCCGGCGTCGGCGCGAGCGCTCGCGAGGGGGCGCAGGTCGCGCGTCGAGGCGACGTCCAGCGCATGCAGGCGCCAATACCCTGTTGGGGTATCAAGCACCGCGGCGTCGGCGTCGAAATACGACAGCTGCTCGCGCGGCCGGCCGAGGTCCGCCGTGCAGTCCGCCACCGCCGGGTCGCCCAGCTGCGCGGACCACGTCAGCGCGTCGGCATCTTCGTGCCAGCCGGCGCCGGCCTGGTCGTCCAGCCACAGCTCGAGACCGCGCGCGGTCGGCCGCGCGACGGCACCGCTGCGGGCCATGAGCGCGCGGGTGGCCAGCGTCGGCGCCAGGCGCAGGGCCGGGCACGCCGCGTCGGCGTAGAAGCCGTGCCGCACGTCGATCTCCAGCAGGCGTCGCAGTCCGGCCATGGCGTTCAGCCCTCCACCCGCAGGTCGCTGCGCACGATGCGCGGCACGTCGGCCAGCACCTGGCCGGCGGCGATGCTGACCATGCGCACGCGGTACAGCACCGACGGCACGTACCTGCCGCCCAGCATTCCCCAGACGTTGCCGAGGTCGCCGAACGGGAGGTTCTCGATGTCCAGCGCGAGGCGGTCTATGCGCGGGTCCAGGTCCGGCGTGTTGTGGTGGTCGAACAGCGGGCGCGACTGGAAGAACGCGATGGTGCCGGAGATCAGCTTCAGCGCCTCGGGGTAGTTCGCGCCGGTGAAGTGCGCGGCGAACATCACCATCAGGTTCAGGCAGACCGGCGGCGGCGCCAGCGTCAGGCGGTCGCCCGTCGTCGCGCGCGCCAGCGCCTGCGGCAGCGTGTCGCGCTCGATGTTGACCACGAACACGGACAGCTTGCCGGCCGCCTGGGCGGCGACGCCGCCGTCCTGATCGAGCAGCCCGGACACCGCCACCAGGTCCTCGCCGACGGTGTAGCCGCGTCGAAGCGACTGGTTCAGGGAGCTGGCGATCTGGCCGAGGGCGATGTCTATCATGATGGGGCGATCACTGCGGAAGTCGGTGCATGGGCGGGATGGCGTGACGATAGGAGCGGCGCGGTGGGCGAGCCATCGGTGCGAATCGGAGATCGGGCTTCCGCTTGTTCCGAGGCCGCAACGGACGCACCACCGCGCGCTCAAGCGCCGCCGCCCTCGGCCGCGACCGCGCCGCGCGGGCGCGTCGGCGGCTCCACCGCGCTCATGCCTTCGCGCAGCGCGTAGCGCGTCAGCCCCGCGATGCCGCGCACGCCCAGCTTGCGGGTGATGTTCTCGCGGTGCGTGGCCACGGTCTTGCCGCTCAGGTGCAGGCGATCGGCGATCTCCTGCGTGCTCAGGTCCTCGGCGAACAGCTGCACGATCTCGCGCTCGCGCAGCGTCAGCAGCTGGCGTGCGCCGGCCAGGGCGGCGGGGCTGGGCGGCGTCCGATTGCGGGCGCGGATCTCGTCGACGACCACGCCCATCAGGCAGGCGCTGAGATGCACCCGGCCGGCGGCCACGTGGCGCACCGCCTGCGCGAGCTCCTCGCCCGAGGAATCCTTCAGCAGATAGCCGGACGCGCCGGCGTCGAGCGCCGACAGCACGTTGCGCTGGTCGCCGTGCATGGACAGGCACAGCACGCGCACCGTCTCGTGCTGGGCGCGGATGCGGCGCACCGCCTCGATGCCGTTCAGGCCCGGCATCGCGACGTCGGTGACCAGCACCTCCGGCTGCAGCTTGCGCACCATGCGCACGGCGTCGGCGCCGTCCTCGGCCAGGCCGACGACGTCGAGATCGTGTTCGCGCGCGAGCACGGCCTGCAGGCCCTCGCGCACCAGCCGGTGGTCATCGGCAATGACGATGCGCAGTGTCATGCCGTTCTCCCCGCGGCCTGCGCGTGGGCCGGCGCCAGCGGCAGCACGAGGCTGGCGCGGGTGCCGCGGCCGCTTGGCGAGTCGAGCGCCAGCTCGCCGCCGAAGGCGCGCAGCTGCGCCTGCGCGCTGGCCAGGCCGAAGCCGCCTGTGCGGCGCGCCGTCCAGCGCGCCGGCGGCAGGCGGCGCAGGCCGTCGCCGTCGTCTTCCACGCTCACGCACAGGCCGTGCTCGTCGAGCATGGCCGCGATATGCACCCGGCTTGCGCGGGCGTGCTTGTGCACGTTCAGGCACAGCTCGCGCACCACGCGGCAGACGACGCCCAGCCGCGGCTCGTCCAGGCGCGGCGTGACCGGCGCGGCGTCGACGCGAACCGCCAGGCCGGCCGGGCGCGCCAGGTCGGCGCCCAGCGCCTGCAGGGCAGCGGCCAGGCCGTCGCTCCACGCGGGGCGGTCGAGCTCGAAGGTCGCCGCGCGCGCCGCCACGCCGACCAGGCCGACGAGCGCGGTCAACT
>Ga0302323_100005478_pt1 | contig 10411 bp, 5 predicted proteins | sample Fen_T0_3_FD_201950 | JGI IMG/M metagenome (GOLD analysis project Ga0302323, IMG submission 201950) | Peat permafrost microbial communities from Stordalen Mire near Abisko, Sweden - Fen_T0_3 | ecosystem: Environmental > Terrestrial > Soil > Wetlands > Permafrost | place: Sweden: Abisko... | reverse complement strand
GGCCGGAGTGGAGGGTCCGGGGGTCTCGGGGCTGCCGACGACGTCCGCTATCGACGGGCTGGGCTGGCTGTTCTCGAGACTCCGCATCGCCGACACGAGTGAGCCTACGCCGCTGATGCTGTTCATTAGGGAGCAATCGGGCGAGGCGCCGCTTTCCTTAGGTGTTGTCCACTAGAACTGTTGTGCCCTGGCACAACGTCGCCGACAGACGCACGTGCCGGCTAGCTCCGCGTAGCCGTCAGGACGGCAACGCCGACGGCGATGGCGATCACACCGTAGCGTTGCGACAGCGACAGCCTTTCGTGGAAGATGAGGAATGCCGCCACCGCGGAGATGGCCGCGAACTGGCTGGCGAGCACGGCCGAGATGGCGATGCTCTGGCCGGAGCCGATCACGAACGAGGCGTTGCCGAATACCTCGCCCAGGCCGATCAGGAGCACCATCGGCGCGGCGGGCCGGGTGAGTCGCAGCCGGCCGGCGATTGCGAGCGGGATGAAGACACCGACGACTCCCACGACTCGGGCCGGCAGGACGGCCATCATCGGCGACATGCTCGCGCCGAGCCGGGCCGTGCTGTAGATGGAAAGGCCGAAGACGAGGGCCGCCGCGACGCCCCATAACACGGCCCGCTGGGCCGGTTTGAAGCGGTGGCGCGCCGGGTCGTCTGAAGCGGGGATCGCTCCGGAGATGGAGTCCGGGCCGGCCGCGTCGGCCTCTTCCGGTTCGCCGGACGCGAGCGCCACAACGGCGATGCCGACGACGATCACGCACAGCGTCAGAGCCACGGGGATGGTCATGCGCTCCCCGGCCACGACCGAGATCACCGCCGCGATGGCGCCCTCGGTGGAAGCCAGGGCGGCAATCACTCCGACCTTGCCGATCCGCAATCCGCGGTAGACGAACAGCAGCCCGACGACGTTGCCGATGCCGGAGAAAAGCATCCAGACCGTCGTGGAGGGCGTGAGTGTGGGCAACGGCCCCGACGCGACACCCATGGGAATGGCGACGAGGAGACCCACCAGCATCATCCAGGCGAGGGTTGACGACGCTCCGATCAGACGGCCCGCGCGTGAAGAGGTGAGGGTTGCGGACGCCCACAGCACTGCCGCGCCGAGCCCGCCGAGTATCGCGATCACCGGGTCTAGTCTGAGGCGTAATCGCGAACTGCGTCGAGTCCCCCGGGCGGGGGCCCCTGGACGGCCGTGAGGCGGATCGGCGGTCCGGGCTCTGCTAAGCGCCGGAGCCTGGGAATCCCAGCTGGCGCCCCGGGCCGAGGGCCTCGATTTCCTCGGTGAGGGCGGCCTCGAGCGCCACCGCTTCGTTCAGTGCGAGGCCCACGGGCGCCTCGAGGCCGGTCCAGCCGGCCTTCACGGGGACGCCGCCGACGGCTTCGACGAGTCGAGTCGCCCGGAGCAATCGGGCGGGCTCGCCGAGTTTCTCAACGGCCTCCAGGGCTGCGGTGCGATCACGCCCCGTGCAAGCCCGGTCGAGCTCTTCGCGGAGCTGCGCGAGATGGCCGAGGGTCACCTGGAGCAACCCTGCGTATTCGGCCTGAGCCAGGAAGAGCCGCGCCATGATCGATTCTCTCGGCTGCATGATCGGCGGGCGTTCGGCCGCGGCAGCTTCGACCTTCGTGATCACGACAGTCGGGGTGATCGGCTTGACGATGAGGTGTTTGATGCCCAGCTTCATGGCCTCGTTGACCGTCTGCCAGTGGGTCGTGCCCGTGCACAGCACGACCGGCAGAGGCTTGTAGCGGGCGTCCGCCTGCAGAATGGCGTAGAGCTCCAGTCCGGTCGTACCGCCCAGGTTCTGATCGGTGACGATGACTTCCACCGGGTGGTGTTCGCCGAGCCAGGCCAACGCCTCCGCGGCGCTGGTGGCGGACGCGACGCCGAAGCCGCGGCGGGCCACGATCATGCCGATGAGCCGGATGGCAACCGGATCGTCATCGACGATCAATACGGTCTTCAAGCGGCATCCCCCCTTGCGTTCGGCGCCGACGCCGACGCCGATGCGCTCTCGAGCCGCACTGTCGCCCTCCGCTCACGATCCACTTCGAACGCCGATCTGGTCCTGTCCAACGCGACGGCAAGTTGAGCGGCGAGCTCCGCCTGATCCGCGGAACCGGCTCTGCCCAGGGTCTCGAGTTCGGCCGCGATCCGGCCGACCATGATGGCTCCCACATGACCCGACGAGCCTCGCAGAGTATGAGCTACGCGCCACATCGCGTCCGCGTCGCCTGCGTTGACGGCGGCAACGATGCCCGCGACGTGGGTCTGTGCCTCGTCCAGGTACAGATTCACCAGGGCCTCGACCATCGCCTCGTCTCCATCCGTCAGCAGCCGGATGGTCTCGAGGGCCTCCGGCTCGAGGACCGGGTTGCCGGACGGGTCGGGGGCGGACGCCTCGGCCGTGACGGCCGGTTGTGCGGCGGTCTCGACCGGGCGCTCGGGCGTCGGGGCGCTCGGCTCGGTTGGCAGCAGAAGATCGGCCAAAGTCTGCCTCATCGCGGCCGGACGGACCGGTTTGGACAGGTAAGCGTCCATGCCGGCGGCCAGGCACCGTTCGCGATCGGAGTCGATCGCGTTTGCCGTGAGAGCCACGATCTGGACGTGGCGGCGGCCGGCCTCAGCCGCGCGGATCAGCCGCGTGGCCTCATAGCCGTCCATGCCCGGCATCTGGCAATCCATCAGGATCACGTCGTAGTCCGTGGCGCCAGCCGCCTCGACTGCGCCGAAGCCGTCGTGGGCCACGTCCGGTTTGTAACCCAGCCGGCCCAGGGTCGCGAGTTCAACCCTGCGGTTGACCTCGTTGTCCTCGACCAGAAGGATGGCGGCGTCGGTGCGCACGCCCGCTTCGATCGATCTCGACACCGGTTGCGGCGGCGGAGCCTTTTGGTCCGCCGTGCCCGCCGCTCCCTCAATGTCGACGACATCGAAGCCCACCTCGAACCAGAAAGTGCTGCCGCGGCCGACCTCGCTGCGCAGCCCGAGCTGGCCGCCCATCGCTTCGACCAGCCGGTGGCTGATCGCCAGCCCGAGCCCGGTGCCTCCGAAGCGGCGGCTCATCGATCCGTCGGCCTGCGCAAACGGCTGGAAGAGACGTTTCTGGCTCTCCTCCGAGATACCGATGCCGGTGTCGATGACCTCGAAGAGGAGCGAAGTGCGGCCGACTTCCGGGCGATCGACAGCCGCAACGCGGAGTGAAACCTCGCCGCGGCCCGTGAACTTCACCGCGTTTCCGACGAGGTTCGTGAGGACCTGGCGCAGCCTCCCGGGATCGCCGATGACGTGGCCGGGAACGCCGGCATCGACGGTCACGGTCAGGTTCAGCCCCTTCTTCAAGGCGGCCGCACCGAACACGCGGGGAACCGCGGTGATCGTCTGGCGCAGGTCGAACGGGATGAACTCCAGATTCAGGGCATCGGCCTCGATCTTGGAGAAATCCAGAACGTTGTTGAGGATTCCCAGGAGTGACTCGCTCGAGTCGAGCAGCGTCGCCGCCAGTTCGTGCTGCTCGTCGGTCAGGGGGCTGTCGAGCAGCAGTTCGGTCGCCCCGATGATGCCGTTCATGGGGGTTCGGATCTCGTGGCTCATGGTCGCGAGGAAGTCGCCCTTGGCCCGGCTCGCCGCGTCGGCGGCATCTCGGGCCGTGATCAGGGCTTTCTCGATGCGGCGGCGTTCGCGGATATCGCGCCCGACGATGGAGATGGAGTCGGTGGCCTCGCCCGGTGTCCGGTGCGAGAGCACGATCAACGATATCGGTTGGTTCACTCCGTCGGCCGAGAAGTCGATGTCGTCGCGCCAGACACCTGCGCTGATCGCCTGCGCAACCGCGGTGTCGAGGAGGATATGGCGGGCGTCGGGAAATCTGCCCAGGGCCTGCTCGATCGTCGTCGGACTGCCGTCGGGGGGCATGTCGGCGATCGCGCGGAACGCTGCGTTGGTGTAGGTGATCCGCCCATCCATGGTGAAGGAGCAGACGATGTCGGGTGTGGCGTTGAGGACCTGAGCCAGCCGCGACAGACCGGCCTCGCTTTCACGCAGCGCCTCCATTGCCGCGTGGCGCTCGCTGACGTCGCGGACATTCACCACGAGCACAGACTCGCCGTATTCGTCGGAGGTTCGAGTTGCAAGGAGTTCGAGCGTGTAGGTGACCCCATCCGGCCGGCTGAAAGGAATCTCGAGTGGTTCGCCCGAGGCGTGGAGCGGGCGGGCCATCGCCTCCACCAGCCGGTCGTGGACGAGATCCGCGCCGGCGATTCTCTCGACTGACTGGCCGACGAGGAGAGCCGGCGGATAGCCCAGGATTCGCTCGGCGCTCGGCGTTACGTGGCGGATCACGCCGTTGCCATCGAGGAGCAGGATCACGTCCGTGCCGTGTTCGAGCAATCGGACGAACCTTTCCCAGCCCTGTCGAGCCCGTGCCGCCGCCATTGCGCTGTTGCTGGCTCTCACGACGAACCACTGCCGCATCGTCAGCACGACGGTGATGGCCACGGCCCCGAGCGTGATCGCCCCGTTCTCGGTGTTCAGGTCGCGGATGCCGACCAGGACCAGCAGGCTCACGCCCACGCCGATGGCGCCGTAAGGGAGCAACCGCAGGCCCTGGTTCACGACCTGGCGGTCCACGATCGCCCTGGGCTGGTCGGCCGGGGCGGCCTGGGCCGTTGACGACGCGGCGGCCTTCCGCGCGCCGAGGCCGATGGGCAGCCAGGCGGCGCAGAAGAACGCATCGGGCAGAACCGACGTGGCCGCGTCACCGTGCTGGAATGCGAGGGCGAACGATATGTCGCCGATAAATACCCCGGCGATGCCGAGCATGACCAGCCGCACCGCCGTCATGCTTTGCGCCCGGATGTCGGAGTGGAGGAGGCCGACCAGGAGGAGCAGATCCCCCAAGCCGAACGCCGTCGACTCCACTGCCGTCATGTAGTCGGCCGGCACCTTCGCCGTGAGCGGCGCCAGCAAGAGCGTCCAGACAAGAATGCCCGCGCCGAACATCAGGACCGCCCCGTCGAATATCGCCGACCGGCGGTCTCCGTCCTTGACCGCCGAGTTGCCGGGGATTGCGAGAAGGGCTGCGAAGGCAAGCGGGTACCAGAGGATCGGGCCGACGGCGGCGATGGACGGGAACGGGTTGAGGTGCAGCAACGCCTCCACTACGAACCAGGCCGCCATCCCCGACGTGTAGCTCAGGCAGGCCATTCCCAGCAGCCGCCACGTGCGCTTCATGCGCGGCTCCACGCCGGCGGACAGCCCGGCCCTGAGGCACAACACGGCAGCCGCCAGCCCCGGCAGAACCCGGACCGCGTCGATGAGCGCCGCGTCGGAATTCCTGGGGCTCGCGCCGAGGAGAAGCCAGGGGAGGACGGGCACGCAGTACATCACCGATCCGAGAGCGATCCAATCGGTGGTGTTGAAGCGGCGGAGGGCTAGCCGGACTCGGTTCATTTGACCGGTTCGATCACCGTAGGTCTGTTGGGCACGCCTGCATCGGAGTCATCGGACGTCGGGGCACTCGACTGTGTTCAGTCGGCATCCGATGACTCGATATTAGCCGCGCCGACTGCCCGGAACTCGGCTAGTAGACGCCGAGCGGCCGTTCTATGGCTGCGTCCGGCCGGAACCTGATATCGACCAGAACCCGCACGAAGTAATCGACTTCCAGGCCCGCGCCGTCGAAGGACGGGGCCGCGCCCAGCGGGATGGTCAGTTGCGCTTCTGCGGCGCCGCTCTTGAGCTGGCCCAGGTCGACGGGAGCCGTGGCGACGATCTCCTCGGTGCCGTTCGGGGCGTTACTGCGGCGGTGCAGCTCGATGCGCGCGCCCTGGCCCGACGGCGCCGAGGGCCAGTTCGCCTGGACCGTCACGACTTGCCCGGCCGGGGCCGGCAGCTCGGACTTGACGCTGATCGAACCCCCGCCGACGGATACGTCGGACATGAGACAGGCGCCGCCCTGCTTGCCGACTCCCGCCCGCAGCAGATCGGGATGCTGGGCGAGCGGCAGGAGGAACGCCACGAAATGGTCCGAGCCCATGGCCACGTCCCAGCGGATCTCGATCGCCCACGCGACGATCGATTCGCCGAGGTGCGCCGAGGGCGGCCCGAGCGGCGGCGCCGGAATGGCAAACTCCGACTCCCATGTCTGACCCGGGGCAAGGTCCACCGGGATCGGCGGCTCCAGGAACGAGTCGCTCGAGAATAGGTGGCCCTGGGTCTCGACCCAGTTATCCGTCCACTCGACTTCACCCTTGGAGTTCGTGTGATCTTCTGAACGCCGGACCTCGTCAAGCCGGAGACCGACGAGGCGAAGGTGTGCCTGGCGCGCGCCGACCGCCTTGTTCGCGATCAGCCGGACCTTGCCGGTGATGCCATCGCCGACCCGAGCCGGGCTGTCGAGGGCGATCTGGCCCATCACCGGACCGTCGCCCGGACGGAGCAGCTCCTCCGCCGTGACCGAGTGCAGCGGGTGGCTTCCTTCCGGACCCGCCAGTCGCGGGCCGTCCAGCGCGTCGAAAGGGGACGGGGCCGATCCGGTGTGGCCGATCCCTGGCATGCCAAGGCTGAACGACATCGTTGACCCTCCGTGGGGTGGCCGGCTCGGGCCGTGAACGCCGGCCCGCTGCCGGAGATAGTAGGCCCGCCCCGATGCCGGCGCGAGCCCCGGCCGGCCCGTCCGGTTCAGCCGGCCTGGCGGAACCTTCGCGTGGCGTAGGACTCCAGCCGCTCCAGCGCCTCGGGCATGTTCGTCCGGCCGAAGCCGACGCGAAAGTGGTTGCCCGAATCGGCGAACACGGAGCCCGGCAGAATCAGCACGCCCGTCTCCCGAACGAGGTCTTCGGTGAACGCGTCTACCGGAACGGCCGCGCTCAGCCGCACATAGCCGATGCTTCCGCCCCGAGGCCGCACCCAGTCGAACGTCCCGGCCCAACGTTCGAAGAAGCCGTCGAGGCGGGTCATGTTCGCGTCCACGATGGCCCTGTTGCGGGCAAGGACGCGATCCCGCGACTTGAGTGCAATCGCGGCCAGAACCTCGGCCGGGGCCGATGCGCAAATCGTCGTGTAGTCCTTGAACGCCGCCAGACGGGCCAGCAGGTCGTGGTCGCGAGTTGCGACCCAGCCGATCCGCAGCCCGGCCAGCCCGAACGACTTCGACATGACGCCGATACTGACGGCGTTCGGCAGCGAGTCGGCTCCTGCAGGCAGCCGGTCCGCGGCGTTGAACTCGAGGAAGCGGTAGACCTCGTCCACGATGAGGCGCGCCCCGGCCTCGTCGGCGATCGATACCAGGCGGTTGAAGGTGGCCGGGTCACTGAGTCCGCCGGTGGGATTGTGCGGTTCGTTGACCAGGATCAGCCGGGTGTTGTGGCGCACGGCCGCTCGGACGGCGTCGGTGTCGAGCCGCCAGTCCTCGTCTTCACGCAACTCCACGCGGCTCACGTCGGCGCCCGACGCGACTCCAACCTCGGCCAGCGACTGGTATGCCGGCCGGATCACGAGGGCATGATCGCCAGGTCCCAGGAGGACGTTGTTCAGGACGAAGATGGCTTCCTGAGCGCCCGAGAAGACGAGGATGTCGTCGGCGGAAACGTGCTCGTAGAGAGCCGCTATCTCGGCCCTGAGGGCCGGGTCGCCGGGCGACTGGGTATAGCCCAGGTGCAGGCGGTCCCAGCGAGAACGGTCTTCCTCGTCGGCCATGGACAGCAGATCGCTCATGGCCCAGCCCTCGACGTCGGAGGCGCACAGCAGCATCTCCGCCGTGAACTCCCAGCGGGCGAAGAACCTCTCAAGATCGAAATCGCGCAGTCTCATCAAGCCTCCAGTCAGGGTCCTTACGGTACCTAATCCGGAGCCAAACCGGGTCCGAAGCCCTGATGCCGGCGCCGTTCCGGCCGATACCTATCGTGCAGGTCGGGAAGGATCCCAGTCTGACCGCCTGCGCACGCCTAGTCCGCGCCGGCCCGGAGCCGAAAAGCGGTCAGCCCTCCAAGTGAAGAGTCGACATGGATCGAGCCGACACCGCAAGAGGAAATCGTACGGACCGCAGCGGAGGAACCGCCGCGTGAATCTGCGCGTCGCCGGCCGACTGTCCGCGACCCGGCGCACTTCGGGCGTCCAGCGAAACATGCGGACCTTCGTCTCGACTCTGGCGGCCAGCTACGACCGCCGTCCCGGCCTGGTGTTTCTGACGATCGGTTTCGCCGTCGTGGTAGTGGCGGCCTTCCTGGAAGCCGTCAACCTCAACAACGACTGGCTCCTCTTCGAGGACATCTCCTGTGGGGTCGCTCCGTCGGTAGCGGCGATCGTGCTCGCTCGAGCAGGCGTGAGCGGCCGGCGCCAGTTCCGCGCACTCCGGCTCGTGCTCGCGACCGCCATGGCCCTGGTGGCCGTCGGCCAGCTGGTCGCCGACGTTCCGGACTTGATCCACCAGACCATCGGCGCGCTCGGCGCGATCTCCGATGCCTGCTACGTAGCCGGCGCGGGCATGGGCGTCGTGACCCTGCTGGCGGTCCTCTACCGCCAGCTCGAGGGCGAGGCCAGGCGGACCGTCGTTCTGGACGGTCTGCTGATCATGGCGGCGTCGATGACGTTCGTGCTGGCCAATTGGCTGCATCAGAGCTTCCTGGTGAGCAGCGAGGTGGAGCTGCTGTTCGCCGACCCGACCGCCAATCTGTTCGTGCCGCTTGCCTCGGCGGTCTTCTTCGCCAGCGCGGCGGCGGCCGTGGTGGCCGCGATGTCGCTTCGCATCGAACCGTCGCGGCGAGGCGTGTGGGCGGTGACGGCCGGCATCGTTCTGCTGGCCCTCGCCTGGGAGGGCTGGATCGGGCGGTTCATGACTCACGGCCCGGACGGCATCGAGCCGATGGACTTCATATTCCCCGCGGGCGCCCTGCTGATCGCCTACGGCGGCGTGACGTGGACGATGGAGCGCGCCGGCGGCGCGCGCTACGACCGCATCGCTCGCGGCACCTCGGATTGGCTGCCGATCGCCGCCATCGTCGGCTGCGCGCTGCTCGACGTCATGCCCCGCTCGCGGCCCCTCGCGGTGGACCCGATCGCGCTTGGAACGTGCGTGGTGGTGCTGCTGGCGGTCATCCGCCTCCGCGTCCTGCAGGGCAGAGCCCGGACCGCTTCGGAACGCCTGACGACGGAAATGAGCGAGCGGGCGGCGACGACCGTATCGCTGGCCCGCCTCGAGGCCGCGCCGACGATCGAGGAGACGGCCCACCGCGTCTGCACCGAAGCCCTGCGAATCGATGGCATCGACAGTGTCGTGCTCTACTCATTCGGCCCCGACGGCGTAGTCCCGATCGCGCAGAAGGGGACGATCTCCCGGCCCGTGACCGTAGGCGAGGCAATACCCGACAGCCACGGCCGGGAGCTGATCGAGCACGCAGGGTTCGGTCTGTGGCTCGAATCATGGGCCACTCGCACGCCCCGCGACGATTTCGACCGGGAGACCATCGCCTCGGGACTCATTGCCGAAGCTCTTGCGCCCCTCTTCTGGAACGACGCCCCCATCGGCGTCCTGTCGATGGGCGCCGGGTCGGAGAATCGTGGCCGGCCGCTGTCCGACAGGCTCGCGACCCTGACCGAGTTCAGCGTCATGTCGGCCGCCGTGCTTGGTCCGATGCTGGCCGAGCGCTGGCAGCGAGACACCGGCCGGGCCGAGGTTCGCGACGTGATTGCGGCGCGTGCGTTCACACCGGTCTTCCAACCGATCATCCACCTCGCGACACGCAAGATCGTCGGCTTCGAGGCGCTGACCCGCTTCTCCGACGGAACCAGGCCGGACTTGCGGTTCCTGGCGGCCGACAAGGTGGGCATGATGGTCGAGCTCGAGATGGCCTGCCTCAACGCCCAGGTTGACCAGGCCCGGTTCCTTCCGCCGGGCACGTTCGTCAGCCTCAACGTCTCACCGGCTCTGGCCATAAGGGTCATGCCTGTGCTCGATGTCGTCTGCGCGGTCGATCGGCCGGTTGTGTTGGAGATCACAGAGCATGCGGAGATCGAGGACTACTCCAAGCTCATGGCCGCGCTCGGGCAGGTTCGCAGCCACGCCATGCTGGCCGTTGACGACGCGGGGGCCGGTTACGCCGGCTTGCACCACATCCTCCAACTACAGCCGCAATACGTGAAGCTGGACATCTCGCTGGTACGGAACGTGGACAGCGACCCGGCGCGCCAGGCGATGGTCACCGGGATGGCCCACTTCGCCGAGAGCGTCGGCTGCGCGCTGATCGCCGAGGGCATCGAAACCGAGAATGAGCTGACCGCGCTGCGGCTCCTCAACATCGAATACGGCCAGGGCTACTATCTCGCCCGACCCGCCCCGATCGAGGCCTGGGCCAGCGCGCCTACCGACGGTCGCCAGATCGTCACCGCCGTGGCAAAGCCGAAGCGTC
>Ga0302323_100005477_pt1 | contig 10411 bp, 9 predicted proteins | sample Fen_T0_3_FD_201950 | JGI IMG/M metagenome (GOLD analysis project Ga0302323, IMG submission 201950) | Peat permafrost microbial communities from Stordalen Mire near Abisko, Sweden - Fen_T0_3 | ecosystem: Environmental > Terrestrial > Soil > Wetlands > Permafrost | place: Sweden: Abisko... | reverse complement strand
CTGCAGCTCCGGCGGCATCGATGCCATGGCCGAACGCATTGCCAGAACCGCTCGAGCGAGCTTGGAACCACTCACCGCATGCAGCCCTGCGTCACGGTCGAAGATGTCGGCGATGGCCCCCAGGGGCCCTTCGTCGCCTCGCTTGAGTTCGACCTCCAGTTCCTCGAACGAGTCCAGGACGCGACCGTCGCCCACGACCTCGACCTCGTCGAGGCTGAGCTCGGCACGCGTGCCGCCGGCCTTGAGCGGCCGCACCCGCCGCAGCTGGCGGATCGTCAGAATCTCGGCCAGGGGTTCGTCACCGCACAGTTCGAGAACAACGTCCCGAGCGTGAGAGCCGGGCCAGTCGCGTGGCACGAGCCCTGCGTCGGTGGGGCCCTCGATCTCCTCGCGTCGCTGCAGCCTGCCGCCCGACACATTCACGGCTTTGAGGCTGATCTCCGTCCCGTGGGACGTCTTGCGCATCCGAGCCGCGAAACCGGCCCGAGCCAGCGTCCAATCGGCCGAGTCCACGTAACGATCCTCGACCCGGATCGAGTCGACCGGGCCGCCGGGAGTGAACGGGCCCAGTTCGGGCGCCACGAGGTAGCGGTCGCCGCTTCCGGCCGTGGCTACCTCGAACTTCATCTCGACTTCGATCTTGTGGCTCGCCGCCATGTCCACCCCGGCTGATTGCTATGCCCGCGGATCGAGAGACCCCACTCCAGCGTGCGGCCGATGCGGCTCCGCAACCGCGGCCGCGGCCGTTTCGACGGCGCGGTTCTTGAGTACCTCGAAGGTGTCGATGGTACCCGCCGCGCCGTTTATCTCCTCGGTCCGGTGGTACACGCCGTCGCCGAGCAGCTGCCACGACCGCCGGTCGTCCGCCAGCATCACGTTCAACACGGAGTCGATGCGGCGGCGCGCGTCGGGGTCCTCGATGGGGACGATTGCTTCGACGCGCCGATCGAGATTGCGCTCCATCAGATCCGCGGAGCCGATGAAGAGCTCTGGGTTGCCGTCGTTGGCGAACGAGAAGACGCGCGAGTGCTCGAGATACTGGCCTACGATCGAGCGGACACGGATGCCCTCGCTGGCGCCCGGGACCCCTGGCCAGAGCGAGCAGATGCCGCGGATTATCAGGTCCACCTGGACGCCGGCACGGGCCGCCGTGTACAGAGCCGCAACGCAGGCCGGATCGACCAGCGAGTTGAGCTTGAGGACGATCCGCGCCGGCCGGCCGGCGAGAGCGTGGTCGGTCTCGCGCTGGATCATCTCGAGGATCCAATTGCGCAGGTTCATCGGCGCAACGATGAGGCGGCGGAAGTCGCGCTGCCGCGACAGGCCGGTCAGGACGTTGAACAGGTCACTGACATCGGCGCCGAGCTCCGGCCGGCAGGAGAGCAGCCCGAAGTCCGTGTAGAGCCGGGCGGTACCAGAGTTGTAGTTGCCGGTGCCGATGTGGACGTAGCGCCGCAGCGTGGATCCTTCACGCCGCACCACGAGGGATGTCTTCGAGTGCGTCTTGAGTCCGACGAGTCCGTATACGACGTGGGCGCCGACCTTCTCGAGCTTGCGCGCCCACACGATGTTGGCCTCTTCGTCGAAGCGGGCCTTGATCTCGACAAGAACCACGACCTGCTTGCCGCGCTCGGCGGCCGCGATCAGGTCGCGCACTATCGGGGAATCGCCGCTGGTCCGGTACAGCGTCATCTTGATCGACAGCACGTCCGGGTCGGTGGCCGCCTGTGAGATGAAGAGCTGGGTAGACGCGGCGAAGCTCTCGTACGGGTGGTGGACCAGGATGTCGCCGGCGCGGATGGCCGCGAAGACGTCCACGGGCTCGTCTTCGTCGGGCGGAGTCAGGCGCGGCGGCACGATCGGAGCGTACGGCGGCAGCTTCAGATCAGGGCGGTCCAGCCCGGCGATCTGCCACAAACCCGTGTGGTCGAGCATGTCCGCGATCTCGTAGCAGTCGGCCGGGTCCACGCCGACGCCCTTCTCCAGAATCCGCCGCATAGGAGCGGGCATGGCGGTGTCCACTTCGAGGCGGACCGCCTCACCGAAGCGCCGCCGCCGAAGCTCCTCCTCCAGGGCGATCATGAGGTCGTCGGCCTCGTCTTCCTGGAGTTCCAGGTCCGCGTCGCGGGTAACGCGGAAGAGATGGGTCTCGAGGATGGTCATGCCGGAGAAGAGCATGTCGAGGTTCGCGGCGATGACCTGCTCCACGAGGACGAACTTGTCCGGCTCGATATGCAGGAAGCGCGGCAGGACGGGCGGCACCTTGACCCGCGCGAACCGCTCCTCGCCGTCCTCGGGGTCCTCCATCCGGATTGCCAGCGAGAGGCTCAGGGTGCTGATGTAGGGGAAGGGGTGGCCGGGGTCCACCGCCAGGGGCGTCAGGACGGGGTAGATCTCGTCGGTGAAGCGCCGCCGGAGGCTTTCGTGGTGCTCGGGCACGTCGGCGTATTCCACGAGCTGAATGCCGACCGAGCCGAGGTCGCGGCAGACGCGGCGGAAGATGTCGCTCTGCTCGGCCAGCAGGCTCCGGTATCGGGCCCTGATGGCCGCCAGCTGCTCGGTTGCCGGCTTTTCTCCCGGTATCGGCGAGACGGCGTGAGAGGCCGCTTGCTCGAGCAGGCCGGAGACTCTGATCTGGAAGAATTCGTCGAGGTTGCTGGCGAAGATGGCCAGGAACTTGACCCGTTCCAGCAGGGGATTGCGCTCTTCGCCGGCCTCGAACAGGACGCGGTGGTTGAACTCGAGCGAGCTGAACTCGCGGTTGATGTACGGAAACGCCGAAGACTCGCCGCCCGGCGCGGGCGACGGTTTGGCAGCGGGCTTCCGTATGATCGACGTCACGTGCTGACGGCCCCGATAGCTGGTCTCGACCGGCATGTGCCGGCTTGGCGCATCGGCACATTCTCAACGGTCGGCGCCACTTGGCAAGTACGCGGTTGTCCGGACGGGACCCTAGCCCTCGGCTCGATAGCGCCGTTCGCTGGTGCGGGGGTCCTCGTAGACGCGCATGAGCCTGTGGCTCGTAGGGTCGACGAACGCCTCCGTGGTCGGCAGGAAGCGGGGTTCCAGCGGGCCGTCTTCACCGCCTCCGGGACCCGGAGCTCCGTTGACCCGTTCGGCGGCCTCGGATCGGTATCCGGACCGCTGGATGACCGAGGCGACCATGAGAACGGCGGCGATGACGATCGCCTCGACGCCGGCAAACACGGCTTCGCCGCCGGCGCTGAGAGCGACCAGCCCTCCCAGGAATAGCAACACTCCCAGCCCGAAGGCCAGGACCCGGACGGTCTGGTGAAGCATCTCAGCGCCCTCGCGTTCGGAGGCCTACTCGGCCCTGGGAGCGCCCGCGGTGGCATCGGGCACGACGACGACGGCGGTTCCGTAGGCGACGATCTCGGACATCGTGGTGCCGATTTCCGAGGAGTCGAAACGCATCGAGATGACCGCGTTTGCCTGCATCGTGCCGGCGTTGGCGACCATCCGGTCGAGGGCCTGGCGTCGGGTGTTCTCGAGCAATTCGGTGTACTCGTGGATCTCGCCGCCGACGATCGACCGCAGGCTCGCGGCGAAGTTGCCGGCAAAGCCGCGGCTTCGCACGACCAGGCCGAAGACCTGGCCCTTCACTTCGACGACGCGGTAACCGGGAAGGTAGGGAGTGGTGGCGACGATCATCTGGTCTCCTCTGACGGTGTGGTGGAAGTTGGCCCAGCTATGGGATCTGGATTTCCAGTCTCGGCCGTTGCGCCCGGCGGCGCGTGGGTCGAGAGGACGAAACGCCGGTCATTCGGAAGGCTGATCCGGAGCGAACTCGGCGGCAATCGCCGCGAGTGCCGCGCATCTGTCGCAGGGGCAGCCGGCCCGGAGCGAATCGAACGTGTAGAACCCGGTGTCGTGACCGTCGCCCCAGGTGGGCGCGATCGCGTAAGACCCGACCAGTCTCATGTCCACGAGCTGAGTCTGTTCGGGGGTAAGTGTCGGGTTGGTGTCGAGCCAGCCCGGCCGGCCCGCCTCGCCCTGGCAGAAGGCGCACGGGCACAGCATGCGCAAGGCAGCTGCCTCGTACCGTGTGTGATGTCCATCGGCCCAATCGATGCCGACACGGCCGGCTTCGCGCTCGGCCTTGATATTGAGTGGGGTGTTTGCGGGACTTTCGCTCATGCTCCATTCTAATGTCGGCGTCGGGGCGGACGCCCATTGACGTGAGAATCGAGCAGCGGACCCGGCTCGTCCTAGTGGGCTCGACATGGCCGCCGCTCTTCCGAGCACCGGACTGTCCGGCGTCTCGATTGCCGATCCGTCCGACCTCGCCGCATCCACGTCTGCCGACTCCGTTCTCGCGAAGCTTGACGCGAACGCGTCGATTGGCCTCACGCAAGAACAGACTTCGGCCAGGCTTGCCGAGTTCGGTCCGAATGAACTCGAGCAGGCTCGGAAGGCTTCCATCTGGCGGCTGCTGTGGGATGGTGCCCGCGAGCCGTTCGTCGTGCTCCTGTTCGTTGCCGGATGCATGGCGATCGCCCTGAATGAAGTTCGCGACGGTGTGCTCGTGCTGGTCATCCTGGCGCCGATCGTCGGCGCCGGCGTCGTGACCGAGTACCGCGGCGAAAAGGCCCTCGAGGCATTGCGCGAAGCGGCCGCGCCGCTGGCTCGTGTCAGGCGCGGCGGCGAAGTCGACGATGTGGCGACGCGCGACCTCGTGCCCGGCGACATCGTCCTGCTTCGAACGGGCGATGTTGTCCCGGCCGATCTCCGCCTGTTTCGGGCCGAGATGCTCGCCTTCGACCGAAGCGTTCTGACCGGCGAGTCGCTGCCTGAAACGGCATCGGTCGAGCCCGATCCGGCCGGCGCCGCGCTCGCCGATCGGCATAGCATCGCCTACGGCGGAACCGCGGTTGTCGGTGGCCGCGGCGAAGGCGTCGTGATAGCAACCGGGCTCCGGACCGCGTTCGGGCGCATCTCGCAGGCCCTGGCCAGCCGCGAACGGCGCCGTTCGCCGCTGCAGCGCGAGATGGACCGGCTGGTCCGGATCCTCTTCGTGGTGGCCGTGGCCTTGATCGCCATCGTCGTGGGTCTTGGTTTCGCGCGCGGCGACGCGGCGGGCAAGAACCTGCTGGCTGGTATTTCAGCTGCTATCGCGGCCATCCCGGAGGAGCCGCCGGCCCTGGTGGCGGTCGTGCTCGGACTGGGCGCGTATCGGATGATGAAGATGAAGGTGCTGGTCCGGCGGCTCACCGCACAGGAGACGCTTGGGTCCGTCGATCTGATCATCACCGACAAGACGGGCACTCTCACCGAGAACCGGCTTTCGTTGACGGCGATTCGGACGCCGGCCGGCGTGATCGAGGATGAGGCGAAGGTCGTCGAGCTGGCCACGCTGGCGGTCAGGGCGGAGGAGGACGCCTGGAGCGTCGCGACCGGGGCCAAGCCGGGTTCTTTCAGCCGCTCGCTCTTCGGGTTTCTGGCGGAGCAGGCCGTCATTCTGGACCTCGACCCCGACGATCTGATCGATGCCGATCCGGCCAGCGACGACCGGCCGTATTCTCGAACCCGCGCCAGACACCACGGTCCGGACGGCAATCACGTTGTCGAGGAGCTGGCGCTGGGGGCTCCCGAGGCGGTCCTGCAGATGTGCTCCGACCTACCGGCGGTGCAGCGCAAGTCATGGCAAACGCTGGTCGAGAGCGGGGCGTCGGCCGGGGAGCGGCTGCTGCTGCTGGCCAAACGCGCGGAGGACGATGCCTGGGCGCCGCTGGGCGTGATCGCCTTCGCGGATCGGATTCGCCCGGGAATACGCGAGGCGATGACGATGGCGGTCGCGGCCGGGATTCATCCACTGGTCGTTACCGGGGACCATCCGATCACCGCCGCCGCGATCGCGGCGGAGGCCGGTCTGCCCAGCGCCCACGTCGTGACCGGCACCGAACTTGCGACCTGGGACGACGCCCGCCTCACCGACGAGCTGCCCCGGCTGCATGTAGTGGCGCGAGCCGTTCCGGAGCAGAAGCTTCGCATCGTGGACGTTGCCCGGGCCGCCGGTCGCACCGTGGCCGTCACGGGCGACGGCGTGAACGACGCTCCCGCCCTGCACCACGCCGACGTCGCCGTGGCCATGGGCAGCGGAACGGCCGTGGCCCGCGAGGCATCGGACCTGGTTCTCGGCGACGACTCGTTCGTGACATTGATGCTCGGCCTGCGCCAGGGCCGCCGTCTCGTGGCCAATGTCCAGAAGGGCCTGGTCTTCCTGGTCTCCACGCACGTGGCGATGCTCGGGTTCATCTTGATCGCAACGGTCGCCGGCTTCGACCAGCCGCTGCTTCCGATCCAGATCCTGTGGCTCGAAGTCTTCATCGACATGCTCACGGCAGTCTCGTTCGAGGGCGAGGCGGAGGAACCAGGGGCGATGCAACGGCCCCCGCGCCCTCGCAACAAGCCTCTCCTCGACTGGAACATCATCGGCCGGATCTGCCTCGCCGGCGGCTTCAGCGCGGTCGCGGCGCTGTACCTCATCGAGCAGCACAGCCCCGACTTCGAACACGCGCGGTGGCTCGCCTACACGGCGCTCGTGATCGGCCAGGTGGTGCGGGCCAACGCCAATCGCAGCCTCTCGTATCCGGTTCTGCTGCGCCGTCCCAACCCTCTGCTGCTCGCCGGCGGGGTCCTCTGCGTGGCCGTTCAGCTCGTCATCCCGTTCGTGCCGCCGCTGCGGGAAGCCTTCCAGGCCACGCCGCTGGATGCCTTCGATTGGCTGCTGGTCGCGATCGTGGCCCTGGCGCCGGCGCTCGTTGCGGAGTTGTACCGGGCCGTACGGCGCAGACCCTGGGTCGCCTGAAGCTGCGGCGGTGCGGTGCTCGGCCTCAGGCACTGTCAAGTTGACTTGACAGGGATGGCCCTGTCAAGGTAGCTTTACACCCATGCAGAACGACGTCCGGAAGTTGCGAGAAGATCGGGCCTTGAGCCAGGGCGACCTGGCCCAGCTGCTCGGCGTATCTCGCCAGACGGTCAACGCAATCGAGACCGGCAAGTACCTGCCGTCGCTGCCGCTGGCGCTCTCGATCGGCCGATTCTTCGGCAAGCCCGTCGAGGCGATATTCCGTGAGCGGGAGGAAGTGCCGTGAATCTCAGTAGCTTTGTCGGCCGGTGGTCTTTCGTCCTATTCGGTGTGGGGCTCGGCCTGGTCTTCGCCGTCGCGGATCTCGCTCAGGGCGTGCCTCCCATCCACGCGCTGATCGCGTTCGCGGTCGTCGCCGGTTACGGCCTCGCCCTGACGCTGCTGCGTTCGAGGAGCGAGACCGCCAGCGCCCTGGCCGGCCGGCCGGTAGACGAGCGCTGGCAGGACGCGAGCCTTCGAGCCGTTGCCGCGTCGGGCATGGTGGGAGCAATCGTTGCCCTCGGCGGGTTCGTGATCGCCGAGGCTACGGGGCACGACGGGATGGAGTTCGCTATCGTGGCTGGGGCCGTGGGGCTCGCTTACGTCATTTCGGTCGTATGGTTTCGAGTGCGAGGCTGATCCAGGTCGCAGCGCGCAGTCGGACGCGGAGTATCGATGGCTCTCCTGATCGAGTCGGTGTCCAAGGCATTCGGTGAAGTCAAGGCTCTCGACGGCATCAGCCTCGAGATCAATCCCGGTGAGGTTTTCGGGTTTCTCGGTGCCAACGGCGCGGGCAAGACGACGGCGATGCGGATCGTGCTGGACATCATCCGGCCAGATTCCGGCAGCGTGACCTGGAACGGCAGACTCAACACCGAGCTGCCGCGCGAGACGTGGGGCTACCTGCCCGAAGAACGCGGCCTGTACGCCAAGATGACCGTCCTCGAGCAGCTCGTCTTCTTCGCCAACCTCCAGGGCGTGCGCGGCAAGGCGGCGGTTCGCGAGACTCGCGACTGGCTGGAGCGATTCCGCATTCCCGACTACGCCGACCGCCGCGCCGAGCAGCTCTCCAAGGGCAATCAGCAGAAGGTCCAATTCATCGCCGCGATTTTGCACGATCCCCAGGTGCTGCTGATGGACGAGCCGTTCACCGGCCTCGACCCGGTGAACGTCGCGTTGCTCAAGCAGGCATTCCTGGAGCTCAAGGATCGCGGCAAGACGATCGTCTTCTCGACGCACCAGATGGAGACGGTCGAAGAGATGTGCGAGTCGATCGCGATCCTCGATCGCGGCCGGGTCGTGGTCGCAGGCTCGGTGCGCGACGTCCGGCGATCCACCGGCCGGCAGATGGTTCGCCTCGCGGTGCAGGGCGATTCCGAGATTGCCTGGCTCGGGACGCTCGACGGCGTGCACGTGACCAGGCGAGGCCAGGACTACACCGAGGCGGAGGTCGCCCCGGGCCACGACCCCGGCACGATTCTTGCTGCGGCCCTGAGCCGTGGCTGCGAGGTCCGCCACTTCCAGATGACCGATCCATCGCTGGAGCAGGTCTTCATCGAGCGAGTAGGCCAGATCGACGCCACGGAACGGACTCTGGCGCCCAGCGCGGTGCAAAGGTGAGCGGCTGGCGGACGTTGTTCCCGAATGCCTGGTACATCGCAATGCGGGAGTATCGCGGCCGCGTCAGAGCCCGAAGCTTCGTCATCGGGACGGGGCTGCTGGCGGTGATCGCCTTCGGCGCGGCCCAGCTGCCCATCCTGATCGACCTGTCGCTGAGCACGAGCCAAACCAGGGTTGCCGTTGTCGTCACGGCCACCGGGATGCCGTCCGACTCTCTCGCGGTTCTGGACCGCCAGCTCAATGGCCAGTCGGCCGATCCGAACGCCCACAAGGCCTACGTCTTGAGCTGGATGCCCGGCGGCGACGTCGCTTCGGCTCGGAAGGACCTCGAGGCCGGCAAGACCGGTGCGCTGCTGGTCATCGACCGGGACGCCGCTGGGGACCTGCGGTTCTCGATCCGGACGGACATGCCCGCGGACGGACGTGTCGTGCAGTCGATGACCCCGGCATTGACTTCGCTCGAGATCGAAGATCGCCTCTTCCGCGCGGGGACTTCGACGGCGGCGCTCCTGGCGCCGTACGACTTGACGGTATCGCCCGTGAAGGGATCGCCCGGTGGCGGCCGCGACGCCAGCACCGAGATCTCGAACTACCTGCTTTCCACCGGCCTGATCGTGCTGATCTTCATGGCCATCGTCACCTATGGCGTGTGGGTGGCCATGAGCGTGGCGGAGGAAAAGGGCAGCCGGGTGATGGAACTGATGCTCAACGCTACGACGCCGATGCAGATGCTCGCCGGAAAGATGCTGGGGAACGGGGCAGCGGCGCTGACGCAGTATGGCTTGATCCTGGCCTCGGTCGTGGGCGGGCTGCTGGCCCAGGCGCCGATACACAAGGCGGTCGTGGGCACGGAATCGTCGGCCCAGTTCGGCGGTCTCAGCCCGAGCGTCATCGGCGCGTTCGTGGTGCTGTTCATCCTGGGTTTCACCCTCTACTCGCTGCTGTACGCGGCGCTCGGGTCGCTGGTAAGCCGCCAGGAGGACGTCCAGAGTGCGACGTCGCCGCTCATGGTCATGATCATGGCCGGCTACTTCATGTCGGTCGCGGGACTCCAGGCGATCGACGAGACCTGGGTCAGGGTGGCCTCGTTCGTGCCCTTCTTCAGCCCGTATCTGATGCTGGCCCGCGTGTCGGCCGGCCACGTTGAGGCGTGGGAATTCGGTCTGGCGGTGGTGCTGTTGCTGGCGGCTATTGCCGTGGCGCTGTTCGTCGCGGCGCGCATATACAGCGCGGGCGTGCTGCTGTACGGCCAGCGGGTCGGCTTGCGGCAGATCATTCGGGCGGCGCGGGTTCCGCGATAGGGGAGCGGCGAGCGACGCGGCTCAGTCCTCGAGTGGAAGCCGCTGGATAAGGGCCAGAACCGGCCGAAACGGCGGCGCCGCAACCGGATCCGGGACGGCGTGGAGCGGCATCTCGCCCGGCCGTGACGCGATCCAGCGCCACAGTTCGCTGCGCCGGCCGGGAAGATACGGGCTCTGCAGATGCCGGGCCATGACGCCGCGCAATCCCTGCTGGGCGACGGCGAAATAGAGGTCGAGCCCGTCGCGGACGACGCCCGGCAGGATCACGAGTTCCGATGTCGCGGTGACGGCCTTGGCCAGGCGTTCGCGCCGGCGCACCAGCGGCTGGGCGATGATCGGGCGGCCGCCGGCCCACAGCAGATCGAAGGCGAGGTATACGGGGGTCGAGTCGGTCTTGACGCCGTCGGCCAGCCGCGCGACCAGCGCGTCCTCGTCCATCCGACCCACCTTGTCGGGCACGACGACCTCGCCGTCGAGGATGGCCGGCAGATCGCCCACCAGATCGGCCATGATCGCCAGCTCGGGCAGCATCGGCGCCAGGTCGCGGCCGTCGTCGTCGATCAGCTGCAAGCGGGGCCGCCCGGCGGACGCGTCGGGCTCGATGAAGGCCAGGACGCGACGG
>Ga0302323_100005475_pt1 | contig 10413 bp, 10 predicted proteins | sample Fen_T0_3_FD_201950 | JGI IMG/M metagenome (GOLD analysis project Ga0302323, IMG submission 201950) | Peat permafrost microbial communities from Stordalen Mire near Abisko, Sweden - Fen_T0_3 | ecosystem: Environmental > Terrestrial > Soil > Wetlands > Permafrost | place: Sweden: Abisko... | reverse complement strand
GCGTGCCAATCGCACCGTCGAGCATCAGCTGGCAGGTCGCATTGCCGTGGATGCCCATCTTCTTTTCGAGCGCCGTGCAAAAGATCGGGTTGCGCTCACCAGGCCTGCCATCGGCACCGACGAGGAACTTGGGCACGACGAACAGCGATATGCCCTTGGAACCCTGCGGCGCGTCCGGCAGCCGCGCCAGCACGAGGTGGACGATGTTCTCGGCCAGGTCGTGCTCGCCCGACGAGATGAAGATCTTCTCGCCGGTGATGCGGTAGGTCCCGTCGGCGAGCGGCTCGGCCTTGCTGCGCAAGAGGCCGAGGTCGGTGCCGCAATGCGGCTCGGTCAGGCACATCGTGCCGGTCCATTCACCGCTGACGAGCCGAGGGAGGAACGTCGCCTTCTGTTCCGGTGTTCCGTGCGCATGCAGCGCCTCGTAGGCACCGTGCGTCAGGCCCGGGTACATCGCCCAGGCCTGGTTGGCCGAGTTCTGCATCTCGGCGAAGCACAGGCTCACGGTGGCCGGCAGGCCCTGGCCGCCGAAGGCCGGGTCGCAACTCAGCGCGGGCCAGCCGCCTTCGATGTACTGACGGTAGGCCTGCTTGAAGCCCGTGGGTGCGGTCACGGCATGCGTGGCCGGATCGAGCGTGCAGCCCTCGGCGTCGCCGACCTGGTTGAGCGGGAACAGCACTTCCGATGTGAACTTGCCGCCTTCCTCGAGCACCGCGTTGACGGTGGCGACGTCGATCTCGGCGTGCGCCGGCAGCGACTTGAATTCGTTGACGACGCCCAGCAACTCGTGCAGCACGAACTGCATGTCGCGCAATGGCGGGTGGTATTGGGCCATGGTGTAAAGCTCCAGGGTAGGTCAAGAGGGGTCAGCGTCGCGCCGCCCGCGAAGGGCGGGTCGTGGCGAAGCCGGGGGTGGCGTAGTGGCCGACGGTGCGCTCGAAGCCGGCCCGTGCGCGGTCGACGGCGCCCTCGCTGCGCAGAAACCGAGCGTCGTGGTGAAGGGCCAGGATCAGGCCGTGGATCTCGAACAGCATCTGCTGCGGATCGGTATCGGGCCGCATGTGCCCTTCATCGATGGCGATGCGGATCGCCAGCCCGAGCGCCGCATGCCAGGCCTGCACCATCGTGACCAGCGCGTCGCGCACCGGACCGGGCCGGTCGTCGAACTCGACCGCGCCGCTGATGTAGATGCAGCCCGAGTCCAGTTCCACCGTCACGCGGCGCACCCAGCGCTCGAACAGCGCTTTCAGCCGCGGCAGGCCGCGCGCCTCGACGATCGCCGGGAAGAACACCTCCTCCTCGAACTTCGCGTGGTATTCGCGGATCACCGAGATCTGCAGTTCCTCGCGCGATCCGAAGTGCGCGAAGACACCCGACTTGCTCATCTGCGTGACCTCGGCCAGCGCGCCGATGGACAGGCCTTCGAGGCCCATGTGCGACGCGAGTGCGAGCGCCGCCTCGAGAATCGTGGCTCGGGTCTGTTGACCTTTTTGCAGCGCACGTGGCGGAGGGGCCGCGTCGTCGCGGACCGCCTTGGCGGTGGTGGGAGTGGGATCGGGCACGGTGGCAACCGGACGCGGCCGGAGAAAATCGAACGATCGTTCTATTTTGCAGAAAATCCCGGGGCACGGGCTGCGCGCGCAGAGGTTTTTCTAGGGCATCCTGCCTAGATCGTCGGCTTTCGAGCGCCGGCCCCCGGGTATACCCAGGGGTTCGCTCGGTCGCATGGCGCGCCGTACGATCTCGTCGGCACACAACGGCGGGAAACCTGGCGATGAGGATCACGACAGTCGGGCTGGGCGCGGTGGGCGGCCTGGTGGCAGCAAGGCTCGGCTTGGCCAACGCCGCAAACAAGATGCACCGCCTCGCCGGACTGGCCCGCGGAGCCACGCTGCAGACCGTGTCCGAACACGGCCTGGTGCTGCACGCAGGCGGGCAGGCGCACACCGTGTCCCTGCATGCCACCGGCGATCCGCACGCGTTGGGCGTGCAGGACCTCGTGATCATCGCGGTCAAGGCCCCGGCGCTCGCGGGTCTGGCAGCAATGCTGGCGCCGCTGATCGGTCCGCAGACCGTCATCCTGCCGATGATGAACGGCGTGCCCTGGTGGTTCCTGCAGGCCCGTGCCGCGAACGCAGCGCCGGCCGAAGATGCATGGCCGCTCGCGAGCATCGACCCGCAGGGGCGTATCGCCGCGGCGCTGCCGATGTCGCAGGTACTCGGCTGCGTGGTGCACTTCACGAGCAGCTGCCCCGCCCCCGGCGTCGTGCGCCACGGCTTCGGCGAGCGGCTCATCGTGGGCGAGCCGGGTGGTGGCGTCGTGTCGCCACGCGTCGACGACGTGGCCTGCGTGCTGCGCGAGGCCGGCTTCACGGTCGAGACGAGCACGGACATCCGCCGCGACATCTGGTTCAAGCTGTGGGGCAACATGACCATGAACCCGGTCTCGGCGCTCACCGGCGCCACCTGCGATCGCATCCTCGATGACCCGCTCGTCTCCGCATTCGTGCTGCAGGCCATGGGCGAGGCGGCGGAGATCGGTGCGCGCATCAGCTGCCCGATCGAGCAATCGGGCGAGGCGCGCATGGCCGTCACGCGCCAGCTCGGCGCCTTCAAGACCTCGATGCTGCAGGATGCTGAGGCCGGCCGGCCGCTCGAGATCGATGCGCTCGTGGCGGCCGTGCACGAGATCGGTCTGCGCGTCGGCGTGGCGATGCCGGCCATCGGCGCACTGCTGGGGCTGGTGCGGCTGATGGCGCAGACGCGCCAGGACCGGGGGGCGAAGGCCGGCGGTTGAGCGGGCGCGCGCGTTTGGTTTACGCTTGAGGCACGGAGGATCCAGCGTGGAAGTGCTGCAACTCGATGTCTCGGGCCGGCCCCAGTCGTGGATATCGGCCAAGGAAGCGGCGATCATCTATGCCAGCGACGGCATCGCCTGGACGCTGGGCGAGGCCTTCTACGTGCTGCGCGGCGGCACCCAGCGGCGTACCGGCCAGCAATCGCGGATCGAGGTCCATCCGATCATCGCCGTGCGCGGCAACATCCCGAGCCGCGCCTGGCGCCAGGCGCCGGCGCTTTCCAACCTGAAGCTGTTCGCACGCGACCGCATGGTGTGCGCCTACTGTGGCGGCCGCTTCCACGTCGACGAGCTGACGCGCGAGCACATCGTGCCGACATCGCGCGGCGGGCTGGACAGTTGGATGAACTGCATCACCGCCTGCAGGCCTTGCAACGGCCACAAGGGCAACCGCCTTCCCGGGGAGGCGCACCTCTCGCTGATGTACCTGCCCTACGTGCCCAGCCTGCACGAGGACATGATCCTGCGCGGCCGGCGCATCCTCGCAGACCAGATGGAATTCCTGCTCGCGAGCGTGCCGCGCAGCAGCCGCCTGCACGGCTGACGGCGGCGCTGGCCGCCACGTGTAGCGGATTGCGGCGAAGCGCTCAGCCTGGCACGAGGGCGGCGCCCATGGCCTGGTTGGCCTCGCGCAGTTTCTTCTTCGCCAGGTCTTTGCACTGCGCCGACGTGGCGTTCGGCAGTGCGTCGAAGGCCGTCGCCATCTTCCCCGGCTTGAACAGCAGCAGCTTGGTCACCGTGGGCTGGTTGCGCGGCAGCAGCATCACCCGTGCGACGACGACACAGGTGTTCGATGGCGTAATGCCGCCTTCGACCTGGGCCGCGAAGCCCCACTTGCTGGTGGGATAGAGCTTGGCCAGCTTGGCCGTGACGATCTCGCCGAACAAGGCCTTGGCAGTGGCTTCATCCATCAGGGTCTCGGAGGACCGGTTGACGAACAGGTAGTCCGGCGGCGCCTCGCCGAAGGCACCCGCCGACGCGACCATCAAAGCGCATGCGAGCGCGGTTCCGATTTTCATGCTTCACCCGTGAATGTTGTCCTGCGAGGCGCCGTTGGCGCCGCCGATCGCCCGCGCCCGGGACCACAGCCGTGGACGTGGCCCGTCGCGTGCCCGCGCATGATGCCCGAAGATCGCACGAGGGGAAATCGGTGGCGGGCCGCATGCTGGGTCCGGGGCCGCCTGGCCGGGCTGGATGAATGTACAGTCGGCGCAGGCCAGGTTGGCCGCCGCACCTCTTGCCACCACCCCCGATGCCCTCCCCTGCCCTCGCCACGGCTCGCACCATCGGCACATCGCGTGCCGATCCGTACACCGCCCTGAACGACGAGCAGCGCCGCGCCGTCGAGCATGACGGCGAGGCGCTGCTCGTCGTAGCCGGAGCCGGCTCGGGCAAGACGATGACGCTGGCGTCGCGCGTGGCCAGGCTGGTGCTCGCGGGCGCCGACCCGCAGCGCGTGCTGCTGCTCACGTTCTCGCGCCGGGCGGCGCAGGAGATGGAGCGCCGCGCCGGCCGCGTCTTGCGGCAGGCGCTGGGCATGGCGCCAGCGCAGCGGCCGCCCGCCCTGCCCTGGGCAGGCACCTTCCACGCCATCGGCGCGCGGCTGCTGCGCGAACACGGCCAACGCATCGGCCTGCCAGTCGACTTCACGATCCACGACCGCGCCGACGCCGAAGACCTGATGGGCTGGGTACGCCAAGAGCGAGGCCTGGCGGCGACGAAGAACCGCTTCCCGCAGAAGGGCACGTGCGTCGCGATCTACTCGCGCGTGGTCAACAGCCAGGAGCCGCTTGCCACCGTGCTGCAGCAGCGCTTCCCGCGGTGCAACGCATGGGAAGCCGAACTCAAGGGACTGTTCGGTGCCTACGTCGACGCCAAGCGGCAGCAACACGCGCTGGACTACGACGACCTGCTGCTGCACTGGTGGCAGATGATGACGGCCGATGCCGGCCTCGCCTGCGTTGTGGGCGCGCGCTTCGACCACGTGCTCGTCGACGAATACCAGGACACGAACCGGCTTCAGGCCGCGATCCTGCGCGCGCTCAGGCCTGACGGGCGTGGGCTCACCGTGGTGGGCGACGATGCGCAGGCTATCTACGCCTTCCGCGCCGCCGAGGTGCGCAACATCCTTGACTTTGCGCGCCAGTTCGACCCGCCGGCCCGCGTCGTCACGCTGGCGCGCAACTACCGCTCCACGCAGCCCATCCTGGCCGCCTCGAATGCCGTGATCGCGCTCGCCGCGGAGCGCTTCACCAAGGATCTGTGGACCGAACGCGCTTCGGCACAGCGCCCGCAACTCGTGACGGTGGAAGACGAAGCCGCGCAGGCGCGCTGGGTCGCCGACCGGCTGCTCGAGCATCGCGAAGGCGGGCTCGCGCTCAAGCGCCAGGCGACGCTCTTTCGCAGCGCGCACCACAGTGCGGCGCTCGAGCTCGAGCTGACGCGGCGCAACATCCCCTTCGTCAAGTTCGGCGGGCTGAAGTTCCTCGAGGCCTCGCACGTCAAGGACCTGCTGGCCTTGCTGCGCTGGGCCGAGAACCCGCGCAGCCGGCTGGCCGGGTTTCGCGTCGCGCAGCAGGTGCCTGGCATCGGCCCGGCCTCGGCACGGCGCCTGCTCGACACGATGGAGCAGGCATCCGACCCGGCGGCGGCGCTGCAGGCGTTCAAGCCGCCGCCCGCGGCCGCCGCCGACTGGCAAGACTTCGCCGCCGTCTATGCCGCGCTGCGCGAGGGCAGCAGCCCAGCCTGGCCGGCCGAGTTGGAGACCGCCACGCGCTGGCTCGCGCCGCAGATCGAACGCCTCCACGACGATGCGGCCGTGCGCCTGGCCGACCTAGCGCAGCTCACCCGCATTGCCGCCGGTTATGCCACGCGCGAGCGCTTCCTGACCGAACTGACGCTCGACCCGCCCGGCGCGACCAGCGACGAATCGGGCGCTCCCGGGCTGGACGAGGACTACACGATCCTGTCGACCATCCACTCGGCCAAGGGGCAGGAGTGGAACGCCGTGTACGTGCTCAACGTCGTCGACGGCTGCATGCCGTCGGACCTGGCCACCGGCAGCGCGGCCGAGATCGAGGAAGAGCGCCGCTTGCTCTACGTGGCGATGACGCGCGCGAAGGACCACCTGCACCTGCTCGTGCCGCAGCGCTTTCACGTCCACCAGCAGGCCACGTACGGCGACCGGCACGTCTACGCGGCGCTCACCCGGTTCATCCCGCCCGAGGTGGCGCGGGCATGGTTCGAGGCGGTCGGGCCGGTGGCCGAGACTGCCGGACTTGAGACTCGGGTGGCCGCCTTGCCCTCGGGCCCGGGCATCGACGTGACGGCCCTGTCCCGACAGTTCTGGAGCTGATAGCGCGCGAGCCCCGGGTGGCCGGCCGACAGGGCTTCGATGCCGGCGCGCAGCGAACGCCTACCCGAGTGTGAACCGCGACCGAAGCGCGTGGTGGCGAAACGCGAGCGCAGATGCCGCCGTGAGCAGCGCCACCACGCCCAGGATCAGGGCCATGCGCGTCCAGGGCTGGCCGAGTGCGATGCGCTGTTGAACCAGGTTGAATCCGGTCCACGCCCACTCGATGGCGCCGGCCACGAGGCAGGCCTGCACGAGCTGGGCCACCCACGCCCGCGGCCAGGCAAGCAAGGCAATCAACGCCACCGACCCGAGCATCAGCGGCCATGCGCCGGCACGGTAGAAGTGCGCCGCCAGCAGAGCGAGGGCCAAGCCCGGTGCAGCGAGCCAGGCGAGCTTCACGACCGTTCCCCCGGACAGGCCATCTCAGTTGCTGCCCGGTGGCCTACGCTTGACCTGGGCGCCGTCGGCCGCGTCGGATGCGGGCGCGCGGCCCGCCGCGTACACCGCGGCCTGCACCCTGGAGCCGAGGTTGAGCTTGCGCAGGATATGCTGCACGTGGATTTTGACCGTGGTCTCGGCGATGTCGAGCGCGCGGGCGATCTCCTTGTTGCTCGCACCCTGGGCGATGTGCGCCAGGATCTCGCGCTCGCGCGGCGACAGGCTGTGGATCGGGTCTGGGTCCGGCTCATGGTCCGGCAGTGGATGCCGGGTTTCGCCATGCAGTGAACGAAAGGCACTGACGAGCTTGCTCGTCATCTCCGGGCTTATCACCGACTCGCCGGCCATGGCGCGCACGATGGCCGTGGCCAGGACGTCGCTGTCCACGGTCTTGAGCAGGTAGCCGCGCGCGCCGCTGCGGAGCGCCGCGGCCAGGTCGCGCTCGTCCTCGCTCACGGTGAGCATCAGCACCTGCGCGAGCGGCGCCGCTTCCCGGAGCCCGGTGAGCGCATCCACCCCGTTCACGCCAGGCAGGTGGTTGTCGAGCAGGATCACGTCGGGTTGGACTTCGCCAGCGCGGCGGTGCGCCTCGCCGGCGTCCCCCGCCTCGGCGACCACGGCAAAGCGCGCGTCCCCGGCCAGCAGCGAGATCAGGCCGCGCCTGAAGAGCGTGTGGTCGTCGACCACGAGCACGCGAATGGGCGGCGAGGCCGTCATGCCGCCATCCTCTGCCGCTCGGGCAGCGTGAGCACGACGCAGGTGCCCGAGCCCGGGACCGAGACCACCTCGACCGTGGCCCCGATGCGCTGCGCCCGCTCGCGCATGATGCGCAGGCCGACGTGCGTCTCGTCCTGCGCCGCGGCGCCCTCGGCGAAGCCGCAGCCGTCGTCGCGCACCTCGACCCGCCACTGCGGCGCCTGCTGGACCTCGACCCAGACTTCGCGGGCTTGGGCATGCTTGCGCACGTTGGACAGCGCCTCTTGCACGACGTGCAGCACCTGCACCTGCACGTCCGCGTCCAGCGGCATGCCGTTGCCTTCGATCGAGAAGTGCGCGGCGAGCCCCGTCTGGTGCTCGAACTTCTGCAGCGTCGTCTGCAAGGCCGGTGCGATGTCCTCGGTGTTCGTGCGCGTGCGGAAGTGCACCAGCAACTCACGGACGTCGGACAGGCTCTCGTGCACGCCGGCATCGAGCTCGCCGAGCGTGCGCTCCACCTGTGCCGCGTCGTGGCGCTTGAGCGCGCTGCGCAGCAAGCCAACCTGGATCTTGAGGAACGCCAAGCTTTGCGCGATCGAGTCGTGAAGCTCGCGCGCGAGCAGGCCACGCTCCTCGGCAACGGCGGTCTCGCGCTCCAGCGCCGCGGCGCGCAGGCCTTCGATCGCGCCGGCGAGATGACTGGCCAGCGTCTCCAGCATCGCCCGATCGTCATCGGCCAACACCGTCGCCGTGCGATAGAAGAGATTCAATTCGCCGACCATGCGCTCCTGCAGACGCACGGGCACGCTGATGATCGTCTCGTAGCCGGCACGCTGGCAGTGACCGAGCATGCCCTTCGAGCCTTCGGCCTGGATCGGGATCACGCGCGTGACCGCCTGGGCCTGCGGTTGGCCGCAGAAGCAGTCGCCGGTGGGCAGGCACTGCTCTTCGTCGACCAGGGCCTGCGGCAGGCAGTCCGAGGCCAGCAGCAAGTAGCGCTGGTTCGATTCGTCGGACCAGCGCACGGCCGACGCGTCGGACCGTGCCACCCGGCGCAGCTGCTGCGCGAAGCCCCGCGCCAGTTCGTCCAGCGAGGCGGCGCCGGCGACGAAGGCCGCGGCCTCGTAGAGCGCCGCGAGCCGGGCGTGCTGCGTCTCGAGACTGTGGGTCTTTTCCCGTACCTTGGCCTCCAGGTTCTGGTACAGGCCTTGCAGCGTCTCGGCCATGCGGTTGAAGCCCACTGACAGCGCGCCGAACTCGTCGTCCGAGGTCACCTCGACGCGGGCAGCCAGGTCGCCTTCGCCGATGCGCGCGAGGCCCGACTGCAGGCGGGACAAAGGGTTGAACACGAACAGGTAGGCCGAGTACAGCAGCGCGACCGCGCTCGCGATGGCCATCGCCACGAGCATGAACTGGAACGCGTTGAGGATCGCCGTCAGGCGCGCGAGCTGTGACTCGATGGCCGAGACGAAGGCATCGATGCGTTCGACGAAGTCGGTGGCCTGACGCGCCGCCTCCGCCGCCACGGGCGGGGGCTCGACTGACCATGCACTGCGCAGGCTCTGCCAGCCCTGCTGCACGTCCGCGAAGGCGAGTTGCGATGGCTCGTCCCGCGGGACGAACAGCGGCCGCGACGGATCGCCGGTGCGCAACACCATCACGCTCTGATCGAATTTCTCCAGGAGCTCTTCGATGCGGCGCGTGTCGCCACGGGCCAGGGTCTGCGCCAGGCGCCAGGTCTGCATGCGCATGCGGCCCGCTTCGTTCACGGCCGCGGCGCCCCCTTCGAGCTGCCAGGTCACCCACAGCGTGAGCCCGATCGAGATCAGCGCCATCAGCAACAGCACGCCGCCGATGGCGCCCAGCTTGGTCGACAGCGTCCAGGACTTGCGCATCACGGCACTGTACGTGTTCGAGCGCGCCGCAAGACGCGCGGGGCCGAAGGCGGAGTGGTCACCGGGCTCCCCGGCGCCGGGCCATCTCGCCGCCCATCGCGGCTTGCGCCGGGCCGTCGAGCAGCGGCAGCGCGGCTGGGTAGGCCTGGCCCTCCTCGATCACGATGTGTTCGCGGTACAGCGCCACAAAGCCGGCCCAGCGTGCGGCCACCGCGCCGTCGAGGTCGGCCGGCAATGCGCCGGCGCCGATCGGCTGCAGATCGGCACGCACGGCGCTCCAAGCCTGGGCCATGGCTAGGTGGTCCTGCTGCAGCCGCCGCGTCAGCGCCAGCAGCGCCGGATCGCCGCTGGCCACGAGCGCGGGGAAGACATGCCGCTCCTCGTCCTCGTGATGTGCAGGACCGGCCTGGTCGAAGTAGCGCATCACGTCGTGCGCGGCCTGGCGCGCCTGGTCGTCGCAGCCCGCGCGCGCCAGGTGCAGCCGCAGCCTTTCCAGGAGGCCGAGCATGCGCTCCACGCGCTGGTGGCAGGCCGCCAGCATCTCGAACGGCTGCTCGAAGCCCGCGCCTGGCGCCGCATGCAGGATCAGGGTCGAGGTCATGCGTGCCTATGGAGCCAGCAGGCCCAGCGGGTGGTGCTTGACAGCCACCGTGACCATGAAGAGAAAGGTGACGAGCGCCGCCGCGAAGCTGGCGCGCCGCACGGCCGGCGTGCGACCCCGCTTGAGCGCGAGCGATCCGAGCAAGATGTACAGCACCAGCAGCGCCAGCTTCACGCCGAGCCAGGAACTTTGCACCGGGTCCAGGTGCAACAGCGTCCACAGCGTCACCCCGGCGCACAGCAGCAGCGTGTCGATGACGTAGCTCAGCAGCCGCCATGGCCGGCGCATGGCCCAGGCGGCCCCCGCCAGGACGGCCGCCCCCCGCAGCGCAAACAGTGCCCCACTCGCCCCGACGAGTGACACATGGGCCTGCTTCAGCTCAGGATAGAACTCGATCAGCAGCATGACGGATCAGCGAAGCTTGAAGGGGGCCCACCTGACGCGCCCGGCTCGGCGTCGAGGCACAGCGTGACGAGCAGGGACGTGTGGGCACGCGCGTGCAGCGCGTGCGGCTCCAGGCGGCGCAGGTGTATCCAGTCGCCGGCTGTCATCAACCGGGTCGCACCCGGCG
>Ga0302323_100005472_pt1 | contig 10414 bp, 7 predicted proteins | sample Fen_T0_3_FD_201950 | JGI IMG/M metagenome (GOLD analysis project Ga0302323, IMG submission 201950) | Peat permafrost microbial communities from Stordalen Mire near Abisko, Sweden - Fen_T0_3 | ecosystem: Environmental > Terrestrial > Soil > Wetlands > Permafrost | place: Sweden: Abisko... | reverse complement strand
CCGCCGGCAAATTTTCCTGCCCCACCCAGAATTTTCGCCTGCCCCGCCGGCAACTTTTCCTGCCCCACCAAAATTTTCGCCTGCCCCGCCAGCAACTTTTCCTGCCCCACCAAAATTTTCGCCGCCCCTCCAGCAACTTTTCCTGCCCCACCGAAATCCTCGCCTGCCCCGTCAGCAATTTTTCCTGCCCCACCGAAATCTTCGCCTGCCCCGCCAGCGGTTTCCGTTGCTCCGCTGCCGACCGATCGCTGCTCGGCTAATGAACTTCGCCTGCATGCCCCGACAATTCGCTTGTGCCGCTCCCAATTTCGCCTGCACGCCTGGCGACCTCGATTGCACCGCTGGCAAGTTCCCCCTGTGCCGCCCCCTCGCTCACGCGGCCCGCGTGCCGGCCCTGCGTGCGGCACGGAATTACCCGGCAATCTCTAGTTACAGCGCCCGGACTGACTGCAGTTGCCGTTGGTGCAGGTGCGCCCGGCACAACAGACCTGGCCACTCCCTCCGCAGGCTGTGCAGCTATAGACGATCCCGGATGCACCCGCGGTGCAGGCCAGGTTCGTATTACAAGTAGCGCCGGCACAGCACGACTGGCCAGATCCACCGCAGGCCGTGCAGCTCGCGCTTCCGCCGCCCAAGGTCGTTACGCATCCCAGACCCGCGCCGGTGCAGGTAGAACCCGAGCAGCAGGGCTGGCCCTCACCTCCGCATGCGACGCAAGTCGTTGCCCCGCCCAGCCCGGTCGCCGTCTGGCAAACGACATTGGGTGCCGTGCAGCGGCGGACCGTACAGCACGCTTCACCAAGACCGCCGCACGCGCCACAAGCTCCCTGAGAGCATTGCCCCGTCAGTCCGGTAGCGCCGCTAGCGCAGCTGGTCCCGGACGAAACGCAGACGTTGCTTCCACTGCCGTTGGCAGCAGCCACGCAACAGCCTCCATTGGCGCAGAAATTCCCGGGACAGCACGGCTCGTCTGCATGGCCACAGGCTGTGCAAGTAGAGGTAGCACCAAAGGTGCCCGAGGTGACGCAAGTCGTGTTGCTCTCGGTACAGGTGGTAGCAGAACAGCATGGCATGTCGCTCCCGCCACAGGTGCCACAAGCGCCGCTGGAGCAGACCTGCCCGTTTCCACAAAGCGCCGCATTGGCAACGCACGTGCCGTTCATACAACAGCCGCCGCCCGAGCAGACGCTACCGGGGCAGCAGACTTGATCCACACGACCGCAGGTGGCGGCGGTGGTTCCCCCTGTGCCCGACGCCCCACCGCTACCTGTCGTTCCGCCCGTAGCAACGGTCCCGCCCGCACTTGTCGCTCCGCCCAAAACGGTGCTCCCGCCCGAGCCTTTGCTTCCACCGAGGGCCGGTGTTCCACCCATGACGGCGATGCCACCGTCGTTGGCGGCTGTGCCACCCAGTGCGACAGATCCGTCGGCGCTCGGCATTCCGCCGCTGCCTGAACCTCCCCCCGCGCCCACGATACCGCCCATACCCGCGCCGTCGACAGCTACCCGGCCACCCGTGCCGGTCGTTGCGTCTTGCCCGACTGCGCCACCCCGGCCCACTTCTCCTGCGCCACCACCAGAAGAGTCCGCCCCCCCGGCCCCGCCAGCCGTCGTCGGCGATCCGCCGACGCCGCCGGTAGTCAGAGGCACATCGACGCTGCCATCCTTGTTGCTCCTGGCACCTCCTGCGCCACCGACAGCGCCGCCATCGACCACGCCTGGACTTACGGTGCCGATTCCGCTGGTGTTGGTCGAGCAGCCTACCCAGGCCGCCATCCCCAGCGCCAGCAGCAGTCGGATGGCGGACCGGGAGAAGGCAAACTCGTGCGTCTTCATGAAACAACCTCCGAGAGCGATGAGCCGCCAGGGCAACAACTCGATGCCACACACCGAAGTTGCTAACTAGTAAATTGTAATCCAAATAACGTTACAATTCGATCTTACGATACTCGAAAACAAAAGGAAAACTCCCCCTCGGGGGGACGACGACATCTATCGTGCTTCCGGACACAGGTGCACGACGAAAAAGAAAATCCACGGAGCGAAGCCTGTTGTGGCGTCACTCCGTGGATCTTCCGCGGGCAAAGGCGCGCGTGGAAAGCGCGCCTCGATGGATCAGCGGGTGCCTAGAGACATGTGCCTGTGGCCCCAAATCCACCAGCATCCAAGCCGGTACACACGACTCCGGTGTTGCAGGAGCGGGTCGCGCCATTGCGACAGCACGGCTCCCCTGTGGCGCCACATGATTCACAGGTGCTGACACCTCCACCGCCGACGCCACCCGTCGTGCGGCAAATCAGGGTTGTCGCCGAGCACGTACCACCGCCGCCGCCAGCACCACCGCAGCACGGTTGCCCCACCCCACCACATGGTTCGCAGGACCTCCCCGCGTCGGCTGCGGTACAGGCAAAGCCGGTGTGGCAAGTCCCAGCGCCGCCGCCACAACAGGCCTGACCCGCGCCACCGCAAAGCTCGCACGTGGCGCTTGCGCCGGTGCCTATGCACGCAGTCCCGGCCGAAGTGCATGTCCGGTTCGTGCAGCAGGGGTCACCAACGCCTCCGCACATGCCGCCTTCCGCGGTGCACGCGCTGGCGGAGCACACGCCGCCGACGATGGTTCCGCAGGACAGACCCGCGGACACGCATTCGGTAGCACCGCCGCCACCAGTCGGCACACAACAGCCGCCGCTGGCGCAGGTCGAGTTGGCACAGCATCCTTCGCCGTTACCACCGCAGGCCCGACAGGTGGCTGCGCCGCCAGTGCCCTGGCAAGTCGTGCTCTCTGCAGTACAGGTGCGGTTCGCGCAACAAGCTTCGCCCACGGCTCCGCAAGCCCCGCCGTCCACAGCAGCGGGGGCGTCACGTTCCGCGGCGTCACGTTGCAGCGGAGCGTCCTCAACGGCGTCCTGCTTGGCGGGGGCATCGAACACCGAAGAATCGACGCCAGGACCACCATCGATCGGGGCAATGACGCCGCCGGCGCCGCCACCATCAAATCCGCCGGCTCCGCCGGTGCTCGTGGTTGTCCCCCCCGTCCTTGCCACGCCACCCGTACCGCTGGCGTCGATGACCACGGCGCCGCCAAGGCCAGCCGCAGCATCCGAAAGCGCCCCGCCAGCGCCGGTTTGGCCGCCCGCCGAGCCGCCAAGACCCGTCGCCACGCCGCCGGCGCCACCCGTTCCTATCGTCGAGGCATCGCCGCCGCCAGCGCCGGTGTCTCGCTTTCCATCTAACGATGCATCACCCTTTGCCGACGGAGTCGAGTCACTAGAACACCCCGCCACACCTGTCACCGCGACGACAGCTCCGATGAGGCACAATCGCCGGGTCATTGCCGAAGCAAATTTACTTATTTGCATGATTTTCTCTCCTTCCAGACTGTTCAGATCGAAAGCAACTGCTGGATTAGAGACAGGGCATGCAATGCTCCGTCACGGCAACGGGCCTCGAATCGGCCGATTCCCAACGAAACTGCGGGAATTCCTTAGGATAGGACCGCCGAGTGCTACGCGTCGTCTTACTCGCGGCGCGCTATTTCCTCGACGAAATAAGCGCTGCGATGGTGCGCATCGGGCAAATGTGAGTCCCAGCAAGCGGGGGAGCAGAACACGAGCTTGATCTTGCCCGAGTTACACGTCGAGACCGAGCAACGAATCACCTTGCCGCCCACTGAAATGGGTTTCCGGCACATGGAACACATGAACGCAGGACTGCCACTCATGAGCCGGTGTCTACCACAGCTCGTTCGTTTCCTGGATGCCCGGGCTTACGAAAAACCGTCAAATGATGAACTGTCACGACGTTCCGCCCTCGCCTTCGTCCACGCGCATGGGTTGCTTTCCAAAGCGCGCGCGCATCTTGTTCACGGATGCAAGGACGCGCGGCTGGTGTAGCGCGCGGCGCTCCAGGGCCCGCTTGCCCGGGAAATCGACCATTCCCAGCCCCAACAACATGAACACCAGCCCCGGCCCGGGCACGAGTGGAAGAGCCATCACGGCACCAGCGAGAAACAACGTGGCGCCAAGAACGTTCTTCGCGGCAGCCAAGAGAATCCGCAACACTGGGTGCGTCTTCAGCCAACGGTGCGGGGTCGGCTGGCGCACGAAGTAATCCGCAGGTAGCCAAACGACCACGATCACGCCAAGAGCAAAGGCGAGCGCCGGTACGGCCACGAACAAGCCGCCCATCACAGGCCAGCTGAGACCGGAGTAGTGGTGAAGCCAGTGCCGAATCAGGTCGAACATCGGGCGAACATTCCGGTCCACGCAAAGCTACAAGGGCTGAGCCTTGCCGTCGCCTGCTCATTGTCGGGCTTGCCGAGTGACAGCATGCGAGAAGCATACGCAAGCGAGCGCTTTCATCCAGCCTTTCTACCCTGACCACCCATTCCATTCTTTCCCGCCGCCTTTTTTCCGCCGCCTTGCCCGCCTTTTCCGCGTCAGTTCCTCATCACGAATGGCCGGATGGTCTGCCAAAGCAAGGCTTGGTTGAAATCGCTCTTGTCGATGTAGGCCGAGACCCCCGCCTCCGCTGCGGCCCGCCTCTCGGGCTCGTTACTCCGCATCGAGATGACTACCACGGGGATGTCCTTCGAGGCCTCGTTCTTGCGCAACGCGCGGACCAGGCCCAGGCCATCGAGACGGGGCATGTCGAGGTCGGTCACGACGATGTCGACACGCCCTTGGGCAGCCAGAAGCGCTAGCGCTTCCTCGCCATCGCCAGCGACGAGGACATGCAAACCATAGGATCGAAGCGCCTGGGCAATGATGTCACGAACGACGGGGGAATCATCGGCGACCAGTGCGATGCGGCCGCCGATATGGCCTCCTTCCGTCGTCGAGGCGTAGGCGCGTTTTCGCGTGCGTGAACGTGCGCGCAAGATCAGCTCTGCTGTCTTCAGAACCAAGGCCAGACCGCCTTCCTCCAGGCTGACGGCTGCTGGCACCAGGGGCACGTTTTCGAAGAACCGCCCCAGTGGTTTGAGCATGACCTCGCGCTCGATGTGCCCCGTGGTTCCGGTGAGGGCCACGAAATCCGCGCCACTTTGTGCGATCACGATGCGAGCCCCTGATCCCAGGGCGGGGGACTCGCCCAGCACATCCCCAAGATCGAGTACCGGTAGGGTCATGCCGGCGTAGTAGATGAACCGGCCCTCGGGTCCATCGCCCCATCCCACGCTGCGAGCCTCGACCAGGCTGCGCACGGAAGCGGCGGGAAGCGCGTAGAAGGCCAACCCAACGCGGAACAGAACGACCCTTGCGATAGCGACCGTAACCGGCACCTCGATGTCGAAGGTCGTTCCCCGCCCCGGCTCGGTCCGAACCTCGATTTTGCCGCCAACGTTTTCGGTGACACCGAGAACGATGTTGAGACCAATGCCTCGGCCGGAAACCTCGGTGACCTCATCGCGGGCCGAGAAGCCCGCGGCAAAGATGGTTCGCAAAATCTCGTCCTTGTCAGCACGGTCAGCAAAGGACGAATCCAGCAACCCCGTAGCAAGGCCACGGCGCCGGATAGCCTCGACGTCCATGCCCTGACCATCATCAGAGACTTGCAGGTGCAGTCGCTGACCCACCAGCCCCGCCACGATGCGAATCGTTGCCTCGGGCGACTTGCCAGCTTGCAGTCGTACAGCCGGCGATTCGACGCCATGGTCGACGGCATTGCGCAGAAGATGGAGCAGGGGCTCTTCCAGTATTTCGAGCAAGGCCTTGTCGACTTCCACCTGTTCGCCGACGGTCTCGAACCGCACCTGACGACCCAGCGAGCGGGCGAGCTTGCGCAGCGGCACGGGGAACCGTTCAAGCAAAGTGCCGAGAGGAATCATGCGCAAATCGCGCGTGGTCCCGTCGAGCTCGCCGATCAAGCGTTCGAGGTCATGGGTTTCTTCGCGTAGGCGTGACTCGATGCCGGAGAGGCCAGCCACGATACGCGCGCAAAGATCGGCTGGTGTCCTGCTGGTGTCACCGCCAGAACCTTCGGAGTGCATCTCCTGCGCCATATCACGCAGCTGCCGGGTCGTCTGGGTAAGCTGCCGCCAGCGCATGTTCGAAAGCAACAAGTCGGAAACCATGCCGCGCAGGTGATCGATCTTTTCGGCTCTGATGCGAATGGAATTCTCTTTGCGTACCAGGACCTGGTCCGCCGTCAACTTGGCGGCGGCACTGTCTTCGAACGAGATGGCGACGAGAGCGGCATCCGTAGGCGAAGACGGGGCGAAAACGGTCGCCGCAATCGCCGCGGGCAGGGCCGAGCCTGCCGGAGCACCGAACAAGGCCTTTGCTTTTGCGAAGAAATCGTCAGCCTCTACGGAGAGGGCCTCGGGAGGACCTTGCACCAGCTGAAGGATGAGGTCCAAGCCACCCAGAATCACATCACCTTCGCTCTCGTCAGGCGGAAAGCCGCGGTCCTGGATGCGCTTGACGCAATCTTCGATGGCATGCACCAACTTGGATACCAGCGCAAAACCGGTCAAGCTGGCCTCGCCCTTGAGGGTGTGCGCCTCGCGAAGAAAAACGGCGCAATCCCCAACCGAACGTTCCATGTCGATCCATGCCAGGTTGAGCTTGGCTATCCGTTCCGCGACGACCTGGCGGAACATAGCCAGGCTCTTCTTCCTCCGTGCTGCTGGATCGATGGGCACGCCCTTACTCCTCCGACAACGCCGCCGTCTCGGCGTTGGCAGGGATCGGGTCGCGCGAGATCTTACCGGCGCTGGGCGGCTGACCGAAGACCGCTCGGCTTCCGACCAAGCGATCCAAGCGCAAGGCCGCATCCACCAGGTCTGTTGCTGTCGAGGCAGCCTGGCGCGCAAAGGCGGTCGCTTGCGATCCCGTTGTCGTCACGGCATCCATGCTGTGGCGAACACGCTCGGTGGCTTTCTGCTGCCTTTGCGTGACCGAGGCAATGGCCCGCGCCGAACGCGTCGTCTCTTCCGAAAGCGCGACGCTCTCCTGCCCGGCCACTACCGCCGAGTGAGAGGCCGCCCGCATATCATTCATCAGACGACGAATCCCGGCCACGGATTCCATCACGCTCTCGGCCAACCTGCGCATCTCCGCTGCAACCAAAGTGAACCCCCGGCCGGCTTCCCCTGCCTTGGTTCCCTCCAAGGCGGCGTTCAACGCCAGTAGGTCCGTGCGATCGGCGACCTGCATGATGGTAGCCAGAATTTCTGCCACCTTTTCAGCCTGGTTGTTGAAATCCTGGATCCGTCGGGCCACGTCGCGGTTTCCGGTCACGGCAAGCTCGGCGTTGCCAAGCATGACCGACGAGCTTTCCGTGATCTGCTGCGCCGAAACCAGCATTCCTTCCATGGTCCCGCAGGTCTCGTCGATGACCGCCCCCTGCTTGCCGCGGGCGTTTTCCAGGCTTTGGGCAAGGCCGGCCAATTCCTGGGAAAGACGCGAAAGGTCCGTGGTCATGGCAACCATGGGACGGGCGACGATTCCGAAAACCAACCACGCCAGCAAGAGTCCGGCGACCAACATCGCAGCAGTGAAAAGCAACACTGTGCGCGTGCTGGTCTGGATCTCCTGCTCGACGGACTGACGAGAGAACCCCGCAACCAGCGTTCCCAGATCCTTGCCATTGGAACGGATGGGTTCGCTCACCTGCAGGATCGCGCCGGGCCGTTCGAACTTCGAGGGGTCCACATTTTCCAGGACCTCGCTTCCCGACGAAGCAGCAGCTTCTCGATGGCTGAGGTAATTCGTCCCATTCGACGTCAGCACGGTGATGTAGAGAAGATCTTTGTGGCCCTTGATCACGCCCAGCGACGCTTCTGCTTGCGCTTTGTCGAGATCGAGCTCCACCGCCGGGGCGATTAGCTTTGCCACGATGGTGGTGAGCGCTCTGGCCCGTGTCTCCAGGGCTTCGGAGGCGATAATCCGCTGCCGGTGAATGAGGTAGCCGGCAAAGACCAATATCGCGACCAGGAACAGGCTGGCAAACGTAAGAACGAGTTTGCTGCGCAAGCCAAAGGTTCTCATGTGTCCATTTGTTCCGACGGTGAGAATATTCCCGCCAGCTGGGCCGCGGACGCGACCAACAGCGGCACGTCGAGCAAGTAGACCCGATTCTCTTTCCAATCGAACTCCTCGCCCACGAAACCGGGAAGATCCAAGCTACGCTCTCCACCATGATCGAGGCCGGGGACGTGTTCGGTCATGCCGTAGATTTCCTCCGCGATGACTGCCATCTCGCAAGCATCGTCGCGCACGACCACCAAACGGGGCAGCGTGGCCCCGTTTTCATTTCCTTCCCCCGTGTCGCCAAGCAGCCGCTCGAGGCTCACGACCGTCACCAACCGTCCGCGTAGGCTGGCCACTCCCAGCACGTGGCTTGGCGCCGTGGGAACACGGGTAACGATGCCCTTCAAAGCGACTTCCACGATCGCCCCAACTTCCAAAGCGAACCAGCGAGCGCCCAGCCGGAGCAGCATGAGCTGACTGGCGCCAGCCTCCTTGGGCATACCAGCGCTGCCCGACCCCACGACAGGTATCTCCTGACCGTGCGGCTCCAAGCCCGGCGTCATGCGACGAACTCGCGGTAGATGCTGTTTACCCGGGTCACGACGGCGATCGCACCGGCCAGCTTGGACACGAAGGCCTCCGGCTTGATCTCTGCCAGTCGCTCGCGCAGTTCACCCTCCGCCCGCCCCGAGACCAGCACGACGGCGACGCGCCGATCGGCCGCGCTCGCGCGAAAACTGCGGCACACCTGCGCGACATCGAGACCGGGCATGTGGACGTCGCTGACGAGGAGGGTCGGGGCAAACGAACCGAGCAGCACGCGCACCTCATCGAACGTCGATGCAACGCGGACCGAAAAGCCGTGCATTTCGAATACGTCCGCGAGAGCGGCAGCGGCCACCTGACTGTCGTCGACGATAAGCAAACGGCGCGATCCGCGTTTGGCTTCGCTGCCCGGCGTTCCAGCCTGATCTTGTTGGGCTTCGCTTGCTTCCTGAACCAGGTATCCCAAGCGGCGAAGCGAACGCAAACAGGGAATGAACGCATCGGCGCTGCCATCTGCCAGCGAACGAGCCGAATCCTCCCCTTCACGTGCCGCCTGGAAAAGCTCGGACTGGTCCAGCATGGCGGCTTCTTCCGCGATGCCATGCAAGTCCGCCGCGACTTCAAGCGCAACTTCCGGCGTGCGCTTGGCTATCGACGCCATGGCTGTGGCAACCTTGTGGCGCGCCGTGCTTAGCAAACACAAGATGCTGGACTCGCTGATGGGTGACATGGTCTCGACTCATCATCGACGGCTTCGAGACTAACCCTTAGACTCTCAAATCGTCATGAGCTCTCGCTGCACGATGGCAAGGGGTCGCGGCGACTTTGCCGAGGGGGCGTGTGTGCGCTCAAGGGGGGTGTTCCTTCGGTCGATGCTGGAGCCAAGCCGCGTCCTATGAGCAACGACGATTCATTCAGGACCTTGACGAGCCTGGCGGCAGTTTCGCCATTGCCTGCCTCGCGCCGGCAATTGGCCTTCCTGCGTACGACCCAGGAAACGGCAAGCCCGCCTGGGAAGATCCTCCTCATCGATGACTCTGCTCTCGTGCTCGAGACGGTATCTGCCTTTCTCGAAGAGATGGGTTGGACGGTCCTCACCGCCCAGATTGGGGCAGAGGCCTTGAAGATGGCCGCCACTGGCGATCTCGATCTGGTCATCTCTGACTTGAACATGCCGGACATGAGCGGCATCGAGGTCTTTCGCCGCATCTACGCCGTGGATCCCATCCTTCCTGTCATCATCCTCAGTGCGGAAGGCGCCATCTCCCATGTGCTCGAATCGGTCCACGCCGGTGTCTTCGACTTCGTTCCCAAATCCGACCACGTGCGCATGCTACCCGCTGCTGTCACCCGTGCCGTGGCCCACTGCCGAATCTTGCGCGAGAATCAGCGGCTCTCGCAGGATCTGCTTCGCACCAACGAAGGCCTGGAGCGCCGGGTAGCCGAGCAATCGCGTTTGCTGGAGGAGCGCTTACGACGGGAGGCGACGCTCGAAAGGGAAGCAGCCTTGGCCCAGCTGCGCAAGGAGGTGGAAATCGCGCGGCGAATTCAGACGTCGATCTTGCCGACCGAATACGCCGTTCATGGCCTGCACATCGCCGCCAAGATGATCACGGCGTCCGAGGTCGGAGGCGACTACTACGACATTCGACCAACCGAGGATGGATGCTGGCTAGGCATCGGCGACGTGGCGGGGCACGGGCTAGAGGCGGGGCTGGTCATGCTGATGATCCAGAGCGGCCTCTCGTCCCTGATCCTGCAAAACCCGAACGCCTTGCCCCATGAGCTGTTGCCCGCTTTGAACCAGATGCTCTACGAGAATCTGCGCCGGCGCATGGGACGCGACGATCACGCCACCTTGACCGTGCTGCGCTTTTTCGCCGACGGTCGCTTGGC
>Ga0302323_100005464_pt1 | contig 10418 bp, 10 predicted proteins | sample Fen_T0_3_FD_201950 | JGI IMG/M metagenome (GOLD analysis project Ga0302323, IMG submission 201950) | Peat permafrost microbial communities from Stordalen Mire near Abisko, Sweden - Fen_T0_3 | ecosystem: Environmental > Terrestrial > Soil > Wetlands > Permafrost | place: Sweden: Abisko... | reverse complement strand
ACGATCAAGCCGTTCGACGACGTAGTCTCATTTTCTACTTCCGACACGTCCGCCGTGCTTCTCGATCCTCGCAGTGGACAAGTGGGGACCGTCCCAGTCGAAACCGCACTCCACACCGAACAGCCCCTTCGTCAGACTCCTCTCGGAAATTTCGCCACCTTCACTTCAGGCACCCTAGATGTCCGTCTCCACCTTGCTCCAGGCGAATCCATCTTTATTCGCACTTCCGAAAAGGAGACTGCTGGCGCATTATGGACGTACTTCCAACCAGCGGGCCAATCGACATTGATCGGAACATCTTGGACCGTCACCTTCCTCCGCGGCGGACCCGAACTACCGCCCGCCTACAAGACGGCCGCGCTAAAATCATGGACCGAGCAAGGCGGCGAGGCCGAGCGTTTTGCCGGCACCGCGCGTTACGAAACGGAAGTCGAGATTTCCGCCGGCGTCACCGCCGACGAATGGCAACTCGACTTGAACGACGTGCGTGAGACCGCTCGCGTCTTCGTCAACGGCCAGCAAGTCGACCTGCTCTGGTCGTTGCCCTTCCGCACACGCATCGGGACGTTCCTCAAACCCGGCAAAAACACCCTCGCCATCGAAGTCACGAACCTCTCCGCCAACCGGATTCGCGATCTCGATAAGCGCGGCGTGGTTTGGAAGAACTTCTACGAAATCAACTTCGTCGATCCGCACTACCAGAAACTCGACGCCTCCACCTGGCCGATCATGCCCTCCGGCCTGCTCGGACCGGTCACGCTCACGCCGTTGAAGAAGTTCGATCCGGCCGTAGAAAGAAACAACCACCGGTAAGTCCTAGGCGGAGATGCGACTCTCCGCCCTACCCGTTCCTCCGCGTCATCTGACTGTATCCTGTTTTGTTGGTGCTGGCGATTTGGCGCCGAAGAGAACTTCCACGACGTTTCGGAGAAATTGTTCATCCGAAATTCCCTCGTCGAGCTCCACCGGCAAGTGAAGCAACAAGCGGAAGTGTGTCGCCAGCTCCCTAAACAATTCCAGCCGTGCTGCCGGCTCAAAGTGCTCCCGCCGCAAAAGCGCTTGCAGCGCCGCATGCGCCAACGCCGGACTGGTTTTGGCGCGCAGCCGCGCTGCGATGTGTTGCTGACCGCGCAGCGAATTATACTTCGCCAAAACCAAGCCGGTCAGATCAGTACCGGCCACAGGTGGTTCATGCACGACGATGGTTGCAGCCGCGACATCGCCCAGCCGCTGTGACTTGCGACTGACAAATGCCGCCACGCCGCCCACGAGATAAGCGACTGGCAGCACATCCACCGCACGCAGGAGATTACGCACCACCACTTGGGAAAACCTTAGGGGCAGCCCGCTTTCGTCCATCACCCGCAGATGCAGCAGCCGTTTGCCCAGAGTCTGCCCATTCCACATCCACTCCAGAGCGATTCCGCAGCCAGTTGAAAAAACAAAATACCCCACGGCGATCACGCCTCGGGCCAAGTCCGCACTCAACAAACCCAGCAACGCGATTCCCGCCGAAATCAGCGACCACGCCGCCAGAATGGCGCCCGTATCGATGGCCCAGGCCGCCAGCCGCGTCACGGGACTCGCCAGCAAAAACGCGAAGCTCACGCCTTCTGGCGTGCGCACCCGCAACACATCCACGCGTTCCTCAAGCACGCACGGCCTCCCTTTTCTTTGCTTTGGTTCGGCCAACAAAACCAAAGTACAAGACCAATAATCCGCCTTCCACGACTCCGAACACGATTTTCAACGCGTAAGGAATCGCAGGTTCATGATATTGCGAAAGGTAGGACTCGATGATGCCCGCCCAGACCAGCATCAACGCCGCGCCAGCTCCAAGCGTGGCCACGTCATCAGCCACCGCCCGCAGACGCTGGCCAATCGGCCGACCGTCCTCACGTCCCAGCACCGCACGCGCGAGGACAAAACCAGCCTGCGCTCCTACGAAAATTGCCGGAATTTCCACAACACCATGCGGCAGCAACCAGCCGAAAAGAAACGTCGTCTCACCCGCCAGTATGTAGTCCACCGCAATCGCACCCAACATAATACCATTGTAGAAAACTAGAACGATCGTGCCGACGCCCCACGTCATTCCCAGCGCCAGCGCGAACAGCGTCACCTTGGTGTTGTGCGTCATCAGGTGCCCGGCGAAGGCCGCTCGGTGACCGGCCAATCGATCCTCCTTGGTGGCCTCTTCCTTGGCCACACGCTCCTTGGGATCACCAATCAAATGAGGGAACGGCATGATCACCTGCTTCGCCTCCGGATCAACGGCCACCGCCACACCGCCAAAAATCATTCCAACTAACGTGATAGCCACCACCAACCCAGCCATATGCCAATGTCGGCGAAAGGTCTGCGGCAACACGTTTACGAACCATTGCCATGGCCTAAGTCGCACCGTGCCGGCCCCTCGCGCCCCGTGGATCTCCGCATAAGCACGCGCCACCAGTTGCTCCAAACGGCGTCGCATCTCCGGCTCACTGGAAAACGTAGCAACGCGTGAAAGATCAGCGGCCGCCCGCCGGTAAAGATAATCGAGATCACGCGCCTCTTCCAACGGCAGCGGCGCCCAAGGATCCGCCCGCCGGCGCTCCAAGATCTTTTCGAGCCTCAGCCAGTAGCCTTCCTCGGCCACGACAAATTTCGCCAGATCGATGATCACAAGAGCTGCCTCCGTTTCACCTGCAGGTATTGGCCCACCAGCTCGGCGGCCAGCCGCTCATTCGGCAGCGTCGCCGCCACCACACCCAGCGGCTGCAAACGGCCGGCAAGATCACAGTTTTCTTTCCATTGGAAATGCCCGGCCAGTCGCGCGTGAATTTCGTCGTCCTCCACCACCTCACGCGTGAAAAGCGGCTCAACTCCTGGCGTCCGCACTTGATTCACCAACACCAAATGCTGCCGGGAAAGTACCTGCACATGCCGCGCGAATTCCTCCGCCAGCACCGGATCGCTCAAATCGGTGAGAAAGACGAGCAGCGAACGGCGCCGCAACCGGGTCTTTAGCAACGCAAACAACTCCGCAAAATCCGGTGAGGTTTCGCTCGGCTCCAACGCGTGCACTGCCTCCCGACAAGCACCATAATGAGCCGCACCGTTGCCTGCGCGCAAAAACGTCCGCACATGGGCATCGTGCGCAACCAATCCAAACCGGTCACCCTGCCGGCCGGCCGCCAACAGCAACACGAGTGCCGCCGTGAGATGACGTTCCAAAGTCGTGACGACCCGTCCGTCCTGCGTGGCCGGGCGTGCACTCAACCGCGATGCATCGATGATGACGTAGATTTCCTGCGTGCGTTCGACTTGGAATATCTTCGTGATCGGCCGACCGCGCTTGGCCGTACCTTTCCAATGCACTTCATCAAAGCTGTCACCCGGCTGATATTCGCGCAAGCGCTCGAACTCCCGACCCCGGCCAACCATCCGCCGCAACTGCACCCCAGCGTTCCCCCGGTTCAAGAAGAGCGCCGCGAGCTGCTTGCGCTCCGAAAACAAATTCGGATAAACCCGCATTTCCGCCGTCACGATCTGCTGCTGTCGCAACAACCAAAAGCCCCAATGCGAAGCCGCTTCCAAGCAGACCGGCCCGGCCGCAAATCGTCCCCGCCGTCGGGGCGTGCAACTCCAATTCACCCAAACGCGTTTCCCTTCCGCTGGTAGATTAACGAATAGTTCGGGTTGCTCGTTTTCAAAATGCATGGGCAACGCCAGGGCAAGACGCGCCCGCCGGAGCGCGCCCGTTTCGTAACGCAACACCAGAGGCAACTTCGCCGCCCGATCCTTGGTCAACCGGTTGACCAGAGACGCCTCCACCGTCGGCAACTGCCCCGTGCGGAGCGTCAGCAACAAATCAAAACCGGCCAGCACACCCAAAACCACCAACCCAAGCACACACATCGGCCACAACTCAGGCAACGGCCCCGCAATGGCCGCCGCAGGGATGAGCGCGGCGACGCACCACAGCAACCGGTTGGAAGGAACAGGAATCATCGCCAATCAGCGCGGCACCGCCACCTGCTCCAACAGACGTGCAAGCACTTCATGAATCGAAAGACCCTCAATCTCAAACTCCGGCCGGAGCGTGATGCGATGGCCGAGCACCGGGGCCGCGAGTTCACGGATATCGTCCGGCGTCACATAGTCCCGACCGTCGAGCGCGGCCTTGGCGCGACCACCCAACAGCAACGCCTGTGTTGCCCGCGGACCGGCACCCGACAACACGCTTTCGTCAGACCGGGTGGCCCGAACCAAGTCTACGATATAAGCCGTGAGTTCCTCGCGGACGAGAATCGAATCAAGCGTGGCTCGAAGCCCGGCCAACTGGCCTTGGGCCAGCATCGGTTTCACCTCGCCCCGAGCGAGAGTCGACTCAGGTGCATCACCGCCCAACAACCGCCGAACCAGCGTGAGTTCGTCATCGCGGCCTGGATACGACATCTGAATGCGGAACATAAACCGGTCCTTTTGCGCTTCAGGCAAAGGATAAGTCCCCTCCGACTCCGCCGGATTCTGCGTGGCAAAAACAGTGAAGTTTGAATCAAGCGTATGGGTTTCCCGATCGATCGTGACGGAACGTTCCTGCATCGCCTGAAGCAGCGCAGCCTGCGTCTTTGCCGGTGCGCGGTTGATTTCATCCGCGAGGAGAAACGTCGTGAAGACCGGCCCACGCACGAGGGTAAACTCACTCTTTTGGAGATTAAAGATGTTTGTGCCTGTGATGTCGGCCGGCATGAGGTCGGGCGTGAATTGAATGCGCCCCGTCTCCACGCCAAGCACATGCGAGAGCGTGCGGACGAGGAGAGTCTTGGCGATCCCCGGCACGCCTTCAATCAACGCATGCTGTCGCGTGAGGATCGTGATCAGCGCCAGCTCAATCACCTTTTCCTGGCCGATGATGACTTTGCCGATTTCGGCGCGGGCCGCGGCCAGCACATCGAGGGTTTTCTGGAGGTTCTCGTTCATAAAAGTAGCGTCAGCGTGGTTTCAGCGACCGCGCGAGTGTGTTGTAGGCTGTAACTAGAGATTGTTTCGGATCGCACGCTTGCCATGCGGCGTCCAAGCGCGCGGCCGCAACTCGGTCACCGCCACTGCGCCGGGTTTTATGCCATTCCGCAACGCATGCCGGCAACACTTCGGCCGCGCCAAGTGATCGGCGCAGCAAACCAGTGAAGCCCGCCGCCGGTTCGTAGGCCAGCGCCAGCTCACCCATCGACGCGTCCGATTCGGTCACCGGCAGAAACGCCACCAGGCGCCGCCACGCATAGAGCGCACCGAGCAGCACGCACAACGCCAGCGCACCGCCAAGTCCGTAACGTCGCGCCAGAAAACCCACGCCGTTGTCTTCCAACACGCCGAGCACGCTCTCGACAAAAGTCACGCGCCGTTGGTCGCCTACTAGATAGGAGAGCAACGCCGTGGCGCGATCCCGCTGCATAGCCTCGTTGCTCAGGCAGTAACCATCAGCCATCAACATAATTGAACCGTGCCCAACGGGTTTTTCCACCAACACCGCCTCGCCCGCACGGCGATAGAGCACCCGCCAGCCCGAGTCCGCAGCGACGGAAAAATACAGGTCGCTCTGCCAAGCCACCTGCGCCGGTAAGTCAGCGGGTGCGTCGGAGGCGCGTTGCGCTCCCTCCTGTTTTGCCATGAGCCAGCGCTGTTTGAAATCGACCTTCCATTCCTTGGTTAATTCCTTTGGTTCCCACTCTTTCTCACCAGGCAGCAGCTTGGCCTTTTCTGCTTTTCCTTCCTTGGCCTTTTCCTGGGCTGCTTTTTCAGCGGCCTCTTTTTCTTTCGCTTCTTCCGCTTTCTTTTTTGCCTGCTTCTTTTTGTCCGCCAACTGATCGAAATCGTCAGAATTGCCATGTATCACATCGGCACGAAAGGCCAGAAGTACCCGGGCTCCGTTGTGCGCAGCGGCGTTCAACGCATCCAGCTGATTGGCGGGAACTGACTGCCAGCGCTCCCAAGCCAAACCCGGCAGCACGATCAATCTCGGCTGCGTTCCAAGTTTGGCCAGCGGTCGATAGTCACGCTCCACCTGCAAACCGTCGATTTGGGCCAAGGCCTCGTACAAAGCCCGGGTACCTAGCGCATCGGCGCGCAGCGAAGAATACAGGGGATAAACGTCGCCACCACCAAGCCGAACCTTGAACAACCAGCCCAAAGCTATCACCACGGCCACCAGCAAGGTCAGCGGCATAAACCATTTTCGGGCGGCTCTCATGGGCGACCCTCCATCTGTTGCAGCCAGTCACGCACGTGCTCCCCATTCGCCGGTATGGCGCCATACCATACCTCTTCATATTGACGGCGGCGGCCGCGAAAATCTTCCACGAGCGCCGTGCGACTGTGCGCACGTCGGCGCAGCTCAACCTCGTAATCAAAGTTGGTCTTAAATCTCGCGAGCGACACCAGCCCTTCGTGGGCATGTCGCGCCAACGTCGCCAGGAACAACGCGCGCAACGCGAGTCGCCATTCGCCTGCCGTGACCTGCCGTCGCGCCAGATCCAGCCACCCTTCCGCGGGCAAATGCGCGGCTTGAACATTCTCGTCCCGCAAATCGGGTTCGCTCGTCAACTCCGGCAACACACTCGACGCCAAAGGAGACAAGTTCCGATTGCGTTGCCAAACTTTCCAGGCAACGAAGGCGAGCAAGCAAACAACCCCAATCAACAAGAGAGAAGATACGAGCTGCAGCGCAGCCATCCAGTTGAACGGATTTCGCGCACCGGTCTTCGCCGCATTGTCGGTATCGTGAGCATTTTTCCCGGGGAACAGATGCCTAAACCACTCGACAGCGCTTTCGACCCACTGGAAGACCGAGCGAACAATCTGCACAAGAACTTTGAATGACGTGTGGAAGAAGTCTCGGACTATGCCCTCTTTTTCTTTTTCTGGCGGAACGGGCACCGGACGCAGGCGCCAGCGGAATTCCGATTGGGCCAACACCCGGTCAAGGGCGCGATCCAACGCCTGGACCGGCACCACCGGTGTCGCGGTCATCGCCCCCGTTCTCGCCGCCACCGCCGACTCCTCCGCATAAACGCGCGGCGGACTAAACAGCCCGACGCCTAGCAGAAATATCAAGAGACCGGCGGAGAAACGCGGTGCGATGCGTCGCTCCTTGTTCAGCACCAACCGCAGATCGGCCCCCGTGTGCAGCGATTGGCCGTGAAAAACCCGTAGCAGATAGAATGTCTTGATGAGCGGATCAACAAGCAGGTGCGTAAGCACCGCAACCAGGGCAAGAAAAGTCGTATTCAGGTACGACCAGCCACTGGCCGCAAAAATAGTTTTTAACCCGAACCATTGGGTCGCCAAGGTGGGCACCGCATAGAAGGCAACGGCGACGTTCAAAAATACCACGAACCAAAGCAAAGAGAGAATCGTGATAGCCCAATGATTTTGCACCGGCCAGCGCAGCGCCTGCTCCCATGCCTGATGCCGACGGGCCCCGCTCCCCCCCTCTTGACCAGGCGGTAACACGGTGGCGTTTTGATAATACGCATAAACCCAACCAAAGGGTACGGCAAACAACGCGGCGAGCGGCACCAGGACAACTCCTGCGGCTTGCAACCGAAATTGAACCGCCGTTTCAGCCACCCATTGCTTCAAGGTCCAGTGCGGCACGCTCTCACCAATGCGGAAGGCGAGAAGACGCATCGCAAAACGGTGCTGTCCGGCTTTCATCACCCCGAACAACAGTCCCAGAGCCAGCGCACCCACTGCGATCGCGCCATCCGTTGGTCCGAACCACGTGATATACGACCAAAAATAAAGCAACGTTACAGCGAACGGCCCCGCCCCGGCAAAATACCTGGCCAATTCCCCCGGATGCTGACGCAGGAGATGGACGGCTTCCTCGATCAGGTCGACCACTCCCGGTCCTTTGTCCATTTTGGCTGGGTGCGTCATATTAGGAACCACCGAGTACCTTCCAAACGGTCCCTTCGTGCACCGACGGCGGGATATTCTTCAGAACCTGACCGAGGCCATAAAACACTACCCACAGAAACAGCACGCAAGCGGCAGTCAGGGCAAATTCGCCGATGTGGCGCCGCTTGGTGGACCGAGTTTCCTCCACCTTGGACACTTTCCGGGCAAGACAGGCCGAACAAAGCAAGATACCGGTGTGCTCTACCACGCACTCCCGACAAAAATTTTCACTGCAGGAAGAACAGCGGGCCACCGCTTCGCGCGCCGAATGCCTGACGCATTTCCTGGCCGCGATCAAGGTCATGACGGCGGCAACGGCGGGGGCACGGAAGCCGAAGTAATGTAGGACGAACGGGCATCGCCAGACTCTCTCGCCGAACCCGCTTCACCCGGTACAACCGCGACCGCCAAATGCTCCGCTTGCGCCGCCTCGATGAGCGGTTTCAACTCGGCCAATATCCGGCGGGTCTTAGGCAGACGGCACAGTGAAGAAAGAGAAGCCTGTTGAACCGCGGACACAACCACGACCTTGCAACCCGCACCCAGCAGATGATTCCAAATTAGGAGCGCAACAAACAGCACCACCACAATGCCGAATCCGATAAGTCCTCCTCCTGCCGCATTCGCGATGACGATGCACAACAACATCAACCCGATTAAGGTGGCCGCTAGATAGATCCGGCGGCCCGTATAGACGATCAGCATCGTCTGGATGTCGCGCAGATAGAAACGCCGGTAAGATTCAGTATAGCCGGTGGACGATACGTGGAGGAGATGGTCACTGCCCAGCCAGAGCTGAGTCATCGTTCCCACGCCACGTTTCATTCGCGTGAGCTTGCGGTAGGCCGGAGCGGGAATGGTGCTCACTTCAACCATGTTTACCCTTGTGGGAAAGGCTGAAAAAAAACACTAGCCATCCACAAATTTCGATTCCCGCGAATATCCCGGCAATCACGAAACGCAGTTTGCGCCGACGCGGCAGAAGACTGCTCGGTTTCTTCCACCCATAAAAACACAGACCGAGGACCGCCGGTGCCGTCACTAGTGTAATGGGCCAAAGAAGCAGCGGAAAAACACCCAGCAACAAGGCGATTTGGTCGTAGATGACACGGTGATTTTCCGGCAGCTTACGACGTTCGGCCCGGGCCTCCAGGCAAGAGGGGCAAAGTTGCTGCCCCGCAAGAGGCACACGGCACACCGCACAGATATAACGGCCGCAACTGTCACACGCCACCTCGGCCCGGTTCTCGGCATGAAAATAACAATTGGCCTCCCCTGCATTCAGCCCGGCCGCCTGATCGACTCGCACCGCCGCCGCCAGCGCAGGAAAACGCAATTGCTCAAACTCAACTTCACAGGCCGGACAGCGCACCACATCCACGCCCTGCCAGTAAACCTCCGGCACGGTTCGGCGACATTTTGGACAAGCAAGCTTGCCTGCCTTCATTTAGACTTGATCACCCGTGTGTCACAAATCCGGTCGTGCAGACCACGACGCTCCTCGTCGAAAGCAACCATTAGGTAGCCGATGCACAGGATCATGGAACTCAGCATTTCCGAAAAATAACGCCCAATGATCCGACCGGTCGACAAGGCCGAACCATCACTCCGCACCACTTTGAGCCCCAAAGCCATCTTGCCAGGCGTGGCCGCAAACCGGCTCAGAAAAAACCAGGAATAGGTCACACCAATCGCGATGCCAACCAGCATGACGGCTCCGTTGTAGGCCATAAACTTACCGATGGCAGCCGGATCGGCCTTGGGCCGGAATATAAAGCTGCCAAAAAACAAAGCGGCGATTCCAAGATTTACGACGGTTCCGAGAATCCAACCTATAAGCATATCGATAAACTTGGCGACAAAGCGCCGGCCAAAGTTACCATAAACCATGTTTTGCGGCTGCTGCACGCCCTCGCGCAAACGCTGGAAGAATTGTTCCTTGTGCTCAGCACTGATGAATTTGCCCTCGTAGGGCACCATATCGCGTTGCAAGTAGCGGCCACCCGATGCGGCACACACGGCCGTTTCCGCCACCAATTGACCGAAGGGCTTCCAATCAGCCAAACCGTTGGCCCAAACCAAGGTCTCTGGCTTCACCGCTCCATCTTTAATGAGGCCTTCAAACACCAACGGCGTCACCGGCCCCATGCGATTCCCATTATTTGAATAGAACCATTCCATGGCCATCAATTGCGCTACTACATCCATCCCTGGCAATTCAAAAGCTCCTGAAGCGCACGGAATTCTCAAAGTCGGTCAAGCCATACCATTAGAACTGCCCCAGCGCCCAAAACAAAGCCGTAGCGCTCTCTTGATTTTTCAGGGCATTCGCTAAACTAGCGGACTCAAATTTAACCCGCTTACAATCATGTCTACCGCCACACCGCAAAAGTTCGAGTTCCAAGCCGAGATCAAGCAACTCCTCGATATCGTCATCCACTCGCTCTATACGGAGAAAGAAATTTTCGTCC